>Ga0214220_1000125_pt1 | contig 39767 bp, 32 predicted proteins | sample TroBogypolimnion_5_FD_153058 | JGI IMG/M metagenome (GOLD analysis project Ga0214220, IMG submission 153058) | Freshwater microbial communities from Trout Bog Lake, WI - 31JUL2007 hypolimnion | ecosystem: Environmental > Aquatic > Freshwater > Lake > Hypolimnion/Profundal zone | place: Trout... | reverse complement strand
AACGGTGTTAAATTGCTTGAAGTTTTACGCGCTAAATTCCCAAACAACAAAATCTTAGTTGACTTAAAAACTATGGATGCTGGTTTCTACGAAGCTGAGCCATTCTACAAAGCTGGTGCAGATATCTGTACAGTTCTTGGTTGTGCTGACATCGGTACTATCAAAGGTGTAATTGATGTTGCTAACAAATACGGCAAAAAAGCTCAAGTTGATTTGATCAACGTTGCTGATAAAGCTGCTAAAACTAAAGAAGTTGCTGCTGCTGGTGCTCACATCATTGGCGTTCACACTGGTTTAGATCAACAAGCTGCTGGTCAAACACCATTTGCTGACTTAGCTTTAGTTGCTGGTTTAGGTTTAAAAGTAGAAATCTCAGTTGCTGGTGGCGTTAAAGCTTCTACAGCTGCACAAGTTCGTGATGCTGGTGCAACGATCATCGTTGCTGGTGCTGCTATTTACGGTGCTGCTGACCCTGCTGCTTCTGCTGCAGAAATCACTGCTATCGCTCACGCTTAAGTTAAGCGATTTCAATAAGTAATTATTGAGATGAGTAATAAAAAAATCCTGACTCAGTAATGAGTCGGGATTTTTTTTGTTATTATTCAATCGTTGCTCATTACTAAAGGAAAAATCATGGATCATCAAAAATTAATTTTAGATAGATTAACAACTATCTTGTCAGAAACAGATAATAGCAACGCAGCTAAATTAATGAAGCTAGTTGATGGCGCTGGCCGCATTTTTGTCGGCGGTGCTGGTCGTTCAGGCTTGGTTTCACGTTTTTTTGCAATGCGTTTAGTCCACAGTGGATATAAGGTTAGCATGGTTGGCGAAATCGTAACGCCAAGCATCCAAGCTGGGGATTTGTTTGTTGTTATTTCAGGATCTGGCGGTACGGAAACATTAATGCCTTTACTGAAAAAAGCTAAATCTATGGGCGCTAAGATCGCTGTCATTTCAATGAAAGCTAAATCTGCAATGTCAGAATTATCTGATTTGAATGTACAGATTGGTAATGACGGTAGCTTCCCAGCAACCATTGGCATGCCTATGGGCTCGCAGTTTGAGTTATCAACCTTAGTGTTCTTGGAAGCAGTAATTGCTGACATCATGGCAGCTAAAGGTTTAACTGAAGAGGGTATGCGTGCCATTCACGCCAACCTAGAGTAATTAGTTTTGCCGTAAACAAAACCCTGGGCAAACTGATTTGCTTAGGGTATTTTTTTGTACTTTGATTTTATAAAAGTGGATGCATTTTAGCGTGGCTTTAGATTACCGTTATGTAAGGCGGTGGCAACCAGTGCGCCGCTAATATTTAGGCTGCTAAGTTGATCTAGATCTTCATTATTCTTAACGCCGCCAGCGGCATAAACTTTTCGGTCCCCAGCCAGTTTTATTATATTTTGTAAGCGATTTATATCTGGGCCTTGTTCGCTACCAACTAGCATTAAGTCCATAATAATTACTTTATTGGGCCAAATTGTTTTATTTGTTTCCAATTCAACGCAGCCGATAAAGCCAGAATGATTAAAGTCCAATGATAATACAAACTGTCCCGCTAATTTCTGATGGATTGCTATCAGGTCGGTGACGGATGCTATATTTTCGCTACCAATGACGTGTGTAAGTGCTAGATTTTGCCAAATCTCAAGTGCTGCAACATTAGATATCCCAGCATCCAACCAGATGTCTATATTCGGATATTGCATTCGAATTTTTTTAATTGTATCTAAATGATGGCTAAAGCCTTTAATTGCATCGATATCGGCAATATAGAGGCGCTTGAATGGGTATAATTCAAGCAAAGCATCAACTATCGCTATGGGCGTACTTGATCTGCACAAAGACGAGTTTATTGGCTGGTAGAGGTGGCGCTGCCCCAAGCGTGCATGAACCACTTGGCCTTGCATTAAATCAATGACGGGGATTATTTCCATTTTTAGCGTAGCGTGAGATTTTTTTGAAAATATTGTTGTTGGAATATATCACAGCTGGGGGATTAAACAGCAAGCCTTTGCCGGCTTCACTGCTACGCGAAGGCCTGTTGATGCGAGATGCTATGTTCGCGGATATTAAAGCTCTGCATAATATAGAGATCATTACCACTGTCGATGCAAGAATAGACAGTGGTAATGTAGCTTCGATAGCTACGGTAGCAGTTTCTATTGATGCTACTGCAAATGCTATCGAAATATGGAAAGTGCTAATCAGCACATGTGATGCGGCCCTTATTGTTGCACCAGAGAGCGATGGCGTGCTATGTCAGTTGACACAAATGGTTGAAGCTAGTGGGGTTGAAAATTTAGGATGCGCTCAATTGGCTGTTGATATTGCCAGTAATAAATATGACACTTTTATCGCTTTAAATTCTGCAGGAATCTCGACGATACCTACGATGATCGCTGATGATTTTTTAAGTATGAGTTTCAATAATGTGAGCCTGTCTAGTGATGGTTACGTAGTGAAACCAATTGATGGCGCTGGATGTGAGCAAACTATATTTTTTAAAGATGAAGTTTCTGCGCACGTCTGGTTAAGATTAGCAGAAAATAAAAATCAAGACTTTATAGTTCAGCCTTACCAGCGAGGAACTGCGGCGAGCATGTCACTTTTGTGCCGTGATGGCCAGGCGTTGCTTTTAAGTTGCAATCAACAAAATATAGTAATTACAGATACAGAACATCTTATATTTCAAGGGGCAATCGTTAACGGATTAAGTGCCCACCAAGCAAACTTTAAGTTGCTGGCCGATCATATTGCCTCCGCGATACCTACACTCAATGGCTTTGTGGGTGTTGATATCATTTTGAATGGAGATCAAATTTTTGTGGTGGAAATTAACCCTAGGGTTACTACCACTTATATCGGGTTACGAGATTCATTGGGTTTAAATCCTATGCGTTTGCTACTCGATTTAGTAAATGCAAATAATTCTACATTTACCTTACCAAGCAATATTGCGCATAAAGCGGTGGAAATAAATCTTAATGCATAATCCAGAGCAGTACAAGCATACAATAGGGTGGGACGTAGGTGGGGCACACCTAAAGGCGGCGCTACTAGATACTAATGGTAAGTTGCTGCAAGTGCTGCAAGTGCCTTGCGCGCTATGGCGTGGTTTGGCAGAGTTGGAAATAGCCATTGATACAGTACTCAATAGTTTTAAAGTGAAAAGTGCACGGCATGCCATTACCATGACTGGTGAATTGGTCGATATTTTTGTTAATCGCGAGGCCGGGGTAAATGCCATTAGTGTATTAATGAATGCAAAATTACATGGTGTGAAGCAATTTTATACTGGGGCCTTGCAGCAAGATTTATCAGGCTTTGTGCCCTTGAGCGAGGTGGCTCAATGTTGGCTAACTCTGGCTTCTGCTAACTGGTTGGCCAGCGCATGTTATTGTGCTCAGCAGTTACGAGTCATGAAAAACGGTGACCATGCCTTATTGATTGATATTGGCAGTACCACCAGCGATTTTGTCCCTTTAGTGAATGGCAAGCCAGATTGTCTAGGCTACACTGATGCGGCCCGTATGCAGTCAGAGGAGCTGGTCTACACCGGAGTCATCCGCACGCCACTGATGGCGCTGACCCAAAAAATAAGCTTTAATCGTGAAATGACAGGAGTTGCTGCTGAGTATTTTTCTACAACCGCTGATGTTTATCGCTTGACTGGTGATTTACTATTTTCTGACGATATGGCTGATACTGCAGATGGTCAAGAGAAGACAATACTTGCCAGCTCGAGGCGCATGGCGCGTATGATTGGCCATGATGTCGAAGATGCTACTATGCCGACTTGGTTGGAATTGGCTCAAGCATTTAAAGTGCAGCAACTTGAACGATTAACGCTGGTGGCAATGAGGCATGTTGACCGTGTCGCGACAATTACTAAAGATCGGGGAATCACTATTATTGGTGCTGGGGTAGGTTGCTTTTTGGTGAAAGAAATAGCAGAAAAAATGAAGTTCACTTATCTAGATGCCAGTGACTTGTTCAATAGTGATGCGGCAAAATCTCAACGACGTGGAGCAAGTGCATGTTTACCTGCGTATGCTGTTGCATGCTTGCTCTATAGACATCAGATTAAAAGATGAGATTACTGCAGCATTACTTAAATTACCAATCCGATAGTGCCAAGCTGTTTGAGCATTTACGCCATCAACCGTGGGCGATTTGGCTTGATAGCGGTCAACCACAAGGTCAATATGGGCGCTATGATATTATGGTCGGAGATCCCTTTATTACCATTACCAGTAGAGATACTGGCACTGCGAAACATCCGAATTTAAAAACAGAAGTGACGCAAAATGGACGCGTCAGTATTGTTAACGATGATCCGTTTACTCTCCTTAATCAACTACTCTCACCTTATCAGGCAGCGCAAACTACATTGCCTTTTAGTGGAGGTGCACTTGGATATTTTGGCTATGATTTAGGGCGGCAAGTGGAAGGTATGCCTAGCCGTCATTTGGATCAAGCCTCGTTAGCAAGCATGATGGTCGGTATCTATGACTGGGCCGTGATAGTTGATCATCGAGATCAAACCGCTTGTTTAGTTTCGCATGGATTTAATCAAGCTACCCACGATAAATGGGAAGAGTTATGTGCTTTATTTGACTCGCCAGCATTAGTCGTGGATAGTAGCTTTGAGCTAACGACTCCCATAAATAGCAATATGAATATTAATCAATATAAGCAAGCGTTTGATCAGGTCAAACACTTCATTACCGAAGGTGATTGCTACCAAGTCAATCTCGCGCAGCGTTTTTCAGCAATGGCACATGGCGACAGTTGGTTGCCCTATCAAAAGTTACGCCAAATAAGCCCAGCGCCCTTTATGGCTTATATGAACTTTGGCCAGATGCAGGTACTTTCCGGCTCACCAGAGCGATTTCTAGAGGTCAAGTCTAACCATGTCGAAACGCGGCCGATTAAAGGCACGCGTCCTCGCTCTAACGATATAGCATTAGATCAGCAGTATGCAGCTGAATTGCAAGCCAGCGTTAAGGATAAGGCAGAAAATTTGATGATTGTAGATTTGCTGCGCAACGACATTAGCAAAAACTGCAAAACGGGTTCTGTCAAAGCGGATAAACTATTTCAGTTACAAAGCTTTGCTAATGTACACCACCTAGTCAGCATAGTGAGTGGTGTGCTGCAAACAGGTAAAACTCCCATTGATTTACTTCAAGGTTGTTTTCCTGGTGGCTCAATCACGGGGGCACCAAAATTAAGAGCCATGCAAATAATTGATGCGCTAGAGCCTAGTCTACGGGGAGTATATTGTGGAGCCATAGGTTATATAGGTTTTGATGGGAACATGGACACTAACATTGCCATACGTACCGCAGTTTATGTGAATGGTGAAATCAGCTTTTATGCTGGCGGCGGGATTGTGGCTGATTCTGATCTTGATAAAGAGTACGCTGAGACCTTAGATAAGGCTTCTAGCCTAGTTAATACCTTGCAGTCTTTTAAAGCAGAAAAAGGCTAAGTCATGTGGGTTATTAAAATTGGTGGTAGTTTACTGGGCTCAGCAGAACTTCCTCACTGGTTAGCGTTGATTGCGAAGTATGGAAATGGCAAGGTGATCATTGTGCCCGGTGGCGGTGTGTTTGCCGATGCAGTGCGTGAGGCTCAACGCAACACTGGTATTAGCGATGCTGCGGCACACCAACTTGCAATATTGGCAATGGATCAATTTGGACATTTATTGGCTGCCATGAATCTGGACCTTGTAACGGCAAGTAGTGAGCTGGAAATTTCCGAATATAGCTGGCAACATAAGGGCATCATTTGGTTGCCAAGCAAAATGGCATTAGCCGATACTAATATTCCACAAAATTGGCAACTTACATCAGATAGTTTAAGTGCTTGGCTCGCCAATAAGCTTGGTGCTGAGCAACTAATTTTAGTCAAATCTAAATCTCTGAGTGCCTTTAAAAAATCAACAATGGTCAAGACTTTAATTAATGATGAATTAGTCGATAGCGAATTTTCAAACTTCGTAGGTAAATCTTATGCCAGTTGGATGCTCAATAAAACTGATTATGGGGTGTTTGTTGGTGGTTTTCATGAAAAGAAACTAACGAAAAAAGCTTTATTAATAAAGACCTTGAGCTAGCTTGGAAATTTAAGCCAGTTATTAACGGGCAACCAACCATGGCTAGATTCCTTTAATTTGACGCTCAGCGAGTTCATTAAGGAACTCTGCAATATCCCACTCGCAACCACCGCAACCAGAAATAGCACCAGCCCATCTGGAAATAGCGTCCATATCCATACCTTGTTCGAATAGGATTTGAATCTTACCTCTTGTGGTGCCGCTGCATTGACACATTATTTCATCTTCAAGGTTTGGGATGTTCGCACTTAGGGGTGGGTTATTGTTTTTTGAGCCAGTCATTCTGTTGTCCTGTAGTCAAAAAAGTCCAAGCTACAAAGCGGCTTTGTTTTTGGCCTTGGGCCATGTTGATAGTTTTAACTTGTACCGCACCTGCTTTTTTTAGCACTTTGTATATCTGGGGAAGGTTGCTGGCTTTAGAAACTAAGGTGGTAAACCAGTAGCACTGACTGCTTATGTAAAAGCTTTCCGCGATCATTCGACTGATAAAAGCGACTTCACCACCTTCGCAGTATAACTCCGTCCCATGGCCACCAAAGTTAAGTTTTGATGGTTTAGCCTTGCTAAGATTTTGCCATTTACGCTGAGTGCCTGCATTGGCGTCAGCCAAGGATGCATGAAACGGTGGGTTGCACATAGTGAGGTCGAAATGTTCGCCTGTTTTTACGACACCCCTAAATGTGGCGTTAGGTAAATTTTGTAGTCGTAGTTCAATCTCAGTGGATAGTCCGGTATTCGCATTCAGTATCGCTTGTGCATTTTTAAGCGCAGTAGCATCTACATCCGAGCCCACAAATTGCCAGCTATACTCGCGATTGCCGATAAGGGGGTAGATAACATTAGCACCTGTGCCAATATCGAGTACGCGAATATGATTGCCGGTGGGTAAGTTACCTGTACTGGCTAATAAATCAGCTAGATAGTGTATATAGTCAGCGCGACCAGGAATTGGTGGGCATAAATATTGCGGTGGAATATCCCAATCAGCAATGTTGTAAAAGAGCTTAAGTAGCGCGCGGTTTAAGGACTTGACTGCCTGCGGGTTAGCGAAGTCTATCGAGATATCGTTATACGCATTTAAATGCACATAGGTTGAAAGTAGGGGGCTAGTTAGCATGAGTTGCTTAAAGTCATAGCGACTGCGATGCTTATTACGTGGATGAAGCTTTGTTTTTTCTTCGGTATTGATTGAATCTAAATGATTGGACATGAAAACTGACTAATGTGCTGTCAAATACAAATCATCAACTTCTGCATTACCAGCAGTGCTTAAGACTTGCATATGCGTATAAATACAAGACAAAGTTATGTACATGAAACCCAATTACTTGGCTGGGTGAAAAGTTTCTATTAAGTACACTGGACGCTGTTTAACCTCTGTGTAAATGCGGGCAATGTATTCACCAAGAATGCCAATACAAAATAACTGTAATCCACCTAGGAATAAAATTACTACGATTAAAGTGGGGAATCCTTTCACTACGTCAGGATTAACTGCGCTTTTAATTAGAAAATAAGTGGCATATAAAAAAGCACCACTAGCACTGCATAATCCTAGCCAAGTAGCCATTTTCAGTGGGGCTGTAGAAAAAGCAGTAATACCTTGCCATGCTAATCCAACAAGTTTAAAAAAAGGCCATTTAGTAGTACCAGCAGCGCGAGGATCACGTTCATATTCAATCGTGGCTTGTGGAAACCCTAGCCAAGCATAAAGGCCTTTCATAAAGCGCCCGCGTTCACTGAGTTGGTTTAAAGCTTCAATGCTTCTGCGGCTAAATAACCTAAAGTCACCTACATTGTGCGGTATTTCGATATCACTAATTTTGCCAAGTAGGTGGTAGAACATACTTGCGGTAGCTTTTTTCCATAACGGTTCACCAAAGCGCTCTGAACGTTTCATGTTGACGATGTCAGCGCCATTGCGCCAAGCTTCCAACATGGCTGGAATTAACTCAGGTGGATCTTGAAGATCGACATCGATCATAATTGCAGCATCGCCGCGACAGAGTTTAAAGCCTGCGGTCATCGCCGCCTCTTTACCAAAGTTGCGGCTAAATTTAGCGTAAGCAATTTCTGGGTGTTGCTGTTTTAAACCTAGAATGACTATCTCTGTATGGTCATGACTACCGTCATTAACATAGACAATCTCATATTTCAGATTGAGTGGCTGTAATATGCTGGTTATTTTGCTATGGAATATGGGTAACACCACCTCTTCATTAAAGACCGGCACGATAATACTTAAAACAATGTGGTTGGTAGCTGATGAGGTGCTCATGAGAAGGTCCAGTGACGATTGAGTATAAAGGTTAGAATTAAGCCCGCTAACGTTGCCATTGCTTGTGCTAACAAGTAATGTATCCACATGCTTAATCCAGCTACTATTAAGGTCTGAATTATAATACCCAATCCGGCTACCAGCATAAATTTAGGTAGAATTTTATGATGGGCGGCCTGACTTGAAAATGTATAGCGATAATTTAGTGTATAAGCAGTAAAGGCGCCAATGCAACCCCCAAATAGGGTTGCTTGCCATGGTGCCCATAACAATATATTCACTGCAGCTAAAAAAACTAAATAGTGGGCGATAGTGGCAAATCCGCCCGCACTGCTATATTTTAAAAATGAGCGTAGCATCATGTTTTTTAAAAGCTTTGTTGTTTAGTAAATCGACCAAAATGCAGCATGATCGTAGGTAGAATTAGTAGATTTAATATGGTGGAAGTGAACAGCCCTCCAACGATGATGGTGGCCATTGGCCCTTCAATTTCCCGTCCAGGTTGGCCGCTACCAACTGCGAGTGGAAGTAAACCTAGCGCGGTAACTATGGCAGTCATTAATATAGATGGTAGGCGTTCTGATGCGCCGCGTATGCAAGTTTCCAAGCCCCACACGCAATCCTCTTCATCAATTAAGTGCTGGTAATGGGACACCATCATAATCGAGTTGCGCAGTGTAATCCCAAACAGGGTAACAAAGCCTACCAGCGAGCCTAATGAGATCCATCCGCCTGTAAATAGCGCTGCGAGTATGCCTCCTATCAGTGCGAACGGAAGGTTGGCAAAAGTAAGCAAAAGATTACGTAGACGACCAAAAGCAATAAACAACATTATAAATACGGCGGCTCCAGCTAAAAAGGACTGCATGATTAGTGTTTCGCGAGATTTAGCATTAGCTTCAGCCGCACCAGTAAACTCTAAATAGGCTCCCTGCGATAACACTACATCATGCTGGATCTTAGTTTTTAGTTCAGCTGTAAATGCATCAATATCTCTGCCTATTACATTCGCAGTGACTGTTTGAATTCGCTTGCCGCCCACATGTAGTATTTTAGCTCGGCCATTTTCCTGCATAATATCAGCGACATCTCGTAAGTGTAATAATTTTCCTTCAGGATTAAATAAGGGTAAGTTGCCAGCATCTTGTATGTCGTTGCGTGCTGCCTTATCTAGTACCATACTGACACCGATCACACGGTTACCTTGGTAGACTTGCGTGATAGGCAAGCTTTCATATGCTAAGCGTATGTTGTCTAATACATCAGTCGGTTGTAATCCCCAAACTGCTAACTTTTCTGGACGGAGACGCATCACTAGTTGCGGTGTTCCGGGAAGAGATTGCACTGATACATCGTTAGCACCTTTAATGCCAGTGACCACTTTGGCTATTGCTCGGGCATCATGATCAAGGGCATCCAAGTCATTACCATATATATTAATGACAGTTGATGCGGCATAGCCTGAAATTGTTTCTTCAATACGCTCGGTTAGAAAGGTGTTAATTGCAAAGTTTACACCGACAAACCCAGGCTCAGCTTTTCCGTCGCCATTGGTATCTACCGTTTCGCCAGCAAGTTCTTCTCTAATTTTGTTGAGTATGCGTCGTTGCTCTTCTGCAGAAACATTGCCAATCTCGATTTCAAATTCACTATAGTGCGTACCGAAAGTATCGGCGGCATTTGGCGCACGTCCAACCCATTGCGCCACCGACTTAACCCCTTTTATCTTGCGAATCATTGCCGTGGCTTTATTACCGATACGTAATGACTCTTGCTCTGAGGTGCCTGGAACCGCAGTCATATGCATGATGTAGTGACCTTCATGTAGCGCGGGGATAAACTGACTTTTTAATAAAGGTAAGATGCCTAAGCCCAGTGCAATCAGCATAAAGCTAACCGCCATCACGATTTTATAATGCCTTTCAATTTTATATAGCACCTGAACATATGATTTTTTGATGATACGAATCATCGGTGGATCATCAGCTTCTAACTCAGCATTTCCCAGCAACAGATAACAAAGTGCTGGTGTTAGGGTTAGCGCTATGATTAAAGAGGCAGAGATTGCTGCAATGTATGCAAGCCCCAGTGGCGCAAATAACTTACCAGCAACACCACCTAAAGTTAATAATGGTAAGAATACCAAGATCACAATAATGGTGGCATATACTACGGAGCTCCGCACCTCCATAGAGGCGTTGAATACCACTTTATGAATAGGAAGTGGTTGACCTAATAGGCGATTTTCTCGCAGCCGTCGGAATATATTTTCAGTATCGATAATTGCATCATCTACAACCTCACCAAGCGCAATGGCAAGGCCGCCTAAGACCATAATATTCAAACCTATATTAAAGTGGCTCATCACCACTATCGCTGATAATAGTGATAACGGAATAGCGGTGGCGGAAATGATTGCTGTACGAACATTGAATAGAAATAAAAATAATACGGTAATGACCAAGGTCGAACCAATTAAAATGTCTGTACGGACACCATGGATAGCTACTTCAATAAAATTTGCTGGCCTAAATAAAGCGTCATGCAATGTTACATTTTGTAAACTTAACGCTGGTTTGATTTCTTCCAATGATTTTTCTATGGCCTTAGTCACCGCATAGGTGTTCGCGCCTAGCTGACCTTGCACGGAAAGATACACGCCTGATTCTTCATTGATGGCTGCGGCGCTAATGGAAGGGGTTGCACCGACAATCACTTTGCCGATATCGCCTAGGCGAATACTTTGCCCATTTTTATGAAATAAAGTTGCCTGAGACAGTTGCTCCGGATTGGTGGATTGACCTTCAGTATTAATGATAATACGTTGGTTTTTATTTTCAATAAAACCATTGCCTCGAACGCCAGTGGCGTTTTTAACCGCAGCCTCAATTTGCGTAAGTGATACACCGTAACGCACCATCTTTTCCGGGTCTACTTGTATCTGAAGTTGTCGCACTTTGCCACCAAATACATTGACATCGGCTACTCCCTTGATGGCCAGCAAATGGGGTACTATGGTCCAGTCGACTAGGGTGCGTAATTCCGTTAGGTTGAGCGTTTTTGATGTGACACCTACGCCTAGTACCGTACTGGCAGAAGACGTAAGTGGTGTAATGTTAGGGGATATTAAGGGAGGTAATTTATTGTTAAGTGTTGCTAGCCGTTCTGCTACTACTTGCCGATTGCGGAAAATATCAGTTTGCTCTTCAAATACAACGGTTACAATCGATAAGCCAGGTATCGACTGAGAGCGCATGCTTTTTATACCAACGGCACCTGCAATGCTGGTTTCAATCGGTTGACTGACTAAGCTCTCGACTAATTCGGCAGAAAGTCCTGGTGATTCTGTTTGGATGATAATTTGAGTTGGAGAGAACTCAGGAAAAACATCTAAATTACTCTGAGTGAGTGTGTAAATTCCATACAAAGTGACGAGGCAGGCTATACCAATAATAACGCCACTAGAGCGAATGGAAAAGCGGACCAAGGCCGACATCATGGCGATTTAATCCTCATTCTCATTGGTAATTTGCGATTTAAACTCTTCGGAGAGTATGAGCTGGGCACCGTTACTCACAACAGTATCCTTACTATTGAGCTTGCCTGCATAGAACCAGCCGTTTTCAACTTCGACATCGGTGTTAATAGGTAACCTACTAAACTGATCGGTGCCTATTTTACGATAGACCCATGGCTTACCACCATACCAAACCACGGCTGTGGTAGGGATAATCACACCAGTAACACTACTTTTTCCTGCTGTAGAAGAAATTTTAACTTGCATGCCGACTCGCAACTCGGAACTTTTAGCGCGATAAAAGTAGGTTTTTCCTTGAATAGTGGCATTGCTCGCTGGTGCGGGTGAAATAAATTGCGCATCAATGGTATGTGTACTCGCCAACGTCGGCGATACCGTTATGTTGCTTTTTAGTGTGGGTTCAGTACTATCAAATGGTAAGGTGATTTCCAGAAGAACCTCTTTATAGTCAATCAAGTTTTGCAACAAAGCGCTCGTATCTTTATTCAGGGCAATTTGTGCCAAACCGTCACCCCAAGCCTGCTCTATGCTGCCCGCCAAGTTTTTAGCATTTAACTCAGCTGCAAAAACTTTAGCTTCATTCGATTTAATATCGACCAATGCCGCAGTTACCGCTTTATCAGAGATGTTTTTATCATCAAGATTTAGCGTATTTAAACGGGTATATTCAGCTCTATAATGATTCAATGAGGCGCGCAATACGTCGGCCTCAGCTTTTGCCGCTAGATAGCGTGTACGTAACTCAATGAGTCCGTCAATACTGATCACATTGCCGTAACTACTAACGGATGCTTGATGTAATGCAGTTCTAAGTGTGCTAGTTTTAATATCACTTTGTGCTTGCGTGTCTGGGCTGATGGTAATAATAGTATTGCCAGCTTTATTGTGCACTCGATTTGGCGCTTGAATTTTGTCAGCAGTGGCTTCGGTCGCTGATTCGTATTCATCTTTGCCATAGAAGACCAGCACCCAAAATAGCATGACAATTAAGAGTGCTTGTAAGCCAATAATCATGGCCATTTTATGGTTCATCACGCTTTACTCCCAATCGATTCTTGATGACAGCTTTGCATTTTAATGCGTGACTGATTTTAAACTCAAGGCTTCAACATCCAAGTTTTTTGTTGTTTGTGCCAAAGGTTTTTGTAATGTGTTTTCGAGTTCTATCTGAGCCAATTTTAATTGATAATGCAATAACGCTAGGTTCTTTTCAGAAGCATTGAGTTCTAATTTAGCAAAAGTCATTTCTAATCGATCAATCTCACCCGCAGCTAATCTATTAAACATTTTTTGGGTGTTTTGTTGTTGTTTCTGCACTATAGATTGTTGATTGACTAGTTCTTGATGTACTTTCTCCAGCTTAGCGTAAGCCATACTGGTATCAGCAATAATCTTACTTTGGAGAGCGTCCACTTGTGCAGCTTCAACTTCACGTAATTGTGTGGCTTCACTAATCGCCACTTTGTTTTTATTCAACATGGTGAGTAAGCTGGATAAGCCAAGCGACCATACTTTGTCCCCTAGCTCATAGGCGTAGCCAGGAGAAATAATAATGTTTGGATATTGTTTGGCAATTTCTAGTTTTAATTTTGATTCAGCGGCTGCATATCGTTCCAGTGCTATGCGCAGGTCAAGCCGGTTTAACACGGCAGAATTTTCTAGGTCTGGTTTCAAATAAAGTGGAAGTTGAGTGTTGCTATCGGCAATTATCTTCATGCCTTCAACTCTTCGCATGCTCAGCCCTAAGTTTTTGGCTAGGTTGGAAATTAAAACTAGGCGATTAAGTTTATTAGCCTGCAAGGTTGCGCTAGTAGACTGCAATAGAAGGTTGGCTGTACTTAACTCAACATTAGAGGCTGCTCCTAAATCTAGGCGCTTTTGGTAGATCGCGACAATTTCAGCACGTTGCGCTTGCTCTGTGCTTATTAAGTGGTTTTGCTGTTGGTTAAACTGATATTCATTAAGGCTTAATGCCACTTGGTTGCGAAGTTCCCATGCGGCTTGTGCGATCTCTAGCTTAGCCGCCAATGATAAATGCTGTGCATTTTCTATACGTATGTCACGTTTGTTCGCAGTTTCAATTGGAATGTCTATGCTGAAGCCAAAAGCGTAAGGACTTTCTGCCACGTTAGCCCGGGTCCTATTAGCCATAGTGGTATTGACTGTCGGAACAGGCTTTGCGCTTGCCGAGCCAATGGCATCGTCAGCGGCACGCCACTTAGCTCTAGTGACATCTAAGCTAGAGTGAAAGAATAGGGCTGCATAAGTTAGGTCCTCAGCATCCCATTCTTTTAAAGGTAACTGATGTGCGTTATACCCATTCATAATCTGATATTGCAGAAACTCAGGACTAGCAGGATCTTTGTTCTCTATTCTTGTAGCGCTTATTGCAGTACTAATTGGTTTAGGTTGGTATTGTACAAAGTTGCATGCAGTCAGGGTAAAGGGTAGGGTAGATAGTAATGCGAGCGCTAAAACGGCTTGGCTATGGCAATTCTTAAACAAAATTAGGGGTGACTTTTGCAAAAAAATAAGGACTTAAGCTTCATTAATTAATAATTTCTGCGCGGACCGCATTGAGGCTATCCTGCAGGGATTCTTCACTTAATTGATTGATAGAAGTTGCTAATAAGTCAGCTGCTTCTAAAAATGCGGGGGGTAAATTATAACTATCCATCTCGGCGATAAGACCGGCAGCTGCCCCACTAACGATTAATAGGGCTTGGCGTTCGCTCATTAATAACTCTAACTCTGCACGCAGCATACTAATTTCATTTTGATTGATGGTGTTTTGCATATCACTCTACTTTGCTTAATTGTTATTTGAAAGATTAGCACCATTTTCGCACATCACTGATTGCTCGGCTACCTATTGTGTCGCTTAGCCAAATATTGAGGTTGTGCGAAGTTATTGGCAGATGTAGCTTAAATCAGCGAATAAAACTATTTTTTAATTTATTACTTCTCCCTATCTGTATAGTTGCGCTACAATAGCGCCTTGTTTTAACGGCTGAGTTTTATTTCAGTTGAACCCTACCTGCGAGAGTGGCGGAATTGGTAGACGCACTGGATTTAGGTTCCAGCGCCGTAAGGCGTGAGAGTTCGAGTCTCTCCTTTCGCACCAAAGTTTTAAAGCATTAAAAGCGCTCCGAAATGTTAAATCTTCGGGGCTTTTTTTTGCGTAAATAACCTAAAAAAGCTAATGCATATCGTTAAAACTGCATCAACGCTTTTCTTATTTCCAGCTCATTTAAACCTTTGCCAATAATCACTATCCGTGACTGCTTATTCTCTTCATGCCAGCCATCAAGAGGAGTGGGTGGGTAGGGCGTGAAATGTACGGCATGAATTGCCAGTGGGTCTTGTTGGTCTTCGGCGTAAATAATGCCTTTAAGTCGCAGTAGATTTTTGCCGTAGGTTTTACAAAACCATAGTAAGTGGGGTTTAAGTTTTGACCATTTTAAAGGGCTTGGCATTACCACAGTAAAGCTCACAATATCGTCATCATGCATTTTTGTCGTTTGTGGAAGAGTTGCCTTGCGGAGTTTGTTTGGAGCCCGAAGCCAGCGCAATGGTGAGGCCTGTTTTGTTGTTAAATCGAATAATCCGACATCTATCACAAGTTTAGGGTCAAGCTCACCTTGAATAATATTATGCTGACTAGCGCCCGGGTTGATGGCTTTAAGTTTCTGTTGTAGCTGACTAATTTGTTCCTGGCTGGCTAGGTCGGTTTTTGTGAATAGCAATACATCAGCCACTGCTGCCTGCTTTAGAGACTCAATACTGTTATCTAGTTGCTGTAATCCGTAAATGCTATCAATGGTCACCACCACAGCATCTAGTCTATAGGTTGACTCAATCACTGGTTCGTTCATTAGGTTGGCGAGTATGGGCCCTGGATCAGCCATGCCGGTGGTTTCAATAATTAAGCGTTTAAATTCTGGAATGGCTTTAAGTGCGCGCTTAAAGAAGAGATCGCGCATGGTGTCGGCCAGCTCATTCTTTAAACTGCAACAAAGGCAGCCGGAACTGAGCAATACAGTATTGTCTGCGATGTGCTCACTTTCTATATTTTGCGCTAAATTACTTTGTGCAAAAATTTGATCCAAGCCTGCATCTCCCAGCTCATTAATGATAATGGCGGTGTCGTGCAACTCTGGTTGGCTCAGCAGTTTATTGAGTAGTGTGGTTTTACCGCTTCCTAAAAATCCAGTAAGCAGAGTGACGGGTATGCGTTGATCCATTTTTTTCAGCTAATTATTTAGTGTAGGTAAGCATTGGTATTGCAATTGAAATCTTGCTTTAAGTCCAAACGATGGCCACGGGCTGTTATAATACAGAGTAGTTTTTAATGTAAAGCTTCTGAGATGCGAGCTCTACCACTGCAATTCCAATAGATTGAACCCATAGAAATTAGACCTAAACAATGAACGTATTTTTTGAAGAAGATGGCAATTTTAAACTTGCCTCTATCATGACTGAAACACAGGGTTCTATGCAAATAGAATCTGCCAGTGGCAAACGAAGTAAAGTCAAAACTAGCAGCGTGTTAATGCGTTTTGAATTGCCATTAACCGGCTTTATGGAAGCAGCTAATGCCGAAGCAGCCAGCTTGGATGTAGACTTCTTATGGGAGTGCTGCGGCGAACCTGAGTTTGGATTTGAAGCTTTTGCTGCTGACTACTACGGTCGCAAACCTACGCCTATTGAAGCAGCGGCTATCGCCATCAAGCTACATAGCGCTCCTGTCTACTTTAATCGTAGGGGCAAGGGCCATTATAAAGCTGCCCCAGCAGAAATTCTGAAAGCCGCGTTGGCTGGCTTAGAGAAAAAGCGATTGTTAGCCGAAAAAATGGCTGGCTACGTACTGCAGTTAAAAGCGATGGAAATGCCAGATGATTTGAAATCTAAGCTCGATATGCTGTTGTATGAACCTGATAAGAATTCCATGGAATATAAGACATTGGATACTGCGGCTAATGAGCTACACATGACCAGTCTTAAATTGCTTCAAGCCTGTGGCGCTATTCCTTCTGCGCAAGATTTTCACCTAGGTGCATTTTTACGTGAACACTTTACCAAAGGTACTGAGTTTTCTGCAGATCCTGTGATTAGCCCATTTGAAGAGTTTCCATTGGCTGATACTGAGGCTTTTAGTATTGATGACAGTTCTACTACCGAAATTGATGATGCTTTTTCTATCACGCAACTCGCTGATGGCTTTACACGCGTTGGCATTCATATTGCCGCACCGGCCCTAGGTATCATGCCTGATAGCCCGTTGGATAAAGAGGTGATGCAGCGTCTATCTACGGTCTATATGCCTGGAAATAAGATTACTATGTTGCCAGAAGAAGCCATTAGACCATTTAGCTTGGATGCTGGTGAAGTTAAACCCGTATTGTCGTTGTATCTTTATGTAAATGCTGACTTAACCATTACGCAACGTGATACTAAAGTAGAGCGCATGAAGATTGCTGATAATTTGCGTCACGACACCTTAGAGCCATTTTTTAACGAAACGACTTTAGATGCGGATAGTGGTCACCCATATTGGGCTAAGTTGCTTTATTTGTTTAACTTAGCGGAATCATTAGAAAAGTTACGTGGTAAGTATGATCCTACGAAGCCGCCTCAGATTGACTACAATTTTTACGTCAATGATGGGAAGATAAGCATTGTTGGTCGCCACCGTGGTTCACCTATGGATAAACTAGTGGCAGAGTTGATGATAGAAGCTAATAATCAATGGGGTGCATTATTAGCTACACATGACGTGCCTGGTTTATATCGAGCGCAATCAGGCGGCAAGGTTTATATGACAACAAAGGCTGAACCGCACCAGGGCTTAGGTGTGGAGCAATATGCTTGGAGCACTTCGCCGTTGAGACGTGCTGTGGACTTAATTAATCAACGTCAGATTATTAGTGTGGCGCAAAATATAGCACCTGCATACCCGCCAAACAGTGAAGTATTAACTACGCATATGCGTAATTTTGAACAGACATTCCAAGCATATAGCGAGTTTCAGTCACGTATGGAACGATACTGTTGTTTGCAGTATTTAATTCAAGAAGATACACAAATAGTAAATGCTACGGTGTGGCGAGAAAATTTAGTGCGTTTAGATAACCTACCTTACATAACTAAGGTTTATGGATTGCCTGAACTAAAAGCAGGGACCCGCATCAGTTTGCAAATACAGGAAGTTGATACGCTATTGATAGAGTTGCGAACTAAATTCATAGGCATATTGGAAGAGGATCTTGTAGTTATAGATGCAACAAATGAGTTGGACGACATTAAAAATATCGAAGTGGCAGCTTAGTGCTTCGGGTCGCTAGGCATTTGATGCGTGGACTTGGTGTTAATGAAGAGTCGGTTGATGTGAGTGAGTCTGATGGCGTTCGCGCCTTACACTTAGGTTCAGTCACTATACAAAGTGCAATGCGGATACGTGACCCATTTGCGTTGGAGCTCACTTATACGCGCGCCATCATGTGTTTTTTGCTATTTAAGCCGTCTATTCGGAATGTTTTGGCAATAGGGTTAGGTGGCGGTTCGCTGGCAAAGTATATGCACGCTCATTGCCGTGAAATTAAGAGCTTGGTTATCGAGCTTAATCCAAAGATTATACATATTGCACACAGTCAGTTTTTCGTGCCAGAGAATGATGAGCGCCTAGAAGTGATGGAAGGTGATGGCCTAGCTTATTTGGCAGAACACACCAATGCAGCAGAAGTGCTTCTCATCGATGCATTTGATAGTAACGGCATACCTCCTAATTTTTGTAGTCAAGATTTTTTCGATCAATGTGCTACCACACTTACTGATGACGGTATTCTCGTGATTAATTTATGGGGTAGTGATAAGAAGTATGATGTGTATTTGCAGCGCATCGAGCAGAGTTTTGATGGCAAGGTATTAACATTACCTACCGGAAAGCCTGGCAATATTGCAGTATTTGCTTTTAAACGTGAACCTGCAGATCTGCGTTTAGCCAGTTTGCGAGAACGGGCTAAACTACTAGAAAAAACCCATAAAATAGAGTTTTTGCAGTTTGTAGAAAAAATGGCAGAACATAACCCCAGTACCAATAATCGAATTTTTATGAAAAGCGACAGCTAATTTATGAACCCAAATCAAGCCCCTAATCGATACTTTGCCACTTGTCCACGAGGACTCGAGCAACTATTGGCCGATGAACTTTTGCAGGTTAATGCTAAAGCTATTAAGCCAACTGACGGCGGTGCTAGTTTTGATGGTGATTGGTCAGTTTGTTATGCCGCTAATTTGCATTCACGGATTGCAACCCGCATTCTATGGCAAGTCTCACGTGGTAAGTACATCAATGAAGAAGACCTATTTGAAGCGGCTTACAAGTTAAATTGGCCACAATGGTTTGATGTTAAACATGACTTTATGGTTAAGGTGACTGGTGTTAAATGTCCGCTGAAAAGTTTAGAGTTTGCCACATTAAAAATTAAAGATGCGGTATGCGATAAGTTTAGACTGAGCGTGGGTAGTCGTCCTTATATTGATACTAAGACACCGGCTGTGCGAATTCACGCTTATTTGGCTGCTGAGGAATATCAGTTCTACTTGGATACCTCCGGTGCGGCGCTTTATCAGCGAGGTAACCGTGGAGCTAGTATTGAAGCGCCTTTGCGTGAAAATTTAGCTGCTGGTATTTTGAAGTTATCAGGCTGGCAAGTCGGCATGCCGTTACTTGATCCGATGTGTGGCAGCGGTACATTCTTATTAGAGGCTGCCATGGTCGCTCTAGATATGGCGCCTGGGTATAAAAGAAGTTTCGGCTTTGAAACCCTCAACAACTTTGAAGCTAACACTTGGTCCAAACTTAAGAATCTAGCCGCGAGCAAGGTCAAGCCAGTCACTTTCCAAAAAATTTATGGTTCAGATATAGATTTGCGTGCAGTACGCATTGCCAAGAAGAACTTAGAGGATGCAGGTCTTTTGGCAGCGGTGCAGTTATCTCAGCAAGACATTGTAAATCTATTACCGCCAGCTGAAAGCGGTGTGATGGTTGCCAATCCACCCTATGGCGTGCGAATTGGTGAAGATGAAGAACTTACAGTACTTTATCCTAAAATTGGCGAATCGCTTAAACGCAAGTTTGCTGGCTGGAATACCTATTTTCTCACCAATGATTTGCGTATGCCGAAATTAATGCGTCTAACGCCAAGCAAACGTACGCCTTTATACAACGGCCCGCTTGAATGCCGTTTGTTCGAAATTAAAATGGTGGCGGGAAGCAATCGTAAATAGAGATTTCTGGAGTATTTTTATGATAGAGACCAATGCAAGTCCAGATTCATTAGTGCAATTAAATCAAAAACTAAAACAATTTGTTGAAGTGCGAGATTGGACCCAGTTTCATTCTCCTAAAAATTTAGCGATGGCAATGATTGTTGAAGCCGCGGAGCTGGTTGAGCATTTTCAATGGAGTACTGAGGATGAAAGCTATCATATGTCTCCTGAAAAGCTTGACCAAGTGGGGCAAGAGATTGCAGACACTTTTGTCTATTTACTAAGGTTGGCGCAAGTATTGAATATTGATTTGATTGATGCTGCTAATAAAAAAATAGCGCTGAATGCTTTAAAGTATCCCGTAGACAAGGCGCGCGGAAAAAATAATAAATATACTGATTACCTTTAAAGTGTCATCCTAAAAAGGATAAAGCGCATGACTGCTAACGCGTCATGCGCTTTTCTTTTTAGACTTGCAGTCTATTATTTAAGAGCAGCTAATGCTGCAGCATAATTAGGCTCACTAGTGATTTCAGATACTAATTCGCTATGCAAAACTTTATTATTCTCATCTAAGACAATGACTGCTCGGCTAGTAAGTCCAGCCAAGCTAGTTGAATTTATCGCAACACCGTAGCTTTGCGCAAAGCTAGATGTGTTGCGGAATGAAGATAAAGTCTCAACATTTTCGATACCTTCAGCAGCACAAAAGCGATTTTGTGCAAATGGTAAGTCGGCTGAAATGCACAGTACTACAGTGTTTTTTAGGCTAGAGGCTTCCTTGTTAAAGGTGCGCACTGAAATGGCACAAGTAGGCGTATCGATACTTGGAAATATATTCAGTACTTTGCGTTTACCCGCAAAGTTGACTAATGAAACATCAGTTCTAGTTTTGTCTGCCAGAGTAAAGTCAGGTGCGTTTTGACCTTTTTGCGGAAAGTTGCCGCCAATTTCTACTGGACCGCCTTTAAGTGTGACTGCATTAGTCATGGTGTTTCCCCTATTAATTTTGGTGTTTGTTATTTTACGTCTGTCATCATAAAACAAAATCAATTAGTTTGCATCGCACTTTTTCTTATTTCTATCAGATTATATCCCATTGTTTTAGTAGGGTTTTTATAGCTAATTCACAGATTATTTATTGATTCAAACCTATTTAATTGGTTAATCTTATTGACTGGGAGATGTTAAGATTTATGCTTAAGTTGCACTAATTTTTACGCTCAAAATAGGTCCATTTAAGGTAAAATTGACCCATGCTTGCAACTAACCTATTAGCTTTGAAATCTCCACAATTTGTCCACTTACGTTGCCATAGTGAGTATTCCATTGTGGATGGTATCGTGCGAATTGACGACTATGTAAAGCTTGCTGTAGAAGATGGAATGCCCGCCTTAGCATTAACTGATTTAAGTAATTTATTTGGTGCTATCAAGTTCTACAAGTCCGCACGCAGCAAGGGAGTTAAGCCAATTATCGGCTGTGATATCTGGCTGCAAAATAATAGTAACCGTGATCAACCTAGCCGTGCCCTTCTGTTATGTCAGTCACATGCGGGCTATTTGCTATTATGCCAATTAATCAGTCGCGCCTATTTAAGTAATCAATATCGTGGCCGTGCCGAGTTTAAGCTTGAATGGTTTGAAGAATGTGGTACCGAAGGTTTGATTATGCTTTCTGGAGCTTTAGCCGGTGATGTAGGCCAGGCATGTATGCAAGGAAACTTGGATTTAGCGCTGAAGTTGGCAGATGGTTGGAAAGTGTTGTTTCCAGATCGTTTCTATCTGGAAATTCAGCGAATCACCAGTCCTACCCAAAATAGTAATGAAGAAAGCTATATACAGCATGCACGCGCCATAGCAAGTCAGTTGCATTTACCTATTGTTGCTACGCACCCAATTCAATTTACCACCCCAGATGATTTTAGAGCCCATGAGGCGCGCACCTGTATATCTGAAGGATATGTATTAGCTGACACGCGCCGTCCTAAAAACTTTACTACTGAACAGTTTTTCAAAACACAGGCTGACATCGCAGTCTTGTTTGAAGACATGCCAGAGGCGCTGGCGAACAGTGTGGAAATAGCCAAACGCTGCAATTTATCGCTGACTTTAGGTAAGAATTATTTACCGAATTTTCCTACGCCTAATAATGAAAGTTTAAATGAGTATTTGGTTGATGCTGCCCGTATTGGTTTGGAGCAGCGCTTATCGGTTCTTTATCCTGACGAAGTGCTGCGTGCATCTAAGCAACAAAGTTATCACGACCGCTTAGACTTTGAAACTAAAGTGATTAACCAGATGGGCTTTGCTGGTTACTTTTTAATTGTTGCCGACTTTATTAATTGGGCTAAGCATAATGGCGTTCCAGTTGGTCCTGGTCGCGGATCTGGTGCCGGCTCCGTAGTCGCCTATAGCTTGGGTATTACGGATTTGGATCCACTAGAATACAACCTCCTATTCGAGCGATTTCTTAACCCTGATCGCGTTTCTATGCCTGACTTTGATATCGACTTTTGCCAAGAAGGTCGCGATCGCGTCATTGATTATGTGAAACAAAAATATGGCTTGAATGCTGTTTCTCAGATTGCTACTTTCGGCACTATGGCTGCTAAGGCTGTGATACGTGACGTTGGCCGCGTATTAGACTTACCATTCCATTTTGTGGATGGTATTAGCAAATTGATTCCCATGGAATTGGGAATTACTCTAACTGAGGCCTTGGTTAAAGAGCCTCAACTAGCTGAGCGACGTGAAAATGAAGAAGAGCTCCGCGAACTACTAGAGCTAGCTTTAAGGTTAGAAGGTTTGGTGCGGAATGTGGGGATGCATGCTGGTGGGGTGCTGATTTCACCAGGAAAAATATCTGACTTTGCCCCTATATATTGTCAGCCCGATGGTGCCAGTTTAGTCAGCCAGTATGACAAGGATGATGTTGAAGCCGTAGGTTTGGTTAAGTTTGACTTTTTAGGCCTACGTACACTGACGATTTTAGAGTTAGCTCTAGTTAACGCCAATAAACAACGATCAGAAAGCAACTTGCCGCCATTATCGTTTGCCACTTTACCGCTCAATGATAAAGCTACGTTTCAGTTATTGAAAACAGCCAATACCACCGCAGTATTTCAACTTGAGTCCCGCGGTATGAAGGATATGCTTAAGCAAGCACTTCCGGATTGCTTTGAGGATATTATTGCCCTGGTAGCTTTATATCGTCCCGGCCCTATGGATTTGATCCCAGATTTCTGTAGGCGTAAACATGGAAAACAGCGTGTGGAGTATCCGCATCCGTTGACAGAGGCTATCCTAAAAGAAACCTACGGTATCGCCGTATATCAAGAGCAAGTGATGCAGATTGCGCAGGTAGTTGCAGGTTATAGCCTAGGAGGGGCTGATTTGCTGCGCCGTGCTATGGGTAAGAAAAAGCAAGAGGAAATGGACGACCAGCGTAAGACCTTTACTGAGGGTGCAGTTAAAAACAACATGACCGAGCGTCAGGCTACGGAATTGTTTGACTTGTTGGAAAAGTTTGCTGGTTATGGTTTTAATAAATCTCATGCAGCAGCGTACGCGATGGTTGCCTATCAGACCGCCTATTTAAAAGCACATTATCCAGCGGCCTTCTTAGCATCAACTATGTCGGCTGATATGAATAATACAGACAGTGTCCGTATCTTTTACGAAGATTGTGCGCCAAACCAAATTGAAGTGTTGCCGCCTGATGTCAATCAGAGTGAATATAAATTTAAGCCAGTGAATAAAAGCCAGATTCTCTATGGTTTAGGTGCTGTAAAAGGTACTGGTTCTGCGGCGATTGAAGTGATCTTGCAGGCGCGTGCTAAAGATGGTCCATTTAAAAATTTATTCGATTTTTGTAACCGCTTGGATCTACGTAAAGTTAATCGACGTGTGGTGGAATCTTTAATTCGTGCAGGTGCTTTTGACCAACTATCACCTAGCCGCAATGCTTTATTGGCCGGCGTGGCAATGGCGATGGCTGCAGCCGAGCAAAATAGTGCGAATAGCAATCAAAATAGCCTGTTTGGAGAAGCGGCAGATAGTGCTGTTAATGTATTGCCTATTGTCCCAATGTGGACGGAACAGCAACGCCTTCAGGAAGAGAAAGCAGCGCTCGGTTTTTTCTTTAGCGGACATCCTTATTGGGCCTATCAAAAAGATCTTAGTCAGTTCGTCAGTACGACGTTAGCTAATTTATCACCTAAAGAGCAACCGCAACTATTGGCAGGTATTGTTTCAGGCGTTCGTAACCGATTGACCGCTCGAGGCAAAATGGCGATTGTAGGCCTCGATGATGGAACAACAAGGATTGAAGTGGTGGTGGGCAATGATTTGCTCAACCAATCACAACATTTGCTTAAAGATGATCAATTAATTATTGTAGAAGGCCGTGTCAGTCATGATGAGTTTTCTGGAGGTATTCGCGTAAACGCTAGAAAGTTACATGATTTATCCAGCATCCGAAATAGCCGTGCCAGCTTTTTAAAAATATCATGCAACGGTCAAGCAGATGCGATTAAGTTGCAAAAATTATTAAAGCCTTATTGTAAGAGCGCCAGTGATGAAAATCGGGGTTGCGCTGTTAAAGTGGAATACCATAATGCCAGCAGTAAGGTCGAATTGATGCTGGGTAATAATTGGCGCGTAGATTTACACGAAGACCTGATTGCAGGCTTAACCGAATGGTTAAGTCGTGATAACGTAAAAATCCTATATAATTGAACTTGAGATTCTTAAGATAGACAACACGCATGAAAATAACTTATTTAGATTTTGAACAGCCAATTGCAGAACTTGAAGCCAAAATTGAAGGTTTACAATCAGCCCATGATGACCATGATAATTTAGATATCTCTAAAGAGTTGTCTGCTTTAGAAAAGAAAAATCAAAAATTATCCGAAGATATTTATGGCAGCTTGTCTGCTTGGCAGATTTCACAGTTAGCGCGTCATCCGCAACGTCCGTACACTCTGGATTACATTCAAGGCATCTTTACGAATTTCGAAGAATTGCATGGTGATCGTGCTTATGCCGATGATCCAGCTATTGTTGGAGGATTAGCTAGGTTTGAAGGACAGCCAGTCATGGTGATTGGTCATCAAAAAGGCCGTGATGTCAAAGAACGACAATACCGCAACTTTGGTATGCCGAGGCCTGAAGGCTATCGCAAAGCATTACGCCTTTATCGCATGGCAGAAAAATTCAATATCCCAGTGATTACTTTAATTGATACACCGGGTGCTTACCCAGGTATTGGTGCTGAGGAACGAGGCCAATCTGAAGCTATTGCACGTAACTTATATGTCATGGCTGAACTTAAAACGCCAATTATCGGTGTGATTATCGGTGAGGGTGGCTCTGGCGGAGCGTTAGCGCTGGGTGTGGTTGATCAGTTGTTGATCTTGCAATACGGTACCTATGCGGTAATTTCACCAGAAGGTTGCGCTTCAATTTTATATAAAAGTTCGGATCAAGCGCCAGTAGCGGCTGAGTCTTTAGCAATTACCGCAGATCGCCTTAAAGCGATGGGATTGGTTGACCGTATTATTGCTGAACCATTAGGTGGATGCCATCGTGCACCGGAAGTGGTGATGGAAACATTGCGTGTCGCTTTAAAAGAAGAGCTGACAAAGCTAAAAAACAAATCGATTAAATCTTTACTCTTGACTCGATATGAGCGTTTAATGGGTTATGGTAAATTTAAAGAAGTTGTTACTAAGCAACCGTCTGTAAAATTGTAAGGTGTCCAATAGTAAGTCAATTTCTACCCGACTTAAACACCAGGCGCAAGCGACTAGTGTCATACAACTACATCTCAATAACTTCCTCAATGCACACTTAAAGCCAGGCCAACATTTACTGCTGGCCCTAAGTGGCGGGCTGGATTCTTGCGTGTTATTGTATTTGTTAGCTCAGGCCAAGTTGAACTTTGCTTTTGAATTGTCTGCTCTTCATGTACATCATGGTTTAAGTCCTAATGCCGATGAATGGGCTAGTTTTTGTTCAAAACAATGTCAACAGTTACAAGTTCCCCTGCAGGTTGTGCATGTAGAGCTTGAAAAGAATACAAATCTAGGCGTTGAAGCTGAAGCAAGGCGGTTGCGTTATGAGGTACTGAATAACGCCATCGCAGATTTTATCGTTACAGCGCATCATGAGGATGATCAGGCCGAAACCTTGCTATTGCAATTGATGCGTGGTGCCGGTGTTAAAGGGTTAGCTAGCATGGCTTCAGTTAGTCCAACGCGCCGTTTACTGCGTCCTTTTTTAGGAGTATCTAAAGAGCAGATACTAAGCTATGCGAAGTTGCAGGATATTTTTTGGTGTGATGATGAGAGCAACAGTAATACGCACTTTGAACGCAATTTTGTGCGCCACGAGTTAATGCCTATATTGATCTCGCGCACACCTGCCATTTCTTCTGTGTTGGCAAGAACTGCATCACATATGGCAGAAGCTAATGACTTGCTTAGTGATTTAGCTGGCATCGATGCATCAACCTTAGTGCATGAAAATAGTGTGTGCGTTAAAGGTTTGCGCACCCTTAGTCAGGCGCGGGCTAAAAACTTATTGCGTTGGTGGTTTGCACAAAGCCATCTACTGATGCCGCATGCAGAGCAATTAACCGAAATTTTACATCAATTATTGGATGCCAAGGCTGACGCTAACATTAGTATTCCTTTGCAGCATTTAAGTTTGAAGCGCTTTCAGCAACGCATTTACCTGTGGCGTGAGCAAGTCGCACAGGACTTCAATTTAGTATGGAATGGAGAGGCGCAACTCGCATTGCCTAATGGAGGCCAATTATTTTTTAAACAGGTCGTGGGTGCTGGTTTGGCTCTTAAGCATGGGATGACCAAGCTTCGAATCACAAATCGTGATGGAGGTGAGCGCTTTAAGCCCAATGCACTAAGGCCTACGCGTACCTTGAAGCATCTGCTGCAAGAAGCTAATATTCCGCCTTGGCAGCGTACTAATTTGCCGCTTATTTACTGGCATGACACCTTAGCTTGTGTGCCAGGAATTGGCATTGCACATGAGTTGCAGGCGATTGGCGATGAGGTTGGTTTAGAAGTTAGTTGGCAGGAAGCAGTTGCCGACTCACTTTAAGCCACGTCATGCAATAATGATCCAAAATACCCCCTGCAAACCACTTCTATTCTCAAAGTATTAACTTTAACTGCGGCCATATATTTTCTAAAATCATAGATTGTGCTTTCGTATTGGGGTGCAACCCATCATCTTGAATTAAGTCTGGCTTATTTTCCATACCATTTAGCATAAAAGGCACAAGCAGTATCTTGTGTTCTTGGCTTAACAGTTGATATTTTTGCGTAAATGACTGCGAATACTTAGGGCCATAATTGGGAGGTATTTTCATGCCAATCAATAGTACTTTTGCGCCGGTTTTTTTGCTTTTTACAATCATCTCACTCAAGTTAGCCTTCATCAGAGGCAGAGGCAGACCTTGAAGTCCATCATTAGCACCTAGCTCTAGAATGACTATATTGGGTTGATGCTCATTTAACGTTGCACTTAGTCGACTAAGGCCGCCACTAGTGGTTTCGCCGCTGACACTCGCGTTGATGACTTTGTAGTGTAAGTGTTGCTCTTCTAGCCTTTGTTGTAGTAGCCTTACCCATCCTAGTTGTTGTGGTATGCCATAACCTGCTGATAGGCTATCACCATAAACTAAAATGCTTGTATCTGTCGCATAGGCCGGCGCAGATAAAAAAATAAGGCAACTTAATCCCAGTAAAATGGGACTCACTAATACAACTCTCATTATTAAACGTAATCGGAAAAACATAGATGCAACGCACTCCCATTATTCAGGCGCAAAATTTATACTACGAAATTGCTAATCATGATCACTATATTCGCATACTACAAGGTTTAAATCTAACCATAAGCGCAGGAGAGCAGGTCGCAATTATAGGGAGCTCAGGTTCCGGTAAATCTACTTTACTCAGCTTGTTGGCGGGTCTTGATGTACCGACGAGTGGTCAGGTATTGGTGGAGATGAAGTCATTTAGTAGCTTGGATGAAGATGGGCGTGCCTTGGTGAGAGCACGTAATATGAGTTTTGTGTTTCAGTCATTCCAGTTATTACCAGCACTTACTGCACTTGAAAATGTCATGCTTCCTCTGCAGTTGACTCAACATATCGATGCTCGGGAATTAAGTCTGCAAGCCTTAGACGCTGTAGGTTTAAGCCAGCGCGTTCAGCATTACCCAAAGCAATTGTCTGGCGGTGAGCAACAAAGAGTAGCCATTGCACGGGCCTTTGCCACCAAGCCGCGCATCTTATTTGCTGATGAGCCTACTGGTAATTTGGATAACGCAACGGGGGAAATTATTATTGATTTACTCTTTAAGATGAACTCTGATGCCAACACCACCCTGATATTGGTGACACATGACATGCAGTTAGCCAATCGCTGTCAGCGTCGGTTACAGTTGGATAATGGTGTACTCACAGATTTAGTATGAACGCCATTTTTAAATTAGCTTACTTGCAAACTTGTAGTTTGTGGCGCGCAGGAGCGCTAAGGGTGTTGGTATTTGCCTTGGTGTTGGCGGTAGCGGCGATTACGGCCGTAAGCTTCTTTACTCAACGCATAGACACAGCGCTCAATCAACAAGGGAGCTTGTTACTTGGTGCTGATTTAGTTCTGTCGGCGAACCATGTATTAGCAGATAATTTTGAGCAACGTGCCACCAAGTTAGGATTAGCTTCGGTACGTAGTTATGAGTTTCCAAGCATGGTCATGTTTGGTAATTCAAGTCAACTTGTAGAAATTAAGGCGGTAGGGCAGGGATTTCCTTTGCGAGGTGATCTCACCATAGGCGCAACCACAAATGAAGTAGGACAAGTGGTAAAAACTGCTCCTAAATTAGGTCAGGTGTGGGTAGAGCCACGACTTGCCCACTTACTCAACTTGCAAGTTGGTAGTGTAGTAGAAGTCGGTGAGCGTAAGTTTAGTGTAAGTGCTATCTTGCTGCATGAGCCGTCACGTGGTGGTGATATGTTTGGCTTTGCGCCACGGTTAATGATGAATGCGGCTGACTTAGCCTCAACCAAACTGCTGCAATACGGCAGTCGCGCCAAATTTCAGTTATTGCTAGCGGCTTCACCTGAAAAGGTTAACCAATATTTCAAACTCACACAACCAGAATTAACGCATGGTGAAAAAATTCAAGATCTTCGTAATGCAAGACCTGAGATTAAATTGGCCTTAGAAAAAGCCCAGCAGTTTTTAGGGTTATCGGCCATGGTAAGCGTGATTCTAGCTATGGTGGCCATGCTACTTTCCAGCATGCCTTATATCAAGCAAAGCTTAGATAGCTTTGCCCTGATGCGTTGCTTTGGCGCATCGCAAAACAAGGTGATGCAATTGTTAGCGATACAGACATTATTGATTGCTTTTTTCAGTGCTTTGATCGGGATAACGCTGGGGTTTATAGCGCAACTTGGTTTAGCGCAATTAGCTGCCAGTCTATTTGTAGAAGCTTTGCCACCAGCAAGCCTGATGCCGATGTTGGTCGGTATGATTGCAAGTCTCGCTATGATGTTTGCCGTGGTGTTGCCACATGCTTGGCAAATGCAACATATAAGCACCATGAATATTCTGCGCCGCGAAACGCTGATGCAACCTTTAAGCGTTCAACTCAAGTTTTTGCCCGCGGCTTTGACCATGAGCGCCATGCTATTTTGGCAGGCGCAGGATTTTAAAATTGCATTGGCGACGATTGGAGTAATCTTGTTATTATGCTTGTTAGTCATTGTATGTGCCTACGGATTTGTTTCGCTAACGGCACGTCTATTAACATTATCGCCACAAAACCATACACTGAATGCCGTCAAGTTAGGCGTGCTAGGCTTAAAGCGCAGGTTCGTGATTTCTACGATACAAATGATCGGGTTCAGTATGGGCTTAATGGTACTCATATTGTTAGCCCTAATTCGTGGGGACCTCATAAACAATTGGCAGGCCTCGCTTCCAGTTGATGCGCCCAATCGTTTTGTTATTAATATTCAGCCGTCGCAAATTGATGGCATACATCAATTTTTTGCCCATCAACACATTAAAAATGCAGCAGTATTCCCCATGGTGAAAGCGCGCTTCATAAGCAAAAATGGGATGAGAGTAAAGCCTGAGGATTTTAATGATGAGCGCGCACGTCACTTAGCTGAGCGCGAATTTAATTTATCTTGGGCTATGAAAATGCAAAGTGATAACCAACTGCAAAGCGGTCACTGGTGGAATGCTTCTGACGAAGGGAAGCCCTATATTTCGCTTGAGCAAGATCTAGCTAAAACCCTCGGGATAAAATTAGGCGATCAGTTGGAATTTGAGATTGCTGGGAGTCCTATTACACTGACAGTGACCAGTCTCAGGAAAGTGGAATGGGATAGCATGCGCGTTAACTTTTTTGCCGTGACGCCGCCAGGGGTGTTGGAACACTTTAATGCCAATTACATCAGTAGCTTTCATTTGCCATTTCAGGTTGATGGGCCTTTAAATCTGTTGCTGCGTCAGTACCCTAATCTCACTATTATTGATGTGGCGGCATTGATGCAGCAGATACGTGGCATTATGCAAAAAATGAGTAGTACGGTGCAGTATGTGTTTGCTTTTAGTTTAATTGCAGGGAGTGCTGTGCTTTATGCCGCCTTAGTCGCAACCCATGAAGAGCGCATCCTTGATGCTACCCTGTTGCGTGTATTTGGGGCTTCTAGGCGTCAGGTGGCTATTGCTTATATTGCTGAATTTAGCTGTATTGGTCTCGTTGCGGCTTTGGTCGCAGTTATTGCTGCTAACTTATTAGCCTATTATATGAGTGCCCATATTTTTAATATTCCCTTTACCTTTAATTTTAGCTTAGCCCTGCTGGCTTTGCTTATTTCTGCCGCTATTATTCCCTTTGCTGCTTGGCTTGGACTACGTAGATTTTTGAACATCCCGCCTAGGCAGTTACTGAATAGCATTTGATTTAGATGTTGGTTAATCTGCCGTAGCTTAGCCTTCGATCAGGCCGCATCGAATTGCTAGCCTCACCATTTCAACTGGGCCACTCACCCCAAGTTTTTGCTTAATCCCTGTTTGATAGTTAGCGACAGTCTTCATGCTAATGTTAAGCGTGGTGGCGATTTTACCGAGCTCTGCACCATCTAATAGCATCCTAAAAATCTCAAATTCTCGGGGGGATAATACTTGCATCGGATCATGCTTAGGCTCATGCGCATGCGTGGCAATACTCTGGGCGACTTCTTTGCCTAGATAAGTTTGTCCTGTGAGAACCCAGTCAATGGCATTGGGTAATTCTTCTGCTAAGCCACTTTTTGCTAAGTAACCCTTAGCCCCAGCCTTGAGCGCCTGACTAGCAAATATTGCATTTTCATGCATGGAGAGTACTAAGATTTTAGCGGTAGGGTAGCGTGCAATGATACGTTTGATACCCTCCATCCCACCCATTCCTGGCATGTTTAAATCCATAATGGTGATGTCAGGTAGGTATTCACCAAAGAGCTGATAAGCGCGCTCTGCGCTTTCGGCCTCTGCAACAACAGATACCTTGCCTTCTTGGTCAAGTAAACGCCGTATGCCTGAGCGGACGAATGCATGGTCATCCACAAGCATGACGGTTATCATATTTTGGTTGCTCAAGATTTAATTGGGATCCAAGCGTTAATCTCAGTTCCTTCCCCTAATGTTGTATTGATATAGAAATCGCCATTTAATCCTTCAGCACGCTCACGCATGCCAGGTAATCCGAAGCCAATGGTGTTGTTTAAATTAAACCCTTGCCCATTGTCCTTGATGATTAATTGAAGTCCTTCTTGCTGATTTTTTCTTTTATAAAACAATTGAATGTTAACTGCTGTGGCATTTGAGTGCTTGGTGATGTTCGTTAGGCATTCTTGTGTTAGTCGATATAAGGTAATGCCCTTAGCCTCCTCAAGAGTCTCCTGGATAGGGGTGATGCTAACTTTGCATTTTACTTCTTTGTGACGAGATTTCCATGTAGAGACTAAATCGTCAAGTGCTGCTTGAAGCCCTAATTCTTCAAGCAGGCCAGGACGAAGTTGTTGCAATAGACCAGTCACCATGTCCGTGAGATGTCGTGAAAGTTGACTAATCGCAAGAGCACTCTCTCTTAGCTCAGGATATTTTTTCTCTGAAGCCTTTAGGATAATGCTTGCATCAGTGTTAATTGCCGTGAGGCATTGACCAAATTCATCATGTAAATCTCTGGCTAGACTCTTTCTTTCTTGTTCTTGTAGCGAAATTAGCTCATGCGTGAGTTTGTGGTTTTGCCGGATACTGAGCTCAAGTTTGGCAATCATATGATTAAATTTGTCACCAATAGGGGCGAGTTCAGGCGCATTAAATTGAGGTAAGCGAGTGTCTAGTTTCCCTTCTTCTAATGCGTTCAATGCGCTAAGAATTCTTTCTGTAGGCTTCAATGCCTGAGCCACCGCCCAGATGACGCTTAGGTTCACTAGCACAAAGAAGACGCCAATGAGCGTCAATAACTCTATAAGTTGCTTCCACTTCTCTGCGTACTCATAGTCAGGATCGGGAGTGATAATTAATTTTCCAAGGACCTTTCCTTGATATTCCAAAGTTCTGATTGATGGGCTCCATGGGGGCGTGAATCTATTTAAAAGTGCCTTGAACCATCGAGGGGCTTCATCAGTAGCTTCATTTTTACTCAAGTGGTTGCTATCAACGACATCACCATATTCATTAGTAAGCTCGATCTTAATATGCCGCATATGTTGTAGATGTTGCAAATTGAAAGTGTGCTTCTCAATTTGTTTTTGAGTCAATTTGTCGTTATTTAGGATGGCGGTGTCAAAGAGGTATAACACCAATTTTTCTGCTGATTTAACTTCAGCCTCAGTATTCTGGCGTGCATTGTTAATCGACATCAGTGTGCCAGCAAACATAATGGCCAGTAGCAGTAAAGTAATGATTAGATTGAGGCGAAGCTTAAGCGTCAAAATGTAGATTCTCTGAAAGTCTTTAAAGGTAGGTTGTCACTATAGCGCTAGCAAGATCTAAATGGAAATTGTCAGATGCAAGTCGGGAGTTTCTCCTAATGCATAAGTGGTAATGCGTAGGTATAGTGCAAAATTACAAATTGCTTTAAACAGTATCACTGCATACTTAGTGGTAAAGCAATAAAACAGGCAATCATCTAATTGGAATTAAAGTCATGACAACACCTTGCAACCTCAAACCCAAACTAATCTTACTCGCCATATTGACGGCTTATGCTATGCCACAAATAGCAATTGCTGAAAATAAGGCTGAAGCCTTGGAATTGAGTAAAATTGAGGTGGTGGGCACTACACCGTTGCCAGGTCTTGGAATACCAATCAATCAAGTGCCATCTAATGTGCAAACGGGTTCAGCCAATGACATTGGTGGTCAAGTTTCACTTAATTTAGCTGAATACATGGACAATAACCTTGGTTCAGTAAATACGAGTAATAGTGTAGGAAATCCATATCAAATGGATGTTTCATATCGCGGGTTTACTGCTTCGCCGATATTAGGTTCGGCTGTGGGCATGTCAGTATTCTTGGATGGTGTGCGCGTTAATGAGCCATTTGGCGATATCGTTAACTGGGATTTGATCCCAACTAATGCTATATCCAACATCAATCTGATGCCTGGTTCTAACCCGTTATTCGGATTAAATACCTTAGGTGGAGCGCTTTCTGTGCACACGAAAAGTGGTAGTGAGTTTCCGGGTGTATCTGCTACGGCTTCAGGTGGTTCTTGGGGTCGTCGTGCTTTTGAATTTGAAGCGGGCGGTGTAGATAAAGAAAAGAATGTTGATTATTTTGTCGCAGGTAATTTCTTTAAAGAAGATGGCTGGCGCGATCACTCTGGCAGCGATGTAAATCAGATTTTCAGTAAGGTGGGTTGGCAGAACGACACCAGTGACTTGGATTTGTCAGTATCACTTGCTGATAACACGATGCACGGCACACAATCTCTGCCGCTATCTATGCTAGGTAATCCTAAGCAAGCCTACACTTGGCCAGACTCGATTCAAAATAAGTTGGCGATGATTTCATTGAAGGGCAGCCATTTTATCGCGGACGATAAATTGGTGGCGGGTAATGTGTACTTCCGTATGAGTAATGCCAATAGCTTTAATAGTAATGCGCAGGTGCAAACTGATAATAGTGGGGATCCAGTAAGGGATATTAATGGAGTCCCAGTAACGGATGCTACAAATATCACGTCCAGCACTAAGCAAAATGGTTTTGGAGGTTCGCTGCAATATAGTCTGCTAGGTGATTTAATTGGCCATAAAAATCAATTTACTGTGGGGGCGTCTGCTGATTTTGGACGCGTGACTTTCAGTCAAGACGGAGTGTTAGCTAACCTAATAGGCGCGGAGACTGTAACCGATTCATCTAATACCCAGCAAGGCAATGTCAAGTTGAAAACTACCAGTGACTATTACGGTTTATATGCGACGGATAACTTTGCATTGAGTGAACAATGGAATATGACCTTGTCAGGGCGCTATAACATAGCGAAAGTAAATTTGTCGGGTGCTAGTCTGTATGCAGCTCCAACTGATCCGAATACATATTTGGTGGGGGATTTAAATGGTAACCATGAATATAAGCGTTTCAATCCGGCGGTTGGTTTAAACTATAATCCATCCAAAGACCTTGGTCTGTATGGTGGTTATAGTGAGAGTATGCGCGCCCCCACACCAGCAGAACTTTCATGCGCCGACTCTACAAGGCCATGTTCACTGCCTACCGGATTTAACTCTGACCCAGATCTACATATGATTGTGGCGAAGACTTGGGAAGGCGGGTTGCGCGGAAAATTATCGCCCAGCATAGGTTGGAATGCCGGTGTTTACAATACGGTTTCTAGCAACGACATCCAATTTATCGCCAGCAGCACTTCTCAGGTAACTGGTTATTTTGCAAATGTAGGCGACACACAACGTAGAGGCTTAGAGCTTGGCTTGCATGGTAAGTTTGATGCCTTGAGCTTAGCAGTCAATTACGGCTTTGTGGATGCTACCTATCAGTCTGATTTTACAGTGGGATCGGGTTCTAATAGTCAACAGGTTAATGGCAACATCAATGTCACAAAGGGTAATAAGATTCCTGGTGTCGCAAGACAAACACTTAAAGTTAGGGCTGCTTATGAACTAACACCAGCTTGGAATGTAGGCAGTAATGTTATTCTTGCGACTGGTCAATATGCCCACGGTGATGAAAACAACCAAGATTCTAATGGCATGGTGCCTGGTTATGCAGTAATGAATTTGGATACACATTATGTAATCAACCCAGCGTGGAAAGTATTTGCTAAGGTCAATAATGTGTTTGATAAGCAATATGCCACTTTCGGACAACTCGGCCAAAATATCTACACTGCAAATGACGAGCAGTTTCGAACACCTTCAGCACCAAGAGCTGCTTGGGTAGGCATTACCTATGAGTTTGGTCGCTCGAAAACGGCAGCAGCTGCGGTTGATAATGATAAGTAATAACACTTTTGGTGCTAGGGGTTAGTTTGGTCTGTTGATTTTGCAATCTAATTTTTGATTGAATGCCCTTAATTCAGGTATGCCTAAATGCCTGCATGGTATGATTGCATCAATCCAAAATTGAAAGAAAATCATGCAAATCGGAACCCCTCTAAGCCCTAATGCAACCCGTGTCATGTTATTAGGCAGCGGCGAATTAGGTAAAGAAGTGATTATTGCCTTACAGCGTTTAGGGGTTGAAGTCATCGCGGTTGATCGCTATAAAAATGCGCCTGGCCATCAAGTAGCGCATCGTGCCTACACGATTGATATGACGAATGACCAAGCGCTTCGTGATTTGATTGCATTGGAAAAGCCCCATTTAATCGTGCCTGAAATTGAGGCGTTGAACACCAATACCTTAGCTGACATTGAAGCTGCAGGTTTAGCTACCATTATTCCTACCGTCAAAGCTGTGCAACTAACGATGAACCGTGAGGGCATTCGCAAGCTAGCAGCTGAAGAGTTGAATTTACCTACTTCACCTTACGCATTTGCTAAAAGTGAAGCAGAGTTGCAAGCGGCTATTGATGCAGGCATCGGCTACCCATGCTTTATTAAACCAACGATGTCATCGTCTGGTAAAGGGCAATCACGCATTACCAATAGAGCAGAAGTCAAAACAGCTTGGGATTATGCTGCTACTGGTGGTCGCGTCAATCAAGGTGTGGTCATTGTTGAAGGCCAAATTGACTTTGACTATGAGATTACACTACTAACGGTACGTGCCAAAAATGCACAGGGTGAGATTGCTACTTACTTCTGTGAGCCTATCGGCCATGTGCAAGAAAAGGGTGATTATGTAGAAAGCTGGCAGCCACAAGCCATGAACAGCCAAGCCTTAGTGGAATCTAAACGTATTGCCAAAGCGGTCACTGACAGCCTGGGTGGCTTGGGTTTATTTGGTGTGGAGCTCTTTATTAAGGGCGATCAAGTGTGGTTCAGTGAAGTGAGCCCGCGCCCACATGACACGGGTATGGTGACCATGGCTAGCCAACGTTTTAGCGAGTTTGATTTACATGCGCGTGCCATTCTAGGGTTGCCTGTTGACGTAAGCCTACGTGAGCCTGCAGCCAGTGCTGTTATCTATGGCGGGCATGAAAGTGATAACTTAGTGTTCACCGGTATCGATGCAGCTTTAGCGGTCCCTAATAGTGACTTACGCCTTTTTGGTAAGCCAGTGTCTTTTGTCAAAAGACGTATGGGTGTTGCACTTGCCACTGGTCAAGATGTGACTGAAGCCAGAGCGCGCGCAAAATTAGCCGCAAGCTTAGTTAAGCCTGTGGTTGCGAAATAATTAGGATCAATCTTGGCACTCGATAAAATTGAAGAGGTAGGTAGCAGTAAAGCGACCTTTTTCGAACTGCTTGGCGGGGAAGAGCAGGGGATGGAAACCTTGCGTAATTTGGTGGAAACCTTTTACGACATTATGGATAGTGATTCCAAAGCGCAGCCTATTCGAGCTATGCATCCAGCCGATCTAACTTCAGCACGTGAAAAGCTATTTATGTTTCTCACAGGTTGGACTGGCGGCCCACAGCTTTACATAGAACGCTATGGCCATCCTATGTTGCGTAAGCGTCATTTGCCGTTTGCGGTGGATGAGTCAGCGCGCGATCAATGGATGTATTGCATGATTAAGGCGATGCATCAACTTAAGATGGATGAAACGCTGATGACTAAGCTGGCCGGGCAGTTGTATGGCGTGGCTGATTTTATGCGCAACCAGTAAAAGCTACAAGAGCGAATCCTGTCTTTACGCTAACCTTCCAAATAATCCCTCTATAAATGGCTTAAAGTTAATATTGGGGTTTGTATATTAAGTTAATTGAATCGAGCGTGCTTCTATTCCAACATTTAATCGTGAGCGTACAGCGCTAAATATGGCTGCTAAATTATCCATGCTTGGATTACCTTTAGGCGAAAGCATTCTATGCAGGCTTTTACTTGGTTTTTCAGTTTTAGCAGCAAGTTCTTCAAACCCTAAGGTTGCATTTACTAAATCGCGAAGTATTAGACGAGCAGTCTCAGTCTCATTATTTAAAAATAATGTCGCTGCTTCATCAAGCAATGCTTTGGCAAACTTTGGATCGCGCTCAACGCGTTCAACAACTGTTTGTTTAAAATCTCTTGTAAGTGCCATGTTGTGTTCCTTATAGTATTTTCTTCTCTTGTTACTTCAACTTTTTTCTTTGCTTGTACTCTGTATGTAATTTTTTTGCTTTATCAATATCTTTTTGTTGCTTATTTTTAGTGCCACCCCCAAATAGAATAACTAAAGTTTCACCATCTTTAGCTAGATATACTCGATACCCCGGCCCCCAATTCAATACATATTCACCAATACCATCAAACCATTTGATATTCGAGGTGTTGCCTAATTCAAGACGAGAGATTGCTACTGAAATTTTAGCTGCAGTATGAGCATCAAGTGCATCAAACCAAGCTTTGTATGGGCTAGTCCCATCAGTAAGCAGGTATTCTTTCACATGAATTTTCACAAATCTAATAGTAATATATATGTTACTATAAAGTCAATATGAATGTATTCTATTGATCTTTTCAGTAGTAAAGGTAGTACTTTTTCTTCAAATATAAAAATGCAAAAAGGCTAGCCTAAGCTAACCTTTGTTGTAATTCACCTACTTATAATTTACCAGACTGATGCGAAAAGCTCCGTCCTTTAGGTTGGAGATGGATAGCACGGATGCCTTTGGCATCCTTTGTCTTAAAAAAGAATCAAATAAAAGCACGGAAAGGCGCATGAAATAGTGCTTTAAGTCATATTTGGTTGCTATACTATAGTACGATGCTAATAAGAAAAGCCTTCAAATTTCAGCTAATGCCTAACGGTGCCCAGCAACGCGACATGCGTCGCTACGCTGGCAATGCACGTAAGGTTTGGAACTTAGCTTTTGCACAGCAACAAGCTAACTATGCAGCTGGCGAGAAGTTTGCCAGCGCCATGGCCATGACCTACTGGTTGCCGGCCATGAAGGAGACTTTTGCTTTCTTAAAAGACTCTCCGTCGCAAACCCTGCAGCAAGTCACTACCGATCTTGCCTTCGCCTACAAGAACTTCTTCGCTGGCCGTGCCGACTTTCCGAAGTTCAAGAAGAAGGGTAAGTCCAGCGACAGCTTCAGATTTCCACAAGGTTTCAAGCTTGAACCACACAACAACCGTGCGTTCTTGCCGAAGCTTGGTTGGATTCGCTACCGCAACAGCCGTGACGTAGTTGGCACCATCAAGAACATCACCGTTAGTTGCACTAACGGTCAATGGTTTGCATCCATGCAAACCGAACAGGAAGTAGCACAGCCACTTCCAACCGCAACCACTGCAGTGGGTATTGATGTGGGCATCTCCCGCTTCGCTACCTTAAGCGATGGCACTTTCATCGCGCCTGTTAATAGCTTCAAGCAACACCAAGTGAAGCTTGCCCGCTATCAGCGGTCAATGTCTCGCAAGAAGAAGTTTAGTAAAAACTGGCACAAAGCCAAATCAAAGGTGCAAAAGCTGCACACCCGAATTGCCGATGTACGTAAAGACTTCCTGCATCAGACAACAAGCACGATTAGCAAAAAACACGCGATCGTGTTCGTTGAAGACTTGAAGGTTAGTAACATGAGTAGGTCGGCAGCGGGCACGATAGCGAAGCCAGGCCTTAAAGTACGCCAAAAGGCCGGACTGAATCGATCCATTCTGGACCAAGGTTGGAGTGAGTTCCGGCGTCAGCTGGAATACAAACAAGCTTGGAACGGTGGTTGGTTAGATGCGGTTCCACCGCAATACACCAGTCAAGAATGCCCGTGTTGTGGGCATACGGCGAAGGATAACCGCAAGACACAAGCACACTTCGTGTGCATGGATTGTGGCTTTGCGGAACATGCCGACTTGGTTGGTGCGATCAATATACGAAGGGCAGGACTTGCCCGGTTAGCCTGTGGAGA
>Ga0214220_1000121_pt1 | contig 40427 bp, 30 predicted proteins | sample TroBogypolimnion_5_FD_153058 | JGI IMG/M metagenome (GOLD analysis project Ga0214220, IMG submission 153058) | Freshwater microbial communities from Trout Bog Lake, WI - 31JUL2007 hypolimnion | ecosystem: Environmental > Aquatic > Freshwater > Lake > Hypolimnion/Profundal zone | place: Trout... | reverse complement strand
TCTGGTTAATTTCAGAGAGTATGGAGCAGGGGCTGAGGTGGGTCAATTTTGAATGCCGATTTTCCCCTTTAGTGGGTCATTATTCCACGCCGATTCACAGATTTCAGGTATCTCGGCGAACGTGTGCGGGAGCCTTCCGGTTTAAGCGATACGCAAGCCAACCGGATTCTTCTTAGAAAGCAGCTCAACCTGGTGATTGCTGAGATTGTGAACGGAGTTTTTGAATTTGCGGCTCGATTCCCCCACAGCAATAAAAGGGAATATTTTTCAGAACTGGAAGGAAGAAGGGTAACCAAAAAACCTGGTGATGTGCTTTTCGGTGTATATGCGCAGAAATGGTTTGAAGCCATGAAACCTGGCATGAGCAGGAGTCAGATACGGGATTATACAAGTGCCTTGGATATGCACCTGTTGCCGTCTCTGAAAAATCTGTCATTTGGTCAACTCAATTCAGTACAATTGAAAAAATTCGTGGCCCAAATGAAGGGAAAAAAGAATCAATACGGGAAACCGTTATCAGCCAAACGTATTCAAAACGTGATGATTCCCTTGAGGGTCATTATAAAGGATGCGATTGAAGAATATGGCTGGACCGATTTTCCAGATCCTTTTACCCGTTTAAAACTCCCAAGGCCAAAAAAATTCCGGGTCCTTCCGTTCAGTTTTGAAGAGTGGAATATTTTAATCAATGCCATCCCCGATTGGTATAAGCCCTATTTTGAGTTTGCCGTTCAAACAGGCCTTCGCCCTTCGGAGCAAGTTGCTTTGAAATGGGATGCAATTGACAGCGAGTATATCCACATTGAGCTGAGCAGAGTTCGGAATTATGAGAAAGACGATCTAAAAACCCATGAGAGCAGAAGGCGAATTTTGTTAAGGCCGACACTCAAGCATATTCTGAACCAGCAAAAAGAACTGACAAAAGAAATGCAGAGTCCTTATGTATTCATCAATTCATACGGCAGGCCGATACTCCAGGATAAACTGCGCGAACTCTGGGCGAAGGTGATGAGAAAGACCGATCTTCCTTATAGGCGAATGTATGAGACCAGGCACACGTTTGCATCCTGGGCTCTCGCTTTGGGGGAAACACCTGAATGGGTCGCCAGGACTCTTGGCCATGTTGATACATCGATGGTGTATAAAACCTATGGTCGGTACATTCCCAACCTTACCAAGATGGATGGATCTGCAATTGAACGGCAATTTGCAGAGTCTGAAAACAGAAAAGGCAGCCAATTTGGTCACAATTGTGGTCACAATCGTGATTTTGATGGCTGCCAATCCGTTATAACGACTTGAAATCGTTATGTTTTTAATTGGTGGAGGCGGCGGGAGTCGAACCCGCGTCCGCAAATGCTCCCCTCTCGTATCTACATGCTTAGTTCCGGACTTTAGTTCTCACATCGTAAGCTCCGTCGGAACAGGGATCTTTTGATGCCAGCCTGTAGGTTCTCGTCTCCCGGCAGCCAGGCGTTACTGGGAAACCAGCCCATTGAGTCGACGCTCCGAATCCGTCCTTATGGGCGAAGGACGGTGGAACGGCACAGCAGACTAAGCTGCCAGTGCGTAGTTATAATCGTCTGCGATTATATTTAGTTCCATCGGTTTTACGAGCAGACAGAAGCTCGGCATGCCACGTAAAGCTTGCACATCCCCGTCGAAGCCGTTTCGCCCCCAATTTTTGAAGTTTATTTGTCTTTGCGCATTGCGCGCTGGATTTCGCGGTCGCTCTGTTTTTCCTTCAGTGCGATCCGCTTATCGTACTCTCTCTTGCCGCGGGCAAGGCCCAACTCGACTTTTGCCCTGCCGTTGCTTTTAAAGTATATCTTTAAAGGTATCAGGGCAAGGCCTTTTTCCTTTAATTTTCCAATGAGTTTTCTGATCTCTTTTCTCTGGAGCAGCAGTTTTCTCACACGGAGGGGTTCGTTGGGGTTGTGCGTCGCAAAGGTATAGAAGGAGATGTGGACGTTATAGAGCATCACCTCTCCGTGCGCGTCGATCTTGGCGTAGCCGTCCTTGAGATTGGCCTTCCCGGCCCGCAGCGACTTCACTTCAGGCCCTGACAGCACCATCCCCGCCTCGAGGGTCGAGTCGATATGGTAATCGTGATAGGCCTTTTTATTCTGGCAGACTACTTTTCCTGTCATATTCCTTATCCATTGGGCGGGGACGTTCCATCCCCGCTACTCCGTCGTCACTCTCAGGGCTTCTTCAACAGTTGTGATGCCGGCCTTCACCTTCTGCCACGCGTCCTCGCGTAAGGTAGTCATTCCTTCCCGGATTGCAACCTGGCGCATTTCTTCGGAGGATGATTTGGCAGCTATCATCTTCTTCAACTGGGGAGAGAGCGGGAAAATTTCAAAGACACCGGTCCGGCCGAGATAGCCTGTCAGACGGCATTCGCGGCACCCTTTTCCCCGCTTGAGGGTGACAGTCTCGCCACCGTTGACGGAAAAACCCAGTTTGACCAGATCCTCGCTTTCCATGCTGTATGTCTCGACACAATGCGGGCAGATCTTGCGCACCAGTCTCTGCGCCATACAGCCGAGCAGGGTTGAGGCAATCAGGAAGGGCTGCAGACCCAGATCCATCAGACGGACTATGGAGGCGACCGCATCGTTGGTGTGCAGGGTTGAAAAGACCAGATGTCCGGTCATGGCCGCCTGCACCGAATGGGCGGCCGTGTCCAGGTCCCGGATTTCGCCGATCATGATGATGTCGGGATCCTGGCGAAGGATATTGCGGAGGATGGTGGAGAAGGTCACGTCGATAAGCGGCTGGACCGCGATCTGGTTGAACTCCTCATGCACCATCTCCACCGGATCTTCCACGGTGACCACATTCTTCTCCGGGGTGGCAATTTTCTTCAGGGTTGAGTACAGGGTCGTTGATTTTCCGCTCCCTGTAGGGCCTGTGACCAGGACGATCCCATGGGGGGACGCGATGAAGGAGTTGTAGACAAGCTGATCCCGCCGGGAAAAACCGAGCTGGCTGATATCCTGAAAGATCACATCGGGATCCAGAAGCCTGAGAACCCCTTTCTCGCCAAAGGACACCGGCACCGTCGAGACCCGGATCTCGACAGTCTTGCCTTCGCTCATCCCGAGCTTTATCCTGCCGTCCTGAGGCCGCCGTTTTTCGGCGATATCCAGGCGGGCCAGGAATTTTATGCGGGCGACGATGGCGGCATGCACCGCTTTGGGCAATTTGTAGATTGTATGCAGGGAGCCGTCGATCCGGTAGCGGATAATGCAGGCATCCCGCTTCGGTTCGATATGGATATCACTGGCCCGCTGGTCCAGCGCATAGCTGAAGATATGGTTGACCGCATTCTTGATGTGCTGATCCGAGGAGGTGATCTCTTTGGCCGGGGATATCTTCACATAGCGTTCGAGATTGCCGATATCCACCGGACTGCCGATACCAGGCCCGGCCATCTGATCTTCGGCGGCGCTGATGGATTTCTGAAAGCCGAAAAGTTCAACGATGATCTTCTGGATATCGGCCTTGGTGGCGATATAAGGCCTTATCTGCACCTGATTGGCCTGTTCGATATCGTCCAGGACCGTCTTGCAGTCGGGATGGTAGACCGCCATCTCCAGGGTGCCGTTGGAGATATTGAAGGGGAGGATCATATGGCGGATGGCAAAATTCCTGGGGATCGTCTTGGTGACGATCTCCATATCCAGTTCCAGCGGATCAAGCTTTTTGAAAGGCAGATCATATTCAACGGCCACCGCCCGCATGATCAGGTCTTCATCGAGGATCACGCCCTTTTTGCCGCTGACGTCCAGCTTCATAGAGACAATGACGTCAACAAGATCGGGATAGTTGGAGTCAACCTGGACCTTGCCGTTCGCCAGTTTCAAGAGCTTCTGCCGCTGCTTTCCTTTCTCCAGCACGATAAACTGCCGTTGTTCGGCGGTGAGCATCCGTCTGCGGACAAGCAGGTCAAGGAGGGCGTCGGTATATAAAAATCTCATTGATTCACCGTATTCATAAGGATATTGAGACAATAAAACTGATGCTATTGTTCACGTTTCCATGCGCTTTGGCAAGTATCTTTATGAAAAAAAACGGTTGAGCGGGAAGAGATCAGCCAGACAGAGCGGAGCAGGTCTTGCGGAAGCATCAGCCGCCATCACCAACCGGCGGAGTTTTTTCGCCCCTTACCTGATTCGCATCGTCCGGCTGGGGGGTCTGCATTGCCTGCTTGTAGGTTTGACTGAGAAACCTGTCGATTTGAACCATATAATAGGATTCATTGCCCGGATCAGTAACTGCCGCCTGCTTTTCTGCAGCCACCGCCTCTGCCGTAAAACCGTTGGCCCAATAGGCAGTCGCCAGCGTATCCAGGACAAATCCCTTGGGCTGCATGACTGCCGCCGTACTTGCCAGGGTGAGCGCCCGGATGGGATTTCGCAGGCCAGGGTCTTCCGTTGTCAGATACAGCCAGGCAAGGTTATTCATTATTTCAGGATTGGCAGGTTCAAGGGCCAGGGCCTTGCCATAGGCTTCGAAGGCCTGGGCGTCCATCTTCTTTTTGGCCATCATATCGCCCACCAGGCGAAGCCAGATAGCTTTGTCCGGTTCCCGCTTCACTTGCTCCAGGATCATCGCCTCGGAATACATTTCCTGATACTTCTGCGTGAATTGATCCAGCGGCAGCTGCCTGGCCAGTGCAACGGAGGCAATACAGATCAGGACATAGCCAACCAGACTCAGCCGCACTTTCCGGCTGTGGCGCTGAATCCAGGAAGGGTCTTTTTCGCATTTTTCCAGATAGGCAACCCGCTCGCCAATGCCGAAATGATGCCAGCTCGGCTTATCGCGAATGTCTCCGCTTAACGCAGCGATCTTTTCAAAGGCCGAGATCAGGGCATGACTGTTGCCCAGAACCGGGAAGACCTCCAAGTCGGCCTGTCTCTCGAAATTGCGCAGAAAGTACCCGAAGAGATAGCGAAAATAGAGAAGCATCAGGACGAGCACCGGCAGACCGCCAACAAAAGTGAGCAGCGTATCCGGGGAGATATGGCCTTTGCTGATGATGGTATAAAAAATATCCCGTGACAGGAAAAAGGAGGTCAAAGGCTCGGCAAGATACCCTGCAAGGACGCTGAACCCGCAAATGAGAACGAAATACAGCAGAAGGTGCATCTTCTTCACATGACCTATCTCATGGGCGATGACGGCTTCGAGTTCTTCCGGCGACAGGGATTCCATCAGCGACGGAGTAATCAGGATATAGCGAATTCCGGGGATGATCCCCATCACGCCGGCGGTGAGGACTCTGCCTTCAAAGAGGGGCCAGAGATAGATTTCCGCAAAAAAACCCTGCTTCTGGCAGAATGCGATCAGTCTCTGCCGCAACTCACCGTCCGGAAGCCTGCTGCAGCCCCAGAGCCGCCTGACCAGAGGCGGAAAAAAGAGGAGCACGAAGATCAGGAAGAGTCCGAAAAAGAGAAAATCTCCCCAATCGGAACGAATTGTCTCCTGTAGCCCGGGCCAGGGGAGAAGCGCCACCGCATCGGTGAGAAGCGAAAGCACGATCCACGGCAGCACGATGGGGAGATTGGCCTTGATGTTTGAGAGCAAAAATTCGGAGGGACTATAGGGTCTGCCGAAAACGCGCACATAATTCTTTCTGGCCGACCACCACATCACCATAAAAAACAACAGAAACAGACCAAGCCCCGCAATGCTCACGAAAGCCGGTGTTTTTTCGTTAAACGACAGGAATGAAAGGTAGTATTTGGCATCACAGACGAAGAGCGCCAGGGCAAAAGATACCAGTGCAAGAAGGGAAAGTCTCTTTTCAGTGCTGAAATAACCGGCCGAATGGGTAGCCGCCCGCTTGCTAAACAAGATGCGCGCTATTGCAGCATAAGCAGCAACGATCAAAAGAAAGAGCCCGAGCGACAGCCTTCCTGACAAGAGAGGCGTCTGCGGCACCCTGTCCATGCTGAAAAGGAAAATAGCAGTCAAAAAAAAGAGAAGATTTGTATAGATCAATGCAATTCCCAAAAAGATGTAAGGGGTATCGGCGGGACAAGCTGCAAGGCTGCGGCGTGTCTCATCACTTCATAAGAGCATGATAAGTATTTTTATCCGATATTGCCCATGTTTTCTTTTTGTATCTGCTTACTAAAGAGGTTCCGCTTTCTGTCCCGCAGGCCCTGTTTTCGGTTTTTCTGAATTTTTTCGTTGACATTTCACGGCATCATTTTATTATAGTATGTTTCAGCGAACGGAAGAGGGCGTATAGCTCAGTTGGTAGAGCCACCGGCTCATAACCGGTCGGTCGTAGGTTCGACTCCTACTGCGCCCACCATAAAGAGCACAGAATCTGATCATTTGACAGCAGGTTCCTTGAATAATTTATCAGTATCCACAAATACAGAAGGGACCTTCTCCTTCTGCCGCACTGCGGCTTGGGCTTCCAGCTCCGACGGACTGCAACACAAAGGTACTTCCTCTGGGATTGTACCTTTTTTATTGTCCTTTTCTCCGGTTCTCCCGAATAACCTGAAATGACAACGCGGATTAGGAACATCATCAGCCTCCTTGATCGAATCGCTCCATTCAAACTTGCTGAACCCTGGGACAATGTCGGACTGCTTGTCGGACATCCCGATGCGGAAGCCACCGGAATACTGATCGGCCTGGATCCGACAAACATGCTCCTGAATGAGGCCGTCTCCCGGGGGGCCAATACGGTCATAACCCACCATCCCCTGATCTTTCATCCGCTTCCCGCAATCAATACCGCAACTCCCATCGGACGGTTCCTTGAAAAGGCCCTGGCCAACCGTATCCAGATTATCGCCTGCCACACAAACCTGGACAGCGCAAGCGGCGGAGTCAGTGATATCCTTGCCCATTCTTTGGGCCTGAGAGATGTAGAGCCTCTTGCAGCCGGCGGAACGCTTCCCGGCACAGGGATCGGCAGAATCGGAAATTTCCCTGATAGCCTGGACTCGCAGCGTTTTATGGAACGGATCTTCAGTACCCTCCATCTGTCTTCCGTGCAGATCGCAGGCGTTTTGCCCGAGAGAGTCCTCAGGCTGGCTCTCTGCGGCGGCAGCGGCTCCGATTTTGCCGAAGCGGCCTTTGCGATGGGCGCTGATGTCTATCTCTCAGCCGAAATAAAACACAGTACCGCCCGGTGGGCGCAGGACTGTGGATTTTGTATTATCGATGGAACCCATTATGCGACCGAGCAACCCGTAATCGGATACCTGGCTGACCGGTTGCGGCGTGCAGCCGCTGCGGAAAAATGGGATATCCCGGTCGAACAGACGGCGACAGAATCACACCCCTTTACGATACATGCATATTGAAATAAAACCATAACCTTTACACAGGAGATTAGCCTTGAACGAACATATAGCGCAACTCGTTTCGCTGCAGATGATCGATCTGGAAATTGATAAGATTGACAATGAAATCAAACAGGAGCAGCTCGCTCTCGACAAGCGGATCTCGGATGTCGCTGAAAGAGAGTCCCGTATTGCCGGCATCCAGGACAGACTCATCCAGCTCGAAAAGGACAGGCGGACCCTGGATGACGAAATGGGTGACAAAATCGCCCATGTCAGGGACAGACAATCGAAGATGATGCAGGTGCAAACGGGCAGAGAGCAGACAGCTTTGCTCAAAGAGATTGAAGATGCCAAGAAAAACGCCAAGGAAAATGAAGAGAAGATCCTGGAACTGATAGGCGAAATCGAACGGCTCACCGCGCAGGCGGAGGAAGAAAGGACCATCCTCAAAAACGAGAAGGAGCTTGTCCTTCAAGAAACCGAAAAAGTCCGGGATGTTATCGAAAACATTAACAAGGGGAAGAAGACCAAAGGCAGTAAACGCCTGAAGCAGATCAAGGAGATCCAGGATAGTCTTCTTCGCAAGTACGACACCCTGCGGGAACGGCGTAAAGGTCTGGCCGTAGTCAATGTCCTCGGAGGGGTATGCCAGGGCTGCTTCATGAATATTCCTCCCCAGCAGTACAACCAGCTGCTGAAAGGTGATAAGATTTTTGAATGTCCGACCTGTCAGCGCATTATCTATCATCAGCCGGAAGCGGAAACGGAGCAGATGTAAGAAATTTAAATTTTTTTCTTTCATCTTTAAGACTTTCAAACTACACTCCTTCCGGGAGCGGGTGCATGATCGCTCTGGCTTTCAGGCCGGAGAGGAAAGTCCGAACTCCGCAGGGCAGGATGGTTCGTAACACGAACTCCGGGCGACCGGGGGAAAGTGCCACAGAAAATAAACCGCCCGGTGCAGATCGGGTAAGGGTGAAATGGCGAGGTAAGAGCTCACCGCGTTCCTGGTGACAGGAACGGCAGGGTAAACCCCATTCGGAGCAAGACCAAATAGGGAAGCGTCAAGGGCGGCCCGCCCGTGCTTCCGGGTAGGTTGCAGGAGATGCCGGGCGATCGGCATCCTAGTGAAATGATCATGACCCATAACAGGGAACAGAATTCGGCTTATAGCCCGCTCCTTTTTTATATACAGGGCCTTCAGCAAATACCCTGTACCCCTCATCTCCTCGGCACATGACGCTTCCATCCTTACATTCCGCAGCTGCCGCCATCATACCTGCTGCCGGATACGGAACGCGGATGCATCTGGATTACCCGAAGCAGTACCATCTCCTGGCGGGGGCGCCGATCCTTGTTCATACAGTCCGCGCCTTTATCCGTAACCGTCATATCCGCTCGATTATCGTTGCCGTTCCTGCTGATATGCAGGAGAGCACCCATGAATTATTTAAAAAATACGGGATTGACGGCGGCACCGTGACGATCACCGCCGGTGGCGCAAGGAGGCAGGACTCGGTTTTTTCCTGTCTTTCCCTGCTTGATCAATCGGTTGACATCGTGCTTGTCCACGACGGGGCCCGCCCTTTAGTTTCCGATGCGCTGATCAGCCGCTGCTATGAGGGCGCCGCCCTTCATGGCGCAGTCATTGCCGCGATTCCGGTCAAGGATACGCTGAAGCTGTGCCCGTCCGGATCGGTTATTGCCGGGACCGTCGACCGGACGAATCTCTGGCAGGCCCAGACGCCGCAGGCTGCCCGTGTCAGCCACCTGCGGCAGGCCTATGACCACGCAGGCGGCCTGGATGTTACCGATGAGGCCTCGCTGCTGGAGATGGCCGGCATTCCGGTCAGGGTCGTGGAAGGCTCCGAAACCAATATCAAAATCACCCGGCCGGAAGACCTGGTCGTGGCGGAGAAAATTATGCAGGCAGGATCATGCAGGGAATCCCGCATCGGCCATGGATTTGACGCCCATCGCCTGGTCGCGGACCGAAAGCTGGTCCTGGGCGGGATCACTATCCCCCATGATCGCGGACTGGAGGGGCATTCCGATGCCGACGTCCTGACCCACGCCCTTTGCGATGCGCTTTTAGGGGCTCTGGGCGAGGGCGATATCGGCAGGCACTTCCCCGATTCCGATCCCCGTTACCGCGGCATCTTCTCCATCACGCTTCTTGAACACGTTGCCGGACTGATGGAGGAAAAGGGATTTTCTCTGGCCAACGCGGATATCACCCTCATCTGCCAGGCCCCGAAAATTGCCCCGTTCGCAGGCGAGATGCGCAGTATCCTGGCCCGGGCCTGCCGCACCGAGCCTGCGCGGATCAACATCAAGGCCACGACCACCGAAAAGATGGGCTTTGAAGGCCGGATGGAAGGGATAAGCTGCCATGCCGTTGTGCTGCTGGAATCACGTCTGGAGGAGGAAGGAACACCATGATCAAGAAAGAACGGCTTGCCGCAACCTTTGTCAGGCTCTGCGAAACAGACAGTCCGTCGCGCAGGGAGGGGCGGATGGCGGCCCTGCTCCGCGAGCAGTTCACGCTCCTGGGCGCCGAGTCCATCGAAGAAGACGGCTCAGCTGGCAGGACCGGATCCGACACGGGAAATCTCATCATCAAATTCAAAGGAACCGACCCGTCGCGTGAAGCCCTCTTCTTCTCCTGCCATATGGATACGGTGGAGCCTGGAACCGGCGTTCGCGTGGTTCGCAAGGGAGATATCTTTACAAGCCGGGGCAACACCATTCTCGGCAGCGACGACAAATCCGGGATTGCCGCTTTAATCGAGTTGATGACCTCTCTTGCAGAAGACAAGGCCGGTTATGGTCCCCTTGATCTGGTATTTACCACCTGCGAGGAGATCGGCCTGCTGGGCGCCAAACACCTTGAGCACGAACGGTTGCGGGCCCGGCTGGGCTACGCCCTCGATACTTCGGGTATCGACCGGGTCATCACCGGGGCTCCGGCGTCCAACCACCTGAAGATCCTCCTTCACGGGATTGCCGCCCATGCCGGCCTTAATCCCGAGGACGGGATAAGCGCCTTCTGTATGGCAGCCAAAGCCATAGCGGAACTGCAACTGGGCAGGCTGGATGCGGAATCCACTGCCAACCTCGGCCTTATCAGCGGCGGTGTGGCCACCAATATCGTCCCTGCGCAGCTGGCAATCGAGGGAGAAGTCAGGAGCCATTCGGCAGAAAAACTGGCTGTATATACCGACGCCATTATCACGGCCTTTGAAAAAGTGGTCCGGGAATGGCCCGTTCCAGCCGGTGCGGGCGACAGGAAGCCGCGGGTCGATGTTCAGGCGCAGCTTGAATATCCCTCCATGCGGCTTCATGAAGATGATCCCGTCCTGACCCGAGTCAGACAGGCGGGGCTGCGGGCGGGCAAAGACCTCCGGTTCCTGCGTGCAGGCGGCGGCAGCGATGCCAACATCCTGAACAGTTACGGCCTTCCCACGGCGATAATCGCCACCGGCATGAACGGCGTGCACACAACAGAGGAGTATCTGGACATCAATGATGCGGTCAGCCTTGCCGAGCTGCTTTACGCCATCGTCATGGTCTCTTGAACAGGAAAAAGCCCATTATCGAAAAAAATGTCCTTCGAGCGCTTTCTTGTTGTATTTCTGAAAGACCTGTAATAGATTTCAGATCCACTTTTTGAAAGAAAGGCACAAAGAGAAACCATCTTTGTGCCTTTCTCATTTATCCCGGATACGGCTGTGTTGCCCAGAGCAACGTGAGAATCTCGCGCTGAGGCGGCCATGATTCCGGAAGAGAAAAATACAAGGAACTACCATGTTACAGAGCCCTTATCTGACCGATCCATCCGGACGCCCGAAACATGAATGCGGTGTTTGCGGAATTTTCGACCATGCAGATGCAGCCAAATTGACCTATTTCGGCCTCTATGCCTTGCAGCACCGAGGCCAGGAGAGCGCGGGAATCGTCTCGTCCAACGGAGAAAAGGTTTTTATTCATAAAGACATGGGGCTGGTTCCGGAGGTCTTCTCGGAATCCCGCCTTGAAAAGCTTCCAGGTCATATGGCCGTCGGCCATGTCCGGTACTCCACGACCGGGGCTTCAAATATTATCAACACCCAGCCCCTTATGGTCACCCATAAGGGAAAGACCCTGGCCGTAGCCCATAACGGCAATCTGGTCAACACCATCGAATTGCGGCGGGACTTGGAAGAAAAGGGCTCAATTTTTCAGACCACCATGGACAGCGAGGTGGTCCTGCATCTCATGGCCCGCACCATCGATCTCGGTCTTGAAAAGGCGCTGCAGGAATCTTTTACCGCCCTGAAAGGGGCCTATTCCATCCTGTTGATGACCCAGGACACCCTGGTTGCGGTTCGGGACCCGAACGGTTTCCGCCCTCTCTGCCTGGGCAAGCTGAACAATGGCGGCTGGATAGTGGCCTCCGAGACCTGCGCCCTGGATCTGGTTGAGGCCCAATATATCCGGGACATCAAGCCCGGAGAGGTCCTTGTCATCAATGAGAAAGGAATGACCTCGCTTTTTCCCTGGCCCGAGCGGAACACCAGCTTCTGCATCTTCGAACAGGTGTATTTTGCCCGGCCCGACTCGGACATCTTCGGCATTAACGTCTATCAGACCAGAAAACGGATGGGGGCGATACTGGCACGAGAATGCCCGATGGATGCAGATTTCGTGATGCCCTTTCCGGATTCGGGCAACTACGCGGCTATAGGTTACTCGCAGGCCTCCGGAATCCCTCTGGAGATGGGGGTGATCCGCAACCACTATGTGGGGCGCACCTTTATTCAGCCTACCCAGTCAATGCGCGATTTTAACGTCAGGGTGAAGCTCAACCCCGTGCGTTCGCTGCTTCAAGGGAAACGGGTGATCATTGTAGAAGATTCGGTCATCCGGGGCACCACGGGCAAGAGCCGCGTGCGTTCGCTGCGGGATGCCGGCGCAAAAGAGGTGCATATGCTGGTCAGTTGTCCCCCGACCAGGCATGCCTGCTACTACGGAATCGATTTTCCGTCTTCAAAAGAGCTGGTAGCCTCCAACCATTCAAGCAAGGAGATTGCCGAGCATCTGGGGTTGGATTCGATTTATTATCTGAGCCTGGATGGCTTGGTCGAGGCGACAGGTCTTACCCGTGACGATTTCTGCCTGGCCTGCTATAACGGCAACTACCCCATCCCTCCGGATTTGTCGTTTCACAAGGATGTATTGAACAACAACTGATGCCCAAAGAAGGTGCCGGGAAATCCGTGAGAAGTTTCACGGCGCCTTCTTGCCAACAGGCCGGGAAACCTCTTGATCAGCTTTTTATCCGGCAGACGACGCAGTTCTTTCCACTGTTTTTGGCTTCGTACATCGCCTGGTCGGCCCGCTCCTCCATATTTTTCACATCCTGCCCCAGAGAGATTGCGGTATTCCGACGGCAGCGGATAATGCCGATGGATAGAGTCAAGCCGTTGAAATTCTGCTCTATAAAACTCAGAAGGATACGTTGAACGACCTCTGTGGCCTGGGTTGCATTGGCCTGCGACAAGAGAACAGCAAACTCGTCTCCACCGAGACGGAAATTCATATCGACGCTGTTGCGGGTGCAATCGTTCAGTATCCCGGCAAGCGCTATTAAGATCTTATCCCCGCCCTGATGACCAAGCGTGTCATTGTATTCCTTGAAATTATCGATATCGATTACAGCCAGGAAGAGATCATAGGACTGCCTGTAGGCACGCTCGACTTCCCGCTGGAATTTGAAATCGAAGGCCCGTCTGTTCAGCAGTGAGGTCAACCCGTCACACAGGGACAGTTGCTCCAGTTCGCGAACCATCTCCCTCTCCCGCAGGGCCCTGGCCAACTTTGCCTCAAGCTCTTGATCCTCGACAGGTTTTTTGATGAAATCAATAGCGCCGGCCTTAATTACGTCGGCATAACTGGCCTGGTCACTATGACCCGTGGCAATAATCACATCAGTGTCGTACTGCTGGTCTTTGATAAATTTCAGCAGCTCAAAACCGTCCATGTTGGGCATGACGATATCGGATAAGACCAAGTCGCATCGTGTCATCTTGAGAATTTCAGTTGCCTCAAGTCCATCGGAAGCAACGACACAATGAAAGCCCAGAGCGGTAATTAAAGCACTCAGGGATTTTCTGACCGGGTCTTCATCGTCAACAATCAGTATTGTGGCCGAATGCTTCTTGGGTTCCATTACAGTGTCATGGTTTTGTGAAAAAAGGGCTTCCGCTTCTCATTGAAGTTGCCTGTATATCTCTCATTTTTTTAAGAATACAAAGAATATTCCCTAATGTCCAGATGAGCATCGATTATTTTTCATAATCTGGCCTTTGAGCGTGTTGCGAGCCTTTTTTCTGAGAGCAGAAAACAGCTGCCGGAGGAGCTGGCTTTTTCATTTCTGGCGAGGGTCTTTCCCTGTTTCAAACATCTCAAAGAGATCATAGAATAGCCTGCCAACAGCACTGAAATGCGTTGCCGAACCGGAGCTGGCATACGCCTTGGTGATTTCCATGGCCTTGGCCAGACTTTCAAGACTCTCCGAGTCTTGCGGGTTTTTCAGGGCTCCTACCAGCCTTTTACCAATATCATTTTCCATATCGCTCTCCTTGATTGCTGCCCAGCGTGCGTAGTGCATCAAGACATCATCGTTAACGGTCTGCCCGAGGCGAAGAGCAAGGTTCCCCTTGCCGCCTTTCGAAGGACTGCGCTGCAGTATATACTGAGACTGAGCCGTAAATTGTCGAAAACTGCGTGGGCGATGCCCTGCATCAGCGGCTTATAGTGCAAAACTTCTCTTCCCGCAAGAAGTCTTCCCGGTCCGGATTCCAATTCCGGACATTCAGTTCCGCTCTGCCCGCTGCATGAATTTTGACGGATATTGCAGGTGAACTTCAGAAAACCTGTCTCACCAGCATGGCTGGACCGGAATGACATGCCTTGGCGAAACAGGAAAGCTCGTCCTTTCAGTATGGCCTGGCCAGCATCAAAACGAGACTATCATATAAAAACGTATTCAATTAAAGACGGATCTCACCCCATACATCATTGTGGAATACCGGTTCGACATTCATTACAAATTCTGTCCAACCCAATGGAACGCTCATGATTTCGGCGCCCAGCGATGTCCTGAGCCCATCCTGGACCGACCATCTCGGTCTGACATGCATCTTGAAATGCTCTTTTTGTGCGGTAACGACAATTGTCATTTTTTTTACATCCCATTTCAACCGTTTTGAGAGATCGTCTATACGGATGCCGAATCTCGAAATGTCGAAAACGGTCCCTGGAAAACAGCCGACTCCATCTGACACGTCGACCGAAACCTTTTGTATCTCTGCCCGAGGATTTCTTCTCTTTTCCATAACTTCCCCGAAGTTGATCGTTATACAGTCTCGCTTCTCCCGCCTGACTGAGCAGGCCCTTTGTTGCAGATCTCTTGTCTTAAAATTTTGGTTATGCAATTTTCCAGCCATTATGAAGTTCTTTCCCGTGTAGAGAGTTCAGGATAAAAAATGTATTTTGTCAAAGACATACGATCAGGACCCATTCCTCCGCCTCAACCTTTGAAAGGAAATATTTCCGTAATTACGGAAATATTTCCGGTTTACGCCAAAGGGGGTATAGTGCGGAACAAAAAAATATATGTACCATCTATGCGTTATCGTATATCTTAAGAGTGAAGATCATGGTTGGTGTCTTTGTTTCAAAATGCAGAGAATGAAAGAGAAAAGGTTCGTCTGTCAAAATCACAATACCCTGGAGGATACTCGAATGAAGAAATTCATGGTGAAGACAGTGGTTATACTATTTTTGTTTGTCGTATCATCAGTTGCCGTCAGCTTTGCCGATGATGTAGACGGTTTCAGAGGTAAAAAATGGGGAGCCCCGATCAGTGAATTCGCTCAGACCGGGAAAATGGAGATGAGGCAGAATGATGGATACAACAAATATGTCTTTTACTCCATGGTCAACGATACCTTGAGGGTCAGAGGGGTGAATGTCGAATCAATTCGGTATATCTTCTGGAAAGATAAATTTGCAGGCGTTTCCATTGTCGCAAAAGGGGAGGCGAATTTCAATTCTTTTAAACGATTGGTCGACGAAAAATTCGGAGTAGGGAAGTCAGGCATTGGCCCGTCCGGCGAATCTATTAAGACCTGGGACTCAGAGACATCCCAGGCAACATTATCTTACCAAAACGAAACAGGAAAAGTACATCTTGTCCTCCTCTCGAAAATGCTCGACGCGATAAAAGAGGAATTGGATACCGATAAGAGCAAACCTGTGGATGGAAATGATTTTTGACTTGCCGGTTCGGGTCACGGCCCTATGCCTGCAGTTGCCGCGTTCTGCGTGAGCTCTTCTGTATCATAGAGAGGGCGGAGAAGAATTTTCCGCCCTTCTCAATTTGCCGATCGGCGGGCGTTGCTGATTGAATTGGTCCAATCAGCACATCCAAAATACGCATGAGGAGCAAGTATGATCATATCAACAACGGAAAACATATCCGGTTATCGGGTAACGGAAGTAAAAGGACAGGTCTTTGGTGTGGTCGTTCGCAGTCGCGGGCTAGCTGGCAATATCATGGCAGGCCTTCGTTCGATATTTGGCGGAGAAATAACCGAATACACACATCTTCTTGAAGAAACACGCCGCCATGCCGTTGACCGGATGGTAAAAAACGCACGTCTTATGAATGCCAACGCCATCGTCATGATGCGCTTTGACTCCTCGGAGATCGGACAGACCATGAGCGAAATCGTCGCTTACGGCACAGCGGTAAACCTGGAAAAACAGGCTTGATTCATGCTTCGCTGGATCGTGCTTCTTTTCGGCTTCATGCTCCTTCTTTTCGGTTTTGAAGTGCTTTACGACCCTCAGTCCGGAGAGCGCCATTACCAACCGGTGCGCCAACCTCCCGAGCAGTAAACCATGTCGCCCGCATGCGTCACACTCAATGGGGGCGCAATGCAGGCACTGTCTTTTCCTCTTTCTCCAACTGGCCTGTAAAGAGAAAATGAGCCGCTTGACGGTCTTTTCTTTATGGGTCAGGAAAATCAGAGTATGATGGCCCCTAGGTCATTATAAACGGTGCGGCATACCAAAAGCAGCCTGCCGCCGCCGTTTGCCCTGCTTGATCCGGCTGAATTTTCACCTGCCTTAAGAGGATGCGATTATGTATCGTTATGCGTTGGTTCTCCTTTTTTTTCTTGTGCTGACTCCGCATCCGCTGTTGGCTGAAAGCGAGGATGAAGGCGAAAATATTGAAGATTCATGGAATGCATCAACAATAATGCCTGAGGATTTTAACCATCCCGACGCCCCGAAGTTCGAACAGTATAAAGTTCCCCTCGCATTCACGGGCAAGCCTGTTCCTGTCAATCTTGAAAGTCATCCGGAAGCGAAAACCTGCGGGACCATGCTGCGGGGAGCCAATGAAAAAGGTCCGAATTTTGCCGATCATTTCACTATTGCCTCCTGGGGATGCGGTTCCGGATGCATTGCAATAGCCTTCGTCGACGCGACAAACGGCAAAGTCTACTTCCCTGAGAACCTCCGGACCAACACCACGGTGAATATCCACAGTGATATTATGGAAAAGACCCTGGTGTTTCATCGAGACAGCAATCTGCTTATAGTCGCTGGCTGTCCCAACGAAGAATGTGCTGCCCGTCGAGGTGTAAACTACTTTATCTGGACCGGAACAGGTCTCAAGGAAATCTTCAGAGTCCCGCGTGATTGGTATCCTGAAGAGTAGGTCATTGGATATCCCCTTGAAAGCTCGAGAATAAGGCAACTCTATGGAGGTATATACCGGCGTCAAATTTACCTGTTTGACCGAAGGCGCAACGTATAAATTTGATGAACGGCTGGCCGCGTTAAATTCCTGGGCCTTCATCCTGGCAGGACTCGGCCTGACTCCGATTCATTCCGCGGGAGCCTATGGGAATCAGTCATATCGCACGGGCAAGACGTCCTTGATAATCACCCGGTCCGGGATGGTCCCGGAAGAAGATCTTCTGCCGGAAAATTTCGTCTCTATTGAAAGACTTGATGCACAATCCCTGACCTTTCACACCAGAGGGACGGCGCCTCCCTCCTCGGAAAGCATCCTCCATTATGCCATCTATCAGGAATTTGCTGATGCCGGGGCCATCATGCATGGACACTCCGCGCTGATCGAACGGCACGCCGCTGAGTTGTCAATTCCGGTCACTGCTTGTTTTCTCCCTTATGGCACAACCGAGCTGGCAGATTCTGCCATTGATCTGCTGCGGTCCGGGGCAGGAACCGACTGCATCATTCTCAAAAATCACGGATTCGTCGCTCTGGGCCAGGATATTGAAACAACAGGAAGAATAGTTCTTGGGTATTGCGAACGTCTCATTGGTCTCCTGAAACAATGAGATACTCAGTCCCCCATCGCTTCGTGGCAGATGGAAAGGCCGTAAAGAATCAAAACGTTAAAGGGAAATAAAGGAGCCGCCAGGATAGTACAATGATGCTTTTGAAAATTTTATTACTCGCTGTTGTCCAAGGGGTTGCTGAACTTTTGCCGGTTTCGAGCTCAGCGCATGTTATTGTGGTTGAAAAATTAATGGGCCTCGACCCTGTCAGTCCAGAGATGACGCTTCTTCTGGTCATGCTGCACACCGGGACGATGTTTGCCGTCATTGTGTATTTCTGGCATTCCTGGAGAGCGAAATATTTCCATTCATTTCAGGCGTTCCTCTCCATTGCCACCCGCATCGTAGTCGCCACAGGATGTACGGGAGCCGTGGGCCTATTGCTCAAATTCGTCCTTGAAAAAGTTGTTTTGGGAAATGTGCCCCACGCTGAGGTCGAGCTCCTTTTTGGAAACATGACCCTGATAGCGGTGTCATTGTTCCTCGTCGGCTTGTTCATTATTTATTCGGGAATGAAAAAGAACGGTTTAAAACGTCCAGTCTCTCTCAGCATCAAAGGGGCGTCCTTGATCGGCGTCATTCAGGGGCTTTGTCTTCCTTTCCGAGGCTTTTCCCGATCCGGTGCGACAATTTCCATGGGACTGAGTCTGGGTATAGATAAAACGGAGGCCGAGGAGTTCAGTTTCGCGCTGGCCGTAGTCTTGACCCCGCCTGTTATTATCCGTGAGATTCTCCGATTATTAAAAGCGCAGTCAATATCGCTTTCGCATACCTCTTCTTTCTTGACCCTCTTCTACCCGAGTCTCCTGGCAATGGTTTTGAGCTTTATTTCAGGACTCGTGGCGCTCAAATGGCTCTCAAGCTGGCTTGACAGCGGGTACTGGCATGTTTTTGGATATTACTGCCTTGCCGCCTCGGTTGTCGTTTTTTCGCTTCATGTGTTCCTTGGTCTTTAAGAGAAATACCGAAGAGTCAAAGAATACGGATCTTCCCGCATTCAGGGATTTGCAGAATTTCCTGAAGGTGCCGGCACTTCCAGAGAGGGGCGTTTTTCCGTGTAAAAAGGTCCTTTTCAGCAGGGCAATGATTTTTTTTTTGACCAACGATACAGAGAAAATATAGAATTAAACATTCAGGTACCCTTCAGTTAAAGAGGATCGTCCTTCCGGAGCAGAGAACCTGCTCTGCATTGGAAGAATGAATATCCTGTTGCTGTGCCTTATTTTGTAAACGGAACGGCTTTCTCTCAATTTACAGATCGACTGATTGCATTCAGGCCAGATTGTATATCGAATGCAGTATACCCCAGGAATCATACTTCAAGTTTCGCTTGGGTACTCCTCACATGCATGATACATCACAGGCTCCTCGAGAAGTACTCAACGTTCATCCGGTAATCGGATGGACGCTCATAGCCGCAGTGCTGGTCAATCTCTTTGTCTATGCCCTGGCCTTTTGGTCTCTGCATCAGTCCAGACAGCAATATGAGGACCAGGCAGAAATGATGACCGGCAATCTGGCCCAGACTCTGGATGGAGATATTTCGGGACTTTTGGATCGGGTGAATGCGTCACTGGTGGCTGTTGAAGGCGAACTTGAGCAGCAGCTTACAGACGGAACGATGGACCCGGCGCGATTAAAGAGGTTTATTGCCGTGCAGCGGGAAAACGTCTCCGGGACCTTTGACCTGAGGGTTACGGATGCTGCGGGCATGGTCCGCTATGGCAGCGGGGTAACGCCGGAGATGCTGGCGGCAGTGGGCGACCTTGATTTTTTCAAAAGTCTGCATGACAGCGATATTTCGGGGGTTGTTATCGGTGAGCCGATGCAAAGCCGGATTTCCGGGAAATGGGTCATGGTCGTTGCCCGGCGGTATACTTTTCCCGATGGCCGTTTTGCAGGCATTGTTTTGTCACCGATTCCGGTTGAGTATTTTGTTTCGGTTTTTTCCTCTCTTCATACAGGAATTCACGACGCGATCTCTTTGAGGAATGGTGCTTTGGCGGTTATCGCCCGGTATCCCGAGGACAAAGAGGGGGGCGGTTCAACCGGTAACAATGAGATATCAGATACCTTGCGAAAGCTTTTGCAGGACCATCCCGAATACGGAACCTATAAAGCTGTTGTAAAAATAGACCGTATTGAGCGAGTCATCAGTTACCGGAAAATCGGAAGGTTTCCTTTATATATTTTTGTTGGTCAGGCGCAATCGGGCTATCTTGCCGGCTGGCGAAAAGATGCTATGGCCGTATCGGTTGCAGTGGTGGCTTTTACTGCAGTTTCCCTGCTGATGGCCTGGCAGTTATACCTGCGATGGCTGAATGAAAACCGGACCACCTTTTTGCTCAAAAAAAGCGAAGAACGCTATCGGAATCTGGTGGAAAATTCACCGATCGGTATTTATCAAAGGTACGTAGATGGAAAATACATTTATGTAAACAGTCATCTTGCCCACCAATTCCTGTGCCGTGACGCCAGCGAGTTTTTTGAACGGTACGGCAATGTGGAACAACGCTGGAGCAACCGGGAAAAGCATAATGAATTCAGGGAACTTCTGCTAAAGGAAAAGAAAGTCAGCAATTATGAGGTGGAATCTCAACTTGTGGACGGTTCTTTTATCTGGTCAGCATTGTTCTGCACGTTCGATCCTGAAAATTCGGTGATTGAAGGATGGGCAATAGACATTACGGCGGCAAAACGGGCTACACGTTTGCTTGAGCAAAGTGAAGAACGGTTTTCCAAAGCCTTTAATTCTTCTCCAGGGCCAATGTCCATTTCAGATATCAGAACCGGCCTTTTCATCGATGTGAACGAAAAATTGCTGCAGATGATAGAACGCACTCGTGAGGAAACCATTGGGCACACCTCCTATCAGCTGGGTATCTGGGCCGCTCCTTCAGTACGGGTCATGCTGGGTGAAAAAGTGGAAAACACAGGATTTGTCAAGGATGAACCGGTGAAATTTATAACAAAATCCGGGATTATCCGCGATACGCTCTGGTCAGCTGAGAAGATCAATATTGCCGGATCCGATGCGATGCTTTCGCTTATATACGACGTTACCGAAAGCAATAAAGCCGGGGAAGAGATCCGCAGGTTGAATGATGAATTGCGGCATGAAGCAGAAATTCTTGAGCAACGGGTGGCTGCGCGAACCGCGGAATTGGTGGTTGCCAGAGATCGGGCGCAATCGGCGGACAGGATGAAATCCGCATTCCTGGCAACGATGTCCCATGAATTACGCACACCTTTGAATTCGATCATCGGTTTCACCGGCATCATGCTTCAGGGCCTGACCGGACCATTAAATCCGGAACAGCGGAAACAGATGGGCATGGTGCAGAACAGTTCCCGTCATCTCCTGTCACTCATCAATGATATTCTGGATATTTCTAAAATAGAAGCGGGTCAGTTGAGTCTCTCGCCGGAGTCCTTTGATCTCAGGGAATCTCTTGAAAAAATGGTCAGGCTGATTTCGCCGCTGGCAGATAAAAAGGGCATTGCTCTCAGGCTGGACATTGCAGATACGGCCGGGTCTGTCACCGCCGACCCTCGCCGTCTGGAACAGGTTTTCCTCAACCTGCTCAGTAATGCCGTTAAATTTACCGATACCGGGCATATCCACGTGGTTTGCCGGGAAGATGACGGCGGGTATTGTCTTTCGTTTGCCGATACGGGCATTGGGATGCGGCAGGAAGATCTTGCCGGCATTTTCCAACCGTTTCACCAGATTGATACCGGGCTTTCCCGTAAGTGTGAGGGTACGGGACTCGGCCTTTCAATATGCAGAAAGATCCTTGATCTGATGGGCGGGAGCATTGAAGTGGAAAGCCAGTGGAACAGCGGAAGCACCTTTACTGTCCGTATTCCGAAACATCCATTACCTTGAGTACGACCGGGAAGGAGAAGAGGACCAAAACGATGAAAATTCTCATTGTTGATGACCATGAAGAAAACCAGTATCTGTTGGAATCGCTGCTGAGAGGAAATGGACATGCCACCGAGTCGGCCGGAAATGGCGCGGAGGCTTTGGAGCACCTGAAATCGGGAGGCTTCGACCTGATTGTCAGTGATATCCTGATGCCGGTTATGGATGGCTTCGAGTTGTGCCGGAAAATCAGGGCAGATCCAGGGCTCTGCCATGTCCCTTTTATTGTGTACACCTCCACCTATACGGGTCCGCAGGATGAAATTTTTGCACGCAGGATCGGCGCTGACAGGTTTCTGAGAAAGCCCTGTGAACCGGATATCTTCATGGAAGCGGTGCAGGATGTGATGGCATCCAGGGACTCCGCCGCCCCCCCGCCCATGCCGGCGCCGGAGGGTGATGTCCTCAAGCTTTATAATGAGCGTCTGGTCCGGAAGCTTGAGCAAAAGATGTTGCAGCTTGAAGGAGAAGTACAGGCTCGGGAGAATGCCGAAAAAACCTTGAGGCGCAGTGAGGAACGATACCGGTCACTCTACAACTGTATCAGGGATGCTATTTTAATTTCTGATACCGAGAGAACGATTATTGATTGTAATCCGGCGTTTGTTGATTTATTCGGCTATTCTCTCGAGGAGATTGCGGGAGAAAAGTCTCTCACCGTTTATGAAACTGAAGCGGGATTCTGGTGGCTGGGGAATGAGTCTGAAGAGCATATCAACCAGAACGGCTTTCTGCATACAGTGAACTTCAAGAAAAAAGACGGAACCGTGTTCAAAGGAGAAGTGAATGTCTATCCTCTGCGCAATGACAAAGGGGCATTGACCGGCTTTATCGAACTTATCCGGGATATCACGGAACGCCTGCACGATGAAGAGGAGCGGGAGAAACTGCAGGTGCAGCTCGGTCACTCTCAGAAGATGGAGTCGGTTGGCCGCCTGGCCGGTGGCGTAGCCCATGATTTCAACAACATGCTGGGAGTAATTCTCGGCCACTCAGATATGGCTTTGACCTTGATAGATCAGACGCAGCCTCTTTTTACCAACCTGCAGGAAATCCGCAAGGCCGCCGAACGCTCCGCCAACCTGACCCGCCAGCTGCTGGCCTTTGCCCGCAAACAGACTGTCACCCCGAAAATACTCGACCTGAACGAGACCGTCAGCGGGATGATAAAGATGCTGCAGCGGCTCATAGGGGAAGACATTGATTTGGTCTGGCATCCGGGGAATGATCTCTGGCGGATTAAGATTGACCCGTCGCAGATCGATCAGATTCTGGTGAATGTCTGTGTCAATGCCCGCGATGCAATCTCCGATGTAGGCAAGATCACTATTGAGACAAAATGCTTTATTTTCGATGAGATATATTATACTGACTTCGAGGGGGTTTTCCCTGGAGAGTATGTGTTGCTGGCAATCAGCGACAATGGCTGCGGTATGGATAAAGAGACCCAGAATAAACTCTTTGAACCGTTTTTCACCACCAAAGAAATGGGAAAAGGCACCGGCCTGGGACTCGCGACGGTCTATGGCATCGTCAAGCAGAATAACGGCTTCATCAATGTGTATAGCGAACCGGGCCAGGGGACATCCTTCAAAATCTATCTTCCCCGCTTTAAGGATCTCGCTGGGAGCTTGCAGCAGAAGAGTCTGGCGGATGCCGCAGGTCTTGGGCACGAAACCATCCTGCTGGTGGAAGATGAAGTCGGAATGCTCAAGATTGCAACCGAAATGCTTCAAAGTTACGGCTACACCGTTCTTGCCGCCGACACGCCGGGTAAAGCCATAGAATTAGCGGCGCAATATGCTGGAAATATTGATCTGTTGTTAACCGACGTGATCCTTCCCGAGATGAACGGCCAGGATCTGGCCAGGCGGATACTTGCAATGCATCCGGATATGAAACAACTCTTTATGTCCGGGTATACTGCCGATGTTATCGCCCATTGCGGCGTGCTCAATGAGGGTGTCAATTTTATCGAGAAGCCGTTTTCGCTCAAGGATATTGTCGCCAAAGTGGTTGATGTCTTGGACTCGAAATGATCGCGGCCAGAGGTCAGGGTTTTATACGAAAGTCTCCCGGAAGCAGCATCCTTGCCATACTGAAATGACAAGCTTTCATGTTTCGCCCGGGCTGGTCATTCTGGTCCAGCCATGCTGGTTAAAGGGTAAACGGATAATGAACGTAGTCCCTTTCCCGACTGTACTCTCGACTTCAATCGTCCCATGGTGCTTTTCTCTGATAATAGAATACGCGATACTTAAACCCTGGCCCGTCCCTTTGCCGATCGCCTTGGTCGTAAAAAACGGGTCGAAGATCTTGTCCAAATTATTTTCAAGGATACCGCATCCGGTGTCTGAAATGGAGATAATCACGGCAGAGCCATCGGTTCTGGTCCGGATAATTATCTGACCCTTCCGGCCGGTTTTATCCTTCTGTTCTCCTATCGCATGGGCGGCATTGATCACCAAGTTTAAAAAGACCTGATTGAGCGGCCCTGGGAATCCGGAAATTTCCGGATTGCTCCTGTCAAGATCCAGATGCATATCTGCGACATACTTCCATTCATTCTTGGAAATAATTGTTGTCTGTTCCAGCGCCTTGTTGATATCCACTTCGCTGAGGCTTTCCTGTTCCGGATGAGCGAACTGTTTCATCGCTTTGATTATGGAACTGACCTGGTTTATTCCTGAAAGCGATTCCTTGACCGCATGGGGGATTTCTTCCAGAAGAAACTCGAGGTCCAGCGCCTCGATGTGGCGATTGACCTCATCGATATCCCCGGCAATTTCCTTATAGGACCGAGCCTTGTCCATGAGGGATTTATAGAGATTATTGGTTTCAAAAAGCTGTTCGAAGGATTCAGAGAGAAAGCTGATATTGCTGCCGATATACTGGATAGGGGTGTTGATTTCATGGGCAATCCCCGCGGACAGTTGACCGATGGACTGCAGTTTCTGGGCCATATTCACCTGTCGTTCCAAGGCCTTGCGTTCGGCGATATCAAAAAGGATGATGGCCTGAGCCATCACGCCCTTATACACGACCACAAGCACATTGCGCAGGACCGGAATCAAATCGCCATTCTGGCGCTCGACAATCAGCTCACAGTTGAGCAGTTTTCCACCGTCCGCTTTTTGCAGGACATTTGATGTAACCAGGGTGTTCTTCTCGTTAATCAGGGTCTGTTTATCATATCCGAGCATTTTTTCGGCGATGGAATTGCAGTTCAAAACTTCGTGCGTATCCCGGTCGATAACAAGGACTGCGGCGAGAATACCCTCAAGGACCTCCTGCAGGAACGCCTGATTTTCAATGACTTCTGCGGTGCGCAACTGAACGGTCTCTTCTAATTTTTCGTGGTAACGGGTGAGATTCTCTTCGGCTTCTTTCCGCTTGGTAATATCTTCGGCAATTCCTTCGATCACTTTCAGTTTCCCCTGGGCGTCAAGGGTCGATTGCGCATTGAGGTTCAGCCAAAGCGCCTTCCCTGCTGCATTAACCACCTGAATCTCGAAATTTTCTACATTTTTACCCAGATGAAGGAGCTTGAAAAACATGTCCTGACGGGATTCCGGGCTGTTTTTGAAAAGAGTGTGAATATCGGCAATCTCCTGCGTCAGTGCTGCCGGGGATGTGTAGCCCAAAATGGTTGCCATCGCTGGATTGACAGTGAGGATCTTCCCGTCTGCCGAGGCCTGAAAAATACCTTCAAGGGCGTTATTGAAAATAGAATGGTATTGATGCTCAGCCTCTTTCAGGGCCATCTCCGCCTGGACGCGAGCCTCAATCTCCTGTTCCTTCTCCTGGATCCGTTGTTCAAGCTCCTGACCGTGAACGAGCAGCATCTGTTCGCGCTGACGGTAAAAATTGATTTTTTCCGTCAGTTCCTGCGGCGAAACATTCAGGCGTGACAGGATCTCCGCATAGGCCTTTGACAGGCGGGCTTTTTCGTCCCTGGAGAAAACATGCTCCCGGTTGAATGCTCGATGGGCCATGGCTGCTCCGATAGATCCGGCCAGAATGATTTCGATACTTCGATGAAACTCGGCAAAATCGATAATCGAAACCCTTTCTCTGGTATGCAACGACATCTCAACCAGCTTTCTGTTGAGAATCTCTTCACTTTTATCGGAGGGGAAATACGCATTGAGGACCGAGAGAAAGACCGTTTTTTTCTCGTCGATATCGATGGAATCATCTTCAGAATGACTCGTCGAAGTAAGCGGTTTTATTGGGGAAAAGGACGTGAAGTCCAAAGCGATCCTGTGTTCCTCCTCGCTTTGTCCTGAAAAAAAAGAGATCAGGACAAAGGCGCCGATATTGAAGAAAAGCGACCAGAAAACCGTATGGGAAAGCGGCGGCAAGGCAGTAAGCCCGAAGAGATGCTCGGGGCGCAGGAATGCAATCCCCCATGGTCCGTTGTCAAGCAGGGCAGTGGACAGCAGTCCGCTCTTGATAAATGCCGGAAGCAGGAGGGTATAGAACCAGACCAAAAAACCTGCGGCAAGGCCTGAGATCGCCCCGGCCTTGCTGCCTGCGGGCCACAGGATGGCCCCGATGGCAACCGGGGCAAACTGAAGGACGGCCGCAAAGGAGATCAGCCCCATATTGACCAGTGCGTAGGATGTCCCCAGCTTAATCTGAAACCAGTAAGCGATGGAAAGAATAAGCAGAATGCTGATCCACCGCCAGCCGAGAAGATACCGGCGCATCGCTGATAAGGGGCGAATGACGGTGAACAATGGCAGGAGCAGATGGTTGACGAACATGGTCGACAGGGTCATCGACGCAATGATGATCATGCTGGTCGCGGCGGAAAATCCACCGATGAAGACAAACAGAGCCAGCCAGGGATTTCCATGTGAAATCGGTATATTCAGGACATAGGTGTCGGCCATGGCGATTGGAATCCCTGACGTGATGCCGTACAATGCTATCGGGACTACAAAGATGTTGATCAGCAGCATATAGAGCGGAAACTGCCACATGGCCGGAAGAATATTCCGGGTTGATGCATTTTCGACCACGGCAACATGAAACTGGCGGGGAAGAAAAAGGATCGCCGACATGGAGAGAATAATGAGCGTTGTCCAGGTCATATATCCGCTTCCTTCTTCACCGAGCCGGAAGACCTTTTCCGTGGCTGGGTTGGTGAACAGAGACTGAAGAAAGCCCTCCGGACGTCCATGGAATAAATGATAGGTGGCGAATATTCCACAGGCTGAAAAGGCAATGAGCTTGATGATGGACTCGAAGGCGATTGCTGTCATCATGCCGCGATGCCGTTCCGTCGGATCAAGTTTTCTGGCGCCGAACAACACGGTAAAGAAGGTCATGAGAAGGACGACGAGAGGGCCGAAATGGTCGATAATCCAAGTTTTTTCTCCGATGTCCGAGTTGATGATCAGCAAAAAAGTGCTCTTGACGGCGTCAAGCTGCAAGGCAATATACGGCATGCTTCCAATCAATGCGATAAGGGTAACCAGAATGGCCAGGGCCTGCGATTTCCGGTACCGGGCGGAAATAAAATCAGCGATGCTGGTAATCCGGTAGTTGTCCTTGATAATCACCATCCGGCGCAGCAGGAGCCACCACAGGCATAGCATGATGGTTGGCCCCAGATACACAGCAAGAAAAGAGAGTCCGGAAGTTGCTGCCTTGCCGACGCTGCCGTAAAAGGTCCACGAAGTACAGTAAACAGCCAGGGAGAGCGAATAGATCAGCGGAGACCGCGACAATCTGAGGGCCTTGGGCGATTCTTTCTCAATGAAGCGGGCAACAAAAAACAACAGGACGAAATAGAAGGCAATTGCAAGAACGATAAGAAGCGGATTCATACGTTCTTCTCTCCCTCTTCGTTTTCCCCGCAAAGTTTCATCTCATTGCGGCAGAACGTCCGAAGACCGGCAATAACTGCCGCCCAACAGAAGAAAAGATACAGGAGAGTACTGAGTCCGGCACTCTCATCGGGAATGGAGAGCAGAGGCCAGTCGAAGAGCAGAAGGCAGGCGGTAAACAAAAGCATTGCGGTAAACCGTGATTTCCGAATCATTTGCATCCGCCTCCTGTCGAGAAAGGAACCTCTACGGTATGTTTGTCTCTCTCAAATTGTCACGGCTGGTTATCGGTTTTCTGCCCCAGGCAGCACAGCATTGCCCTGCGAGAAACCCTGGCCGCGGCAAGGGGGCTTGCCGCTCTGCTCTCATTTCGATTGCGAAATGCATGAACCTGACCTGCAGGGATTGTTTGATGATGAAAAAACTCTGCGGATTTGGACCTGCCTCCCCGTATCCCCATCCCCTGGTCTTGGAAGTCCTTTCAGGACGGGGGAAAAACCTGCAGCGAGGGGGGGACGCCCGGGGATAGGTGGGGTCAATCGGTCAATACTTCCGGTTTCAGCCCCACGATTAAGCCGCCCCAGTGCCTGCCATTCACCGTGATCGGCATGGAGAGATCGTTCATGACTTCTCCTGTGTCCCGCATATAGGTCTGGAACAGCATGGGCTTTGTATTCGTCGCCCGGCGGATATCGCACTGGGTTGTGAAAAAGAAACGCATGTTTCGGCTTTGCAAAAGGTCCACTTCGTATGTACCCGTCATCGGTTTTGAGACGTGGGCGTGGTGCACGGGTAGATAGCCTTTTCGATCCACAGGAATGGCATAAATACAGCCGGGAATCTCTTTCAGATTCTTATCGAGATAGCTTTGGAGTTCCCTGATGAGGGGATCGGTAAAAGCAGTCGTAAATTTCTGGGGATTTGTGTTCGGGATGGGTCTATAATTCTCGTCGAAGATATTGATGCCTTTTTTGCTGAGGGTAAGCAAGACATCCTGGATGTGATCTCTTTGGTGTTGGACCATGGGTATGATCTGGTCCAGGACACCCTTGCCTGTCCTGTATTCGGCGACCTTCTCCTGCATTTTTTCGGTGATCTCGGTGAGTCCGTGAACAGTACTGCCGGAGGTCTCCATGTCCGTGAAAACCTCGACCGACAGCGTATTAATCTCTCCCACCTTGCCGTTGACCTCATTGTTGTTGAGTGAGAGTTCTTCGATGGCGGCGGCAATTTTCAGCAGTTGATCATTTGTCTCCTCAAAATCACCGATCATGGATTTGAAATTTGATGCCGTTTCGTTAATGACACTGCCGACTGCCTGGCTGGCATCGATAATGGTGTCGCTTTCTGTTTTGGTTTTTTCTACTGTCGCCAGCATGTTATTGATTTTTAGAGATATATCTTCAGTTGCCGGTTTGATTTGTTTCGCCAGGGTACGCACTTCTTCAGCGACAATAGCAAACCCTTTTCCATGCTCTCCCGCCCGGGCCGCCTCGATGGTGGCGTTGAGCGACAGGAGATTGGTCTGGTCGGACATGTTGTTGATTACTGCGATAATCTCCATAATTCCGGCGGAATTGTGGTTGAGTTCATCGATAGTCGAGCTGAAACTCGTAACCGTCTGATTAATGGACTCCACTTTAAGGGCAACGGCGTCCAGCTCTTCGCAGGAAGTTCTCACCTTGGTGAGGTTTGAGCTGGTATGCTCTGAGACATAATGAGCGTTTTCGGATATTTCCTGGATGGCGAGGTTTCCATCGGCACTGGCGATGGAGACCTGCTCGGAAAGGTCTTTTTGCTGACTGGTTTTTTCCCCGGCCAACTCGATTGCTTTGAGTACATGGGAACTGCCTATGGCAATCCGGATGCCAGCCTTCCGTACATCTTCAATAATATTCCGAACATTGGTCATAAAGGCATTATAGCCAGCCGAGACGTTTTTGAGTTCCGGATAGGGGAATTCGTTGAGTTCCGCCGACCAGTCCATATCTTCGTCAGCCAGCCTCTTAAAAATTGCATCCACCATCTTCAAGGGTTTTGTCGCCAGATAGCCAAGCATCATTTTGATGAGCAGGCCGAAAATCGCAACAAGCAGAAATCCCGCACAATTGATTCCGATACACCATTGAGCTGTTGAGATTACCTGTTGCACATTCTGGGGATTTTTTGCAGAGTCGATGATATCGGTGAGGAAATAAATGGCAACACCCGACGTCACGAATTGAATTATGACCACAAGGCCTATGGAGGCTACAGCCCGCCTGATATGCGAATGAAATACGGAGGACTCAAAAGAATTCCACAGCGTTTGTAATGCAGTCATGGTTATTGCTCCTCAGAGGGAAATAATGTCCAGATCTTATGTATCTCAACATTTTTATTGTAGCATTGGTATATGAGGATTTAAAGGACTAAAAGGAAAACAGGCTTCAAAATCCCGACGGGAAAAATTTTCAGCAGAAAAAGGGCGGTAAAGGGCGCGGCGCAGGCTGTTTTTGATATGCACGTATCGAATCAAAAATACGAAAGGAGAGGCACATACCATGCTTATCGATCTGGGTTACCTGTCTGAGGGGATGGGGATGATTTTTATGCGGGAATTCATGGAAACAGCCGAGCATATGCACTGCGGCGAAGGCCAGCGCCTTTTTCGGAAGGGGGACGCCACGCACCATTTTTATACCTTGATACAGGGCGAGATTCGCTTGACCATCGGAGTCAATGAGCAGCACGTTTATACGGTGCGTCATCCTGGAGATATTTTCGGCTGGTCCAGCCTTGTGGGCGGAAGCACCTACAGCGCGGCGGCAGTTTGTATCAAACCCTCCGAGATACTCAGCTTCGATCATGACATATTGATGGATCTTCTGGGCAGGCACCCTGACAGCGGCTTTCTCTTCTTTAAGAAGCTGGCGGAGATGCTGGGCAAACGCCTGCTGGAGTCGTATCGGATTATTCAGGGAGAGGAGGCGTGAGCGGCTGCGGATGACGGGGAAGACCGGATGCACCACGGGCAGGAAATCCGCAGGCCGCAGCAGGAACTCCAGGCTGCGATGTGTTTCTATGAAAGTCTCGTTTTGATGCTGGCCAGGCCATGCTGGTCAGGAGTGTATTATGGCCATTATCTCCTTGAAAAGGATCACCTGCTGTGCCATACTTTTTTACAGGAAAGTCACTTCAAAACCTGGCTGGCCATACTGAAACGACAAGCTTTCATGTTTCGCTCAGGCTGGTCAGTCCTGTTCAGCGATGCTGGTTGGTTTTTCCCTTTTTTGTTCGTTAATCCTCAGGGAGGTTGGACCCGTTCCAGCCCACCCCCTTCTCTTGATTTCGAGTTAGGGAGATGCACTGTCCTGTTGCTTTCTCCATACTTGAAGGGTATGTCGGATGTCTATAAAAAATTTCAAGGCACTCTTCAATCCACAGAGAATAGCCGTTATCGGTGCAAGTGAAGACGAAAAATCCGTGGGATATCATATATTCCGGAATCTTATCGGTAAAGGATTCAACGGAATCGTCCATCCTGTTATTCCCGGTATGGGCGGGGTTCAAGGCGTTGAGGCCTATGAAAACATCCGTGACATCCCCTATCCGATCGATCTCGCCATTGTGGCTGCAGAGCCCGAAAATCTGCAGGCGGTCCTGAAAGATTGCGGAAAAAAAGGCGTTAAAGGCGTCAGTATTCTGGCTCCCGATTATAAATACCGTATTAAGCATTCCTACCTGATCTCAAATCAGATTAAACAATTATCTTCCCTGGATGGATGCAGAGTGCTCGGCCCGAACTCTTTTGGCTTTCTGAGGCCCGCCTGTAATCTGAACGCCAGCCTGTATCCGGAAATGCCCCGGAAAGGGAATATCGCCTTTATTTCGGAAAGCGGCATCTTTTCCACGGCATTTCTAGAACGTGCTATAAGCAAAAAGGTCGGATTCAGCTATTTCATTTCGTTAGGCTCCAAGCTCGATATTAATTTTTCGGACGTTATCGATTTTCTGGGCGGGGATAGCGGTACGCGGGCAATCTTTCTGCATATTCAAAACATTGCCAACGGCAAAAGATTCATGACCGCCATGCGGAGTTTCGCCAGAACAAAGCCTATCGTCATCGTCAAGCCGAAGAAGGCTGATGTCTACTCGTTGTTGTCAATAACCCACTCGGGTTTTCTTGCGGAGGAGGACCTGATTTATGAAGCGGTGTTTAAACGGGCAGGCAGTCTGCGGGTCAATGACATGGTCGATCTTCTCTATATGGTCGAGACCATAGCAAGACAGAAAAGGCCCAAGGGAAAACGATTGCTCATCATTTCGAATTCAACCGCCCCGTCGGAGATGGCTATTGATGCGTTAAAAGAGATGGGCGGTGGATTGGCAAGCCCGAGTGCGGCCACCCTGGAGACTATCAGCAATAATCTGCATATCAAAAGAGGACTGCGCAATCCGCTCTATCTCCTCGCAGACGCATCGGTTGAGGATTACAGGGTGGCTATAGAAACCTGCCTGCAGGATGCCGATGTCGAAGGAATCCTGGTGATCTGCATTCCCTTCCCGGGGATTGATTTACGGAAGATGGCGGAAATGATCGCTGCCGCCGCAAACAACAATCCCGCCGTTCCTTTGTTTACCACATGGTGCGGGGAGCAGACCGCGCTTGATGAAATCAAATTCCTGAACAATGAAGGTGTTCCGACCTACTATACACCGGCACAGGCCGTTAAATGCTTCATGTATATGTATCGATATGATTTCAACCTGAAGTTGCTGCGGGAAACGCCTGAAATTATACTTAAAGATTTTTCTCCGGATTTCAAAAACGCAGAAAAGATCATCAGGGACAGCCTTGAGAAAAAACAATTCTCACTTCCTATGAACGAGGCTGGCGAACTTATCAGATCGTATGGAATTCCGATCATTGAAACAGAGCAGGTCACAGATGAGCAAGAGGCTGTTCTGAAGGCTCGGCGGATAGGCTATCCTGTCGTTATGAAAATTGATTCTCTGGCGGTCCATAACAGGGTTCTGAATCAGGGACTGCTTATCAATCTCAGGGACGACCATGAAGTCCGCAAGGCCTTTGCCGTTCTGCAGGAGGGCATTGCTTCCTTGAAAGACACGGATGCCCGGATAATCCTCCAGCCGATGGTCATTAAAATAGGATATCAATTGGCTATCGGCGCGAAGAAAAGCGCCAATTTCGGGACGGTGATACTCTTCGGGCTCGGCGGAGAATACCTGCGGGCGGAAAGGGATTATTCGATCGGCCTGCCTCCGCTCAACCAGACCCTTGCCCGGCGGATGATGGAGGAGACAAAAATATACCGGTATCTTCAGGACATTCCTTCCTATCAGAATTCGTTGCGCCTGCTGGAAGAGATGCTGGTTCGATTCTCTCAATTAATAATAGATCTTCCTCAGATCAGTGAGATTGACATCAATCCCTTTTTGCTGACGGAGCAAGACGGCATCTTCGTTTTCGATGTGGATGTTCATCTCGACAAGCGATTGCCGAAGGATTATCGATGGGAGAAAGGAGACCTCTGCCCTCAGCATCTTTCAATTCCTCCCTATCCTTTCCGATATGAAAAAGAATCCCTCCTGAAGGATGGGACAGGCATTATGATCCGTCCCATCCGGGGCGAGGATGAGCCCGCGCTCAGTTGTTTCTTTGAATCCCTGTCCGACGAGTCCGTTTATTTTCGATTTTGCCAGAGACGCATCAATATGCCGCATGACAACCTGGCCCGTTTTTGCCAGATAGATTATGACCGGGATTTCGCATTCCTGGCCGTTTCGCGTGGAGATGAGTCCATTATCGGGGATGTGCGGCTGAACCGGTTTGCCGATCTTGACACCGCCGAGCTTTCCTTTGTTGTCGGTGACCAGTGGCAGGGCAAGGGCATTGGCCGCATCCTGATGGATTATTGCCTTGCAGTTGCCAGGGAAATAGGGCTCAAGACCCTTTGGATGGAGATCCTCCGGGAAAATTCCCGGATGATAAAATTCGGCCAGAAGTTCGGTTTCACCCGAACGCCGGGCGACGAAGATGACGATATGGTCGAAATGGTACTGGATATCAGGCAGGCAGAGAAGGCGGGATCCTCTGAAACTGAGCCGGCTCATGGTTGATCCGGACGCAATGCCCTGCCGATGTGCCCCATCGCGTTTTTTCTTTTGAGAAAAAATCAAAGCCTTGAGCCTGTAAGAACGGGGATCTTTTCCCGGCGGTGAGCGCAGGCAAAAACCAGCTGATTTGTTCACAGCCCTCCTCTTGCCGGGCAGGAGAAACTGCTGAGCAGGGTACTGCCCAGCGGGTTGAAGTCGCTGCCGGTGGTGATTTCCAAAACCGCGCGCCGGCCATCGAAATTGTATTCGACCAGTTGCCGGTTGCTGCTTGCGGTGCTTACAAGGTGTCCTTTATCCAGAAGACGGAACAGCGCCCAGGGTCCGTTGGTCAGTATGGTCGAGGTATCCTGGCGAATGCGCGGGTTGGCGGTGATCTCGGCCATGGAACCGTTGCGCGGTCCGGGCCAGTTGACATGCAGCGGACGGAGCGGGCCGTGTACGTAGCGCAGGGCCTGACCATCGATATCTATGATGAGGTCGGTGATATTGGGGTCCAGTTCGACAACATTGATCTCCATGCTCAAGGACATTTTGTTGGCGCCGGGGTCTTTGAACAAGGCTTCGCGTATGCGCTGAGCTTGCTGGAAAGGCGCAAGTTCAGGACCTTGTATCGGCGGTACACCGGAGTCGGTCTGCTTGTAGCACCAGGGCTGGCTGGTGACGTCGACCTGAGGGGCCAGCTGTTTGGTAAAGAAGCTGTCAAGCACGCCGCCTGCCGCAAAGATGCGGTTGAAGTCTTCGGCGCTGACCTCCTGACTGCTGGAGGTGAAGGGGTAGCGTCCGTCTATCGCGTTGCGGCAGCTGTTGCCGATGATTGCTTCCATCTGGCGCTGCAGGACTTCGCCGCTTGCCTGGTTGATTTTGCCTGCGCCCTGTGTGGTCAGATCAAGCAGGATATTTTTCAGCGGCGCCGGTAATTTTGCGGCCTCCAGGCGCAATTTGGCTGAGGCTTGTATGGGGGTTGGCAGGCTCATGGTGGCCAGCGCGTTGTCGGCCACCATGAGCTGGTTGTAGTACTCGTTGATCATTCCCAGCAGAGAATCAAGCCGTAGCGGGCGTCCGCCGGGGTAGCTGTTCTGGTTGTCTGCCTGGCCATTGACGACTTCGCGCAGTGCGGCAAAGCGGTTGTCGACCATGTTTTTTTCTGTCTGCTCTTCCGGGTGAGCATCGTTAAGGAGTCTCGCGGTTTGCACACCTGCGCGCAAGGGTCCCGACGACAGGCGCGACTCAGCCCGTTCATCCAGGGTTTTTTGTTTCTCTTTCGGGTCAAGCGGCGGAACCAGGGTGGTCTCGGCAACGATGGCACGTGCCAGACGCGCCAATGGCGAATCGGGGGAGGTAAAGACGCGCAGAGTCTGCAAATCAAAGGCCAGGCTGGAGCCGGTGTCGGCGCCGGTGCTGTTGACGCTGTGGATATCTTCCAAAAACGCCTGCCAGCGCGTGGCGTACTCGGCCAGGTATAAACGGCGCACCTCCTGACTCAGAGGGTCAGCCCCTCCGGCGCGCTGGGCGAGCTGTCTGGCCGCCGTTTTTTTTTGACCGGCGGTGTTAAGCCCCATTACCCAGTTGTCGTCGGCTTCGGCGCTGCTGACAAAGTCCCCCAGACGCTTGTCGAGCAGGTCGCGGTAACCGGACAGGGTGAATAAGCCGGGGATGCCCTGGTCAAGCGGTTCGCCGCTGGCGCGCATAAAGGCCATTCCCGCATCGCTGCCCACTGCGCGCGTCAGGGTGAAATCCTCCGGCGCCTCCTCTTTCATCGCGATTTTGGCGCGCTCGTAAATGCGCTCGACACTGGTATGCCCGCCAAGGAAGGTACGCGCCTCCCGGATAAGCTGTTCGTTTTTGGGAAAGGGGGAATGCAACACACGGCGACCGTCAAACAGGGCGTGGACGTGCTCTATAATTGCGCCTCTGCCGCCAAAGGCCAGCGCGCTGTCGTTTTGATCCCAGTCTTTGAGTACCCAGGCCTGGATTTCTTCGCCGTTGAATTTGGCTTTGTGCGCTTCATCCAGATGCAGCAGAAGATATACCCGCAGCGCATCATACGCGGCGGTGTTGTCCTGCCGGGCCACCGCGCTAAAGAGAGCGCTTTCCACCTGGCGTATAAGGGGCGGCAGCAGCAATTGATCCAGCAGCCTGTCGTAGGTGGCCTCTACGCTGTCAAGGACTGGCGGTGCGCTGTACAGGCCGTAGCGATAGTTGGTTGGCGGAGATCCCGGCGTAAGCCCTGGGTAATTCGCCAGCGCGCGCGCATCGTTCAGTATGCCCGGCACCGCTTCGGCTGAAGGCCTGCTTGAATAGGCGCGCACTTTCTCCATCAGGGCCGCCGTTTTGCTGCTGACGGCACTCAGGTACTCGTTGTTGTTGCCATAGCTTACGCGCATGCCCTGCAGAAATCCAATGAAGAGCACCAGCACCAGAAAGTGTCCGGCCAGCCGCAGCAGACGGTATCGCCATTCCCATTGCAGATTGGGCTGCACCAGATGCGATTCGCGGAAGACCAGCTTGGTCAGCAGTTCGTGCAGAAAATAGCTGCGGTTGCCGGTTGGTGCAAGGGTGGCCGCGTTATGGCTTGTGGTTTCCGTCAGGGCCGGGTCAAGCCTGACGGCACGCCAGAAACGGTTCAGCGGCGCGAGTTTATCGGCCACCGCGGCTTTCCCCTGCACCTGGGTGGCGCTGGTGAAGTATACGCCGCGCAGGGTGTTGTGCAGCTGGGTGTTATCGTAACGCGAATCGAGGAATATACGGTCTATGATGTCCAGCAAGGGCTCGGCCAGGGCGGCGAACTCCTGCGGCAGGGCATACAGACGGCAACGGCCTTGTACGTCATACTCTTCCTGCAGGCGGTTGGTGATGCCCTGCTCCAGCCGTTTCGCCAGCAGCTTTAATTCATTCTCGCAATACGGGCGCAAGGCTTCCGTCTTTTTCTGTTTACGGTCATACGGCAGGGTAAACCCCCATACCTGCGCCCGGCCTTCACTGGTCAGGGAGCTGAAATAGTCGGTGAATCCCGGCAGCAGATCCATCTTGGTCAGCACCATATACACCGGGAAACGGATTCCCAGTCTGCTGCGCGCCTCGGCCAGCCGCCCTCGCAGCGCCGCGGCGGCTTCAATGCGCTCCGTTTCCGGTTTGTTCAGCAGATCAGCGACGTTCAGCGTCAGCAGCATGCCATTGATGGGTGCCCGCGGCCGGTATTTGCGCAGCAGCCCTAAAAAGCCCATCCATTCTTCCGCGTTCGCGTGCGTGGTGCCGAGTGAACCGCCTTTGTCATGGCGCGCATAACGCCCGGCGGTATCGATCAGCACCGCCTCGTTGGTAAACCACCAGTCGCAATACTGGCTGCCTCCTTCTTGTCCGGCCATGCTCTGCGCCGCCATGCCCATCTGCTCAGCCAGCGGAAAGTGCAGACCGGCATTCAGCAAGGCGGTGGTCTTACCGTCGCCCGGCGCACCGATAATCATGTACCAGGGTAATTCGTACAGATAGCGTTTGCCTTCGAACAGGCGCCTGATGCCGAATGCTCCGGAGCCCATCTGCTTCAATTGCGCGATAGAACGGGTGATGATGGTGTTGACGGTGTGCAGCTCTTTCCTGGCCTCGGCAACCGGCCTGTCGCCACGCGGGTGCAGCACTTTTTTCAGCAGATCCTCGTCGATGCGCAGTGCCTGCCAGAGACGGTACAGGCCATACAGGGCAGAGACGAGCAGGATGATGGCAATCAGCGCCACCCGCACCCCGACCGGCTCAAAGGGCTTTAATTCATTAAAGGTCAGCAAGGGCGTGGCCTGCCAGATCAACAGACAGAGCGCCACCACGCCGACGATGCCGAGCGGCCAGCTGCGCAGCCAGAGAAACAGCAGTGCCGCCAGCAGCAGAATAACCGTAACCCGCATGCCGATTGACTCCAGCGGACGCAAACCGCCAAAGGCCAGCAGCGGTCCGACAAACCACACCGCCAGCGCCAGCAGCAGAGCCGCCAGAATCGCCAGCATCCGGCCTGAAAAAATGAACTTCAAAAATCGTTGCATAGTGTGTGCTCCTTCCTTGCGACACTAATCAGCCAGCCGCTTGTCGCATGGCGGTGGCGGTAACGGCTGCTTTTTGTTGTATGGCCGTCAGTCAGGCGGCTTCGCATTGCAGCCTGGCCATCAGCGCTGCCTGATGGCCAAAGACCTGAAAACGCGGGCCGTAAGACGGCAGAATCTCGCGCCCGGTTTCCTGCCTGTCGTCGGCGTAGGACTTTTTCGCAGTATAAACGCCTCTCTTTCAATGCTGTTTTGCCTCTTATTTGACCCCGCGATTATGGGGGAACTGCATCACGGACTGATCCGGGCCAGACTGCTGTTTCAGCGTAGGCGGAATATCCAAAAACGTCACCCGATCGTCTCCGCCCTGATACAACACCCGCGGCCACCCGTAGCCGCCAGGGACAGTCTCATGAAAATAGCGGACACGGAACCCGGCGCGGCTGTCGTGAACGAAATCATCATAGAGTCTGATAGCCGCTGCCGATACCGCGGCGCGTGCCTGCTCGTTGGTGTGTTCCCGTAAAAAATCGAGGACTTCTTCGGCAGGCTTCACCAATACATCGAAATACCTCCAGTCAAAGGCCAACCCGCCTGTTGTGAACACAAAGGTATAATCCGTCAGCGTAACATCCACCGGATCGCCGTCGCGTTTGGCTTCACGTTGGACGGATAACGTGTCAACCCCGGTGATGTCGCAAAAGCAGTCCCAAACAGATTCCCTTTCCTTGGGAAACAAATAGCCCATTAACAGGCGAAACTCCTCGGCGCTTTCGCGTAAATCGGTTTTGTCGTTGGTCAGCAGGTCACCGGCGTCTTCCCCGGTACGATGATCCTCAGGGCTTTTGCCTGCAATCTTGGCCTGCAGGAAGCCTTCATCTTCGGCAAGCTCTTTGTTCAACGGAGCTATCTGTGCATCCAGTTCGTTGAGCTGCCGTTGCGTCGCCTCATCGGGAAGACTCCCCCCCACCTCAGCTATGCCCTCGCGAATCCCCGTCAGCTGATTTCGCTTCCTTTTCATGTCATTGCGCTGTCTTTCGCTGATTTTCTTCACTTCATAGGGTGTGAGGGGATCTTCCCGCGAGCGCATATAAAATGGCGTTCTCGTAATATACTCGCTGCTCTTTGGTAATGAGCGCTTTGCTTGCCAGGCCAGGCGTTGCGCCATGCCCAGCCGTATGGCCTCCTCCGCGCGCGACACAGAGGGCATCTCCTTGCGCCAGGCGTTATAGGCGTCCACCACATCATCGTCGATATCAAACGAGTCGTGAACTTCGTCTATCAATGGCTTCCCCATCCTCATCGGCACCCCGGCCACTACCGCCTCATCATACATATCGTGCAACGTGATCAGTTCCAGTTTATGCGACTCATCGTCTTCTTTTTTTGAATACGCCTTGCCCTGGTCGTTGGGCCGGTAGCCGCCGCCGACATCGGAGTGCACACCGGGGTAGGCCGCCTCCAGCCGGTATCCGGGGTAGTCATACTGCCCCTCGCGTATCAGGTCCAGCGGGAAGCTCATGCGTTGCTCATGTATGGCGATGAAGTGTACGCAGCGGTTAACGGCGGTAGGCACATTGAGCCTGCCGTTGGCTGCCCAATCCCAATGGCCGTCAAATATGGGCAGGTCGGCCCAACTGCGTAGCGAATCGACTCCCTTCACCGAGGCGACGGTGTCGAAGAGCCCCATGAAATTGACTTCATAGTCTATGGCGCCAACCCTCTTATTGTTCCTATCGTAATAGGATAGCTTGCCGCCCGGCGCCCAGTGATTGATCAGACGGTTGACAAACACACGTGCCTCGGCCGCACCGCGGGAAAATCCGAATACGTTGATCCAGATCTTGCGGATTTTTTCATGTTTATTTTCGGCCTCGTCCGGATCGTACAGTTTGCCCAGCATCATCAGCGCGCTCTCCAGTACGGGTTGCTCAATGTCTTGTGCCACGCTGCTCATGTATGGTTTGTTGGGGTCCCTCACCAGAACCTGACAGCCATCTAACCTGCTCAGCTCCTCGCAGACTTCAAATGCTGGGCCATCTTTGAGCAAGAGGTCGGGGAGTTTTTCGCTTTTTGGGGTAGCGATATAGGCGGCATTCAGCAACCGGGTATAGGCCCAGCCTATGCGGTTACCAAAGCCGTCTCCCAAACCTTTATTCCAGGCTGAGAAGGTTGTCTCGCCCAGTTCTTTGAAGGGCGTGCCAACCCCCTGCATATAGTATTTAAAAAACCACCCATCCGGTGTCTTCTCCGGTGGTTCGTTAGGGTTCGATGGCCCATAACTGGCATAAAACAAGCGCGCAATATTGGTCTGGGAGAAGGTTGTCTCGTCGCTGTCTTTATAGTTGCCGGTTCCGTCAAAAAACAGGTTTACATAGACTTGGCTGCCGCATTGCATTTTGCTCACATCACCTGAGAGGACTTGCTTTCTTCCCTCGGTCCTCAGTCTCTGGGTCAGACGCCTGTCCGACCGGCCTTCCTTCGCCGCCCCCAATGCCGCGCGTTATCCACGGCCTGGAGCGGGGCATGGCCTTTCCCCGGACGCTGGTGCGCCGCTACGGTGACTCCACCTGCCCTGCAACCGGTGTCTGGCAGGCGCGGATGAACCCGGATCGCCCCCTGGCCAATCTGGTTAACGGCAATCCCCTGCGGCAGTGCTGGGTGATGGCTGGCGACGCCATGCCCGACCCCCAGCGCGACTGGCTGGTTGCAGACGGCCTGATCGCCCACGATCTGGTCTGGAGATTCCTCGTTAAGGCTTGACA
>Ga0214220_1000108_pt1 | contig 44113 bp, 69 predicted proteins | sample TroBogypolimnion_5_FD_153058 | JGI IMG/M metagenome (GOLD analysis project Ga0214220, IMG submission 153058) | Freshwater microbial communities from Trout Bog Lake, WI - 31JUL2007 hypolimnion | ecosystem: Environmental > Aquatic > Freshwater > Lake > Hypolimnion/Profundal zone | place: Trout... | reverse complement strand
TCTTTAAATCTAAAAGGTTGTCCTGATGCAACTACTGGTTGTGGCTTGATGCGGTATTTAATACTACCTGACCAATCAGGATTACTAGGTGCCTCAACCCATCTTGCATACGATGAATGATAAAACTCAATCTCAGCCCCATCAGCCCACGCTTTTATTTCTTTTGCCCATTTATGTTTAGACATCTATGTACCTCGCTATATCAGGTTTAATGATACATTCAAACCTACCATGTCTCATCTCAGGTAAGGTATCTGCATCTCCAGCTAACTTATTTTTACTAATATTAAAGTTACGAACATAAGATAAGCCTTCATCATTACTTTTACCAATACCTAAAATCCAATCAGCCTCTGCTTGTTTAGCAGTCTTAGCATTAGCTACATGACCCATGTTTAACCACTTGACACCTTCACCAGTACCATCTGCCTGACACACCCCGATAACAGGTGCATAAGTCTTAGCAAGTTCACGAGCCCATTGGTAGATAGCACCTAATACCAAGTCAGGACGGTCACCATCAAAGCCTTTAACCTTGTCAATTTGGTCAAAGATAATAAGTGAGGGCCGTTGACCCTTACAGATACGTTCTACATCATACTTGTGGATAGAAGCATTATCTACAATCTTAATGTTCCTGTGTGTCTGACTGTAGAAGGTGGCCTTTGCCCTTGTCATGTTAGAGAAGAGTTCTGCTTGTGTTAATCCTGTGGTGGCTTGGATACATCGGAGCATAACTTTTTCTCCTTGCTCCTCGTTATTAAACCATAGTATAGGTCCATTAGCTTGTCCTGCCATAAAGCTAACTTCAGACGCAAGGAACGTAGTCTTTCCCGTTTCTGGTCTGGCGAATAGAAATCCAAAATCACCACGTCGCAAAGAACCAATAGACTTGTTAAGGTGATTAAGCCTCCAGCGTAAGCCAGGAGTTGCAATCTGAGCTGCGTGAAGTTCCTCAAGGTCGTCAGATACAAAAGTAGTTTCTTCTTCAATTGATGCCTCCATGTCCAAACCCTGTACATGGTCTAGAATCTCTGAGAAGTCTTTACGACCCTCATGTACTTCAAGTGCTAAGTGGGCAAGTTGTCCAGCTAACACCATTTCTCTTTGTTTCTCTAAGTACCCTACCAACTTATCTGCTTCTAATGATATACCATCTAGCTTACTGAAGATAACTTCATAAGCATCTTTTTCAACTTGCTTAAGAAATGGATACTCAGTGAGGAATATAAGTTCCAAGTCCTGAGTAGAGCTCACTTCCGCTGTCGCAGAGTCTTGCAAAGGTTTAATAACATGGTAAATCTTGAGCAGTTCTTTGTTAGTAATAGATACATACTTGTAATACTTATTGTAAGTGGACTTTGTCAATAAGTATTTTAGAAGCAATAACTCTATCATCGTACTCCTTTGGGTCTTTGTCAGATATAACCACTCGTACTGAGTCAAAGTAGGGGTAAGCTTTTGTAGCCTCTAGACCTACTTTACTTGCTCTATCCTTATCAAGCCATATAATTAAATGTTTGAACTCCCTAGAGAGTCTTAATATTAGTTCTAGCCCTATTGTTGCTTTATGTGCTGCTACTGCATTACACGTTCTACTTACTTTGATAGCTGAGATAGCATCCTCTGTTATAACGATTGATGATAGTAGTCGCTCTGACGAGCTCCTAGAATCTGGACGAAGGAAGATTCTTTCATTACCTTTGATAACACCACGAGTAACATACTTAACACCCTCATTAAAGTTCCTAGCATTCTGAAACCCTTCTGTATTAAACACACAATAACCTCTGTCATCCCAAAAGAAGTTGTCATCTATCTCTTTATTAGTTAGACCATACTTCTTTAACCAAGTTAAGCCTCTGCTATCCATTGGTCCAACTGAACCTGCTCTCTTGTTGAACCAACCCGACGACTGTCTAGACGTTGTAACAGAGTCCGTAAGTCTGGACGCAATGTCTCCAGCGATATAATATCCACAAGCGTAGCAGTATTTGTGTCCGTCAGAGTATTCAGCCAAGTTGTTACCGTGTCTATCACCTCCGTTGGCGTTGCACTTTGGGCATCTACTTGCTTTGATGAAGTGGCTAATTTTAGTTTCCTCTTTGCTTCCAAGAAAGTTATCTTAGCATAGATAGCTTCCTTTTGAGTCATGGCTGGTTTTACCAATTCAAACATAGTATGTTTATAACCACTAGTATATACATACCCTTCTCCTAATGTACTAACCATTTCTAATACATGAGTGTCATCTGCTTTTGTAACTTTATAGGTAGGATACATTGTTCCTATCTGACGGAGTAGGTCACCAACTTTAAACTTCATCTTCATCTCCCCAGTCGAGGTCAGCAACCTCTTCATAAGTTTCATTGAATGGATTGATGTCACCCTTAGTGTGTGAGATACAACGACCACACAAGTCTAGGTACACACCCTTTTTATCTTTCTTTACACTTTCATAGTCAGACAGATTTTTATCACAACCCTTGCAATGCATCTTGAAACTCCTTAATGTATATTACTAGTGTAGTACCTACAAGACCTGGTGCTGTATTAACTTCAAAGACAAAAGCTTTCTCATCACGTTCACGATAGCCAACATCAACTGCACCAAAGTCAAGACCTAAAGCACTAACTGCTTTAATAGATTGTGCTAACACATTGATTGGTACTACAAGACCTTCACGAGTATACACCCAACCAGTGTGATGATTACGAACCAAAGTGTCAGCGTCACCACCACTACGTCGCTTCTTTTCCGTGGCATCAATAACCATACCATTAAATACATGAATACGAAACTCCCGACTATGTCGTGCGTGTTGGGTATAGAGTGGTGCATCAACTAACTCCTCTTTTGAACGGGCAATGACTATACCATCTCCTGAGTGTCCTGTCAATGTTTTTCTACAAACAGCTATGCGACCTTCATCAATCCAATCCTTAGCCACATCAATGTTAGTGGTGTATAAAGGGATAGATACACTAGCATTATCTAGTTCAGCTAGTGTGTGTAGCTTGTTAGAAGCTAGAGCTACTTTTTCTGGTAGGTTAAGCCACTTGTACCACTTACCAATATCCCACCATTCAGGGGTGGTAGAACAACCCCAGTTAATAATAGTGTGGTTGTTGTAATGGTAGTAAGAACCATCAGGATGTACTCGTTTAACTTGTAGACCTTTAGCTAATACTTTAGCAGAACCACTTGACATTTTATATGGATAGACTTTATATTTAGTAGGCATATTGTTTCCTTTCAAGATGTTTAATCTTAGCATAGATGGCTTCTTTATTTGTTAGAGCTGATTTCATTAATTTAAAATCTCTAGCAAACCAAAGTCCATGTACTTTATCTAGTCTAAGGATTTCATATCCTTCTTTGAATATAATTTCTATTACTATATGTTTAATACCAAGTCCAGATTTTAATAATACTGTATCACCAATCTTAAAAGACATAACCTTTCTCCTTACGTCTTTCGTTAATAGAATTCATTTTATGAATAACATTACCATACTTACCTGTTTCTTCTTTAGATACAAGTTTAATTGAGTCAGCAGATACCCACCAACTAAAGTTTTTATTACCATTATCTCTAGTCCACATTACTTCTACAGCACCACCACATTCATCAAACATACCTGTGTCTGTATTAATGACCTTACCTCTTGACTTATGTGGATATAGGTATTCACTATGTTCATGTAGACAGTAGTCATTATATATTACTATATCATCTATCTTGAAGTTCATTAGTATACTCCATATGCAGTTGAGATGTCACCCATATAATTTTCATTATAAGTGTCATCAAAGGTTGTTTGGAAAGGTACTAAACCTAAGTTAGCACCAGCGAAGTTAGGTATGATTGTTCCATTAGGTAACTCAATATCACATTGAGCAAGAGAACTAATGTATAATACTTTAACATAAGTGCCCTTGTAGATACCTTTACTAGAGTCAGTAACAACAGCCATATCTAGCTCTTCAATACGTTTAGAACCACGTTGTAAGTAATAAGTTGTTGCATCTTTCTTAGTGTACTTCTCATATTTACTTACATAATAGTCATCACGTTTAGTAGTAGGTAATGGTACATAAGTAGCTACAGGATACATACTAACTTGTTTAACAGGTGCTACATAAGGACGATAAGATGTATTAGAATACCATACTTCGTCATCCCAAACACCTTTATCTTCGTTCATAATCGTGAAATTACCGTCAACGTCTAGGAAAGCAAGTTTAGAGTAACCAATGTATGTTTCAATTAATGCTTGTATTTCAGGACGAGCCATGATAGTAGTACCATATGTTTTAACCAATGGCTTCATAATCTTTTCATTGAAGTCACGAGTGTCACTAATTAGTGCATTACCTGAGTGATGGCTAATGATACCATTGTGAATGAAGCCCAAGTCTTTACTAACTAAGAACGGATGACAGTTCTCAACTGCAATAGCACCATGTGTCTTGATACGAAAGTGAATTAACAATTGCTTATCAGCATGTGCTTGGTATGCCTTGTAGAACTTAGCAAAGGTAAAGTAACCCTTGTGTATCTTTAAAGATGTACCATTGCTATACATGAAGCCAGCACCATCTGAGTTGCTATCAAAGCATTCTTTAAGAGTAGCTTCAGTTAAGATTTTGTCTTTAGGTTTGTAGATTGCTATGCACATACTATACTCCTTGATTTGAATGCTTCTAGTTTAATGTTACGGAACTTAACCTCATCATTAAAGATAAGATTGAATAGGTTCTTCCATGAGTGTTTATTCTTTCTAATGTAATCCTCAAAGCTTTTGTAATGAGTAGAGTCTTTTAAACTTAAAGCACCTGACTGACATGGTGAACAATAAGCTGTCAATGCATCTACAAATTCTAACCGAGGAATGAAGTCATACCATGACTCAGGTGTAGCAAAGATACGGAACTCCAACGTGTGTTCATTGTTAATGTTAAGAGTGTTGTAACGTTGACCAGTCTCATTAGTAAATGGGAAGCTAATAGTACGGCTGTGTTCTTGACGACAATAAGAATTGTTCTCACGACCAGCCATCTTTTCAATGAATAGTTTGTTCTCAGGTCTATTCATAAACTCAACCAATTTACCTTGAGTAAGATAGTTTAAAGCGTTACGACTGATATGTATATGCATACCACAGTTAGCATCACCTGATAGATTGGTAGGGAACTTATCAAAGAAAGGTTTCATACTTTCTACTTGCTTATCGAATGTAGCTGGTGTAGTTACAATTTCAAATCCCGCATTGATAGAGCCATCTCGTTTAAAGATTGCATGTTTACCTAACAGTCTAGCTGTATCTAGTAGACCTTGCTCTAGGTTATTAACTTCATACTCAAGTTCAATACCAAAGTAAAGTGGGTTAGAGTATAAAGATTTACTATACTTACCTAGTTTGTAGTCCATAAAGTTAGGGGCACGTTCATTGTAACCACGAATAACAATAAGAGCTGGGTCAATGTTTAAACAAACATGACATAACCCTGCATGTAACTTACCTTTAGGTACGATTGAACCACAGTCAGAACAAGCTCTCATAACAGAAGGACGATAGGTTACACCTTCATACTCAACCATATTTTCTTCTGGACTAAAGTAGTCAGTACCTTCTTTTATATAACCAAAGTCTAAAGGTGTATTACCTATTGGACAATTGTTATAAGCACCATCTATAGAGTAGGTACTACCTACAATAAAGTAATGTACTTTGTTTGTAGTGTGGTCAAAGAGTTCTTTAAGGTTACGAATACCCTCACCTTCCCAACCAGCATTAAGTAGATTGTTTAATAGAATGTTACCATAAATCATACCACGATACTTTTTACTACGATTTTGAACTTCTTTGATTGCACTTTTAAGGATACGACCATTACGCAATTGAATCTTATTGTAATAAAAATTCCATAACAAATCAATTATCTCAGATGTATCATCAGAACTATTAAATAGTTCTGATGTATCTATACCAGTTGCTTCTTCAATCCATCCATTAAGTTCAGCCCTATGTGAACCCTCACGTAGATTCAATTCAACACCATTGGAAGAGATGTATCTATGATAGCCCCATCGAGCTGGGTTAGGCTCTTGTCTAAGAGTGAATGGGCCAATTGTAATACCTTCTGTAAAGAATCTTTCTAACCGTCTATAAGAGATAATCATTTTATATCCTTTAGTATCGTAGATACTAGTTGTTGAAGATGGGTGTTGTTCTTATCTTTGTATGATAAGATTGTAAAGCTTTTGTTATAACGGTCAATCTTAATACGAACTTGTTCCTTCCAACCACGATTAAAGAAACAGTCAACAATTGTATTATTGATATACACCACTTTGTGTGCACCAATGTTAATTGTTTTATTGTTCCAAGCTGTTACGTGTTCTAAGTCTGATAGCGCCATGATAGTAGTGGTAGCATTGCTGTTACCTTATTCTCCAAATAGTGCGAAGTTGCACTCCCTAGAAGCCCCATGTAGAGCCACTAGCGAGTTAAACTTAAGCAATTAAGTATAAAGATGTAATGATTAAACCCATAACTACGAAGAAACTAATAGCACCAAGAAACTCATCAAAGATTGAATCTTTATGTTTAGCACTACGAACATCCCATTCTACCATATCCATACAGTCATGGTAGTAAAAGTCACGAGGACTTAAGAACTTATAATGTTTTTCATCAAGTGGTGATGGATAGTTTTGCATGACGTATCTCCATATTAGCAATTTTATAGAGCAGGATTGCCCTATTATTTTCTAGGTGTTTAGCCTTAGGCCACGTACCATATATCTTATAATACTTAAAAGCAAAATACTCTTGAAGACAACTGATTTCCATGCTGGCGTAGCAAGGAGCTACTAGCGAACCTTTAAGTTTATACATCAATGACTCCTTTGTGTACGCAAGTTTTGACAAGTGATACATCTTTTATTCTTGGTATGGTTAGCTTTAGATATAAGTTTTAAATCTTTTCTAATGTGACAACCAGTACAATAGAAGGTATCAGGTGGAACTATAGATTCATTTGCATCATAATCTAAGGTGATGTACTCACTAGAATACCAATTGTCTATTACTTTATTTAATTGAACTTGAAATTGGTTTGCATTCATAATTTGTTTCTTAGAGCCCCAGTTTATTGACTCCTCGAATCCCTCCTATAATCGTTGGTTTTAAAATGTTAAAGCACTCTAATTGTTATAAGTGTATTAATAGATATGACAACAGAAGAGTTTAGCAAACTAACCAAACACCTCTCTTTCGAAAGGTGTTCAGTTATGTTACTTATTACGTTGTAATCTAGCAAGTACGTTCGCTACCTCATTAGATGTTGCACTCTCTACTTGTACCTTAGCTGTTGGTGACCAAGGTTTCCAAGCGTCACCTGTACTATATTCGTAATTCTTTTTAACTGAATGTAGCACTTGTAATATTGCATCTGAGTTATGTTCTGTAACTGCTAGACGTTCAAGTAAACTTTCTGCCTTACCGTTCCAGAATTCAGTACCGTCAGCTGACTTTTGATGTTCAGTTAGGTCAACTGCAATCTTATCTAAAGCTTTCTCTTGATATTTATAAGCATAATCTAAACCTGAAGCGATTGCATTAAGAACCATTGCTTGCGCTGTGTATTGCAACTGCTGTTGGTCTTTACTCCACTGAGTTAAGTTATCATTAGGTAATGCTTCAGCTAGTGTATTTATTGCATCGTGTATTGCATTGACATCTGTTACTTGCCATGTATTAGCAATTGCTCCTGCTAAGTTGAACTCTGAAGTTTCTGTTACGTTTGCCATGATAGTCATTTTATATCTCTCTTTGTATATTAAGGATTTGTGGTATTTGTCCTGTTACCACGTCAGGTCGTACGTTTTTTAAACTATTTATTACTAATTAGTTACAAAAGTTATTATTAAATTCTTTATTTCTTTCAATCTTTTCTACTTCTAACATTGAATGATTGTAATAAGCTCTACCAAAGTATGTATCTATTACTGTTTTTTCACTTGGTAAATCTGTTTTTATTACTTTAAATATTTTATAATTGTTTGTATAAAAGATATTCATTTTAAGTCCTTAAAGAGTTTTTGAATTATAACATGCATACACAAGATGCTCGTTATGTGTTATTCTCAAGACTGGTAATCTTAAAAGTCAAGGGCGCACGTAGTGCGTGGCGAAGCCAGACGGTTTTATGCAGTTTTTAATATAAGGTTTTGAAGAAACGACTGTGTTACTTCGGGTATGCGATGGTAGTTTTTATAGGGTCCGAAGGACTCCAGAGGCTTGGTTGGCTAGCGTCACTATTATGTTTCTTGTTTCAGTTAAAACAAAAACTTATAAATAGTCCGCTTTACTTTTATGATTATCAGGCTGGTAGCCAACAGGTGTATCGTTGGCGTGTCAGCACAAAACGACAACTTGTGTGTGTGTGTGTAGTCATATTTGACTAGCTCTTGCAGGATGGCTTTTGTTTTACCTTCCTGCTTTAGAGATAGTACAACCGTGATGAGCGGATTTAGCGAGTGCGTGTTTCAAAGGGGTTTGACTTTGACTTACCCGTTATTGAGACAGCGAAGGAAGATATAAGAGTGTTCGTATTGAGCTGTCGGTACTTAATAACGGGGCAGAGATATAGAATGCGATAGCATTCATTATGCAGTTTGTCATAGGTTATGACTATAGATAAGTATTCTGTAAGTGTCTGATTGTTATGGTGGGTGTTTAAAACATCACTCTACTTACCCCCTACTACTAGGTACAAGGGGTTATACATAGGGTCACGAACGACCAGTGAGTAGCATTACTAGCAGTGCTACAGTGGGTACTTATACAAGGTACCCAGGGGGAAACTATTTGTTAATGGTTTTTAGTTGTTAGACCCCTTACTATATTTTTATAAAAAATGTACTGGGCCACTTGACTTTAAATACTCGCTCCCTAAGGGTCGCTAGCATCTAGCTTCATGATGTCGCTTGCTTACCTACTAGGGGTACTATAATAACTCTTGACTTATGGTTTTAAATATGGTACAATCTAGGTATACTGTGAGTAACTATATACTGTAAATAAACTATTACTAGTATTACTAAAAGAACATACGCTCACTGAAGTTCGCTTAGTATTACTTAAGTACCTTTATTTTTTTATTTATTCTCTTAAAAAAATAACTCTTGACTTCTCTTTGTTCTTGTGTTATACTCTTTTGCAATGAATACCTCACCTGACATAGAAGCTGGTGCTTCTCTAGATATTAAATACCAGACTCCTAAAGACTCTGGTTATTTTATTGATGGTAAACAAATACTCTTACACAGAAGACCTGGTAGACCTAGTAAACAAAAGCACCACAACCCTACTTGGTTTCCTCAAGATGTAAAGGTTGAAGCTTGTACTCTGTATGCAGTGTATGGTGACTTTGACATTGTGTCTGATAAGACACGAGTACCTGCGTCTACTCTTAGAGGTTGGCATCAAGAACCTTGGTGGGTTGACATTCAACGCCAAGTATACATAGAACAAAACGAGAACCTATCCTCTCGTATAAACATAGTCCTCGATAAGAGTCTCATCGAAATAGCGGACAGACTCGAAAACGGGGACTATTACTTTAGTAAGACTGCTGGTGAACTTAGACGTAAACCAGTAGATACAAAAACCCTAGCTCTTCTATTTGATAACCTTACTACCAAACGACAACTAGTAAGAGGTGAACCTACTTCTATTAGTGCTAAGATAGGGGTAGATGATAGGCTAGCTTTGCTAGCAGATTCATTCGAGAAGTTTGCTAAGAGTAGATTAATTGAAGATGGAGTGGTCATAGATGCCGAGTAGCCCAGGTTACAAAAGAGATTATAAAGCCGAATATAAGGACCATCATTCAAGTCCTAAGGCTAAGAAAGAACGAGCAGCTAGGAATAAAGCTTGTGCTGATAAGGGTGTTAAGGGTAAGGATGTAGACCATAAGGTGCCCTTGCGGGCAGGTGGTTCAACTAGTAAGAGTAATACAAGGGTACGTTCTATTGCAGCTAACCGCAGTGATAACGGGCATTCAAAAGGGGAAACCCAAAAAAAGAAAGGTAAATAATATGGCGAAAGCTCCAAGTAAAAACTTTGGTTCTGGTTACTCTGAATCAGATGAAACACCTAAAGCTAAGGTAGGTACTAAAAAATCAGCACCTAGTAAAGTGGTTGCACCTAAAGCTAAGGGTAAAAAATAACTGTACTAACAGCTTCTCTGGTTGAGGGTTTTGCTGGTTCCATGTTATCTAAACGATATGATGGAGCTACACCCACTCCAGAGTGTCATAAGCAGTGGTGGGAACTTTGTTGTAGTAGTGCACAACAGGTTGCTATCGCTGCACCAAGGCGACATGGCAAGAGCACAGCTGTAACACACGCATATGTCTTAGCTGCAGTGTTATTTAGAACTAGGAAGTTTGTTGTAATCGTTAGTGATACCGAAACACAGGCTGCACTATTTCTAAATGACATTAAAGAAGAGTTGAGTAACAACGATGACCTCATTGAATTGTTTGGTATCAAGAAGCTTAAGAAGGATACGGAGACAGATGTTATTGTTGAGTTTAATGATGGGTATACTGCTCGTATCTTGGTTCGTGGTGCAGAGCAAAGAGTCCGAGGACTTAAGTGGCCCCAAGCTTCTGTAACCTTAAGACCTGACCTAATAGTATGTGATGACCTTGAAGGTGATGAACAAGTATTAAATAAGGATAGACGTGAAAAGTTTCGTAAATGGTTCTTTGGTGCTCTACTCCCTTGCTTGTCTAAGACAGGTATATGTAGAGTTGTTGGTACTGTTCTCCATTTGGACAGTCTACTTAACAGACTCCTACCTGAGGACTCTGCTAAGACTTCTGTAGTAGAACCTTTAAGAACGTACACAATCAATCCAAGAGCTACTTGGAAAGCAGTTAGATACCGAGCTCACGATGAAGACTTTACTAATGTCCTATGGCCCTCTATGTGGACCAAAGAGGCATTACAAGATGTAAGACAAGGGTTTGTAGACCAAGGTATTCCAGAAGTATACTCTCAAGAGTATTTGAATTATCCTATTGATGAAGCTACATCCTATTTCAAGAGAGATGATTTTAATGAGATACCTAAGTTTGAGTTGGATGCTATTAAGCATAAAGAGAAGAACCTCATCTATTATGCAGCTGTGGACTTTGCTATCTCACAAAGTGAGAGAAGTGATTATACTGTTATCGCTATCGCTGGTATGGATGACCGTGGTATCATGTATATTGTCGACATCCGTAAAGGTCGTTGGGATGCCTTAGAGATTGTTAATGAGATGTTCTCTGTACAAAAGAAGTATGACCCACAGTTATTTATAACTGAGAAGGGTGCAATTGAAAAGGCCATTGGTGCTATCTTAAGAAGTGAAATGTACAATAGGAATAGTTATTTAAACTTATACCCTATGACTCCTACTAAAGATAAGCAAGCAAGGGCTAGGTCTTTCCAAGCTAGGTTAAGAGGTGGTGGTGTTAAGTTTGATAAGGGTGCATCTTGGTATCCTGACTATGAGGATGAGTTGGTTAGATTCCCCAAGAGTAGACATGATGACCAGGTGGATGCTTCTAGTTGGTTGGGTTTAGTAATTGACCAAGTGCATAATGCGTCCACCTTACAAGAGATGGAAGAAGAAGATTATATGATGATGATGAAAGACCAACAAGAGGATGGTAGGTCAACTACCTGTGGATACTAATACATGGAACTAGACTTCTCAGCAACAACTAAAGAACTTCTCTCTACAGCTAACATTGCAGAGATGATGGATGACGTGCAACTAACTACCATTGGTGAGAAGGTTGTTCGTGAATACAACATGGATAAAGAATCCCGTCAAGACTGGGAATATAAGATGGATGAGAGTATGAAGCTTGCTCTCCAAGTTGTTGAACAGAAATCCTTTCCTTGGGCTGGAGCTTCTAATGTTAAGTTTCCTCTTATTACTATTGCTGCTTTACAGTTTCATGCAAGAGCTTACCCAGCACTTATTACAGGTACAGACATTGTTAAATGTCGAGTTAATGGACCAGACCCTACAGGTGAAAAGACTGCAAGGGCACAACGTGTAGAAGACTTTATGTCCTACCAACTTCTAGAAGAAGATGAAGCTTGGGAAGACCAAATGGATAAGGTATTAATTACCACACCTATTATAGGTTGTTCTTTTAAAAAGAGCTATTGGTCTCCTCGTACTAAAGCTAATGTATCAGAGATGGTATTAGCTAAAGATTTGGTGGTAGACTACTGGACTAAAAGTCTAGAGACTGCTAACCGTATTACTCATATCTTATACTTAAATAAGAATGACATTCGTGAACGTACTCTACGTGGTTTATATGTTGAGAGTGACTTAGGTCAAGCTAAGAGTTTAGAACCTAATGAGACAAGAGATAAAGCTCAGGGTGCTCACCCAGCTTCTAATGACCCAGATACCCCCTATGAAATCTTAGAACAACATCGTTACTTAGACTTAGATGGTGATGGGTATTCAGAACCATACATTGTAACTGTACATAAAGAATCTAAGAAGGTTCTTCGTATTATGGCTAATTACTTTGAATCCTCTATTGAGAAAAAGAATGGTCGTATTGTATTTATTGCTGCAGAACAATACTTTACCAAGTATAGCTTTATTCCTTCTCCTGATGGTGGTTTCTATGACCTTGGGTTTGGAGTCCTTCTTGGTCCTCTTAATGAGTCTATTAATACTATTGTCAATCAGCTTATTGATGCTGGTACTATGGCGAATACTGCTGGTGGTTTTCTGGGCCGTGGTCTTAAAATTCGCGGTGGTAATCAATCGTTTGCTCCCCTAGAGTGGAAGCATGTAGAAACAACTGGTGATGACATTCGTAAGAATGTATTCCCTCTACCTGTACGTGAACCAAGTCAAGTGTTATTTACTCTCCTTAATCTATTAATTAGTTATGGTGAACGTGTAGGTTCTGCTACTGATGCTATGGTTGGTGTAAGTCCAGGTCAAAACACTCCTGCTGAAACTAGTCGTAACACTCTAGAACAAGGTATGAAGATTTTCTCTGGTATCTTTAAACGAGTACACCGTTCACTTAAACAAGAGTTTAAAAAGCAATATCGTCTTAACCAACTATACCTTCCTAAAGAAACTAAGTTTGGTGCTCAAGAGACAATTATAGAAGACTTTCAAGGTGATGCTAAAGACATCTCCCCAGCTTCAGACCCTAATGTAGTGTCAGATGCACAACGAGTTAATCAAGCAACAGCAGTGTTACAAGCAGCTCATGGTTCTCCAGGGTACAACCTGTATGAAGTTAATAGACGTTACCTAGAGGCATTGAAGGTAGCTGACATAGACAAAGTGTTACCAGACCCTAAAGGTCCTAACGCTGTACCACCTCCACAGAATCCTAAGTTACAAATTGAACAAATTAAGAGTCAAGTTAAGCAAGCAGATATGCAGTTGAAGGGTAAGATAGCAGCAATGAAGTTAGCACAAGAGGCAGAGAAGACACAAGCAACAGTTAAGAAGTTGGAAGCTGAGGCAGTAAAACTTATGGCAGAAGCTGAAGGTGTGGGCACTGGTCATGAGATAGCTTTACTCAATGCTCAGATTGGGGCAGAGAAGTCTCACAGAGACCATCTGATGAAGCAAGCAGAAGTAATGATGAAGGCGTTTGAAATAGATAGTAATAACCAAAGAGAGGATAGTAATGATTCTAACCGCGCAGGAGTTCCAGGAATGGACTCAGCATCCAGTAACGAAAGCTTTTTTTAAGTCTTTATTAAATAGCAGAGAAGAGTTAAAAGAGAACCTAGTTGCAGGTTCGTATGACAACATTGAAGAAATTAAAGGTCGATGTGCAGCAGTAATAAACATAGTGAATGTAAACTATGAAGATATGATGGAAGGGCTTAACTATGGTAAATAATAGTGGCATTACTCCAGTAGGACATAGGTTGTTAGTACAACCACTAGCCCTAGAAGAGGTATCAGTAGGAGGTATTATACTTTCTAAAGATACAGTAGATATGGAACGACTTGCTCAAATGCGAGGTACGGTTATTGAACTAGGTACAACTGCCTACTCAGACCAACCAAGTGCTTGGTGTAAGGTAGGTGACCTAATTACTTTTGGTAAGTATTCAGGTTTGATTTACAAAGGTAAAGAGACATCTGATAATAAAGAGTATCGAGTTATTAATGACTTAGATGTGGTAGCTATACATAGAGAGGAACTAAAATGAGTGAAGATAACGTAGAAGTTAATGTTGAAGTTGAAAAGAATGCTCGTCATTTCGGATGGGTCTCTAAAGAAGAGTTCCGTGGTAATGAAGCAGACTGGGTAGATGCAGAGACTTTTGAGAAACGTGGTAAGGAAATTAATCCTATCTTACGTGCTAACAATGACCGACTTAAGAAAGAGTTAGAGGTCACCCGTGATAAGCATGATAAGGAGATTGCAGAACTAAGAGCTGCAACTGAAGAGTTTAAATCTTTTCAAAAGGATTCTTATGAACGTAAACAAAAGCAACTCCAAGATGAACTATTAAGTTTAAAAGACCAACGTAAAGAAGCTATCCGTGAAGGTGATGCTGACTTGGTCGTAGAGATAGAAGACCGTATTGAGGAAGTTAAGGACGCTAAGAGTAGCCAGAAAGAACCTGTTGCTACACCTAGAGTTGAAGAGCCAGTTAAACTAGACCCATCTCTATCCAATTGGATTGAAGATAATAAATGGTTTGGTAATGACATTGAAGCAACAGAAGTTGTTAATGGTTTGGGAGCGTCTATTCGTAAACAGTTCCCAGGTCTACAAGGTAAAGAGTTCCTTGATAAACTTGATGAGCGAATTGAAAGTGTACTACCACAACTTCGTGGTAAGGCACAAGAGTTTGCATCAGTAGATAGTTCTACCACAAGAGGTAGCACATCTTCTAAAAAGAAAAGCTATGACAACCTTCCTGCAGATGCAAAAGCTGCATGTGATAAGTTTGTTAAGCAAGGACTATTTAAAACAAAACAAGAATACGTTGATTCATACGACTGGTCTTAAGGAGATAAGCATGGCACAAGCACACACAATTGAACAGAAAAAAGAGAAAGCATTAACAGTAAGGTCTACAGCTGACCGTCTTGGTACAGGAGTTTCACGTAAGCGGAATGTCTTTAATGGTACAGAAGGTAAACTAACTATTGAACATCAAATAGAAGGTTACCACTTACATATTTTTAATGATAGTCCAGGTCGTATTGCTAGTGCACAGTCTGGTGGTTATGAGTTTGTTAGCCCTGACGAGGTTGGTGGTACACGTGAGAACGTTGTTTCTCGTAACACTGACGTCGGAGATAAGGTTAGATTTTTAGTTGGACGTAGTGAAGATGGTAAAGAACCTCAGTATGCCTACTTGATGAAAGTTAAACAAGAGTGGTATGAAGAAGACCAACAAGCTGTTCAAGCTAAAGTAAATGCTACAGATGATGCAATCCGTAATGGTAAGGCTTCTTCAGAATCTACTGAAGGTTTCTATACCCCTAAGGGTGGCATTAAAATGAATCAATCAAACAAATTTTAAGGAGTAATATATGGCGAATATCAATCGTCCTAAGGGCTTAAGCCCAGTACAAAATACAGATGGGAGTCCTTGGTCACAAGGTGCAACTCTGTTTTCAATTCCAACAGATGCTTCAAACACATATGCAATTGGTGATATAGTAATGGCAGCTACTGGTTCAGATGCTAATGGTGTTCCTAACATCATTAAATGGACAGGTGTAGTTGGTGTATCTACTTTACCATTAGGTGTTATTGTAGGTATTCGTGTTGCAGATGCTGGTACTTCATTAGTAGGTAATTCTCTATCATTAGAAAAAACTTACTTACCTTTATCAGCAGGTCAACACTATGCTTATGTAGTTACAGACCCAGGTACTGTATTTGAAATCCAAGGTGACTCTACTGTATGGGCTGCTGCTAATGCAAACCAAAACGTAAACGTTACTGTAACTGCTAACCAAACAACTCTAGGTAATGGTGCTCCATACTCATCTACTGTTGCTACTGGTCCAGCTACAACATTAAGTCTTCCTCTCCAAGTATTAGGTTTAATACAACGTCCTGATAATGGTTTTGGTGCTTACTCAGCATTACTAGTTCGCTTTAACGTACATAACTACGTTGGTGCTGCAACTGGTCGTACTGGCGTTTAATAGATAATAATAGGAGAATTATATGGCAGGTTTAATTAGTACCGCAAGTCATCCGAAGGCCCTCTGGCCTGGTATCAAACAATGGTGGGGTCAGGTTTATGACGAACATGCAGTAGAGTATACTGACTTATTCGATTCAGAAACATCTGGTCAAAACTATGAAGAAGATGTACAACTTACAGGCTTCGGTCTAGCTTCTGTTAAACCAGAAGGTCAAGGTGTACAATATGATTCAGAAGTACAAGGCTTCACTACTCGCTACACACACGTTGCTTACTCTACTGGTTACATCGTAACTAAAGAAGAGTTAGATGACAACTTGTATGAAGCTGTTAGTCGTCGTCGTGCTGCTGCATTGGCTATGTCTTTCCGTCAAACTAAAGAGAACGTTGCTGCTAACGTATACAACCGTGCATTCAACGGTTCATACACAGGTGGTGATAATACATCTTTAGCTAACACTGCTCACCCTAACACATCAGGTGGTACATGGGCTAACCGTCCAACAGTTGATGTTGACTTATCTGAGAGTGCTTTAGAAGATGCGGTCATTGCAATTATGGGTCTTCAAAATGACCGTGGTTTGTTGATTAACATCATGCCACACACTTTGATTACTGCCCGTCAAGAGTTAATGAATGCTCAACGTATTCTTAAGAGTTCTTACCAAACAGGTAATGCTAATAATGATATTAACGTAATCAAATCTGGTAACTATATTCCAGGTGGTTTCAAAGTTAATCATTACTTAACTTCACCTCACGCTTGGTTTATCCGTAATACTATTCCTGGTAAAACAGGTATGAAGTATTATGAGCGTACTGGTATTACTTTTGACCAAGACAATGACTTTGATACAATGAACATGAAGGCTAAAGGCTACGAACGTTATTCATTCGGTTGGTCTGACCCTCGTGCTATTTGGGGTGTGAACGGCCCGTAACCCTTTGATTATTAAGAAGATATGGCTAGACTAAGACCAGAAGAGCATAAAGAAAAAGCTATATCTTATTTAATAACAAAGTGAGTGGACCTTAGTAAAGGTATTTAGAAATACCTCTTGACATTAGTCGAGAATTAGTGTAGTATATATTGAATGAGCTTTAGGTGTAAAATACTTATGTAAGTCTCACTCTTTATTAAAGGAAATATATGTCATACGAAAAAGAGAAAGAAAAGGGCAAACGCCCTGATACTACAGTGCCTAAAAAAGGCTTTAAATAATATAAACAACTCTGCTGACGCTTTTAATTAAGCGTTGCTTAGCAACGTCAAAGGAGATTTACAATGTCAAACCCAACCCGTTTATTAAGTGGTCTTTCAACCGCTTTCCCAAATGAAACACTTTACTCATTCCCCTTCCCAGACCCTTTTCACACTGGGAGTACTCAAGCGTTAGGTAGCTCAGTTTACACTAATGACTTTAATACACTTATTGGTACAGACTATTCTGTAACAGGTACTTCATCTACATTTACATTAATTGCTGGTGTTGGTGGTGTAGCTACTCTTACTCCAGGTGGTACAACAACTGCCTCATCTGCTTATAAGAATGGTCAATTCTTCCAATTCCAAGCAGGTACCCGTGCATGGTTTACAACTCGTATCCAAGCATCTGCTGTAGCAGGTAACGTATCATTCTATGCTGGTTTGCAAAATGGTTCTACAGCTACTGACGGTATTTGGTTTGTTAAACCAGCTGCTTCAACTTCTATTAACTTAGTGTCAACAGTTGGCTCAACAGCAACAACTTTAGTAACAGGCGTTGCAAATGTAGCTGCTGCTACATGGGTTGACTTGGGCTTCTACTACAATGGTACAGACTTAGAAGTGTATGCTAATAGCGTGAAGGTAGCTCGTGTAACAGCTCCTACAATTGGCTCTTCAGCTACTACATTAACTAATGCTATCTTAGGCCCAGTATTCCAAATTACTCCTACAGCAACTGATACTTTATCTGCAGATTTTGTTTTAGCAGCTCAAGAACTTGTACGTTAATTTAGGGGTATACAATGGCTAATAGTACATCTATTCAAATACTTGAGGATGGTGCAGCTAATACAGTAATTAAACTTGAAGGGGTGTTAGACACCTCTGATGTTTCTTCTACTGTAGTTGTTGACCCAGCTGCTCAGTCATCTGTTGACCCTACGGGGTCTAACTACCTTAAAGCTACTAAATATAAACTAGATAAGATTATTCATAACATTGAAGATGGCTTGTCAGTCAACTTGTTTTGGGATGCTACAACTCCAGTTCGTATTGAAGAACTAACAGGTCGTGCTAAAGTAGACTACCGTGACTTTGGTGGCTTACAAAACAATGCTGGTGCTACAGGCTTTACAGGTAAGGTTACATACACGACTGAAGGTTGGTCTGGTATTAAATCTTTCTCTGTTATCTTGTATCTAACTAAACAATGGTAAGTATTCAATCTCAAGCTAAAGAGGTACAACTATCTGCTATTATTACTCGTGCTGATGGCACAGTAGAAGAGTTGGGTACTATTGCCTATTGGAATAAGAATATATTTAAAACGCTATTATGGAGAATTAAACAATGGCTACGCTAATCGTTACAACTGGTAAAGCAATAGTTACCAATAGAATTAAAGGGGCTGGTACAGAGCCTTTGAACGTTGCATGGGGTACAGGTGCTGGTACTACAGCAGCTGCTGATACAACACTATTTACTGAAACTGGTACTCGTGTTGCAGGTACATCAACTCAACAAACAACTACAACTGCTTCTGATACCTATCAAGTGGTCGGTACTCAAACTGCTGGTGGTGCTTTAACAATCACTAATGCTGGTTTGTTTGATGCCTCTACTTCTGGTAACCTTTTTGTTAAAGGTGACTTCACAGGTATTGTATTAGCTTCAGGTGACTCAATTCAGTTTACATTCAAGACTCAATTCAGTTAATAAGAAATGGCTTTAAATGAGTCAGCATTAAATGTTGAAGCAGTCAATGGTAAGGGTTCTGTAAACTTCTTACAAAACCTTATCATTGCTTCGACTGTAACCTTTAGTTTTCTTAAGGGTGTTAGTTTAATTAAAAGTTTAACAAGTGCTATTACTCAGTCGTTAGTTGTATCTAAAGTTAAGAATGTATTATTGTCTATAAGTTCTACTGTATCAGTTACAACATTAAGAGTTATAGGGAAGCTTGTGAGCTACCTACAAGGCTCTAGTAATATCTTGTCAATGATAACCTCTAGGTTTAGAACTTTAAATGTCTCTAGTACAGTTATAGAGACAGTTATAAAACTACTTCCTAAGACTTATTCAGTTGTTAGTAGTGTCACTCAAAGTATTTTTAAGAATGTTGGTAAAAGTCTAATAGCTTCTTTAACTTCTACAGCCTCTTTTGTTAAGAGTGTTCTTAAGAATATAGTATCAACTATAGAAAACATAACAGAAGTTATACTAGAGCAAGCAACTCACTTCTTAATATTATTAGCTTCAGCTACTGTTACTGAAACGTTAAATAGGGTTGTAAGTAAATTATTAGTTGTGTCTAGTGGTGTTACAGGACAAGTAGTTAAACAAGTAGGAAAGAATGTTGTTGCAGTTGTTACTACCACAGCAAACATTATTAAAGCAATAGGTAAAAGTTTATCTTTAGTAGTTACGGAGAGTGCTAGTTTAGTTATTATGAAAATACTTAACTTAGTATTACTAACCTACTTTACTATTACACTGTCTATTACTAAGTATATAAGTAAGTTTTTAAGTATTAATAGTAGTATTAGTTTTACTATAGTTAGAAGTATTTTAATTACTAAAACTATTATAACAACTATTATATCACAAATAATAAAAAGTGCAATAAGTTTTTATAAATATAATAACCAAAGACTTATGTATGCTGCTACTAAGGTGTTGTCCGTAGTGTCTACTAAAATTAGAACCATCTTTGCTAATAAGGATTTAAACCTATGAGTTCTTTCTCATACAAACTAACTACAGAGAATGAGCAGTTTATATTTGACTTCTCTAATGTAATAGCAAGTGGTGAAACTATATCTAGTGCTACTATGGTAGTTGAAGTGGTAGAAGGTACTGACCCAAGTCCATCCTCTATCTTAGTAGGTACTCCAGTAATTAATGGCTCTAGAGTGGCACAGCGTATCTCTGGTGGCCTAGACCAAGTTACTTATAGGTTAGAGCTTTCAGCTACAACATCACTTACTAATGTTTATACTTTAGTGGGTGACCTTCCTGTACTGGCTCCGATTAGTTTATAATGGGTTACTTCTCAAGATGGGATAGAGGAGACTGGGATGCCATGTGTGATGTATGTGGCAGAAAGTTTAAAGCTTCTAAACTTAAGATGCGGTGGGATGGCATTATGGCTTGCCCACAAGATTGGGAGCCACGTCAACCTCAAGACTTTGTAAGAGGAGTACCTGACCCTTTACTAGTCCCTTGGGTTAGAGATGAAGCTACAGATACTTTTATAGCTATTACTATTTCTAGTTTTAATACTTTGTTTAGTTCTATTACTTCAAGTTTAAAGATAGATGTTATTTACCATAACCAGTCTAAACTATATAGTTTCTTATCTAGTATGGTAGCTAGTTTAGTTGCAGTAAAAGTTCCAGCACCAACTCCAAGTTTGAACACTCTTAACAGTGATGCTATAAACAATGAAATATTAGGATAACATATGACGATTCAATTTACTAATAATGCTTCAACAACCTTAGCTAGTGGGATAACAGCAGTAGCTACTTCACTAACGGTTGCTACAGGAGCAGGAGCTTTATTCCCTACACCTTCTGGTGCTGCTTTCTTTTACTGTACCTTACAGAATGTAGCAGGTACTCTACGAGAGATTGTTAAAGTAACTGCACGTACTACAGATACCTTTACCATTGTTCGTGCTCAAGATGGTACATCAGGTCAAATCTTTTCTACAAGTGATAAGGTAGAACTTCGTGTAACTGCTGCTGACCTTAATAACTTTGGTCAATTAGATACAGGTAACACTTGGGCTACAGGTCAAACATTTGTAGCTCCTGTCTTAGGTACTCCAGCTTCTGGTACTTTAATCAACTGTACATTCCCTACATTAAATCAAAATACATCTGGTACTGCTGCTGGTTTATCTGCTACTCTTGCTGTTGGTTCAGGTGGTACAGGTGTAGCAACATTAACTGGTCTTGCATATGGTAATGGTACATCAGCATTTACTGCAGCCACATCAGCTCAAGTATTAACTGTTGTTGGTACAGTCCCCGTTGGTAACGGTGGTACAGGCATTACAACAACTCCATCTAACGGATTTATTCCTATTGGTAATGGTACAAACTATACAGCTGCAGCATTAACTGCTGGTACAGGTATGGGTGTTACCAATGCTTCAGGTTCAATTACATTAAATTCAACTGGTTCTACAATTAACTCACAAACTACTGGTTATACATTAGTAGCTGGTGATGCTGGTAAAACAATTTCAATCACAACTGGTGGTGTGACCGTGCCAGCTTCTGTATTGGCTGCTGGTAACATTGTCACTATTTATAATAACTCAGGTTCTTCACAAACAATTACTCAAGGCACAAGTTTGACATTGCAATGGGCAGGTCAATCATCATCTACCACAGGTAATAGAACTTTAGGGTTATATGGTATTGCAACATTAGTTTATATTTCAGCAACAGTTGCTGTAATCTCTGGCGCAGGATTAACTTAATATGTCAATTATGCAAATGTTTTTAGGTTTAGGCGCATTAAGCCGAGCAACCTTATCTTATACATTCTCAACCAATACAACTAATGCTTCACTTAACGTAACTTCTATTGGTGGATATGTTGCAGGTAAATCTGATATCACAGTTACAGTTAATAGCGGTGTTTATCTTTGGTCTAATGCCGTAGCTACCGCAGGACTAACACTAACAGGCGGCACAACTGGTGATACCGTTAAACTTGTCAATAATGGTTACATTATGGGGCAAGGGGGGAAGGGTCTAGTTGGTAAAACTGGAGGAGCTTCTCTTCCTACAGCTGGTGGTATCGCCTTATCTTTAGGATTTAACACTACGATTAATAATACTAACGCTTCTGCTTATATTGGGGGTGGTGGTGGTGGAGGTGGTGGCATATCTTATGGTGGCACACCTTATGGTGCAGGAGGAGGAGGTGGTGCAGGAGGAGGAGCAGGTGGAAACTCTCAAAGTGGTGCAGGAGGAGGAGCAGGTGGAAGTGTCGGTTTGACTGGAGGTAATGGAGTTGCAGGCACCTATGCGGCTACAGGAGGAGGTGGTGGCGGAGCTGGAGGAGGCGGTGGTGGGGCAAAATATTATTGTTGCTGCTGGAATGCTGCAGGAGGTGGTGGTGGTGGCAGAGTATTTCCTGGGGCTGGAGGTTCTGGAGGTGCAAGCTGTGGCGGAGCTGGAGGTGCAGGTAGCAATATAGGTCAAAATATAGTAGGTGGTTCCGGTAGTTGGCCGTCGGGAGGAGGTGGAGGAGGATGGGGTGCTACTGGGGGTAATGGATTTTGCACAGCTGGTGCTGCAGGAGGTAAAGCAGTAGCATTAAACGGAAAAACTGCAACTTGGATTTCTTGTTGTAAAACTAGAATATATGGGAGTATTGCATAATGACAATTTATTTTTTTTATGATGTTTTATCACAAATAAGTTTTTATTTTGTACCAGACATTGCAACCCAAACTGCGGGACAAGTTTTAAATTTACCTAATTCTCAATGGATTGTTGGCGACATTAATACTGCAAATGCTCAATTGGCTTTGGTGCAAACAAGCTACCTTGCAACTCCTGATGCTCAGTCTCATATCACTTGCATTAAAGTTATTGGGCAAGATAGTGACGGATATAATATTTGGGCTGGTTGTGATTTCTTGGCTGAACCTGATAATACTGATACTATCTATGAATTACATACTGACACAGCTCCAGCTTTTACAAGAGCGACAGGTACTGTAGAAGGTAAATTAATATATGCACAAAAGCAACAAGATATATTAAACTGGATTGGTCTTGCACAATTAACAACATTAACAGAATTACCTAAACCAAAAGTGCCAAAAGCACAACAGGTTTAATTTAAAGGAACATTATGTCTCAAACAGATATATGGAATCAGTTTGATTACTTCCCATCTAGTGTTTATTTATTAGACACGCCTGAATATTTAGAAACAGTTAAAGCGGTCTCAGATACTTATATAGCAAAGTCTACACAAGAAGTAGATGCATTACATCCCTGTAAAATGACAGAGGATTTTAGAGCTGAACCTGCAATGCATGATTTTAATATGTATGTGCTTAATACAGCATGGAATGTATTGAAGTCCCAAGGTTATGCAATGGATAAGTATTCAACGGTCTTTAGTTCTTTGTGGACACAAGACCATGACACAGGCTCTTCAATGGCTGAGCATATACATGGTGGTGGTATACAACTAACTGCTTTTTATTTTCTTGATGTCCCTGAAGAAAGCTCTAAAGCAATATTTCACGACCCAAGAGCCAGTAAGGTTATTATTGCCTTAGAGGAAGAGGATAATACACAAGCAACACAGGCTAGTCGTATGGTGAACTTTACACCTAAAGCTGGGATGCTAATGATTTCTAATGCTTACCTTCCTCATTCCTTTACCAAGAATGGCGCTAATAAAGCTCTTCAGTTTGTACACATGAATATCAATGTTATCCCTAGCCAAGCACACTCATGTCAAGCTCCAGCGGAGGTGATATGAACAAGTATTTAATCAGATTCAATAAGTCTCGTGGACAAGATGGCAGAGGTACAGTAGACCATGTATGGAGAGTCTTTGAGAATGGTAATGAGTTCCTATGTAAACATATTCAGATTAATGTGCCAGTAAATGATGAAAGAACTGGGGATGATTGGAATATTGCTTGTGAAGGCACTATGGAAATAGATAAAGAAACATCAACAATTACTATATTAGGAACAATATAATGACACAAGCAGAGTTTATCTCTTATAGAAATGTTATTCGTGGTATAGCTGTAAACCCTACGGTTGGTGATTTAACATGGCCTGTAGTGCCGACAGAAGTGTGGGCATAATGACAACATTAGCAGAACTTAAAACAGAAGTGGATGCCTTACGAGAAGATTTACATGGTATCAAGAAAGATACTTCTGAACTCCTAGCTGCATGGAAAGATGCCAAGGGAGCACTTAAAGCTCTTGCATGGGTTGGTTCTGCTGCTAGAGGGATGATGGCTGTTGGAGGTGTAGTAGCCTTCTTATACTTTACTTTTACAGGGAAGAAATAATGTCTGTTTCTGGAACAACATCTTTCACCGTCACTCGTGACCAAGTTATTGAAGCTGCTATGCGAGGTCTATCTGTACTAGAAGAGGGTGCTCAACCTTCAGCTACTTCTGTTATTAATGCCTCTATGTCTCTTAACCTTATCATCAAGAACTGGCAGAAAGATGGTATTAAACTTTGGACTATATCAGAAATAGCCTTACCTTTAGTAGCAAGTAAAACCTCTTACTCTATTGGACCTACAGGTACAGGGTCAGACTTAACATCTCCTAAACCATTAAAGGTTATTCAAAGCTACTTGCGTAATGTACAAGTTACTCCTGCTGTAGATATTCCTATGCAAGTTATCTCTAGACAAGAGTATAACACTTTAGGAAGTAAGTTTTCTACTGGTTTAGTGAATAGTATATTCTATACACCTAATGTTACTAGTGGTGTGGTGAATGTATATTTAACCCCTGATAGTAGTACAGTATCTAACTACGTTCTATACATGACCGTACAACGTTCTTTAATGGACATGGTTAAACCTACTGACAACTTTGACTTCCCTGCTGAATGGTTCTTAGCTTTGAAGTGGGCATTGATGGCTGAGATAGCTAGTGACTATGATAAGACAATGCAAGAGAGAGCTTATTATGATATGAAAGCTTTACTTCTTAAGAAAGAAGTTGAAGACTTTGATGTTGAAGATGTAGCAGTTCGTTTTGTTCCAGACTTAAGGATGCAAACTGGAGGCTTCCGTTAATGCCAAAGATTGATTTACCATTAGTAACTCCTATGACCTTTAGGAGTACAGATAAAACTAAAGATGCTAAGATGGTTAATTGCTATCAAGAGACTGTTGCTGGACGTAAGATTGCTGTTAAAAGACCTGGTAAAACTCAGTTTACAATTACTCCTGCTTTACCTTCTTTAGGTCAAGGTTTATGGGTTTATAATAATAATTTGTATGCTGTAGCTAATGGTACTTTAAACCAAATTACAGGTGGTACTGCAGTAGTTAGAGGTACTGGTTTAAGTACCACTAATACTATAAACTTTGTAAATACAGCTACAACAACTAGTCCACATCCTTATATGGTGTTACATGATAATATTACTGGATATTACTTAGATGCTACTAATAACTTTATTAATATAGGTAGTCAAGTATGGAATGTAGTTGTTCAAACCCCAGGTTCTGGATATACAACACTTCCTACTGTTGTTGTTTCACCACCTCCAAGTGGTATTACAGCTGCAGTTAGCTATGTGTTTACCTCAGGTAGTTTAACTACAATGACTTTAACTAATAGAGGTGTGGGGTATGTTACCGCTCCTACTGTTACTATAGGTACTGTCTGGGTTGCTTCTGCGTCTATTTCTTTGAATGACCAAATCTTTTATGGAGCTAACCTATATACAGCAACTGTTGGTGGTACATTAGGTGTCACAGCTCCTACACATACCTCAGGAGCAGTTGTAAATGGTACGGCTACCCTAACCTATGCTGGAGCTGCTGCTACAGCTTCTATGGCTTTAAATGCATTCCCAGCTAATCCTGTAGATGGTTTAGTATACTTAGATGGTTATGTCTTTGCTATGGACTCTAAAGCTCAAATATGGCAAAGTGACCAAGAGGACCCTACATCTTGGAATCCATTAAACTATGTTACAGCCCAATCTGAAAGTGACCTTGGTGTTGCCATTGCTAAACATCTTAACTATCTTGTAGCTTTTAAACAATACTCTACAGAGTTCTTTTATGATAATGCTAATGCAGTTGGAAGTGTTCTATCTGTTAATGCTACTGCTAAACTAGAGCTTGGGTGTGCTTCTGGAGATTCTATACAAGCCTTTGAAGAAACTGTTCTATGGATGACTAATGCTCAAGAGGGTGGTAGACAAGTAGCTATGCTTACTGGTTTACAAGCTGTACCTATTTCAACTCCTGCTGTTGAGAGGTTTCTTAATGCAAGTAGTCTGGGTGGGGTTTATAGTTGGTCTTACAAGATTGCAGGGCATACATTCTATGGTTTAGTCTTAACAGACCAAGACATTACATTAGTATATGACCTTAAAGAAAAAGAGTGGCACTACTGGACTACTAGTAAAGCTTTCATTGGAGGTGGTGAGGGTTATTTCGAATGTACCTTTGTACAACCATTCCCAGTTGGAGATGGTACAACATATGTTTTAGATGCTGTTACAGGTAATATATACACTATAAGTCCTTCAACCTACTTTGACCCTTTTGGTCCTATATCTGTTCGTATAGTAACACAAAGAATGTTACTAGGTACTTATAATAGAAAAGTAAATAGTTGTTTAACCTTGACAGGTGATTCAATTAATGATATAATAAATGTCCGTCATACAGACGATGATTATAACAGTTGGTCTAACTATAGACAACTAGATTTAAGTTTAACCAAACCCTGCTTGTATAACTTAGGTTCTTTTAAACGAAGAGCTTATGAATTCTTTTATACAGGTAACTACCCATTGAGATTAGAGAATGCAGAACTACAACTCTCAGGAGACTTTGGCTCAGGAAGTCAAGGATAAGGCTATCCTGAAAAGCTTTGAAGCTTTTGAGAAAGGGTATGGTAGTAAACTAGATTTTAATAAATACTGTACATATTTAGAAAAGTGGACTGTACACCCAATAGAATATAAACAAGAAGTGGTTGGTGCTATATTCACTAAACAGAATGAACTACACATGGCAATAGATGGACCTTGGTATCCTAGAAAATATGTTAAAACTATTATTCTACCGCTACTAGAGCAATACTCAGAGTTAGTAGCATCAGTTGATAATTATAATATATCAGGTCTTAAGTGGATAATGAAGTTTGGCTTTAGAGTTACATCAGTAACTAATAGTAAAGTCAAGCTATCTTTTAAAAAGGAATATTTATGGGTTTCGTAACAGATATAGTATCTTCAGTAGCTGATACTGTAGGTGGTTTAGTAGGAGGGGCTGTTGATGCTGTTGCATCTAATCCAGCTTTAATGGCTGTATCTGCCATTGCAACAGGAGGTGCTACAGGACTTCTTGGAGGTGCTGCTGACGTAACTGGAGCAGCTGTAACTGGAGAGTCAATGGCTAGCTTAGGAGGTGTTTCTGCTACTGATGCTGCTGCAACTGCAGCTATCTCTGGAGCTACCCCTGCTTTAGCTGGTACTGCTATGGGAGCTTTAGACGGTGCTTCTCTCTCTACTGCTATAGGTGCTGGTGGAGCAATGACAGGAGCTGCTGGTTCATTAATTCCTTTAGCTAATCTAGCTGGTGGTACTGGTGGTACTGGTAGTTTAATGTCTACTTTAGGTAATGTTGCTAAAGGAGTTACTAGTGTCTCTCAAATAGCTAGTGGTATAGGTAATGTACTTAATCCAGGACAGTCTCCACAAGCAGCTACCAATCAAGCTAACCCTAATGCTCCATATCAAGCTAACTATGCAGCTATGTTAAATAACTTAGTGTCTAACCCTTCTATGGTTAATCAAACTCCTGGATATCAGTTTGGTATGCAACAAGGTCAAGAAGGTCTTAACAGAACTATGGCTGCTACAGGACAAACCCAAAGTGGTGGTCAACAAGTTGCCCTTAGTCAGTTTGGTCAAAACTATGCTGGTCAGCAATACCAAAACCAAGTAACTAACCTTCAGAACCTATCTACTGGTGGAGCTGCTGCTGGTCAACAAGCTGGAGCAAGTGCTGCTAATGCACAAACTACTAATCAAACTGCAGCTATAAATAATGTAACGTCAGGTCTTCAAGGGTTATTTGGACCTACTGGCGCAATGTCTTTCTGGGGGTAATTAATGGCTATTGGACAACTAACTTCTGCTGCAGACTACACAGAACAACAACAAAGAATAGCAAGTGAATCTCAGAACCTTGAAAAAGGTGCTATGCAGATTGAAGCTTCTAAGAAAGCTACTGCTGATGAAGAGACAATGCGTAAAGGTCTAGCTGACATTTATGCTGAAAAACCAAAGACTGATACTCCTGAACCACCTAAAGCTACTGAACCTGGAGGTTATGAAACTCCTGAGATGAAGGCTGAAGTGGTTACACAACAACGTATAACTGACCTATATAAACAAAAGAAAGCTGAAACTGACCAAATTGGACAAGAGAAAGAACAACTTAAAAAGAAAGCTGCTCTTTTAGATTCTACAGGTCATGCCTCTTTAGCTCAAGCTGCTCGTGAAGAGTTAGATGGTGTTGACAAGAAGCATAGAGATGCTCAAACTGAAGTTGCTGCTTTACAAGATAAACAACTTGAGAAGATGGCTCAAAGTGCAGCTGGGTATCTAGGTGGTACTAAGACAGATGCTGATTGGAATAAAACTATCTATGATTTGGTATCTAGTGGTAATTTAGACGAGAGTGAAGCTCTCAGATATATTAAGATGAAAGACCCTGCACAACGTGACCAACTAGCTCATGGGTTGGTAGATGGTGCTGCTACACATGCTGAACGTGCTAGAGCTTCTGCTGTACAAGCTCAAATCAAAGGTAGGGCTGATGTTAAAGAAGCTGACCTTGAGTTTAAGAACAAGGAACTTAAAGTTAAAGATGCTGTAAATGCTTCTATTATTCAATTGAATGAAGCTAAGACTCGTGACATTCCTATTAAAGAAAGAATGACAGCTTACAAGAACTCAGTGGATGCAATTGCTAAGAATGTTAAACTTCATGGTGATGCTTACAACCAGTCTATTGCTCGTCAAAAGATTTTAGCTACTCAACATAAAGAGATTGCTAATAACTATCTTCTATCCTCTGAGGACAGAGCTGACCAACTTGCAATTAATGAAGGTCAGATGGCTGGTGAAGTTAAGAGGTCTTCTGACTATCAAAATACATTTAATGAGGGTAATGACCAGTTTGATGAACTTCTTAAGGGTACTGATAGTAAAGAGATTAAAGCTTTAATTAATCAAGGTAAAAACTCTTACCGTCCTAGTCAAGCACCTAGTGAACAAAGTACAGGTGATACTCAAACTGCGTCTACTTCTACTGCTCCTGGTGGAGACCCTTATGATGGTCTGTCTCCAGAGAAGTTACAAGGGCTAGCTAAGAGTGCTTATTCTGATTTAACTGCTCAAGGTGATACAGAAGGTGCTCTTAAAGTTAAAACTACCTTTGAGAAACAACATCCAGGTATGACTTTAGATACTCCTGTAAAACAAGTTAAACCAGCTGAAGCTGTTAAACCTAAACCATTAGATAAACAGTCTGAGGCTAAGAATAGGGCTACTCAAAGAGCTGAGACTATTAAAGAGGTTAAAGATGAAGTTAAGAGTCTTAGACGTAAGATAGACCCTCTTGGAGCTATTAAAGGGGATGTATCTGCAGGAACTAAAGAGTCTATACAAACTCAAAAGGATATAGTTGCTAGAGAACTTAGAGGTGTAGCTGCAGTTGGTGAACTTATAACTGGTAATAAAGCTCGTGAAGCAGACATCAAGAAGTTGAATGGCCTTATGAAGAAACTAGATGAGCTAGAGAAAACTAGCTAATGGATAACCCATACCTAAGGTTAGCTACTCCTGTTACATCTGCTGAGGATGATGCTACCATTGCTGTTGAGAGTGGTGGTAGACAGTTTGACAAACAAGGTAACCCTCTAACCTCTAAGACAGGGGCTAGGGGTATTGCTCAAGTACAACCGTCAACTGCTCGTGAAGCAGCTAAACTAGCTAATGTAGAATACAATCCCTACTCATTAGAGTTTGATAAACAATATGGTAAGAAGATAGGTAGTGCTTACTTAGCTAAGAAGATTGAAGAGAATGGTGGTGACGTTGAAAAGGGTCATGCTGCTTATAATGCTGGTACTGGTGGTGTTCATAAAGCTGAAGCTAGCGCTAAAAAAGAAGGTGGTAGTTGGAAAGACTATTTACCTTCTGAGACTAGGGACTACCTTAATAAGATTGCTAAAGCTAAAGAAACACCTAAACCTAAACCTCAAGATAATCCTTATCTAAAGTTAGCAACTAAAAAACCTGTAGGTGATGAGAACTCTGCTCTAGAAGTTGGAGCTAAGAGTGCTGCTAAGAGTGCTGTAACTGGTATTGGTAGTTTACCATTAATGGGTTTAGGTGCTGAGGTTGGTGGTGTTCTAGGAGCTCCAGCAGGTCCTGTAGGTGCAGCTGTAGGTTCAGTTGTTGGTGGTATAGCTGGTATGTTTGGTGGTTCAGCTATCATTAATGCAGCTATTGACACTATCCCTGACAAACTTAAAGCTACCATAGGTTTTGATAAAGCTACTATTGAACGTGGTAGACAAGAGCATCCTGATGCTGCCTTTACTGGTGACCTAGTAGGTATGCTTCCTATGTTTGGACCTGGTGCTCTTAAACCTATTGAATATGCAGCTGGTAAAACTATTAGTGCTGGAGCACAAAGAGTTGGTATGGCTGGCTTTGGTGCTGGTATGGAAGGTGTCAATCAAGCTCAACAAGGTGAATTTAACCCTTATCATCTACTAGCTAGTGCTGGATTTGGTGCTGCTTTCGCTAAACCAACTAAACTAGCTGAATCTGTAGGTACTGTATTCCACGGGTATACACCTACTGTAGACCCAACTGCTTCTGCATGGACAGGTAAATATAAAGAGTGGGAACCAGCTGAGAAGTCTGCTGATGGAATACCTATCTTTAAAGGTGGTATTACTGATGGTCAAGGTAACCCTACGCCATTTAATGCTAAGGGTAAACCTACTCTAGGTCGTATGCATCGTAATGAAGATGGTTCTGCTAAACTAATTGAACTAGATGTAGCTCAAATCAATGAAATGTTTAATGATGGTTCTATTAGCACTCATTATCCAGGAACCTATTCTAAGTTTAAAACTAAAGAAGAGTTTGCTCAGTTTGTTTTAGCACATGAAGAGGCTCATACAAGAAGTCCACAAGGACCTGATGAACTAGAAGCTGACTATGAACGTCGTATAAACCTTCTAGCTAAAGAACACATAGATAATAATCCTATATATGCTGTACCTGATACAGAAGTACACCCTATACCTCAAGGTAAAGAGGCTATGGACCAATGGTCTGGAGATGCTTGGTACTCATTAGGTAAAGGTCAAGAGGCTGATAATGCAATTGCCACTCTAAGAAGTAAAGCTTCTACTGAAGCTGGTCTTACTAATGAAGATAGAATGGCTATTGAAAGACACTTTGAGACTAGTGGTAAACATCCATTAGACCCTAGACAAATGGAACTAGCTAACTCTTACTTTGCTCCTGAACTTAAAGAGCATGGTTTAATCATGAGAGAGCTTATGCGTAGAGGTGTTATTACTCAAGTTGAGATGGATGAATATAAAGCTGGTGGTTACTTCCCTCGTGTCTTAGAACCTAAAAAGATGGGTACATTTGAACGTCTTAAAGAAGCTATGGCTGGTGGGGATAAGGGTGGTTTAGATGTCAACGTAGCTAAAGCTCCTAAGAGTGGTATGGAACGTTCATTCTTTACTCTTGAGAAGGGTGGTAAACGTATGGTTGTACAGCGTAAGGCTGGTCCTGAAGGAACTATCTTACAGTGGAACAATGGTAAACCTACTACCTTTATTCATGGTATTGAGGAACTTAAAGCTGGTGATAAGATTGGTGACTGGACTGTTAAGAATAGTCAACGTGGTGAAGTAGAAACACATACACCATACCAATACCAGAAAGACCCACAGATGGTTCTTTATAAAGCTTTATCTGACGCTAGGGCTACCTTAAGAGCACATCAAATGCTAGATGAGGTTATGAAGAGTGGCTCTTTTGCAGAAGCTCATCAAGTAGTTAAAGTAGGTGAACCTATTAAAGAGGGATTTAGAATTCCTAAACACCTTGACAAACTACCTCAGTTTGCTGGTATGGCATTTGAGAATAGAACAGCTGACATCATTGAAGACTATGCTATTAATAGGTCTCCTAGTGCTTTAACTACTCTTAGTGGTATGTTAATTAAGAACATGATGTTGAACCCAATACCTCACATATTTAATGAGGCTTGGCACTTGTACAATGCTCGTGGTTTAACTGGTTGGGTTACTCCAGCTGGTATTAGTAGGTTTGCTAATACAGCTGTTCCAGCTATTAAACATGTACTCACGATGTCTCCTGAGTATAGACAAACACTTAGGGATGGAGGTTCTTTACTTTCAGCTAATGTTCGTAACAATGCATTCCAAAGTGGTTTATTTACTAAAGCAGCTAAAGAGTTTATGAAGACTCCTGAAGCAGATAGTTTAGCTAAGAGTTTAGCTCTATCTCCTATGAAGTTATATGATGCTATCTCTAAGGCAAGTAATACTGCTATGTGGGTAGTTCGTGATGCTATGTATATGCAACTTCTTGATGAACAAATGAAGTACAGAGGTATGGATAGAAAGGCTGCTATTAAAGAAGTAGAACGTCATATGCCTTCTTACCGTATTACTCCTAGAGTAGGTGAGAAACTGTTAGGTGCTAGTATGTCTAGAAGTCTATCAGAAACCTTACAAAACCCTAATGTAACTGTATTCTCTAGGTATCATTTTGGTTTGGTTAAATCACTTATAGAAACAGGTAAAGATGTAGCTGCTATTCGTAAGGGTAAGGAGGGTCTAGCTGACTTTGGTCATGGTGTTGATTCACTTGCTGCTATTGCTGTTGCTATTAGTGTACTCTACCCTTTACAAGATATGATTGCACAAGAGTTATCAGGTAATAAAGAGGCTACTCAACGTAGAGCAGGTCCTTACCATATATTCCATGCCATTGATGGAGTAGTTAAGAATGAAAAAGACCCTATGGCTGCTATGTCTTCTATTTTTACTTTTAATCCATTCCTATTAATAGGTGCACAACTAGTTGCAGATAGACAGCTTTATACTGGACAACCTGTCTACCATCCTGAAGACTCTGCAGAGAAGATTGCAGCTGATGTAGCTAAATATTTAGGTGGTCAAGTACCTTTAATAGGTGATGAAATGAAAATACAAGCAGACCCAGCTAGTGGTAAAAGAGCTTGGCTTGCTAAACAACTTGACATACAATCTCCTAGTCAACAAGCAGCTATAAAGAGTAAAAAAGAAGCACATAAGAAAACAGTTGCAGGTTTACATCGTAGTGCTAAATGGAAAAATCAATAGATGAATGTACTTTTATTAGACTCAGCTGGTAGTTTTACTGACTTTGCTATTAAACTAATGTCTCAAGGACATAAGGTTAAACAATGGATTAAACCTGGACGTTATGGAGCTTCACCTATTGGAGAGGGTCTTATATCTCGTATTACTAATTGGGAAGCCCATATGGATTGGGCTGATATAACTGTCTTATCAGACAATGCTCACCAAGTACATTTACTAGAAAAGTACCACAAGAAGGGTTATCCTATTGTAGGTGCTTCTAACGTCAGTTCAGACTTGGAGTTAGACCGTGGGTTTGGTATGGATATACTTGAAAAGGCTGGACTTGATGTTATACCCTCAGTTACATATGAAGATTATAACTCAGCTATTGCTGCTGTTAAAGCAAAGCCTATACGTTATGTATCAAAACCTTCAGGAGATGCAGATAAGGCTCTTAGTTATGTATCTAATAGTGCAGCTGACATGGTATTCATGTTAGAGAAGTGGAAGAGGAGTGGTAACTTAAAACAACCTTTTATCTTACAAGAGTTTACTCCAGGAATTGAAGTAGCAGTAGGTGGTTGGTTTGGACCTCATGGTTTTAATAAACTAATTACTGAGAACTTTGAGTTCAAGAAACTAATGCCTTCTAACTATGGTGTGAATACTGGTGAGATGGGTACTGTACTTAAGTATGTAAAAGAAAGTAAACTATATGATGATACTCTTTCTAAGGTAGAAGATTACTTAAGTTATATATCTTATGTTGGGTATGTGGACTTGGCTTTTATTATTGATGATAGTAGTTGCTCACCTAGACCCCTAGAGTGGACTACAAGACCTGGTTGGCCTTTGTTTAACATACAGACTGCCTTACATAAGGGTGACCCAGTAGAATGGATGCTTGACTTAGTTAATGGTAAAGATACGTTGAAGGCTTCTGACAAGATTGCTGTTGGTGTGGTCGCTGCAATTCCAGACTTCCCATTTACAAAGCAAACAGGTAGAGACCCAACTAACTATCCTATCTATGGTTTAGAAAAAGTAATGGATGATATTCATCTATGTGAAGTTAAGATGGGTAAAGGTCCTATAATGAGGGATGGTAAGATTGTTGAAGAAGCTATGTTGGTTACCGCTGGTGATTATGTACTTGTTACTACTGGAACCGCGACTACTGTTAAGGAAGCTGCGAAGAAAGCCTATGAAGTCATGGACTGTATAAAGATACCTAATAGTCTAATTGTTCGTGATGACATTGGTGAACGTCTTGAGAAAGACTTACCTAAGCTAGAGAAGTTGGGTTACTGTACTGAGTTTACATACGAGTAAGATATGACCATACCTATTAGTCCTATACCTAACAATCCTATTGCTGAGAACCATGAGTGGAGAGATTGGTTCTTTAAACTATATACTTATACTACAACTGCAGGAAGTCAAGCCTTTAATGGTTTAAACTTTTTAGGGAGTAATATAACTTCTATAGTAACTAGAAACCATAATGACCTTACCCTTATACAGGGTGGGGACTCTCTTAACAGATATCACTTGACAAGTGCTGAATATGCTTCTGTAGCTTCATTACCTACCTTTGGTACTATGGCTACTCAAAATGCAAGTGCTGTTGCCATTACTGGAGGTACTGTTACTGCTACTGTAGATTTAACTAATACAACTGGTACTACAGTAGGTGCAACTGGAACAGCATCTGCCCTTCCTGCTCAACCAGTAGGGTATGTTGCAATTACAATTGGAGGGGTGGCATATAAGATGCCCTATTATAATGTCTAAATTAAAACAATGGAGGAAGAGTTGGACAATCAACTATGGTTTACTATTAGTAATCTTAGGTTCTTTACAACAGAACTTTGACTACCTACGTAAGTTGATAGGTGAAGAAAACTACGGACTTGCTTTTGTAGCTGTTGGTATTGTAGTGGTTGTCTTAAGATTTAAAACTACAACTGCTGTGGAGGACAAATGAATCTAGTATTAAAGAGAATAGAGTTTGGTACTAACTATACAATTGGTAGACTATACATTGACAACACCTTCCAATGTTTTACCTTAGAGGATAAGACTAGAGATGCAGGAGTTAAAGTAGCAGGTGAAACTTCAATACCATATGGTACATATAAAGTAATTAAAGATATGTCAAGTAGGTTTGGTAAGATGATGCCACACATTCTTAATGTATGTAACTTTGAGGGTGTTCGTATTCACTCTGGTAATACAGATAAAGATACTGAAGGTTGTATCTTGTTGGGTGAGACTTGGGCTGGTGGGGATTTTATTGGAAGAAGTAAGGTTGCATTTGATGCATTTGATGTAAAGTTCTCTGAAGGGTTGTCTAATGGGGTTGTAACACTCACAATTCAGCACTAATGCTCTAGAACGAACAGGGAGGTAGCCCAGCTGGGAGCTACCCCCTTTCTGATACCCTAGCTTACCTTAACTCTTTTTAACGCTTTGTAGAGCGATTGCAGCAACCGATTTCTTCTCACCAGAGATAAAACCTACTGCTTCAGCTAAATCTTTAGCAATATACTGTTCACCAATCTGTTGTTTGTCCAAAGCACTATATCCTTGTAAAGCTACTACATAACCATTAGATAATTTAGTAATTGTTGCTTGTGTAAAGTCCATACTATTCTCCTATAATAATTAAAAGTCTTACGATAAATAAATCTACTACTACAAAGTGTGTCGTCACCTGTGATACAAGTTCAACACCTAACATACAACCTGGAATAAATGCAAGTTCAATTGTCATAACACTCCTTAATGTAACTTAGCTAAGTAAGCTAAGTCTACTTCTGTTTTATTTCCATCAGGAAGTTTAACTATAAATGTATCAGGATAGTGACCTCTAGTAAGAATCTCTACTTCACATCCTAGTTGAACAGCCCATTGCTTTTGTTCTACTTTTACTTTAGCTTTCTTAACTGCTGCTACCATTATAATCCTTTCGCTACACACTTCTTATCAATTGAAATTAAGTAAACAGCTAACTCAGCTACAAGTCTAATAGCTAGCTCTTCATCACCATTCTCAACTGCTAAGTCAATTGTACTTAACAAATAGTTAGCAAGTTCTAGTTTACTTTCCAAAGGTGTCAGAGTTCCATTTGATGATGCCATTAATTTGACTCCTCATATCATTACATATCTTATCATTAGCTAAAGCATTATCTAACACCAACTTGATACCTACTCCTTCAGCAGGGGTTGCATTGTCCCCAATGCTATCGGAGGTGCTGGGGGTTTCAATAACTCCTGTGGTATCTGTGGGCAGTTTGCTCTCAACTCCTTTTGATTGATTCCACAACTTGATAGCAGGAATGGTAAGCTTACAAGGAACATTAGTAATTTTAGTTGCATTTAGTTTATCCTTTAACTCGTTATACTCTACAACAGATTTAGCATTAACATCTTGTAGGTCAGATACTACCTTACGATTGATGGTTGCTTGCTTAATTACTTGCTCTTGAATGTCTCTTAGTTGTTTAGCTTCTCCAAGTGAATGCCAAGCTGTACAAGCATACACACCCACAAAGAAAGAAGCTAGACACACCAGAGGTGTTGTATACTTTTCAAATAGATTAATCATCTTCATCCTCCAATGTAAACTCTTGTTCTAACCACTCAAAGTTATCATTGATAATGTCTGAGAAGGCATGAACCAAGTCAGTCATATCAAGGTCAAGTAGTTCCATGAACTCTTGTTCACTCTTTCTATCTATTAATAGTTCTTTAAGTTCTTCCAGCGTTAGAGGCATTCTCGAACTCCTTTAGTAACTCAATGAAGTGAATAGCTTTGTCAAGGTCCTGTACCCCACCCTTCTTCTTCCACCTACATAAGTATTTAATAGCTGTAGCTTCTAGGTAAGGTATATTATTTACATGACAGAACTCAGCAGGTTGAATGGTAAACCCCTTGTAGTGGTCACCCCCTACTTGCTTTTCAATAGCCCTACTTACGTCGGGAGTTTCAGCCCTGTTATGTAAGATAGGTTTGATTAAGTTTGGTTCATAAGGCCAAGAGAAGTCTTTCTTAATAGCCTCATGTTCCTCCCATGCTTTTTGAGACTCTTTACCAAAGCCTTCACATTCTAAAATAGAATGATTAGATAATAGTTGTTTCAATATGAAGTCCTCCATTAAGTTTTCCTATTTATAAATATAACTACAAATGTTATTATAAGTATGAACACAAGCACTAGCTATAGTTTTCAATTATGTAACTTAAGGGTACAGCCATCTCATCGAACGAGCCATCATCAACGTTGTGGAACATATACATACCACGCCAATGTTGGTTGCCTTGTGACCCAAGATAACTCTCATCGTGAAGGTAACAACTCCCTGCAATTATGGAAGTCATCTCCTTACCATCAGCACGTCTACCATAGGCAATCTGTCTACCTTGTTGATGACCTGCTACACAAGACATGTGCTTTTTATTAAGCTGCATACTTGCAGTACCAACAGGGCGACCCATGATACCACTAGTAAAATAATGGCTGTAGGCAATACCGTCTCTAACCACAACCTCCAAGAAAGGAAAGACTTGCCATCCGAAGTTACTATATCCCAAGTCACGTATGCTAATGAGCCCGTCAAGCTTCCTATCAAGATTAATAGCACGATTAATTCGGTCTTCATGATTGCCTAAAGTAAGTATGAGTTCTGGCTTCCATCTCTTACGTCCCCCATTAACTAGCTTCTGTTGTTCTTCAAAGATTGGTTGCATCAAGAGTCGCATACCTTCATGTACACTCTCAACGTCAGCCTTATATGTCCTACCTTCGAAACTCTTTTTACCCACATCATAACTACTTAGGGAGGGCATGTCTGCCACATCCCCAATAAGAATGATACGGTCTGGTTTCTTATGAGCTAAGTACCTACCAATATTTGATAGGTAAGATAGGTCCACACCTGGTTTGATTTGCAAATCTGGTATGAAGGCATGTATCATTAGATAGCCTTAGAACCGTCATCTTCATGTTTGAACTCAACTAGCTTAGTAAATACCAGTTTAACAATTGAAGCACTCACACCACTCTTACCTTTGAATTCCCAAGTGTAAGGGTTGATAGTTACTTCTACCTCAGAACCATTAGATACTTTAGTAGTAGGAGCTACCTCAGAACCATCCTCATAATAGGATTGAATAGGATAGATAGACTTACAAGTGATGTAACTACCCTTGTCTTCACCAGGTTTACTACCCTCTAAGACACGGATACCTTCTTTAGCTAGAGCATCAACAGCACCTTTAGACAGGTTACAGAAGTCTACTTGGTACTTACCAGACATTTCGTTTAAGTGATTTAAGTTAGCCCACATTACTTTTGCTTTTAATTTAGTCATATTATTTTCCTTTTAGTTTACGTTCGTCTTTCTCTAGTTTAGTTTTAGAGAGATGACATGGTTTACATAAGACTTGTAGATTCTCTGCTTCGCAGAATAGACGTGAGATAAATGTATCCCAGTCTACAAACCCTACCTTCGGGTCTACTACAGGTTCTATGTGGTCGACTTGCACTTCCTTAGCTGGGAACGCTTCTTTGCACGCAAAGCACTCATAGTGTTCAGCCACTCTACCTGTTGCTGTATTAACTTTCTTTCCCTTCTTTGCTGCAGATAAAACGTTAAACTTGGGAGGCCAACGCCTAAACCCACCCCGAATAACACTAGTAATAAAGCCCTTGACCCTTCCATCAGTCCATCCATTCATTGTTATCCTTTAGCTTATCAAACCTAACACCCCAATCATCATCTAAAGAACGGAGCATCCACAAGAGCTGACCATTTAATCTCATACGTGCATCATCTTTGTAGACAAGACGTACAGCATTAAACATATCAACTTCAGTAGGAAGGTGTTGTAAATACTTAGCAGCACCTACAGGACCAATACCTTTTACTCCAATGATGTTATCTGAAGCATCCCCAATTAGAAACTGAGAGTAGAAGGTAAGTAAACCTTGTAACTCATTAACAACTGAAAACTCTTTCTTTACAAAGTTGTAATGCTCACCAACCACTTGCTTCAAGTCCTTATCAATGGTACAGATAATAGATTCATTAGTTTGATTGATAGCTAGGTAGTCATCAGCTTCCATACCAACTGCAACCTCAGCATTCCACTTAGTTATCAGATGTTCTTTTAACATAGGTAGATGTTTAGGTCTAGGTTTATCAATACGATTAGCTTTGTATTGAGGGTCTAAAGCTTTACGAAAGTTCTCACCACTTGTAATAAAGATACGATGCTCTGTACTAAAGGTTTCATCTAGACAAGATTGAATCATCTCATCAATACGAAACTTAGCAATAGCCTCATCTTCATCTTCAGTAGTGAACCCAATACGATACATAAAGATATCACCATCAAGTAGAGCAATAACCTTACGAGCTTTCTTCTTACCAAAAGCTAAGTCATACCCATCCTCAAAGGCTTGGTTAGTAGGTTTGGACACTAACTTATCTCCTGTAATGTCATTACGTCCGATAGCCATTAGTAAGGTATATCATCAGGAAAGGTATCATCAAATGACACTTGGTCATCTACAGACGGAGCTAAACCAAATACATACTCTTCAAAAGCTTTAGCTGTATCTAATACCAATGCTAGTTTAGCACCACCACCTAATAGATTAACCGCATGACCTATAGAAGACTGACGTACAATGTATACTTGCTTCTTAGCACGTTCCTCAGATGTTTCATAAGTCGATGTGCTCTTCTGTGTTCCACCTCCAGAACCTGTCAAACTCTTTACAGGTTGTGAACCTCCCGTTACTACAGAAGCTCTAACCCACTTAGGGTAAGCCCCATTCTCTACCTCTACCACATCTAGTACATCACCTGACTTGAATGAAAGGAAGCTTGGTAAGAGCTTGTCAAATTCCATAATCTTCTTAGAAGCTATTTGACCTTGTTCATTCTTGTAGGTTAGTTCAGCTGCCTTATAAGCCTTACCACTTTGGCTTACTAAACTCTGTAAACTAGATATATCTACAATTGTTATTTGCATACTTTCTCCTTTATAAACAATATTATACCACACTTTCTAAATATCACCTAGTGCTTTTTGCTTGCCACACTTCCATATCCTTCCAGTTCTGACCTACCTGTACCTCAGCTTTCATCGGTAAGTTAAACTCAACACCAAACAATCTTTGGAAGTTCCTAGGTACTGCTTCAAACACATCTAACATCATTTGAGATAGCACATCCGTATGTTCGTCAGGAGTGTCTATAATAATAGAGTCATGTACTGTGTTGATAAGTTTAACATCAGGTAGTTGTAGAGCCTTTAAACGAGTGTGTAGAGCCACTCTAGCAATAGCCATGATGTCTGCACCCAATCCTTGAACAGGATAATTCAAGATGGTAGTGCGAGGCCAAACGTTTTCCCCCCTTTTAACTGTTGGTTGGTACTCATACTCTCTACCTGTAGGTAATATAAGTTTACCAGTAAGAGTTACATCTTGTACAATTTGAGTATGCCAAGCAGCTAATCCTTTATACTTAGAATAGAACTCATCAATTACCTTTTGCCATTGCTTCTCATTCATTTTACATTCAGCAAAGTTAGGGTCATTAGCATATGAATAAGCTGAACCACCATAGATAAGTCTGAACACAAAGGTCTTAGCTATTAGTCTAGAAGGTAGATTGAATCGGTTTTGGTTATCCGTATGTTGGTCAATGTTATTCCAGATTTCATCATAAGCAGTCCTATCTTGACTCAGGAAGGCTGCACACCGCCATTCTAGAGCAGAAGCATCTCCTTGGATTAACATATTACTCCTTCATTAAGTTACCATTACTTTTAATAATAGATTCTAGTAGGTTGAACTTTACTTCTGGTTGTAAGAAACGTACAACTACATCTGTACTATATTGATTGATTAGAGATTGAAACTCATTAATAACAGTGTGGAAGTGAAACTCCTCTTGGTCATCTTCCTGTTGGTAGTTATACATATCTTCATCTTCTTGATTTTGAATGTCCATCTCTGAGTAATATCCCATTTATTATCCTTTATGTCCTATAAAATCATTACCATCCATTTGTGAGTCAACTAAATCACAAAGTCTTTGTACTTCTTTGTCAAATGCTTTACGTTCTTTAGTACCTTTTTTTGGAAGGTCAATGTACTCATCATCATCAATACTGTACTCATCTAATATCTCACCTTTTGCCATTAATAATACCTCGAATAAAATAAATCTTTAATTTGTCCATCAATGTTTTGTAAGTTAGGTCTACTTGAACTAAGTCTACCAGTACGTGCTACACATTGATTTAGTTGCCCATGTAGGTAGTTTACTTGCCATCCATGCTCCTCACGGAGTTTAGGGAAGCCAGCGAAGTAAGTACCTCTTCGTTTCTCTAGTGTACTACGAGTTAATATAAAGTCAACTACTTTCTTTGCTTCTTTACTACATTTAAGACTTTTAAGTGTCTGTTCATCTGTAGAGAAGAACCCTTCTTTCTTTAGTTCACTACCCTTAAGTGGAGCTACTAGCTGTGGGAATGTATGATAGTAGTCTACCCACCCTTCCTTAGATTCACCTTTTCTAGGACCTGTCTTGTAAACTCCAATGACTTGTTTAACAGGAAAGTTAAGAACACCACCGTATAGAAGGGAACTAAGATGGTCACCGCTATTAAAATTGAAACCAACAACACCACAAGTTCTGTTAAGATTGACATCGATTTCCTCGATTTCCTTTTCCAATAAGGTAGCATTACTTAAGCACCTTTCTTCGTTGAATGTTAAGCCATTGAACTCCATCTCTTGTAATACTAAAAGGTCAGAGTTGTGTAGAGACACCAGCCTCTTTAAGGCATCTGATTGTGTAGCTAGGTGTTCTACTTGCTTTAGATAGACTTGGTGCGTAAGCTGCAAATCTTGTTCTAAATACTCTTCTAAGATATCTTTAGGTACATTAGGTGTATCTATACCCTTATCCCAATACTCTTCTTTAACTACATCTAACTTAACTCCTAGTTGATAGTAAGAAGCTACACTATTTAAACTAGGGTATGGATGTTGTTGCTTGGTAAGTATGAAGTGTACCAATTGACAATCCCATACTTTCTTTGGCATTGGTAAACCATAACGTCTACACCAATGTAAATCAAACTTAATGTTAAACCCTACGACAAGTGAAGCCATTTGAATAGTGCTACCCAGAGTAGCAAGTTCAGTCCTATAAGGACTACAAGAGAATTGAATAGCAAAAAGGCTGGAATCATCTCCGTTTTTAAGAACTCCCACATACTGCAAACTGTTTCTTTCATCGAAAGGGTCTCCTTTGTTTCCTATAGTTGTTTCTACATCTAATACTAATGTTGTCATGGGCTTGCTCCACACTTCCTACAGAAATCAAAACACACTTCCCACTTCTCTCCACACTTAGCACAAGTCCAATATCTACGCTGCGCATTCACCTGTAGCCTCCCCATAAATACCACGTTGATTCATAATAAAGTCTACAAGAACCCACAAGTCAACACGACCTGTTAGGTCTGCTTTATCATCTAATAGGTCTTCTAGGTCACTTAACACTTCAAATACATCTACGTTGTGATTCATATTGTTTCTCCTAGTTAGGACTATAATCAGAGTCAAGTGCATCATTAATATCTAAACCTGTGTTATCAAATGCCAAGGCTTTATCTGAAAACTTTCTAAGCTCTTCTAATACTTCACGGTCAGAAAAGTCCTTATTGATTGCATCATCACCAAAGGCTAGTTCATATACCTCTTCCCTAAAGCTTTTGTCATTCCAATGTTCAAAGCCTTTACTCATATTGTTTCTCCTGTATCTTCTTTAACTCGATAGAACTTAATGTATTCCCATTCAAGGTCTTTAGCAAACCCAGTAAAGGAACTTGCTGTATATGTTTCTACTTCAATTACACTCCACTCATCTTCAGGACATACCTGAGACCCGTCATGTTTCTTCCAGGCTGTCGGAGCAAGCTCCTTGCGAACTGTCATAGAGCTCTCCTTCTTTGTAATAGGCTACTGGTTCATAATTTTGTAATGACTCTTGCCATAACTTACGCAAAAGTTCTAGCCATTGCTTTTTAGTAAGTGGGGTAGCATTAGCCATGATTCTTTTCCTTTAATGCCTTATCAATAGTCTTAGCAAACATAACTGGATAATCCCATTCTTTATTCTTACCTAAAAAGTTAGCTATATCCCATATCTCATCATCACTCAGTCCTTGCCATTCTTTTGGGTGGGTGTAGAGTTTATCTCCATCTTTAGGCATATTACTTGATGGAAAAATTGAACCCATAACTGCTCCTTCATGCCATGACACTACGCCTACAGGTTCTTGCGCTGGTTGTTCTAGTGCTTCTTTACAGGCATCACAAGCAAGTACCAAGTCATTCAAATTGCCTGTTAGTTCAGCTTTTTCAATCAT
>Ga0214220_1000094_pt1 | contig 46734 bp, 44 predicted proteins | sample TroBogypolimnion_5_FD_153058 | JGI IMG/M metagenome (GOLD analysis project Ga0214220, IMG submission 153058) | Freshwater microbial communities from Trout Bog Lake, WI - 31JUL2007 hypolimnion | ecosystem: Environmental > Aquatic > Freshwater > Lake > Hypolimnion/Profundal zone | place: Trout... | reverse complement strand
AGCTGCTGCTAAAAAGCCAGCTGCTAAAAAAGTAGCTAAGAAGCGTCCTGCTGCTAAAAAAGCTGCTGCTAAAAAGCCAGCTGCTAAAAAAGTAGCTAAAAAGAAGCCAGCTGCTAAAAAAGTAGCAAAAAAGCGCGTAGCAAAAAAAAAGTAAGTAAGCCTGCTGCGAAGAAAGCGGGCAAAGCTGTAAAAAAGCCCGTGGCTAAGAAAGCCGCTACTTCAACTACGTTGAATCCAGCTGCTGCCTGGCCCTTCCCAACTGGCACACGTCCTTAAGTTTCGACTTATAGACGGGTGAAGTTTAAAGGGGTCTCTCACGAGACCCCTTTTCTATTGCTGGTTGCAGATTGAGTTAGCTTAGGTGGCTAAAGAACTTAAAAACTAAACCCAAAGGCTGTTTTGAACTGAGCGGCGATTTCATCTTGGCTGATTTGGTGATTTTGTGGCCCTTGATGGGTAATCTTGATTGAACCCATGAGACTGGCTAGCCGACCTGTTGTCTCCCAATCCATGCCATTTTCCAAACCAAACAGTAATCCACCCCGAAATGCGTCGCCACAACCAGTGGGATCAACCACTTTTGAGGCTGGTACTGGCGGAATCGCTAGGCATTTACCTTTTGAGTAGATATCTGCCCCTTCGGCACCCTTGGTGACGATTAATGCCTCGACACGTTCTGCTACTTTGGGTAAATCAAGCCCAGTTCTTTGTGAAAGCATTTCACCTTCGTAATCATTGACTGCTAAATAGCTGGCGAGATTGATTAATTCCAACAGTTCAGGCCCATTAAACATTGGCAAACCTTGGCCTGGGTCAAATACAAATGGAATGCCTGCTTCAGCTAGCTGATGGCAGTGCTCCCACATTCCTTGGCGACCATCTGGTGCCACAATGCCGAACTTTGCCGCGCCTTTAGAGTTTTTGTTACGCTCTGCAACCACTGCCGCGACTTGGTTAAGGTGCGATTCACCCATTGCGCCTGGATGAAAAGCAGTAATTTGATTATTCGCTTGATCTGTTGTGATCATTGCTTGCGCAGTAAACGCTTGCTCAATTTGCCGAATATGACTTGCATCGATCTGTAATTGCTGTAGACGATCCAGGTAGGGCGCGGCATCACCACCGACAGTCGCCATGATGATAGGGTCGCCGCCTAAGAGACTCAGGTTATAAGCAATGTTGCCAGCGCAGCCACCGAATTCACGGCGCATTGTGGGGACTAAGAAGGCCACATTCAGAATATGAATTTGTTCAGGCAGGATTTGATCGGCAAATTTGCCTTCAAAGTTCATGATGGTGTCGTAGGCGATAGAGCCACAGATCAAGCTAGCCATAAATTAGTTTCCATTGGTGAGATGAGGAGATGGGGTTGTAGATTGAGGATAAAAAACTCTGACACGATAGCCAGCAGTGTTTTGCGACAAGGCAATAGGTAGATCTGAGTGAATGATTTCACCTGCAGGGGCGCCTTCACGTAAAAAATCGGGATGTGACTCTTGCCAATTTGCTGGCAGCCACTCTTTTGGTGAGAATTGAATCGATTTCAGCTCAGATTCATCTGCATCCGTCAGAGAAATTTCCAAATACGGCCACAAAATATTGATTGCAAGTCGATTTTGTATTTCAACTTGCAGCGTGGATTGATTTGCGGGCGTTTTAAGCGCCTCTGGCGAGTTTTCTAGTGCAAGGTTGGCCGAGATTATTTTCCACGCAGCAAAATCGCTCACAGGCCGATTAATGCACCCTAGTGAACGACATAATTTTTCATCAAACTGTTGCAGTAGAGAAAATGTGGTCACTGCAACGGCATTAGATGTGCCATCAACACGAGGTGCAAGTATAGGTAGCAATGAATTTCTTGAGATGTGCTCACCAAAAGCGACTAACAACACGAAAAACAGCCCAAGAAGGATAGCTTTTAGGCTTAGCTTAGAACTTTTTTTTTGAGCCTGCCCAGAAATGCTGCTCTTGCTGTCGGCATTCAGGGTTCCGTGCAAGCAAACCCAGCCTTCACTTTCTTTCCAAACAGAAAGTGTTAACCACTGGCTATAGGTTGCGATCACCTCTTCCGCTTGCCGAGCCAATACGCCAGATAAAACAATTTGACCGCCTGCACGCATCTTATTTACCAGTGCAGGCGCAAGAACTTGTAGTGGATTGGCCAAAATATTCGCCATCACGATGTCGTATTTAGCTTCTGCTGCTAGTTCCGTCGCATTTTCGTTGGGCAAAACAAAGCTGATGACAGAGTGATTAATTTCGGCATTGCTGCGGGCAGCTACCATCGCTTGAGGATCAATATCTGTACCAACAACGGGAGCACAACCGAGTTTTGCAGCAGCAATGGCCAAAATACCTGATCCACAGCCGTAATCGAGCAAGCTTTGGCTCTGAAGATTTTTGTGTTCTTCTAACCAGAGCAAACAAAGATGCGTCGTTGGATGGCTGCCGGTGCCAAATGCTAATCCTGGGTCTACTGCTAAGCAGATTGCATTGGGGTCGCTCGGAGCATCATGCCAAGAGGGCACCACCCAAATGCGTTTGCCAATCTGTATTGGCGCAAATTGACTTTGCGTTAAGCGCACCCAATCTTGATCTTCAACCTGCTTTTCTTGAGGAATGGCAAGTTTGAAGCCAGCATCCTCCAGAGATGCAAGCAGATTGGGAATGAATTCTGTAGCGCCTGAATCATCAATCTCTGGATTGAACAAGGCTGTTACAGACGAGCGATCCCAGGCTTGTACTTCTGGAGATAGGCCGGGTTCGCCGTAAAGCGGGTTCTCATCATAGCCACCAGCAGCATCATCCTCAACTGTTACGGAAAGCGCGCCGAGCTCGAGCAGTACATCACCCAAGGGTTCTGCAATTTCAGCAGGGACCGTGAAAACTAGTTCACGGTAAGACATGTGCATCCCATATGGATCTGAGGTGCCTTAAGACTTGCCGCGACTGGCGGCTTGTTCTTCTAGGCGATGCTCTAGGTAATGAATGTTGGTGCCGCCTTCTATGAAGTTTGGATCGAACATGAGTTCGCGGTGTAGAGGTACATTGGTTGTGATGCCATCAATCACCATCTCAGAAAGGGCAATTTGCATACGGCGAATCGCTTGTTCGCGAGTATTGCCGTAAGCAATCAACTTTCCGATCATAGAATCATAGTTTGGTGGAACCATATAGCCACTGTAGGCATGCGAATCAACACGGATACCGGGGCCACCAGGCATATGCCATGAACCAATTCGGCCAGGGCTAGGAGTGAACTTGAATGGATCTTCAGCATTCAGACGACATTCAATGGCGTGACCGCGGAAGACGATGTCTTTTTGTCGGTATGCCAGCTTGAGGCCTGCAGCAATGCGAATTTGCTCTTGAACGATATCTACCCCAGTGATCATTTCGGTGACGGGATGCTCAACCTGTACGCGAGTATTCATTTCAATGAAAAAGAACTCACCGTTTTCATATAGAAATTCGAATGTACCGGCGCCGCGATAACCAATTTTTCTACAGGCTTCCGCACAACGCTCACCAATTTTGGCGATCAAACGACGATCAATGCCAGGGGCTGGTGCTTCCTCAATCACTTTTTGGTGACGACGCTGCATAGAGCAGTCGCGCTCACCTAACCAAATCGCATTGCCATGGGTGTCAGCTAAGATTTGAATCTCTACGTGGCGAGGTTTTTCAAGAAACTTCTCCATGTACACCTCTGGATTACCAAAGGCGCGACCAGCTTCTTCCTTGGTCATGTTTACGGCGTTAATTAAAGCCGCTTCAGTGTGGACAACGCGCATACCGCGTCCACCACCACCACCTGCAGCTTTGATGATGACTGGATAACCAACCTTCTTGGCGGTGGCAATGATTTCTTTTGGATCATCCGGTAAAGCACCTTCAGATCCTGGAACACAAGGCACCCCAGCTTTAATCATGGCGCGTTTCGCAGAAACTTTATCGCCCATGATTCGAATGGATGCTGCCGTAGGTCCAATGAATGCGAAACCTGATTTTTCTACACGTTCAGCAAAGTCAGCATTTTCAGAGAGGAAGCCATAACCAGGATGGATGGCTTCAGCATCAGTGACTTCAGCCGCTGAAATAATGGCGGGCATATTCAAATAACTCAGTGGAGAAGGTGCTGGCCCGATGCAAACAGCTTCATCAGCCAGCTTGACGTATTTGGCTTCCTTATCTGCTGTCGAATACACCACAACGGTTTTAATCCCCAACTCGCGGCACGCTCGTTGGATGCGGAGAGCAATTTCTCCCCGATTGGCAATCAGAATCTTATCGAACATATCGGCTCTGAGTTAGGTAAAGGTAAATGGGCGAATGCGTGGAGTCAGCATTACGCAATGATGAAAAGTGGTTGATCAAATTCAATACCTTGACCGTTTTCACACAGAATTTGTTTAATGACACCCGCTTGTTCAGCTTCGATTTCATTGAGAAGTTTCATTGCCTCAATAATGCAAAGTGTTTGTCCCACAGCTACGGTGTCGCCAATTTTTACAAAGTCAGGGGATTCTGGGTTGGGCGCACGATAGAAGGTGCCCACCATAGGTGAGCGCGCCACAAAACCGGTTTCAGCAGGCGGCGCGTCGGGAACAGAGGCGGCTTGTGCTGGAGCGGCGCTAGCTGGAGCTGCAGCCTGAATGCTGTGAGTTGGATTCGCGTAAACAACTTGACCCATGCCTTGAGCGCCTGAGCCAGCGTTCACGATGCGAACACGATCTTCGCCTTCATTGACTTCGAGTTCAGAAATGCCTGATTCAGAAACGAGATCAATCAGGGTTTTGAGTTTTCTAAGATCCATGGAAGTACTTCCTCTCTTATGATGCTGAAATTATTTTTGTAAACGTGTAATAGCTGCTTGCAGGGCTAATTCATAGCCGATAGCACCAAGACCGCAAATGACGCCGGTCGCTATGTCTGACAAATAGGAATGCTTACGGAACTCTTCACGTTGGTGAATGTTGGACAAGTGCACTTCCGTAAAGGGAATTGCTACGCCAGCAAGTACGTCGCGCAGGGCAACACTGGTGTGGGTAAAGGCGCCTGGGTTAATGATGATGAAATCAACCCCATCCTGTTTAGCCTTCTGAATGCGGTCAATTAACTCGCCTTCATGGTTGCTTTGATAGGTATTCAGGTCGACTGCGTGAGCTTTGGCGATCTCACCAAGCTTTTGGTGGATGTCATCCATGGTTGTTTTGCCATAAACCTCTGGCTCACGACTTCCCAAGAGATTGAGATTAGGACCTTGAATTACGAGAATTGAAGTATTTTTCGACATAGATCGATATTTTTAGAGGCAGTTAGGTTCAGTAAGTGAATTAGGCTTTTTGGGCTACAACTGCTTGCTCGATGACAATTGCACCTCATCAAACACAAGGGAAGTATACCTTTCTGGGAGCTTAAAAAGTCCGAAAGGGATGATTAAATACCCTAATTTATGGAAATTAGTAGCCTCAAAAGCTGAGCTTGGTAAAAAATCTGCTTCATTTTTAAGCGGATTGGAGGATTCCAATACCCACTATCTTTTATTAAATGACGATAAAAGTTCTTATAAAGCAGATTTAATGCTATTTCTGAGCTCTTCTTCGTTAATTCTGCCTAATTTACTAAATAGCACTTTGCCAGAGGGTGATAGCAAAACTGTGTAAGGCAGGGCAGACTGAGTATTGCCCAGGGCTTTATACATTTGACTGCCATTCATTCCGCCCATAGCAATAGGGTAAGAAACGGGGGTCTTTTTCAGAAATTCGCGTACGTTAGATGGAGAATCGATGGCGATGCCGACAAATAAGACATTTTTATTAGAAAATTCCCATTGAAGTTTCTCTAATTCAGGCATTTCTTCAACGCAAGGGGGGCACCAGGACCCCCAAAAGTTCACCACAAGAACTTTTCCTTGCCAATCTTTGCTATCGAGCACTTTTCCGTCTGGTGATTGCCATTCGTTAGCAAAAAAAGCCTTTACTGCGGGCTCGCTCACCAACCCTGTTTTGGAAATCCAGGGCGAACTAAAGATACCTGCTAGAAGCGCTAAGAGGCTAATTCCGCTGATCACAATCCATTGTCTTCGGTTCACTGCAAGTCCTTCGCTAAAATTCGCCAATGCATATTCATATCTTAGGCATTTGCGGCACATTCATGGGCGGCATTGCCGCAATCGCTCGTCAGGCTGGACATCGCGTTACTGGTTGCGACGCCAACGTGTATCCACCAATGAGCACGCAGCTTGAATCTCAAGGGATTGAGCTCATCGAGGGGTATTCGCCCGATCAATTATTACAGTTTGAGTCCATGCCTGATTTATTTGTGATCGGCAATGTGGTTTCTCGTGGGAATCCATTGATGGAGGCCATTTTGAATCAAGGCTTGCCATACACATCTGGCCCTCAATGGTTGGGTGAGCAAGTCTTATTTGGCAGACATGTTTTGGCAGTAGCAGGAACGCATGGCAAGACAACTACCTCTGCGATGCTTACTTGGATTTTAGAATTCAATGGTTATAAGCCAGGGTATTTAATTGGTGGAGTGCCACTCAATTTCACGGTGTCAGCCCGCTTAGGTGAGAGTCAATATTTTGTAATCGAGGCAGATGAATACGACACAGCTTTTTTTGATAAGCGCAGTAAGTTTGTTCATTACCGACCGCGCACTGCCTTATTAAATAATTTGGAATTTGATCACGCAGATATTTTTGCCGATCTTGCGGCCATTGAAACCCAGTTCCACCATCTCGTGCGTACCGTTCCTAGCGATGGTCTATTAGTGGTGAATGGCGAGGAGCCTGCGCTAGAGACGGTGATCACTCGTGGTGCTTGGGCCCCAATAGAGCGCTTTGGCCAAGACGCTAAAAATGAATGGTCTTTTATTTCTCAAGCAGCTGATGGTTTTGTGGTGGTTAAGAGTGGCAAAGAAGTGGCGACTGTCACCTGGGCTCCTGACTCAGGGGTGATGGGCACACACAATCAACTCAATGCCTTGGCAGCAATTGCATCAGCACATCACGTTGGTATAGCTCCGGTGGATGCAGCACGCGCCTTGGCGGAATTTAAGAATGTGAAGCGTCGCCTAGAAACAATTGGTATGGCAAATGACATCACTGTTTACGACGACTTTGCACATCACCCAACCGCTATCACTACTACGGTGGATGGTTTACGTCGTCGGGTGGGGGCAGCTCGTATTCTGGCTGTCTTAGAGCCACGTTCTAACACGATGAAGCTCGGTGTGATGAAGGCTCAGTTACCAAATAGCTTGCAAGCGGCTGACAAAGTTTTTGCCTTTGGCGCCAGCTCTGGCAAAGAATCTTTGGGCTGGGATCTCAATGAGGTACTGTCTCCCCTGAATGCTAAACAGCTTAATAAGGCAAAAGCATTTGATGAGTTAGATGCTTTGGTTCTTGCTGTTGCTGAAGAAGCTAAACCAGGCGACCACATACTCGTGATGAGTAATGGTGGTTTCGGCGGTGTCCATCAAAAAATATTAAAAGCACTAGAAGGTAAAAAATGAGCAAGAGATTACAAGATAAAGTAGCCATCATTACGGGTGCGGCTAAAGGCATTGGTTTTGCAACAGCACAGCGCTTTGCACAAGAGGGCGCTAAGGTGATCATTGCTGATATCAATCTAGATGCTGTCAAAGCTGCGGCTGCGCAGATAGCAGGCGCTGAGGCCTATGCTATGAATGTCACCGACCGTGCCAGCATTCAGGCGGTGGTAGATCACATCATGCAGCAGCATGGCCGTATTGATATTTTGGTGAATAACGCTGGCATTACACAAGATGCGCGTTTAGTCAAAATGACCGAAGCGCAATTTGATTCAGTGATTGACGTGAATCTCAAAGGTGTTTTCAACTGCACACAACTCGTGGTACCGCATATGCTTGAAGCTGGCTCTGGAGCGATTGTGAACGCTTCAAGTGTGGTCGGTCTGTATGGTAATTTTGGGCAAACAAATTATTCCGCAACGAAATTTGGGGTGATTGGATTTACCAAGACTTGGGCGCGTGAACTGGGCCCGAAAGGCATTCGGGTCAATGCGGTATGTCCAGGATTTATTGCCACCGAAATGGTCAAGGCCATGCCGGAAAATATTCTGCAAGATATTGAAAGACGTTGTTGGCTTGGCCGTCTAGGTACGCCAGAAGAGATGGCGAATGTGTATTTGTTCTTGGCGAGTGATGAAGCAAGCTATGTGAATGGTGTTGCACTTGAGGCCAGCGGCGGGATTTCACTGTAAGCATGTATCTTTTATATGAGGAAGGTGGCGACATTAAGATTGCCACGGTCCAGTCTGCATCTGGTGCAGGGGATGCTGAGTCATGGCAGGCAACTAGCCTGTCTGGAAAAAAGATCAAGCTAAAAGCCAAAGAGGTTTGGTTGCGTTTTGAAAAGCCCGAAGCTCAAGCTGTAATGGATCAAGCTTCTGCCTTATCTAAGGAAATTGATTTGCAATTCCTATGGGATTGCGCCCCAGAAGAAGAGTTTGGTCTTGTAGATGTTTCGAAAGAATATTTTGGAGATCAAGCGGCGATTCCTCAGCAAGTATCTCTAGCGATTGCTTTACAAAGCGCCCCCGTCTTTTTTCGGCGCAAAGGCCGCGGCCGTTTTCAGAGAGCGCCTCTGGAACAATTACAAGCTGGATTGGCCGCTTTAGAGCGTAAGCAAAAAGAACTCGATCAACAAGGTATCTGGCAACAAGAATTAATCGCCGGCGCATTTCCTGAAGCCCTAAAGTCTCAAGCGAAGCAATTACTGTTCTCCCCAGATAAAAATACTTCTGCTTACAAAGCCTTGATTGCAGCTTGTACGCAAACGGGTGAATCGCCAGCTCAGTTAATGATCCGCTGTGGAGCAATTAGCTCACCTTTGGATTATCACCAAGGCATGTTTCTCAAGGCGTATTTCCCTAGTGGCGCCGCTCACCATGAAAGCCATGTGGTCGATACCGCTGCTTATGATGCAGTCGTTGCTGAATTGCCATTGGCTGAGGTGAGCGCTTTTTCCATTGACGATTCTGGTACGACAGAAATCGATGATGCTTTATCAGTAACGGCGCTTTCTGATGGAGTTCACCGTATTGGTGTGCACATCGCCGCTCCGGGTCTGGTCATTAATCGAGATGATGCTTTAGATCAGCTTGCGCGTAACCGCATGTCTACCGTGTATTTTCCTGGCGATAAGATCACAATGCTACCGGATTCGGTGATTGCTCAATTCTCTTTGGATGAGGGCAAGCCTTGCCCGGCCTTATCGATTTATGTGGATATTGATGTACAAGGTCAGATTCTTGAAGGTTCACTCCAGATGCGTGCTGAGTTGGTGCCGATTGGAGCCAACTTGCGCCTCGAGAATCTTGAAGACAAGGTTAGCGAAGCTAGCTTGGGGGATGAGTCAAGCGACTATCCCTATCGCCAAGAATTAGCGATCTTGTGGGGCGCTGCAAAACATCTGCACGCACAACGTCAAGAGAAGCGCATTGCTAATGGCTTGCGTGCTGAGCAGTTGGGGGTGATTGATCCCAACGCTTTGGCAAGAGATTTTCATTTTCAGATTAAAGAGGTCGATGGCGTGGAGCGGGTAGAAATTACGCCACGACAACGCGGTTCGATCTTGGACACCATCGTTGCTGAGTGGATGATTTATTGCAACAGCGCTTCGGGACGCTTATTGGCGGACCATGGCTTGCCTGCACTGTTTCGGACTCAAAAAGGTTGGGGCCCATTACGCACTCGTATGCAAACCACTCCAGGGCCTCATGAAGGTTTGGGACTCGATTATTACGCTTGGAGTACTTCACCACTGCGTCGCTATTCAGACTTGGTTAATCAATGGCAGCTCATCGCTTTGGCTAAGCATGGTGTGACTGCCAAGATGGTGGCACCATTTCCACCTAGGGATGCGAACTTGATGGGTATCGCAGCAGATTTTGAGTCTTGCTATCAAGCGTATGCCGAATACCAAGACCGTTTGGAAAAATATTGGTGCCTTCGTTGGATTGCTCAAGATAGCGAACCCAAGAAACTCTTCGTTCGCCACCTGAAAGAAGGCATGTCCAGAGTGGAACTGATTCCACTGCATTTGCCTATTCCTGAGTTGGCTACCCATCCTCGCATGACGCGTGCTGAGGTGATTATTTCGGATGTCGATCTATTGCAATTAACTGCAGGGGTCAGGATCTTGCAAATTGAGCTACCTGTAAAGCCGGCTGAAGAGTCTACTGAATCTGTTGCAGAAGCGCCTGACGATGATGCAAGCGCTACCTAAATTCCTGCAATCAAATCGCCTTGTGAAGATTCAAGACTATTTGTTAAATGCTTGGCGTCGCCACCCTTTTCGTCTAGCACTTTGTATCTCTCTATTAATTCATGTGATTTTTTTATCCTTTCGTTGGGGTATTGGTGAGATTCAGAATCGGCGACTCAATACGCCTTTGAGTGTGGTTTTGGTTAATGCGAGCAATCCAAGCCCACCAAAGCAGGCGACTAAATTAGCGCAGGCTGATTTACAGGGCGGCGGAAAAAGCGTTGATCAAGATGCAACAGCGGTCCATCGGGCGAGACTGGGCGCACAAGCCCAACTCGAAGTTTTGGAAAAACAGCAAAAGCAGATGCTGGCAAAAATGGATGCTGACAAGGCGCGCTCCGGTGGTCGAAAGAGTGGGGATGAGCAGCGCTTGGTTTCTCAGTTAAATTCCCTGGAAGCCGAGTTGTCTAAACGCTTACAGGTGGATGGGCGCGAGCCCCGTCGTAAAGTGTTGACGGGCTCAAGCACTAAAGCAGTAGCATTTGCGCAGTACTACGATGCTATGCGCCAAAAAATTGAGACTTATGGGAGTACCTTTTTCCCTCGTGCGAATGGCAGGCCTTTGTATGGCAGTTTGGTAATCGTGGTGAGCGTGGATGCGCAGGGTCGTATCGCTAATAACGCTCAGGGTAAGGATGGCTTAAGTATTGGGCGGAGTTCCGGTAATCCCGAGTTGGATCGACAGGCCTTAGCTATTGTTCGAGCGTCAGCACCTTTTGGGGCGTTTCCAAGTGAGATGCATCAGCAGATTGACGTGCTCGATTGGATTTCCACTTTTGAGTTCACGCGCGATGGATCTGACCGCCTAGAGTTGCGACGTTAATACAATTTAAAGAAACCCCTCAAGAAATTCGCTTATTCTGTAGGCACTATGAGCTCTATTCCCGCTAACGATCTTCATGCTGACCCTAGTCGCTTTCCTGGCTTGGATGTCTATGCTGTCGCCGGGAATCCCATTAGCCATAGCAAGTCGCCTGCTATTCATCAACGCTTTGCTGAGCAATCGAAGCAAGCAATCCACTATGGGCGCCTGCAACCAGCTATTGGTGAGTTTGCCAAAGTTGCTAAATCCTTTTTTGCTGCTGGTGGCAAGGGCATGAACGTCACCGTTCCGTTTAAATTAGATGCACAAGTCTTGGCAGATGTTTTAACGCCGCGAGCAAAGCTGGCTGGCGCTGTAAATACCCTGTGGATTAAAGAGGGCAAGATTTACGGTGATAACACTGATGGTGCGGGCTTGGTGCGGGATCTTGTAGCGCAGGGTATTCAGATTCGGGGGGCACGTATTTTGCTCTTGGGCGCGGGTGGCGCTGCTCGTGGCGTGATGGGACCTTTGCTTGAGCAAGAGCCAGCCCAACTGATCGTTGCTAATCGCTCCAGCGCTAAGGCAGATGAGCTGGTTGGTTTATTTCATGATTTTGCAAACAATCATCATGCTCAGCTTGAGTCACGCGCATTGCTCGATCTGGAAGACCAAATAAAAACTCCGCTAGCTTTTGATCTCGTTATTAATGCGACTGCTGCTGGCTTGAGTGACCAATCCCCGTTGACAGCCCAGGCAGTAAGTCATGTTTTTGTGCCGAGTTCATTTGCTTACGATATGGTGTACGGCAAAACGACGGCCTTTATGCAGCAAGCTTTGCACCGAGGTGCTCGGGTTAGTGATGGCTTGGGTATGTTGGTGGAACAAGCCGCTGATGCATTTCTGATATGGCGTGGCGCAGATGCATCGATTGATCCACGTTCTGTTTTATCCGAGTTGCGCACCTAATCCTATTTAGCCAAATTTATTTCTAATGCGTTGGCTCAGTTATTTTGTAAAGTGCTTGCTGTGCGGCTTCATTGCGATGCAGATCTACTTTGCGCTGCAGATTGGCCTATGGTCCAGCCTTAATCCGAGTGGTACCGCTTTTCAGAGGGCTGAACGCTGGCGTTTATGTAGCTGGCATTGGTCTTGCTCTATTCAGTCTCATTGGGTGCCATACGACAAAATTTCGGCAAACTTAAAGCGGGCTGTATTGGTGAGTGAAGATGACATCTTCTTCCAGCACAAGGGTGTTCGTGTTGAGGATATGCAAAAGGCTTGGGAAAAGAATCAACAACATCATCAATTTAACGCTAACTCCAAGGTGGCATTGAGGGGTGGTTCTACTATTACCCAGCAACTAGCAAAAAATTTATTCCTGTCTTCAGAGCAAAATTATTTTCGCAAAGGTCAAGAGCTTGTTGTGACTGGCTTGCTAGAGTTGATGCTTTCCAAGCAAAGACTATTTGAGATTTATCTCAATTCTGTGGAGTGGGGTGAGGGCATTTTTGGTGTGGGTGCAGCCTCCCAACATTATTTTGTGACTACGCCTGCCGCATTAGATCGCGAACAGGCTGCAGCATTAGCATCGGCTTTGCCTGCACCTAAGTGTTTTGATAAAGCCCAGTACTGCCGTAAAGCCAATATTCACTTTCCAACTCGTCAAGAATTTATCCTGGAGAATATGGACAGGGTCGCTTTGACGCCAATCCCAAAGAGTGGGTCCCGCTAGTTTTATTTTGTGGCTGCAGAGCGTAAGGCATCTCGAGTACTTTGCGCTACCTTTCTGGCGGCTTCTGCAAAATCAGATCCAGAGCTGGCATACAAAATTGCTCGAGATGAGTTGATCATCATTCCCATCCCTGGCTTATTGGCAATACTGCCTGCTTTGACGGTGGCGTCAATATCACCACCTTGCGCACCGATCCCCGGAATCAGTAGTGGCATTTCGCCAACGACGGCCCGGACCTTAGCAATCTCTTCTGGAAAGGTAGCGCCGACCACCAAGCTGATTTGACCGGAGCTATTCCATTTTTGGGCTGCTAATTTAGCCACATGAAGATAGAGTGGTTCGCCACCAGGAGCAACATTTAAAAATTGCAAATCTGACCCACCGGGATTAGAGGTGCGGCACAAAATAATGACCCCTTTGCCAGCGTGTCGCAGGTAAGGCTCAACCGAATCAAAGCCCATATAGGGGCTAACAGTGACAGCATCGGCGCCATAGCGCTCAAAGGCTTCCATGGCGTAGTGCTCGGCTGTACTGCCGATATCTCCACGTTTAGAGTCCAGAATCACAGGGATCTTGGGGTATTTATGCTTCAGGTGCACTATGAGTTTTTCTAGTTGAGCTTCGGCGCCCTGAGATGCAAAGTAAGCAAATTGGGGCTTAAAGGAACAAGCTAAGTCTGCTGTGGCATCAGCGATTTCTCGGCAGAACTCAAAAATGCCCTCTGGTTTCCCTTGTAGAGATGGGGGTAAGCGCTTCGGATCTGGATCCAACCCAATGCACAGCATGCTGCCTTGGGAAGCCCATACAGACTGGAGTTGCTGGGTAAAGGTATTTGGACTGGAGTTCATTGGATTTGAGCTTATTTTAGTGAAACTGTCATGGTCTATAGGATAAACTAGCGCACATTCCTTAGGAGTTCACCATGATCAACTTGTTCGTCCTGCAAAATGGCCGCCTCTCTCAAGAGCAAGTCGAAGATCGCAATGAATTGTTGCAATATTCAAACCCTATCTGGATTGACGTTGTCGATCCCGAAGAGGAAGAGCTTATCTGGATTAAAGAGGCATTTGGTGTACTTTTGCCTGAATTGGATGATTTAGGTGACTTAGAGGCTTCAGCTCGCTATTTCGAGGCTGATGACGGCCATTTGCACATTCGTACTGACTTCCTGTTGGACGAAGAAGAAACTTCTCGTAACGTCCGGGTTGCTTTCGTGCTGACTAAGCAAGTGTTGTTTTCCATTCATGACGAAGATTTACCAGTGTTCCGTTTGGTGCGTTTGCGTGCCCGTTTACGCCCAGGCTCAGTGAGTAATGCAAAAGATGTTTTGCTCGACTTGTATTCAACCGATGCTGAGTACTCTGCCGATGCCTTGGAAGAGGTTTACGAAAATTTAGAGCGCGCTGGTAAGCGAGTGCTTTCTGACGACATTAATGATGCTGATGCTGCCGAAGTTTTAGAAACCATTGCAACAGAAGAAGATACAAACGGACGTATTCGTCGCAATGTGATGGATACCCGCCGCGCACTTTCTTTCTTAATGCGCAGCAAATTATTATCTGATGAGCAACAAGAAGAAGCACGTCAGATTCTGCGAGATATTGATTCTTTAGAAAACCATACCGCATTCTTGTTCGATAAGATTAACTTCTTGATGGATGCAACGGTTGGTTTCATTAACTTGAACCAAAGTAAAATCATCAAGATCTTCTCGGTGGTATCTGTCGCCTTGATGCCGCCAACATTACTGGCCAGTATCTGGGGTATGAACTATAGATTTATGCCGGAGCTAGACTTATCTTGGGGTTACCCAATGGCTATTGGCGTCATGATTGTGTCTGCGATCATCCCACTTTGGTACTTCCATCACAAAGGTTGGATGAAATAACTTACTAAGTTATTTGAGAAGTTCAATCAGCTCAGAAAGTGCATAGTCGCGGGCTTGTTCGCGAACCGCTTGGCGATCTCCAGAAAATTGCATCGTCTTGCAGATAGTCATGGCTACTAAATTTTCTTTTGTAATCGTCCAGCCAAAACAAACGGTACCCACTGGTTTTTCTATTGAGCCGCCTGCTGGTCCTGCAATGCCGGTAATCGAAACGGCGACGTTAACGCCAGCATTTTTTTGTGCGCCCTCTGACATTGCTTTTGCGACTTGTTCACTCACTGCTCCAAAAGATTCAATAGTTTCAGCTGGCACGCCCAGACATTCTGTTTTGGCTTGATTGCTATAGGTAATGTAGCCCCGCTCGAACCAGTCACTAGAGCCTGGCAAGTCTGTCAAGGCTGCACATACAAGTCCGCCGGTACAAGATTCAGCCAGCGCTAGCGTCCAGCCCCTGGCAATGAGGTGCTTAGCGACTTCCTTGGCGATGTCTAAGGTAGAGGTCATATAGATAATTGAATGGCAACTTGGACTGCGACGATCACAAGATACGTTAGGAAAGCTGCAGCGAGATCATCCGCGATGATTCCAAAACCTCGCCAAAGAGTTTGCTTTATGTTGGAGTGTGCTTGGTTATTGTTTTCTTCAAGATGTTTGAAGTGATGATCAATCAAACCAATTGGCCCTGGCTTAGCAGCGTCAAAGAAACGAAAGACGCCAAAGGCTAAAGCTTGCATCCAGATTGTCATGGGCATTGTGAGTACAAGAATGAGCCAAAAGGCCACAATCTCATCCCAAACGATGCCGCCAAAATCCTTTTTGCCAAGCTCTTCACTGACATGTCCGCAGACCCAGCATCCCAGCAAGATTCCCGCGCCAATAATCCAGAGCCAGTTTGCAGTGGTGAGGAAATAACTTCCAATCAGAAAGCTAGCCCATGCCCACAGAGTGCCAGCAGTACCTGGTGCTATTTGGCTGAGTCCACTACCAAAGCCAAAAGCAATGGTACGACTTGCAGACCCCAGCATCCATTTAACAGTAGGCTTTGCGCTTGGACTTCGGTTTATTTCTGGATTCATGCAAAGTGATCGAATGATTTAAGAAAGCCTGCAGTCTCAGTGACACTCAACGCTTCACCATTTTTATTTAATAACTGAATGCTTGCTTCTGAAGATTGCATTGTTTTAACGTTACCGATGTGCGTGATTGCTAAATGTAATTTTTTGCTGATTTCATTGACGGCATTGCGTTGCTCGGGATGTGCTGTAAAACAAATCTCGTAGTCATCTCCGCCACATGCAGCAAATTGATTCTGAATGGATTCACTCTGATGTTGCAGTGTTACAGATTTTGGGATGCGATCGAGAAAAATCTCGGCATCCACTTTAGATTGTTTGAGGATGTGCTTTAGATCGCCCAAGAGCCCATCGGAAATATCCAGAGCTGCGCTAGCAATACCCCTTAAGCAGATTCCCAAATCAACTCTGGGAGTGGGTTGGTGCATGCGCAGTTCAACGGCCTGTAAATCGATGGTGGAAAGGTGTAATTCATGACGCAGTGCAGCAAGTGTGAGTCTTGCATCGCCTACAGAGCCTGACACCCAAATCTCATCCCCTGCAATCGCCCCAGATCTCTTAATGGCTTTTCCCAGGGGGATACTGCCAAAGGCTGTGATGCAAATATTGAGTGGACCTGCGGTAGTGTCACCACCAATCAGTGGGCAAGAATATTTTTGCGCAACTGCAAATAAACCGTTGCTAAAGGCTTCTAACCAGCCTGAATCAGCATGGGGTAATGCGATAGCCAGCGTGAAACCAAGCGGCTTAGCGCCCATGGCAGAAAGGTCTGAGAGGTTGACTGCTAAGGCTTTGTGGCCCAACCATTCAGGGTTGGCATTCGCAAAAAAGTGCCGCCCTTCGACCAGCATATCGGTAGTAATGGCAATTTCTTCTTCTGAGTGAGGTTTGATAAGGGCGCAATCATCCCCAATCCCTAGCGCAATCGATTGGCCGTCTGGAGAAGGCATAGCCTCCGCCCTCGTTTTGAAAAAACGTTGAATGAGCTCAAATTCGCCAAGTTCAGAATGCATGCCTCATTTTATGGCTCTTAGGAGTTCTTCATCTGAGAGGAATAGAATAAAAGGCTCAATATGTCTTACAACGAGTTAACAGATGACCCAATCAAGCAATAGCAAAGATCAACAAATTGCAGACCTTAGAGATGCTGCGCTTCATTACCACGAGTTTCCAGTCCCTGGAAAAATCGAAATTGCACCAACGAAACAGCTAACTAATCAACGCGACTTAGCGTTGGCATACACGCCTGGCGTTGCTGCACCTTGCTTAGAAATTGTTAAAGATCCGGCTAATGCTTTTAAATACACGGCGCGTGGAAATTTGGTTGGAGTGATTACTAATGGCACCGCTGTTTTAGGTTTAGGAAATATTGGGCCATTGGCAAGTAAGCCTGTGATGGAAGGTAAAGCAGTTCTCTTTAAGAAATTTGCTGGCATTGACGTATTCGATATTGAGATCAATGAGAACGATCCCGACAAGTTAGTAGAAATCATTGCTGCGCTTGAGCCAACCTTCGGCGGTATTAATTTAGAAGATATTAAGGCGCCTGATTGCTTCGTGGTTGAGCGCAAGTTGCAAGCGCGCATGAAGATTCCTGTTTTTCATGATGACCAACATGGAACTGCGATTGTGGTTGCTGCGGCTATTTTGAATGGCTTAAAAGTGGTTGGTAAAGATATCGACAAAGTGAAGTTGGTGACATCAGGTGCTGGTGCAGCTGCTTTAGCCTGCTTAGACCTTTTAGTAGATCTTGGCATTCCTCGTAAAAATATTTGGGTAACCGATCTTGCTGGTGTTGCCTATAAAGGGCGCGTAGAGTTGATGGATCCTGAGAAGGAGCCGTTCTGCCAAGAAACTAAGCTGCGTACACTGGCTGAAGCAATTGAAGGTGCCGATATTTTCTTGGGTCTCTCTGCTGGTGGCGTGCTCAAACAAGACATGGTGAAGAAGATGGCTGCCAAGCCATTGATCTACGCCTTAGCAAACCCCACCCCAGAAATTCTGCCTGAAGAAGTAAAAGAAGTTCGTCCTGATGCAGTCATGGCTACGGGCCGAACAGACTATCCAAACCAAGTCAACAATGTTTTGTGTTTCCCATTCATCTTCCGTGGTGCCTTAGACGTAGGTGCCACCACGATTACGCGTGGCATGGAAGTCGCGGCTGTAAAGGCCGTAGCAGAGCTAGCTCAGGCTGAGCAGAGTGAGGTTGTTGCTTCTGTATATGGCATTGAGAATTTATCATTTGGTCCCGAATATTTGATTCCAAAACCATTTGATCCACGCTTAATTACTGTGATTGCACCTGCAGTTGCAAAGGCGGCGATGGATGATGGCGTAGCTTTACGCCCCATTAAAGACTTTGACGCTTATCGCAATCAATTGCAGCAGTTTGTGTATCACTCCGGCACTTTGATGAAGCCACTGTTTAGTATTGCTAAGCGTGTACCGGCTAACCAAAAGCGCATTGTGTTTGCCGAAGGTGAAGACGAGCGCGTATTGCGCGCAGTCCAAATCATCATTGATGAGCATCTTGCAACGCCGATTTTGATTGGTCGTCCTGCGGTGATTGAACATCGCATTGAGAAATTTGGCTTGCGTATGAAGGCTGGGAATGACTTTGAAATCGTTAACCCAGAAAATGACTCCCGTTTCCGTGATTTTTGGCAGACCTATCTCGCTTTAACAGAGCGCAAGGGCGTTACAGAGTCTTTTGCCAAACTAGAGATGCGCCGTCGTAATAGCTTGATCGGATCTATGTTGATTTCTAAAGGCATGGCCGATGGCATGATCTCTGGAACGATTGGCAAAACTGCAACGCATCTGAAATACGTTGATGAAGTGATTGGCAAAGAGGCGGGTGCAAATGTTTATGGTGCGATGTCCGGTTTAATTCTGCCTGGTCGACAAGTATTCTTGGTTGATACCCACATCAATATTGATCCAACAGCTGAACAGTTATCAGAGTTAACACTGATGGCCGCAAGTGAGATGCGCAAATTAGGACTCGTTCCAAAAGTTGCACTGCTCTCGCACTCCAACTTTGGTTCAAGCAACGCACCTTCTGCAATCAAAATGCGTGAGGTGTTAGCTCTACTGAAGATTGCGGACCCGAAATTAGAAGTCGACGGCGAGATGCATGGCGATAGCGCATTGGATGCAACCATTCGTGCTGGTGCTGTTACTTCTTCATCGCTAAAAGGGGATGCGAATCTGCTTGTTCTGCCAAATATTGATGCTGCAAATATTTCTTACAACTTATTGAAGACGGCTGCAGGTAATGGCATTGCGATTGGCCCATTGTTGTTAGGAGTAGCTAAACCGATTCATATTCTGACGCCAGCTGCAACAGTGCGACGGATCGTCAATGTAACAACTTTGGCAGTTGTAGAGGCCGCTAGTAATGCTAGGGGCATCTCTTAAGCACTTCTAATATATGTAAGTTAGCGATAACTTACATATATTATTTCTATATAAATCAATGGTTTATATAAAATGTACTGTATTTGGGCTTGATTTGATGGCGGGATAAGGGTAACCTAGCACCCATCATGAATAATCGCTCTGAAAACACCAATACAGCAAGCTTCGATGAACATAGCCGAGCTGAAAGTTGGGACAGCAATGATCGACTTGAAACTGAGTCATCTGCTGCCAATGTCTATGCTCAGGGTGGTTTATCTCGTTTACAAACCTATGCAGCAAATCAAGTTTCGGGGAAAAAAGTGACAGCTACTTGGCGTGCCGCTTTGGCCGTTCGTGATGCCGGACCACCGGCAATGTTGCGCAGTGTGCGCCCTAATATCGTGCAATCTATTCGTGCTTTCCGCACGCCAGATCTGCAGGAAGCTGCTACCGAATTAGGTCAGCACTTTATTTACGCTAGCTGTGCCCATGCAATGACTAAAGGCGAGGTCCTTGAGTCTATTGCTACTGCTTATTCACTTACTAAGCAGCAGGCAAAGAACTATGACCCGCTCTTAGATGCATTGACTACTTTGGTAGATAAGTCAGGCCCACAGCCAGGCTTCGTGGTGGTTCTAGAGGGCTTGCCTTGTACACAGAAGTTCGACAAAGAAGCACGCGAGACCTTGTTGGATGTCTTCCGCGATGCAGTTGATTTCTGGGCTGAGCGTCGTACGCCTTATCGCGTCTTCTACTCATTCGCTTAATCAGCAAGCAATTCGATGTAGCCTAATCGCCTCTATTTGAGGCGATTTTGCATTTCTGGGTTCCAAATAGTGTGAACGGCTGTAATCGCTACAACACCAGCTGTTTCTGTGCGTAGCACCCGTTCACCCAAAGATACGAGCTGATAGCCGGCAGCTTGGGCGAGCGCCTCCTCCTCTGGGGAGTGACCACCTTCTGGACCAATCATTAAGACAATATCTTGAGGCACTGTCTCCATCAGCACTGAATGCATGCTTTTGGTGGCATCTGGACTTAAGAGTAGCTTTAATGTTGGCTTTTGCGAGGCTTTAAGGAAGCTCTCAAAGCTTTGAATGGGCTCTAGGTTAGCTAGAACGGTCCGATCACATTGTTCGCAGGCAGCTTGAATGATGCCCTTCCAGTGGAGTAGTCGTTTTTGAGCGCGTTCCGCATTATTGGGCCCAGTGAGTTTGATAACGGAGCGCTCGCATTGCAAGGGGGCAATATTTTGGGCGCCTGTTTCAATGGCCTTTTCAACAATCCAGTCCATTTTGTCGCCACCAGCAAGGCCTTGGGCCAATGTAATGGCATAAGGGGTCTCACGATGGGTGTCAAGGCGAGCTTGGGTTAGCAGAGCCTCCCCAGATTTAGTGGTCAAGGATAGGAGTTCTGCCTGGGCCACTTGGCCTTTTCCATCGAATACTGGGAAGCTTTCGCCAGCTTGGACGCGGCGAACTCGCAAATGGTGGGCTACCTCAGGGGTGAGGGTGGTTGGCTTTTGGATTTCCCAAGGCCCGGGAAGATAAAATTGAGGCATTACTGAAATATAGCCAATTTATTTTCCCCGAGACCACTTTTACGATGTCAAACCTACAAATTCGCATGGCCAATGCCATACGCGCCCTTTCGATGGATGCAGTTCAACAAGCCAATTCAGGGCACCCTGGGATGCCCATGGGTATGGCAGATATTGCTGTTGGACTTTGGAATGAACATTTACAACACAATCCGACAGATCCACATTGGATGAATCGCGATCGTTTCGTTTTATCAAATGGTCACGGTTCCATGTTGTTGTATTCGCTCTTACATCTCACTGGTTACGATTTACCGATTGGTGAGTTGAAAAATTTCCGTCAGTTGCATAGCAAAACTCCAGGGCATCCTGAGTACGGTATTACTCCCGGCGTTGAAACAACCACTGGACCTTTGGGTCAGGGAATTTCCAACGCAGTGGGTATGGCACTTGCAGAAAAATTATTAGCCGAAGAATTTAATCGTCCCGGGCATAACATTGTTGATCATCACACTTATGTTTTCTTAGGCGATGGTTGTTTGATGGAAGGTATTAGTCATGAAGTGTGTTCATTGGCTGGTACTCTGAAACTTAATAAACTGATTGCTATGTGGGATGACAACGGCATCTCTATTGATGGCAAGGTTGTCTCTTGGTTTAACGAAGATACGCCAAAGCGTTTTGAGGCTTATGGTTGGAATGTGATTCGTGCGGTGGATGGTCATGATGCAGAGGCAGTAGCAGCGGCTATTGCACAAGCCAAGAAAAGTGATAAGCCAACATTGATTTGTTGCAAGACTGCAATTGGTCAAGGCTCACCCAATATGGCAGGGAGCGACAAGGTACATGGTTCTCCATTGGGCGCCGCTGAGATTGCGGCAACCCGTGTTGCTTTGAACTGGCCTTATGCTCCTTTCGAGATACCAAAAGATATTTACACAGCGTGGGATTTTAAAAAACGCGGTCAAGCAGCCGAGCACGAGTGGAATAAAAAGTTCCAAGCTTATAAAAACAAATATCCAGAACTTGCATCTGAATTGCAGCGCCGTATGCAAGGAGATCTATCGAAAGATTTTTCTGCAACACTGAATGCGTATTTGAAAACTTGCCAAACGAAAGCAGAAACCATTGCTACACGTAAAGCCAGTCAAAATGCGATCGAAGCCTTGGCGCCTGCATTGCCAGAATTTATGGGTGGTTCTGCTGATTTAACCGGTTCCAACTTAACCAATTGGAGCGCCTGCAAACCAGTGCGCGCTGATCAGTGGGGCAATCACATCAATTATGGTGTGCGTGAATTTGGTATGAGCGCCATCATGAATGGCATTGCTTTGCATGGCGGTTACATTCCATTTGGCGGTACATTCCTGACCTTCTCCGATTACAGTCGTAACGCTTTACGGATGGCTGCCTTAATGAAGTTGCGTAGCATCTTTGTGTTCACCCATGATTCGATTGGTTTGGGTGAAGATGGCCCAACACATCAATCGGTTGAGCACGTGGCTAGCTTGCGTTTGATTCCAAACCTGATGGTTTGGCGTCCATGTGACACCACTGAAAGTGCGGTAGCGTGGGGCTCAGCCATTGAGCGTAAGAATGGCCCAAGCGCTTTAATTTTTAGTCGCCAGAACTGTCCATTTGTGTCGCGTAGTGTGCAGCAGATAAAAGATATCGCGCGCGGTGGCTATGTCTTGCGTGATTCGAAGAAATCCACGATTGATGCGGTCATCATTTCTACAGGATCTGAAATTGCTCTGGCTTTGCAAACAGCCGAGCGCTTAGAAAATGAAGGCTTAGGAATTCGGGTGGTGTCGATACCTTCAACTACCGTATTTGATCAGCAAGATGCTGCTTATAAGGCTAAAGTATTGCCTGCGAAAGTTCCGCGTATTGCAGTCGAAGCTGGCGTCACGGATTTTTGGTGGAAGTATGGCTGTGCAGCAGTGCATGGAGTGGATACCTTCGGTGAATCCGCACCTGCGCCGGTGCTCTATGAATATTTTGGCTTGACGGTGGATCAGATTGCAAAAACCGTCAAGCAATGTATTGCTCTTAAATAAACAATAATAAAAGCTGAAATAAGTATTCATTACAGAATTCAAATTAGTAAGGGGAATTAAATGACAATTCGTGTCGCTATCAATGGTTATGGGCGTATTGGACGCATGGTCTTGCGGGCTTTATATGAAGATCAGCTTAATGGAAAGCCAAGACGGGATATCAAGATTGTTGCGATTAACGCAATGGGCGATATCGATATCAATGCCCATTTAACGCAATATGACTCTGCGCATGGACGTTTTCCTGCTGAAGTAAAAGTCGATGGTGATTGCATGGTGGTGAACGGCGATCGTATCAGGATGTTCTCAACCCGTAATCCTTTGGAAACGCCTTGGGGTGAGTTAGGCGTTGATTTAGTGCTCGAGTGCTCTGGCAAATTTACTTCTAAAGAAAAAGCCATGGTGCACATTTCCCAGGGCGCAAAGAAAGTATTGATTTCTGCGCCTGGCGAAAAAGATGTGGATGCCACGATTGTGTATGGTGTGAATCAGCAAGTGCTCAAGCCAAGTGATGTGGTTGTATCCAATGCGAGTTGTACTACCAACTGCTTGGCGCCATTGGTTAAGCCATTGTTGGAGAAAATCGGTATCGAATCTGGCCTGATGACCACTATTCATGCGTTTACAAACGATCAAGTTCTCACTGACGTGTATCACAAGGATATGCGACGTGCCCGTTCTGCAGTGACCAGCATGATCCCCACCAAAACCGGCGCGGCAAAAGCGGTTGGCTTGGTATTGCCAGCTTTAGCAGGGCGCTTTGATGGTTTTGCGATGCGCGTTCCGGTCATCAATGTTTCTGTAGTGGATTTAACTTTTGCTGCCAGTCGCGCCACGAGCGTGGATGAAGTGAACTCAATTTTGAAGGCGGCCAGCGAGGGTGAGCTGAAAGGCATTTTGGGCTTCAACACCTTACCTTTGGTTTCTATCGACTTCAACCACGATCCACGCCCCAGTATTTACGACGCTTCACAAACTCGTGTCTCTGCGGATGGCAAGTTGGTGAAAGTATTAGCTTGGTATGACAACGAATGGGGTTATTCAGTGCAAATGTTGAATGCTGCTGAGGCTTTGATGGCTGTAAAGTAGGTCAAGATTCCTTAAAAGTACTGTTTTATATGAAAAAGACCTCTAAATGAGGTCTTTTTTCTTTATCTGCGCTTATTTACTATTTTTACCTATTTCTGTTTATTCCTACAATTCTTCTTATCGCAGTGCCCATACATGGCTAGTGTGTGCTCCTGGAGCTTAAATCCAAGGTTTTTGGCTATGTCCCGTTGCCGTTTTTCTATAGCTTCGTCTACAAACTCTTCTACATGCCCACAATCTAGGCATACCAAATGGTCGTGATGTTGCCCTTCATTGAGCTCATAAATTGCCCGACTATCACCCTTGGAGGACTCAAAATGACTGCGAAGCAACAGCCCAGCTTGCTCAAACTGTGTAAGAACGCGATAAACAGTTGCCAAACCAATTTCTTGATCATCTTTTGCGAGGGCATTAAAGACGTCTTCAGCGCTAAAGTGGGTGCCACCATTCTGATGAAAAAAGTCCAGAATCTTCATGCGGGGACCAGTAGCTTTTAGGCCAATATCGCGCAAATCTGCTGGAGTAGGGTTTTGGGTCGTATTCATGGCTTTGGGCGCTAAAATCAATGTCTTAATGATACGGCCAGCCATGCAAAATTGCCTTGAACTTTTTAGACGTTTTTTGAATCCAGCTTTGCGGAGCTTTTGGACTGTTGCCTTTATTGGGTTTATCGGCCTTAGTGGGTGCACTACCGCAGTGGATGACACCCAGCGTACCTGGATGAATAAGATTTTTAGGCCCTATGTGCCAGATATCGTTCAGGGCAATTTCGTATCTTCGGAGCAATACTCTAAATTGAAACTGGGTATGACGCGTGAGCAGGTACGACAAATTTTGGGTACTCCTTTATTAGCAGATTACTTCCATGCAAATCGCTGGGACTATGTTTTTGAATTTAAGCGCAATGGTCAAGTGGTTGGTAAAGATCGTCGCATCACACTGTTTTTTGATGGTGACAAGCTCGTGAAGTTTGAGGGCGATGCCTTACCAACGGATGTGGAGTTGGTTGCTGAGATTGATAATTATGCTAAAGCGAAGCGCTCATTTTGGGATGTGATGACAGGCTCGAATAAAGCGCCAGTAACACCACCTCTCCAGCAGCCTGAATTACTGGTACCGAGCAAAACTGATAACTTGCCTGCTGGCACGCCTATACCTGCTGCTAACGAAAGCAAAAGCTCATTCTGGGACTTTTTTAGTTTTTCAAAAAAGCCAGCAGAAGGACAACCCGTGCCACCGGCTGAAGCATTGGGACCTGGCGCTTTGAATGTTCCAGTGGCAACCGAAACGAAGTAGCTATAGGCAGTAAGCAGAATTACTTTTGTATGGATGTCAGAGCAAACGGCTTTGAATACCTTTGATAAGAAGCGAAGAAATAAATGATGAAGATTGCAATTGCTGGAGCAACCGGTCGCATGGGAAAAATGCTGATTGAAGCTGTGCTCAATACTGCTGATACTCAATTAGTCGGTGCGCTAGAGCATAGCTCCTGCCCGCAACTGGGTGAAGATGCTGGCGCATTCTTAGGTAAAAAAACTGGCATAGCCATTACTGCTGATATAGCGCAAGCGCTTAGTGGAGCAGAATTCCTGATTGACTTTACCCGTCCAGAAGGAACAATGGCGCATTTAGAAGTAGCCGAAAAAACTGGCACCAAAATGATTATTGGCACCACCGGTCTGAGTTCAGAGCAGATTGCTAATCTTAAAAAGGCCTCGGGAAAATTAGCAATTGTGTTTGCACCCAACATGAGTGTAGGTGTCAATGCGACCTTCAAGCTTCTGGAGATTGCTGCCAAGATGTTGAACCAAGGTTATGACATTGAGATTATTGAAGCTCATCATCGCCATAAAGTAGATGCGCCTTCAGGTACAGCATTAAAGATGGGTGAAGTAATTGCCGACGCCTTGGGTGAGAAATTAGATGACGTGGCTGTTTATGCTCGTGAGGGTCATACCGGCGAACGTAAAGAAGGCTCCATTGGGTTCGCAACCATTCGTGGTGGCGATATCGTTGGTGACCATACCGTTCTGTTTGCTGGTGATGGCGAGCGGATTGAAATCAGCCATAAATCCTCGAGCCGTCAATCCTATGCTCAAGGCTCTTTACGTGCAGCGCGCTTCTTGCAAAACCAAGCTTCAGGTCTATATGACATGCAAGATGTTCTAGGCTTACGTAAGTAAGGCATCTGCAAAAAATTACCCAATAAAAATAGAAGAAAAGAGTTGTATTGAATGAGTAAGGATTACGACCACCGCAGTATTGAAGCGGCAGCGCAAGCTGATTGGGAGAGCGCACAAGTTTATAAAGTGGCTGAGAATGCAGTTGATGCCACTGGTAAGAAAAAACCAAAGTACTACGCCTGTTCAATGCTCCCTTACCCATCTGGTAAGTTGCATATGGGGCACGTACGCAACTACACCATCAATGATGTGATGGCACGTCAATTGCGTATGCAAGGCTATAACGTATTGATGCCAATGGGCTGGGATGCATTTGGTATGCCTGCAGAAAATGCAGCGATTCAGAATAAAGTTCCGCCAGCCAAATGGACCTACGACAACATTGCTTATATGAAAAAGCAAATGGCTGCGATGGGTCTAGCGATTGATTGGTCTCGTGAAGTCGCCACTTGCAATCCTGACTACTATCGTTGGAATCAGTGGCTCTTTTTGAAGATGTTGGAAAAGGGGATTGCTTATCGCAAGACCCAGGTGGTGAACTGGGATCCAGTTGATCAAACTGTTTTAGCTAACGAACAAGTTATTGATGGTCGCGGTTGGCGTTCTGGTGCTTTAGTCGAGAAGCGTGAAATTCCAGGTTATTACTTCAACATTACCGCATATGCAGAGCAATTACTTTCTGGTTTGGATAGCTTAGGTTGGCCTGAGCGCGTTAAAACCATGCAGCAAAATTGGATTGGTAAAAGTCGTGGCGTGCGCTTTGCGTTCAAGCACGAGATTGCTGATGCCCATGGCAATTTTATTCAAGATGGTCAGTTGTATGTATTCACCACACGAGCAGATACCATTATGGGTGTTACTTTCTGCGCTGTTGCAGCTGAACATCCTTTGGCTACACAAGCAGCCGCTAACAATCCAGCGCTTGCCGCCTTTATTGAGAAATGCAAAACCGGTAGCGTGATTGAAGCTGATCTAGCCACACAAGAAAAAGAAGGGATGTTCACTGGTTTGTATGTGACCCATCCCCTGACGAATGAACCGGTACCAGTCTGGATCGGTAATTATGTGTTGATGTCTTATGGTGATGGTGCGGTGATGGGCGTGCCCGCACATGACGAGCGTGATTTTGCATTTGCGCTCAAATATGACTTGCCTATTAAGCAAGTGATTGCCTTGCGCGGCCCTTCTGAGATGTTTAATGCCACCCGTTGGCAAGATTGGTATGCCCAAAAAGACGGGGTTGAATGCCTTAATAGTGGTAAGTACGATGGCATGTCATATGAGGAGGCAGTTGCTGCTGTCGCCAAAGATTTAGAAGCAATGGGTATCGGTGAAATCAAAACGACTTATCGTTTGCGCGACTGGGGAATTTCTCGTCAGCGCTATTGGGGTACCCCGATTCCCATTATTCACTGTGGTGATGATCAAAATCCAGGGTGTGGTGCAGTTCCAGTTCCAGAAGCGGATTTACCGGTGGTATTGCCTGAGGACTGTGTACCGGATGGCAGTGGAAACCCACTCAATAAGCGTGCGGACTTCCTCAATGTGAAGTGCCCAAAATGTGGCAAGCCTGCGCGTCGTGAGACCGATACGATGGATACTTTTGTGGATTCTTCTTGGTACTTCATGCGTTACACCGGCCCTAAAGCGACAACAATGGTCGATGAGCGTAACGAATACTGGATGCCCATGGACCAATACATTGGTGGTATTGAGCACGCCATCTTGCATTTACTCTATGCACGTTTTTGGACTAAGGTCATGCGTGATCTCAACTTGATTACCTTTGATGAGCCTTTCCAGAATTTGCTAACCCAAGGCATGGTTCTCAATGAAACCTATTACACAGAAGATGCCTCTGGTAAGAAGACATGGTTAAACCCCCTTGATGTTGAGTTAGATCTTGATGACAAAGGTCGCCCCCAAGGCGCCAAGTTAATAGGCGACTCCTCTGGCACCCCGGTCATTATTGGTGGTGTTGAGAAGATGGCCAAGAGCAAGAATAATGGTGTTGATCCACAGGCCTTGATTGATCAGTATGGCGCCGATACTGCTCGTATCTTTACGATGTTCGCTGCCCCACCAGAGCAGCAGTTGGAATGGTCTGGTGCCGGTGTTGAAGGCGCATCGCGCTTTTTACGTCGCGTTTGGATGTATTCCAGTAGTCAGGCTACTGCTATTAGTGCTGCATCAGACAGTTTGCTAGTCGACTTAAGTGAGGCTGAAAAAGAATTGCGTCGTGAAGTGCACTCCATTTTGAAGCAGGCTAACTTTGATTACCAGCGCCGTCAGTACAACACCGTTGTCTCTGCTGCCATGAAGATGTTAAATGTCCTTGAGCCAGTGAAGTTGGGTGATGGCAATGCTATTAGCGCTCCTGTATTGAGAGAGTGTTTGGGCATTCTCTTGCGCATTCTTTATCCAGTAGTGCCTCATTTGACGCATGTGCTTTGGCAGGATGCTGGGTACTTCAAAGTATTTGGACCTATATTAGATGCCCCATGGCCTACGGTAGACGAGGCAGCCTTGGTTCAAACTGAGATTACGCTCATGTTACAAATCAACGGTAAGTTACGCGGTGATATTCGTGTTCCGGCTGATGCGTCTAAGGAACAGATTGAGTCTTTAGCATTACAAAGCGAGCCGGCCTTAAAAGCTCTAAATGGCGGACCACCCAAGAAGGTGATTGTGGTTCCAGGTCGTTTGATCAACATTGTCGCTTAAGTCATTGCCCAGACCTTTAATAGAAACTGAATATATGAGCCAAGATCAAAAAATGCAGTTGGATGCAAAAGGAATCAATACTTTGCGCCGGGCTACGCTTGGTCTATTCGGCTTGCTGTCAATGGGCTCATTAATGGCTTGTGGCTATCGTTTACGTGGCATGGTTGATCTTCCCTATAAGGTTATTGCTATTACTGGCAATCCTTCGCCGCCGATGCGGGCTGATTTACAGAGAGTTATTTTGACTGGCACAGATGCGAAAGTGGCCATTAATCCAAAGGATGCGGATTTAATTCTAGAAATCACCAACGATATTAGTGGCCGAGAGATTTTGGCGTACAACTCTAATGGCCAAGTTTCTGCCTACCGTTTAAATATTCGAGTTGGCTTTAGGGCTTTTGATACCGCAGGTGCTGAAATTGTTCCTGAGGCGGAAATTTATATCACTCGCGATATGGATTTCTCAGTTTCTACTGTTCTGGCAACGGATGTCCAGCAGCAACAGTTCTTAACCTCCATGCGTAGTGATTTGGCTGTGCAGATTTTGCGCCGAGTATCTGCCCCCGCAAGAGCTCCGCAAGCCAGAAGTTTTTAAGGGGAGTGATGATCTCGCATGGTTAAAGTGGATGCCTTGCAAGCACATCTCAAATCGCTCAGTTCTGCTAGCGCTATTCAACCCTTGTATCTGTTTAGTGGTGATGAACCGCTATTGATGATGGAGGCGATGGATCAACTGCGGGCTACTGCAAAAAAATTAGGCTATACCGAGCGTGAAGTTTTGCTTCAAGAGCGTGGCTTTGATTGGGGTGCCCTGATGAACGCAGGACAAACCATGTCACTCTTTGGGGATAAGCGCTGGGTGGAGTTACGCATCCCCACAGGTAAACCGGGTCGTGATGGTGCCGAAGCTTTAAAACAGTTTGCAGCACAGATTGAGTCGCAGGCAGTGGGTCCAGATGGTCCAGATACAGTGGTTTGCATAGTTTTGCCCAGGTTAGATGGCAAGACTAAAACTTCTGCATGGTTTAGCGCCTTAGATGATGCGGGTATGGCGATTCAGATTGATTCTTTGGATCGTAGCTACTTGCCAAGTTGGATTGCTGGGCGTTTGAAGAAGCAGGATCAAGAAGTGGAGTCTGGACCTGAGGGTCAGAGATCACTAGAGTTCATTGCCGATCAGGTTGAAGGTAATCTGATTGCTGCCCACCAAGAGATTCAGAAGCTGGGATTGCTATATCCAGCTGGGAGATTAACCGAAGAGCAAATTCGTTCTGCGATTTTGAAAGTAGCGCGATATAACGTATTTGAAGTCACTGAAGCGATGTTGGCTGGCGATTTGGGGCGCCTCAATCGCATGCTAGATGGCCTCAAAGGCGAGGGTGAGCCGCTAGTCTTAATTCTATGGAGCGTGACTGAAGAGCTTCGGATACTATCTAAACTAAAGGCTGCGAGTGATGCTGGTGAGTCGGTACAGCAACTCATGCGCGCTAATCGAGTGTGGGGAAATAAAGAACGTCTTTACCCAAATGCACTCAGGCGAGTTCAGCCTTTAAGGTTGCGCAGAGCAATGCAGGTTGCTGCAGGATTGGATCGTCAGGTTAAAGGCTTATATTCGGCAGAGTTGCCATCAGACCCTTGGGATGGTTTACGTTTAGTTGGCAGTTTGTTGCGCTAGGTAAAGATAAGTTAAATATTGGTAGATGATTAAACATGAGTTCTTCAATTAAACAGATGATGCAAGATATTGGTAAGCGGGCACGAAGTGCATCGCGTGCCATGGCTCGCGCATCTAGTGAGCAGAAAAATCAAGCCTTACTGCACATCGCTAAATTAGTACGTGAGCAGTCTGCCCAGATTCAGAAGGTTAATCAGGGCGATATCGAACGCGCTCAATCGGGTGGCCAAGATGCTGCCTTTATTGATCGCCTCACTATGACCCCAAAAACGATCGAGACGATGGCACTTGGATTGGAGCAAATTGTTTCGCTTGAAGATCCCATTGGGAAAATATCGGCATTAAAAAAACAAGCATCCGGAATTGAGTTAGCGCAAATGCGTGTTCCACTCGGCGTTATTGGCATCATTTATGAATCTCGCCCTAATGTCACGATTGATGCAGCAGCACTGTGTTTGAAGTCTGGGAATGCTGTCATCTTGCGCGGCGGATCTGAGGCGATTGATTCAAATACGGTGTTAGCTAAGATTATTCAAGATGGTTTGGCCGCTGCTGGCTTGCCAACGGATGCTGTGCAAGTTGTGGCTACTACCGACAGAAGCGCTGTAGGTGAAATGATCACCATGAACGAATATATTGATGTCATCGTGCCACGCGGCGGCAAGAGTTTGATTGCTCGTTTAATGGCTGAAGCGCGCGTGCCAATGATTAAGCACTTGGATGGGATTTGCCATACTTATATTGATGCTGATGCGGATATCGAGATGGCGATTAAAGTCTGCGATAACGCCAAGACACAGCGCTATGCGCCATGTAATGCTATGGAGACTTTGCTCGTAAACAAGGAAGTGGGCTCTCAGGTATTGCCAACGCTTTGCAAGATTTATCAAGACAAAGGTGTTGAGCTTCGTGTGGATGCTCTGACTCGTAAAACTCTAGAGGATGCTGGTTTTAAGGGCCTAGTGAACGCTAAAGAGGAAGATTGGCAGACTGAGTACTTGGCGCCTATTTTGGCGATTAAGACAGTGTCTGATATTGATGAGGCCATGAATCACATCGAGCGTTATGGTAGTAAACATACGGATGCCATCATTACCAATAACAAGGTTAATGCAGATCGATTCTTACGAGAAGTTGATAGTGCCAGCGTGATGGTCAATGCCAGCACCCGCTTTGCCGATGGCTTCGAGTATGGCTTAGGTGCAGAGATTGGCATCTCCAATGACAAACTACATGCACGCGGTCCGGTTGGTTTGGATGGCTTGACCTCTCTTAAATATATCGTCATGGGTCATGGCGAGATTCGTACTTAAATGCACGTGAGCGCATTTACATATCAGCAAGGATGTAATTAATGGGTAACACCTATCTTTGGATTAAGACATTCCATATTGTTTTTGTTGCTTCTTGGTTTGCAGGTCTTTTTTATCTCCCGCGTATTTTTGTGAACTTGGCTGACGAAAAAAATGCGGAAGCACATGCTCGCATTCTGGGCATGGCCGATCGACTCTTTCGTTTTATGACTATTCTGGCGGTGCCAGCAGTGTTATTGGGCTTAATGCTCTGGCTGTTTTTCGGCATAGGCAGGGGCGAAGTTTGGATGCACGCCAAATTATTTTTTGTGATTCTGGTAATTGGTTATCACCACGCCTGCTGGGGCTTGTTAAAGAAGTTTCGTGCAGGTATGAATAAGCGATCTGGTGTTTGGTACCGCTGGTTCAATGAAGTCCCCGTGCTTTTGCTGATTGTGATTGTTGCTTTGGTTGTCATTAAGCCTTAATTCACCCCTTTTAGATTGTTAGCCTCATGAGATTTTTTGTTGTTTGTCCCGGTGGATTAGAAGCACCGCTTGCCCAAGAGTTAGCAGCCATTGCACAGCGAGCAGATTCACAAGCTTTGGGGAAATGGGTCATTGATCCAACTCCAACCAGCCCAACAGGTGGCGTCGGTCTTGCCGCCCCTTTATCTGCTGCTATGGCACTGAACCTTCATTCGCGGATTGCTAGCCGTGTTTTGTTGCAAATGGCCGAGGCGCCATATCGTCAAGAAGAAGATTTATACCGTCTAGCTAGTGGGCTTGCTTGGGAGGAGTGGTTTAGTTCTCAACAAACTCTTCGGGTGGATGTCACTGCTCATCGTTCACCGCTCAAAAGTTTGAACTTTGCGACCTTAAAAATAAAAGATGCGATTGTGGATCGCCTTCGCGATGTGACTGGCGATCGCCCGAGTATTGATACTGCATTTCCAGATGTGAGAGTTCAGGCACACCTTACGGCAACTCAAGTCACTATTTATTTAGATACTTCTGGTGAGGCTTTATTTAAGCGTGGCTGGCGAGATGAAAAAGGCGATGCGCCGTTGAAAGAAAATTTAGCTGCTGGCATTTTGTCGATTACCGGCTGGAAACCCTCGCAGACTCTGTTTGATCCGATGTGCGGTAGCGGCACTTTCTTGATTGAGGCCGCCCAAATGGCATTGGCTATTCCGTCGGGCGCGATTCGGTCGGGTATGTATGGCGAAGATGCCAAGCCAAGTAGATTGGCTTATCGACCTCTCGTGACCTCTGCACATGGATTTGGTTTTCAGAGGTTAAAACCCTTTAATGAGGCCACCGAGCAAAAGCGTTGGATAGGTTTGAAAGATTCTGCTTTGGCAGAGATTTTGGAAAAGCGTAAGCAGTACCCAGATGCTGATTCCTTATTGATCACCGGCGGTGATATTAATGAAAAGTTAGTCTCCATGTTTAAGGGGAATTGGCAGCGTGCTCAATTGCCTGGTTTGCCAGTAGTTCGTCAGGTAGACGCATTGGCTGCAAAGCCACCGGCTAGTTCGCAAGCAGGAGTAATGCTACTGAATCCTCCTTATGGCGAGCGCTTAGTATTGAAGGGTGGGCGTGGGCAAGAGCGTGGCTCTGATCGTGAGGCCGAATACGAAGAGCAAGAGCCTGAGAATCGTTTTGAGTTGAATTTAGAGACTGGTCGCCAAAGTGCTAAACGTTCTAGCCGTGAATCATTAAAGCGCCTCCAGGCACAAGAGGAGCAAGACCCTAAGTTTGTTGAGTTTTTGCAGCAGTTTGGCCAGCATTTAAAAGATGCGTTTGGTGGCTGGAACGTATTTGTATTAACTGCTGATATGGCGCTACCGGGTCAATTGCGCATCAAAGAGTCAAAGCGCACCCCTTTATTTAATGGCCCATTGGAATGCCGTCTCTTCAAATTTGAGATGCATCAAAAGCGCGAGTCTTAAAATATAAATATTGAGTTGAGTGAAGAAAGAGTTTGGCAATGGAATTTAAAACGTATATGTGTCTTATTTGCGGTTGGGTGTACGACGAAGCCGCAGGACTGCCTGAAGAGGGCATTGCACCTGGAACACTTTGGAAAGATGTTCCTATGAATTGGACTTGTCCTGAGTGTGGCGCCCGTAAGGAAGATTTTGAAATGATGGCGATTTAATAGATAGGAAATGACCGTGGGACAAAACGACGTTTTATTTGAGCGTGCACAAAAAACCATTCCTGGAGGTGTTAATTCTCCAGTGAGGGCTTTTCGGCAGGTTGGGGGCACCCCTCGTTTTGTTGCTAAGGCAAAAGGTCCCTATTTTTGGGATGTTGAAGATAAGCGCTATATCGATCTCATCATGTCATGGGGTCCGATGATTGTTGGTCACGCTAACCCTGAAGTAGTAGAGGCAGTAAAAAAGGCGGCAGAGACAAGCTTTAGTTATGGTGCGCCGACCGAAGGTGAAATCGAATTGGCTGAACGTATTTGCGCATTGGTGCCGAGCATTGAGCAGGTGCGCATGGTATCTAGCGGGACCGAAGCTACGATGAGTGCTTTGCGCTTAGCGCGTGGCCATACTGGGCGCGATTTGATTATCAAGTTTGAAGGTTGCTATCACGGCCATGCTGATAGTTTGCTGGTTAAAGCAGGTTCGGGCTTATTAACCTTTGCCGACTCTACTCAGAATGCGCCATCTTCTGGCGGCGTTCCTCAAGATTTAGTGAAACATACTTTAGTGCTGCCTTATAACGATGTTGCTGCCATTGAAGAGATATTCAAGAAGCAGGGAGACCAAGTTGCAGCAGTCATCTTGGAGCCTATTGCTGGCAATATGAATTTGATTCAGCCTTCAAAAGCATTTTTATCGGCGATTCGTGATTTGACTAGTAAGCACGGTAGTGTATTAATTTACGATGAAGTGATGACGGGGTTCCGGGTTGCCTTGGGTGGCGCGCAATCTTTGCAAGGGATTGTTCCTGACCTGACTTGTCTCGGTAAGGTAATGGGCGGCGGTATGCCAATGGCTGCCTTTGGCGGTAAAAAAGAAATCATGTCCAAGTTAGCGCCTTTGGGAAATGTTTACCAAGCAGGTACCTTGTCTGGTAATCCGGTTGCGGTAGCTGCTGGACTTAAAACTTTAGAGATTGTTTCTCGAGCTGGCTTTTACGATTGTTTGAGCACTCAAACCCAAAAACTGATGGCGGGATTGAAGCAGGCTGCTGATAAGGCGAGCATTCCATTTGCTGTTGATAGTGTTGGTGGCATGTTTGGCTTTTACTTTGCAGATAAAGTGCCAACCACGTTCGAAGCAGTTACTAAAACGGATATTGAGGCATTTAAAAAGTTCTTCCATGCAATGTTAGATGAAGGTGTATATCTTGCGCCATCAGCTTACGAAGCTGGATTTACTTCGATTGCACATGATGATGCAGTGCTTGCACAAATCATCACTGCTGCAGAAACGTCTTTTCAGAAGCTCTAAGACTTTTTTACATTCTCAAGGGATGGTCGTAGCCATCTACTTGAATGATTTCTAGCTTCTTAGAGTCTTTGCCTGAGTCTGGGATTTCCATAGCGGTAAGTTTGCCGCCCCAGACGCAACCCGTATCGAGCCCAATGACATTGTTCCGCCTCATTAGGCCCAAGGTGGACCAGTGCCCGAAATAAACCAAAGCATCTTGGGTTTTACGCTTTGGAACTTTGAACCAAGGAATGTATCCCTTAGGCCCATTCTCCAGACCTTCTTTGCTTTCAAATTCCATTTGTCCCGTAGGGGTGCAAAAACGTAAACGGGTTAGAGCATTAGTGATTACGCGCAGACGTTCGCTGCCTTTTAAGGAATTACTCCATTTATTGGGGGCATTGCCATACATATTAGCCAGAAAATCAACATAGGATTTTTTCCGCAAAGCTTTTTCAACTTCTTGTGCGCACTCGATAGTTTGCTGAAGGTCCCATTGCGGCAGAATTCCGGCATGAACCGTAATGACCTTGCCATTACTTAAGGCCATAGGTCTATGGCGCAGCCAATGAATTAACTCAGCCCGATCGGGGGCACGGAGAATGCTACTGACAGTATCCAGACCTTTGGTCTTGCGAAGTCCGGCATCGATTGCCAGGAGATGCAAATCATGATTACCCAAGATACATTCAGCACGACCTTGCTCTTGTAGGGACTTAAGCTGACGAAGCGTTCCAAGTGAGCTTGGGCCACGATTAACAAGATCTCCCAGAAAAATCATTTTTGATTCTTTAGGTATTTTCTTGATGAGGCTTTTGAGGGATGGGGCGCATCCTTGTATATCGCCAATAGCGTAAATCTTATTCATACCCTATATTAAAGCGGAAACCAAATACGAAGCTATTCGGCACTTACTTTTTTAACGACGCTATAGCGCACCAAGGTTTTCTTGCGCGCTTCATCATGGTTGACGATAGGCAATGGGTAGTCTCGCCCCAGCAATATCCCCGCAGCCTCTAGCTCAATATGGCCGGCTTCCCAGGGCGCGTGGATAGATTTTTTTGAAAGTTTTTCTAGTTGAGGTAAATATCTGCGAATAAATTTACCCTCAGGATCAAACTTTTCAGACTGTGTGATGGGATTAAAAATTCTGAAATATGGCTGAGCATCACAACCCGATGATGAAGCCCATTGCCAGCCGCCATTATTGGAAGAAAATTCAAAGTCGTTTAGATGCTCTGCAAAGTAGGCCTCTCCCCAGCGCCAGTCAATGCCCAGATCCTTTGTTAAAAAGCTAGCAACGACCATACGCAGTCGATTGTGCATATAGCCGCTTTGATTGAGTTGATGCATGGCTGCATCTACTAGTGGATAGCCGGTCTTGCCTTCACACCAGGCGGTAAAGAGTTTTTTGGCAATCGAGTCACTTTCCCACTGAATATTGTCGTAATCTGGTTTGAAGGAAACGCCATCGGCAAGCCTGGGATGATTGGCGAGAATCATGAAATAAAAATCACGCCAGATGAGTTCGCTTAACCAAATGGTGGCACCCATGCTGCCAGCAAGCATACGGCGATGGGCCTCCCGGACCAGACCTCGAATCGATAGCATGCCAAAGCGTAAATGGGTTGACAGGTAGCTAACACCTTTGATGGCCGGAAAGTCTCTGCCAATCTGGTATTGATCAATGCGCGGGAGAAAGTCTTCCAAAAAATGTTGTCCACCATCAGAGCCTGGTGGCAAATAGGACTCAATACCAGTTTTCGCAAACCCCATTGATTTAAGGCTAGGCAATGGTAAATCTAGTTTTTTTGGAATGGGTGCAAATTGATTGTTCTTGGGAGTGCAATCATAAGCAGCTAAGTCTTGTTCTCGAAGCGTCTTCAGCCAATTATTTTTGTAGGGTGTAAAGATCGAAAAGACAGTATTCGAGTTGGTGAGGATTTCTTTTTTCTCAAAGATGACCTGATCCTTGAAATCTTCAAATTCAATATCGAGCTCAGACAATTTATCTTTAACCATTTGATCGCGAGCAATCGCGGAGGGTTCGTAATCACGATTGGTAAATACAGCATCTACACCCAGCTCACGAGCGATCTGGGGAATGCATTCCGTGGGATTGCCATAGCGAATGATCAGACCACCACCTTGTTGACGTAGTTCCTCATCAATCTTTTGAATGCCTTGCCAAATAAAGTCTACTCGCCGATCGTGCTTAAGCCCATCTTGATCTAGCCCCCCTTGCATGAGGGGTTTGAGGATGCCAATATCAAAAATAAAGGCTAGCCAGACTTGATTGTTTTGCTGGAGAGCGTGATGAAGGGCTGCGTTGTCATAAAGACGCAGATCACGGCGTAGCCAAACCAGTGTTTTTTTCATAGCCACTATCTTAGGGCTTATTTGATTGGCGTGCTTGAGCGACAGGGTAATATCCTTCTTCATATGGATACATTATTTTTTATAGTCTCAAAGACTGTGCAGTTTTGCATTGAGCCATTAAATTGGGTCATTGTCTTTGTGGTTCTGAGTCTCTTATTTCTGGGTTTGAGAAAACCTCATCTATGTAAGCGTTTTCTGCTGCTTGCTTTGCTAGATCTACTACTGGTAGGGTGGTTGCCGACATCCGAAATATTTTTACGGGCGCTTGAGGATGTTGTTCCAAAGACTAATTTGGCTCAAATTTCAGAGAAAGATATTGGTGGGATCATCATCTTGGGCGGCGCGATCGAGGGCGGTGAGATTGCCGTAGATCGTGGTGAGATTTCTATTTATTCCTCTGCTGAGAGAGTGACTAAGGCCTTTGAGCTCATACGTAAATATCCAGATTTACCCTTTATCTTTAGCGGCTTTTCGGGTCGACTATCACCGAAGGGCATTTCAGAAGCTGATGCCTTTAGACAATTGATTGCAGAGCAGGGCCTTTCGGATAGGTTTTCTCATTATGAGAATCAATCTCGCAATACCTATGAGAACGTTTTATACATGAAGCCGATGATTAGTGAGTTCGGCGAAAAGAGTGCTGATGGGGTTCTAAAGCCCTGGCTTTTAATTACTTCCGCAAGTCACATGTATCGGTCTGTGAAGATTTTCGAAAAACAGGGGATCCAGGTGGTTCCGGTGCCAGTGGATTATCAAACTGCTTCCACTTTGAGGTGGGCTTCATTTGATCTGGAGGATGGGATCCAGAATTGGCATAAGCTGACCCATGAGGCAATTGGGCTGTTCGCTTATTGGGCTACCGGAAAGATCTAGTGAATCAGTAAATTCGGTAAAATAAACCTACATGAGCTCGGCTAAGAAAGCCCCTGTGGGCGCGGCACTAAAACCCACCCAAACCCCAAGTGCGGGGTCATCCATCTCCTATTCCGCCGATCATCTGGCAAATCAGTTTTTAATTGCTATGCCTGGCATGGTGGATGAGAATTTTGCAGGCTCTGTGATTTACCTGTTTGAGCATACAGAGAAGGGCGCCATGGGCTTAGTGGTTAATCGACCAACGGAGGTTGATTTAGCAACCCTGTTTGACAAAATTGAGCTCAAACTTGAAATAGCCCCTTTACTTCAGCAACCAGTTTATTTTGGCGGGCCAGTACAGATTGAAAGAGGCTTTGTTTTGCACGAGCCAAACCCTGAATGTGCCTACTCATCATCCCTTGCAGTGCCAGGGGGCCTCACCATGACTACCTCCAAGGATGTTTTAGAAGCGGTCGCCAATGGTCAAGGCCCAAAGCATTTTCAAATGACCCTTGGGTATTCCGGTTGGGGAGCAGGGCAGCTAGAAGAAGAAATTGCGCTCAATGGCTGGATTAATGTTCCCTTGAGCCGTGAGGAGATGGCGGAGATTATTTTCAATACCCCTTCTAGCCAGCGCTACGAGCGGACTATGAGCCATCTCGGTTTTGATCCTTCTCACCTCTCTGGCGAGGCAGGACATGCCTGAGGCGAAAAAAGACCTCACAGTAATGGCTTTTGACTATGGCACTCGCAGAATTGGGGTGGCTATTGGAAATACGGTAACTAAAGCTGGGCAGCCTATACAAACCATTGCTGAAAATGGCGATGACACTCGTTTTAGGCTTATTGAGGCCTTAATTCAGGAATGGCAGCCTGATCAACTGGTAGTTGGGTTGCCGTGCCATCCTGATGGCGTACCCCATGAGATGACAGCTAAGGCCAAGCGGTTCGGAAATCAACTCCATGGGCGCTTTCATTTGCCGGTCGATTGGGTGGATGAACGCTATACCTCAGCTATTTTGGAGGGAAATCCAGAGATGCGGGACAATTTGGATGCACAGTCTGCTGCCTTGATTTTGGAGCAGTACTTTCATGAGAAGAATTAGGATAAGTTGAGATGAATGCTGAGCAGTCCTACCTAAAGTTGTTGGAAGTTTTGCGCAAGCGCAAGGCGTCAGGAGAAGTTTTTGAACTGGCTGGTTTAGCCATGGGCGGAGCATGGATTGCTGAGCGTCTGGCTGATGATTTGGGTCTGCCACATTACGGGGTGATTAACGTCGCCTTTCATCGTGATGACTATGCTGAAAAAGGCATGACTGCAATTCGGACCGCTAAAACAATGCCCACCCAGTTGCCTTATGACGTGAACAGCGCACATCTTATTTTGATAGACGATGTTTTGCTAACAGGCAGAACTGTACGTGCTGCACTAAATGAATTATTTGACTTTGGTCGACCAGCCAAAGTGGAGTTGATGGTATTGGCAGATCGGGAAAATCGTGAGCTACCTATTTCTGCAGATTTCGTAGGGGAAACAGTGCAGGCACCTGATCACCAAGTACTTGTCTTGGAAAAAAATACTGACGGTAAATTCACCTTTCAACTTGAGGATCGCGACTGATGAGTGAGTTTATTCAACCATTTAATCAATTCAATGCTGCAGGTGATTTAACGCATCTTGTGACTCTCGAAGGATTGCCTAGAGAGCAGCTTGTTCATATCCTAGATACTGCGCAACAATTCGTAAGCGTTACCGACCCCTCTAGAGAGGTGAAAAAAGTCCCCTTACTGCGTGGCAAGAGCGTCTTCAATCTCTTTTTCGAAAACTCCACACGCACTCGTACTACTTTTGAGATTGCGGCCAAGCGTTTATCAGCAGATGTCATTAATTTAGATATTCAGACCTCCTCAACCGCTAAGGGTGAGAGTTTGTTAGATACCATTGATAACTTAGTGGCGATGCAGGCGGATATATTTGTTGTGCGCCACAGTGTTTCTAAGGCGCCGATTGAAATTGCTCAACATGTACCGCCGCATGTTCATGTGGTGAATGCTGGAGATGGTAGCCATCAACATCCCACTCAGGGATTGCTAGACATGTACACCATGCGCCACTTTAAGAAAGATTTCTCTGGGCTGAAGGTCGCCATTATTGGCGACATTGTTCATAGTAGGGTTGCCAAATCAAATATTTGCGCATTACGTACCCTAGGTTGTACTGATATTCGCGCTATTGGGCCAGAGAGTCTTTTGCCAAGCGATTTAGATATGCTCGGTGTGAAGGTGTTTCATAGTATGGAAGAGGGCTTGAAGGGGGTTGATGTAGTCATGACATTACGCATTCAGAAAGAGCGCATGGAGGCTGGTCAGGTTCCTGAGGGCGCGGCTTTTTTCAAGCAGTACGGACTTACGCAGGAGCGTTTAGCTTTGGCTAAATCCGATGCGATTGTAATGCATCCTGGACCCATGAATCGAGGTGTTGAAATTGATTCTGCCGTTGCTGACGGCCCCCAGTCCGTGATCTTGAATCAAGTAACTTTTGGGATTGCTGTGCGCATGGCAGTGATGTCAATTGTTGCTGGAAATTAATTGCTTAATTTCGCTTGCAATTTTTTCATCGAAGAAAGCATGGCTATCTAAAACGGCTTCATCTTGGGTTGCCGCAGTCGAAGGTTTGATATTTTTTGTCACAACTACGTGAAACTTACATAAATGACTCATTCCGAACATTTGCGCCCATGAATTATTTCTGTGGGGATTGATTTCTAGAACGCGTACATCTGGCCCAAGAAATAATAAATTAAACACCCCTGCTCCAACCATATAGGTGAAGGTGGTAGCGGTGGATAGGGTCTCAAGATAATCTTTAAAGCTCAGTTTGGAAAGGGAGACCTGCTCTATGTTATTGGCCTTCAAAAATTCTTGATCAATATTCAGCAAGTTTTTTCTGCTGAGTTCGTTTCGGCCATAAATTAAATTTTTTGTTCTTCTTTCTGTAATGCTGTGTTTAGCAAAACAAATTTCTTTTATTTCATGACATATTTCAAGGTAGTTGTCATAAACCTTTAGATCTCTGCCCTCGGGTGTGACAATAACTTTTGAGAAACGATAGATCTGCTCATATTCAAGAAAAATGAGATATTGAGGCTCAATGATTGACTCAAGAAATTCTCTTTGAAATTGATCGCCTTTGATGGATACACAAACACGTTTTTTATTTTTACGCCACTTTACGTAAAAAGGGAAGAAGATATCATGAAAAAAATGGGCGATGTTATCTACATGAATGAGTAGTAAGTAGAATTCTTCGCCTTCAAGGTTGGTGGAGTCTAGATTTATCGGCAGGCTGACTTTGCGCCTGATAAATTTCACTCTATCATTTTTGGCGGTAATTAATGAATTTGTGAATAGAAAATTTCTATATAGGACATAGTTCGATTTTCCTGAGATCGAAAGCAATAACTTCGTAAAAGTTTCTTTTATATTCATCATTTAATGTAAGCTGGCAAAGAAGATGCAACAAGCCCACTATAATTCGGTTCTATAGGGTTATTTTGCAATTATTCTAATGGCTTAAGTATTTCTTGATTCCAATAATTTTTTGCCCCAAAAAGGATTTATTGAGCTTGAACCCCCCAATCAAGAAGAATTGGCTCCTGCTATCTCATGCCTTTAATATGGACGGCAGGGCAGCGAGCCTGACTATTACAGACAAGATCCCCTATTTTTTAGAGGCCGGGATTAAACCCACTGTTTTTAGTGCAATCACTGGATTGAAAGATACTCGCTTTCCTCATGTGCAGTTTTTAGCATGGGGTCCGGCTGCATTTCGGTTTGATTTTCGCCACTGGATTGCGAATCAGTATGGACGAGGATTTATTTACAAGATCCTGACTCGTACGGTTTCAGTATTGCTGGCACCACTTATTGCCATTGAAAAACTATGTTTGGGCTATTCAAGTCAGTGGTCTTGGGCGATACCTGCGTTTGTTCGAGGTTATTTCTTAATTCGTGCTGGCAAGATTGATGTGATTTATTCCATTGGCAGTGCTTGGTCGGCCCATTTAGCTGGGGTGTGGCTCAAGAGGGCTACGGGTCTGCCATTAATATCGGAGGTCCACGATCCCTTGGTGATTCGAAAATCTCCAAACGATCAAGGCTTTCAGAAGTCTAAAAACCGCGATGCTGGCTTTCGACATTACTTAGAGTCCCAGCTTTGCAAGTACTCTGACTATGTTTGGTGGTTTACTGATGGAGCCATGCATTATGCGAAGGTGCGCAATCCCAATTTAAATACCCCTGGTAATGCCCGTGGTTTTGTGGTGATGCCTGGTGCCAATCCGCCGGGTAGCATGACAAAAAGGGCTGCCCATCGATATGGAAAGCATTTAAACCTTGCTCACTTTGGATCTCTGGCCAACGATCGATCGCTTTCCATTATTTTAAAAGCCGTCAACACTCTTTTGGATAAATATCCTGAGGCTAGACAATCGATTCGTGTACATGCATACGGCGCCCCCTTAGATTCGTTATCAGTGGAGGCCATAAAGCGCTATGACTATGCCGATATCTTGCAAGCGCATGGGCGCCTTGAAAAAAATCTCCTTACTGGAAAGTCTGGGCGCGAACAGGTGGCCGAGAAAATGCAAGCAGCAGATGTCTTGATATTGCTTCATGGAATTGACGAGTGGTGCGCAGAATACATTCCATCGAAGTTTTACGACTACCTTTGGGCTGGCCGCCCCATATGGGGCATTACACACCGCAACCCCCAGTTGGATAAAATGCTGTTAGATCGAGGATCCTATCTCAGTGCTGATGGGGACGCCGAGGGCATAGCGATGGCGCTTGAACGTATTTGGTTGGACTGGCAGAAGCAGCAATTAATTGATCCTCTTTGGAGTCCAGTCGGCGTAGACCAAGCGGTCGCAAGCATTCTTTCTCATATACATGCTGAAGGGTTATGTTCGTGATTGATTTAGTCCTCTACTGCAAGTCTTATCGCAAAGATTTTTTGCGCTTAAAGCAATTGCTAGCTTCAATCCAGAAATACAACAAAGATCAGATCTCGTTTTATATCTCGACCCCGCAGGATCAATATGATGATTTGGTCAAAATATTAGGATCAAATGGATATCAATGGGTTTCTGATGAATCTATTGTTGCTGCAAATAAACAGACTCCAGTTGGCATTTTGGCAACGAAGTCTGGGGGTCTTGCTCAACAGGTTATTAAATCTGAATTCTGGCGCCTAGGTTTATCCATTAACTATGTATGCCTAGATTCGGATTGTATTTTTATACAAGAGTTTGCGAAGTCAGATTTTCTCGCTAGCGATGGTAATCCTTATGCCGTCATATATCAAAACAAAGAATATTTTCAGTTAGCCGTCGATCGTGGGCATGCAAGAGCGCCAGAAAATCTCAAGGCTGAGGGCGATAGGGTTAAGGCGTTATTCGGGCGAGAGGGGCCAAACTATTATTGTCCTTGCCCTCCATTTATCTGGTCTGCCAAGGTTTGGGAATCTCTTGACCAGGAGTATCTGAAGCCGCGGAATATTACTTTTTGGGATCTGTGTACCCAAGAACATCCCGAGACTCTTCTGTACTTAGAGGCCTTATTAAATTTTCGAGCCATTCCGCTGTACCCAATTGAGCAACTGTTTCGGGTTTATTACTATGACTGGCATTACTTTCTGCTGAGAAGGTTGGGTGAGTCGACTGCTAAGCTGAAAGAGAATTATTTAGGCGTAATTTATCAGTCCAGCTGGGATTTGAGTTTGGACTATGGGGGCAGTCAAAAATCTATTGTTTCTAGAGCGCTCAAAAAGTTAAAAAGAGTTGGTCGATACTTGCAAAGCTGGGTTTAATCATGAATATGCCTTTGGTTAGTATTTTGATGCCTGCTTATAATTCGGAGCGTTTTATCGGCGAAGCTATTGATAGCATTCTGAATCAGAGCTACACAAACTTTGAGCTCATTATTTTTGATGATGGCTCAAGTGATGGCACAAGAAAAGTCATTGAATCTTACAATGATTCACGAATTGTTAAGGTGCTATCAGATAAAAATTATGGCGTTGTAAAAGCACGCAATGAAATGATAGATAGGGCAAAAGGCAAATATATTGCCCTTATGGATGCCGACGATATCGCCGATCCTACGCGCCTGGAAACGCAAATAGAGGTGCTGGAGGCGGGCGATTGTGATATCTGTGGCAGTGCCCAGTGGGTTTTGGATGAGACTAGTACCCGTATTAAAAAATCTAAGGATAAGTTTACGGATGCCGACTTGAGAGCACTGCTAAGTGTTTATTGCGGCTTATGTAATTCGACAATCACTGGCAAGGCAGAAATTTTTAAGCGCTTTAAATACGACACTACAATACTCACTTCAGAGGATTATTTCCTGTGGGTTCAGATGGCTGCTGCGGGATTTCGTTTCATCAATCTGAAAGACAGGCTGATAACCTATAGGCGCTACCCGGCTCAAACTAGCGCTGTACATCTTGAGAAATTTAAATTGACTACGGCTGAGGTTCAAAAAAAATATCTTGAGCTTTTAGGCATCCCTAAAAAATTCTTACCTGAGCAACAGGGTTGGTCTACCCGATTGAGTAATGGTGTTGGTTTGTTAAAAGCGTTGAATCAAAGATTTAGTGGCATCTCATTTAAGGTAAATTGCGAGATATATGCGCGCTTTCAATACAGGCGTAATGGTTTTTGGACGCCATTAACTCGTCTCGAGAGATATTGCGTTGCTGCTTGGGTGGGCCTATTTCCCAACGCCTAATCCAATAGGTTCTGTGCGAGATGTTGGGTGATAGCAGACGTTTCCGCCTCGGTAATGCTGTTTCCTAGCAGTAATGTTTTGTTTGCACCCCTATATGAGTGCCACATTTCAGGCATTATTTTGATTTGCTCTCCCAGCATTCCGGCTAAATGTGACATGCCACTTTTAGAGCCTATGAGGATGTCAGCATGCAGTAAATGGTGAAATGTATCTATGAAGCTAGTATCAATATACTCAGAGACCTCAAAGTCAGTGGCTTTAAAATGATCTTGCCAAGAGAATGGCAAGCCATTCTCGGAGATATATTGACCATTCCAGCCTTCGCTAAAAATATGAATGGCGATTGGCTTAATACTAAATGCAGTGACCACTTGAAGTACATTTAAATACCAGGAATCAGGGAGCATTCTTGAAGATAGGTCGGAAAATTGTCTACTAGGAAGCAGATCACCGCGCCGTATATGAATTGCAATATTGACCTTAGATGAATCGTATTTAAGTGGAATCGGATGTTGTTCCTGCGCCTTGATATAGGCTTTGATAAACCAATCCCTGCTTGCTTCGTATTCATGGTCACCAAATCGATTGCGACTGATTGTGAATACGACGTTTGATTCTGGGTGGGATTGAATGAAGTGATCAATGGATGAGTAGACCTCATCATCCACTTGATGATTTGATGGAATATGAATTTCAAACTCAGGAAGGGGGATTACTTTAAGTTCACCACGTCGAATCCGGCTTTCAATCTCTTCACGACTGACAAGCAGATTTTTGGGGCTAAGCATTCGATTGAGGTCGTTGCCAATATTATGTGTTTCGTCTCGCTTTTTGCCTCTCAAAGTGCGCAAAATTTGTTTGATTTTCCATCGTAATGAGTCTTGATGGGACTTGATTAGTTGGCCTTCGGAATATGCAAAGTCTAAATTATTTCTTGCAGCAATTTTAAGGGCTCGATTGATGATTCCCATTGAGTGACCAATGCCAGCATCTGGATTGTCATAGTCAATTAAAAAGCGGCTATTCATAAGCCTAAATCTTGAGAAATTTTGTTGATAATGGTTGAGACATATGTTGTTGTGTCGAATTGCATTGCAATCGGGCTATTTAGAAATTGCTTAATATTAGATTGATATTCTGCGTATTGAGATGCATTGATTCTCAATAGGAACTGGTGGACTTCTTCTGTAGAGTTAAATTTCCTACGGTCAATGTAGCATCCATCTGGGATGAAATCTTGAATCGTATTTGAGCCCCAATAAATGGGGATGCATCCGCTAAAGAAGCAATCGAATATTTTTTCACTAATGTAATCAGGTAAATTGGCTACATTCTCATAGCAGTAAGCAAATTTTGTTTTTTTATAAATGTCTTCTTTATTTTCAATTTCACCTTGATAGCTGGGGAATGGTTTATATCCATACAACTGGGTTGCTAAGCGCTGAAATCTTCTAGAAATCTTATTGGTAAATG
>Ga0214220_1000041_pt1 | contig 67678 bp, 80 predicted proteins | sample TroBogypolimnion_5_FD_153058 | JGI IMG/M metagenome (GOLD analysis project Ga0214220, IMG submission 153058) | Freshwater microbial communities from Trout Bog Lake, WI - 31JUL2007 hypolimnion | ecosystem: Environmental > Aquatic > Freshwater > Lake > Hypolimnion/Profundal zone | place: Trout... | reverse complement strand
TCTTTTTCAAGATATTTATTAAATCCTTTATCAAAGATTTCATTAGCCATATAAGGATAATTAGCTTTTAATTCATCAAACCATTCTGTTAATGCTGTTTTCATAGGTTATTTGTTTTTAATTACTTTGTAATTTGAACCTGCTATATGTTCATGGTGCACTCTTGCTAACCAATACATATCGCATTTGCCATCTTTAATTGGCGGTTTTTCAAAGTACATTTGGAACTCACTTGATATGGCTGTAAACCTGTAGCATTTTTCTTTTTGCGTGCATCCTTCTCCTGTACATTTATTGATGTCTGCCATAATTATTGGTTATAGATATTTATTATTTTAAAAAGTTCAAAAGCAACTTGTGGTACTATTGCATTTCCTGCTGCTTTTGTTGATTCTTGTCTCCATTTTGGAAAGGTAAATAAAGTCCAATTCGGTGGGAATCCCATATGGGTTCCATTCACAATGGAATATATTTTCCCATCCCATCCATTGGGCAGCTAAATCAAAACCACCAATACCTGAAAATAAACTTCCATGTGTCATATATTGATTATTGTTTTTAACTTACAATTTTTGAAAACAGCGACAACGTGCTCGTCAATCCAAAGTCTAGTATTATCCCATGTAACATGATCAACTAAATTAAGATTAGAATAATTCATGACGTATATAGTTGTTACATTATTAGTAATACCTCTATAACATATCTCGTAATTAGCTTTCATAATTATATTTTTTCTTTTACTATTGAAGGTAATGCCATCCAATGGGTGGGTTGGTAATCATCATCAACTTCACCATCCCCATTAATATCCCCATAGCAATTAGCCCAAAAAAAAGACCAGCGACCATTGTCATCTGGTAAAAAGGATAATGTCATTACCATTAATTCCCCATTGCAGGATACTAGAACGTTTTCCGAATAGTCCTTTCCTTCGATTAGATCCGGCAATTTGTCTTTAACTGAAATCCATTCCATGATGTTGTTAGTTTAATATTAGCGGAAATTTTTGTCTTGCAGAAATCCAATTACAAATAAGATAACTAGAATTGTAACTACTGTGAAGATTCTGTCTGTGGTTTTTTTAGAAAGTTTCATTTTTTTATTTTTGCTTACACAAATCTACATAAAACTTTTATATTAAAATTATTATTTTAAAACTTTTGTATCTTTTAACAATTATTTATAAATTATGACATTCCTAATTCCTTACTTATTTTTTCCAGATGTATTAAAAAAGAATTCATAAAAATAATTTTTCCTTCCAGTACCCCTCTTTGGCGTATAAGGTATTTCATCAATTTAACTTTTTCTATTGCTTCACTGGGATCGTGTGGGAGGGATTCTGGCAAATCCCCTTGTTGGGCTTGTAGTATTAAATCTTCACCATCCATAACTGATTTTTGCTGGACAAAGAAATCAGCTATTGAAAGCATTAATTTGTAAATCTTTGCAAAAGATTCGTCGTCGTTGTTTTGATACATTGTATTATTTTTTATTAGATTTCCAATGATCTGGGATAATAGTATCTATCCCTTTACCATTCATTTTATTTCCGTATATCCGTATATCTTCAGAATATAAATGTTTTACTTCACCTCCAGCTAACCTAACAACCCATACGGAATTAACGTCTAAGCTGTAATCGAATAAAAATATAGCATCGCCATCTCCCAGTGGCGTGGCAACTTGAATTACTGGTTCTATTCTTATAATATTCATTTGTAAATATATTTATTGATTAATCCCAATATCCATGAGATGAAGTAAAGAATTCAGGATTATTCCGGTTAATGAATGTTTTCCACATTAACCAAGCCATGTATAGAATACCTTTATTTTTAAATCTTCTGGGTGAAGTCCAGATTCCATTTTTATGTTTGTACACAACAAATCTTTTCGGATTAATTTTAAGGGATATACAATAATCTTCGGCAACTAAAAATCTAGGATCATATCCCCCAGTTTCCCAATAAGCATAAGTTGAAAATAATTGAAAACCTCCAATCGCAAATGGTTGACCGAAAATTTTATGACTTACCCATTGCAACCGATCAAAAACACGATATCCCCAGTCATAATTTGAATGGGTCCTGAAAGGGATAGTAAGTAAATCAAAATTCCCTTTATTGTATCGAAGTAAATCTAACAGCAAAAAAACATCAGTAATAAACATATCAGCATCAATAAATAGGACATAAGGTGTTTTGACAAATAAGCTGCCATTCCTTCTAGCAAAAGATGGGAAACCTCCCAGCGTGAATGATATATCGAGATTGTAAAATAAATAATTATCAATCATTGGCTCCATTCCTTTATCGCTACTATCCGCAATAATTACTTTGGTTCCTTCAATGAAGGCTTGGTTGTTTAATTTCTTTAAACAATTAATTATGTTTTCCCCTTCATTCTTATTTGGAATAACGATTGTTAATTGATCTTTTATTTTCATAATGCTAAATTAATATTTATTAATTAAAACTTTGATTTTAATATTTTTAATTTAATCGCTGCTATCTACAATATAAATATGATTACAAACTTTACATTTATAAGTTTTGAGACATGATTCTTGCGATTGCTGGATATATTCATGGCTGCATCCAAACTTAAAATACAAATAATCAACCTTACCCTTTTCGTATTTAGGTGCAACTGCTATTCCAGTGTTATCAGCAAAATAGTATAAATGATAATCTATTGTTCCGTATGGCTTTTTAAGCCACTTTTTAGGCTGTCTAAGTTCGGTGTTCATGATTTTACGCTTAGTTAGTAAATTCATGAATGTGCCAACTGTAATTTGGGTAATCCCATCCGGAATGTCATTAAAAGTATTCATCTTTTTATTTTAACTTAATCTAAATAAGATCTTGACTTATCTGGGTTTTCCCCTTTTTTATGATTTATAGTTACTTTAACCTTAGTAGCCAATGGATAAAATGATTCAAATTCTTTCATTGGTATTTCAATTCCATTTTCTATATAGAACTTGCCTTTACTATTAACCATAAAAGTTGTGTACCTGCGTTTGTCTAAGTTTTCTAAATATTCCTTAACCGACATTTCTCTTATATTTTAATTCGTTATTAAATATGTGGATAGACCATTGGTTGAAGTTTTCTGGCATTTCTTTCGGATAGGTTGTTTTGAAGTTAGGTATATTATTAACCTTTTCTCCTTTAATTGGTTTTCCAAAAATTAATCGAAATAGAATTTTCTTAATCATGCTAATTGTTTTAAAATTTTTTTATTGTTTTGTTTCCGGTGCTATTATTATTTCAAGGGTTCCAGATAGATGTGCAACATTTTTTAATATTTCATCCAGATGTCTTTTCCTTTGATCGTAATCTCTATAATTAAAAGACTTGACAAACTGATCCCTGAAGTAAATGGTGCAGGATCCCTTTACGGTATAATTACGTTGTTTCTTTGCCATTGTGTGGTTCAAATGTGAAAAAATCTCGGTTGATGTAGAATTTGCGTTCAATACCGGAAGTTTTAAAATAAAGGAAGGATCCTGATTCAATTCCTCTTTTTTTGGTTATCCTATATATTCCTCTTTCGGTCCGTATATTAATCGTTGATTCATTTGCTGGCAGGAACCTAAATACATTATAATTAATAGACCACGAGTTTGCTTTTTTAAATACTTGCTTTTCCTCGTCATTTTTATAATAGGATATAAAGCCATTGGTATTTTTAGTCAGCCATCCAATGTTCCTTATTCTTTTCTCGGAAGCTAGCCGGAGAAGTATATCTCCGGTTTTGCTATCTAAGGTAAGCTGCCCATCTTCGTCCTTGTAAATAAATGTAGTGTCCATATTATTAATTTTCAACTAAATTAGAATTTTCAGATATTGGATACAGTTCTTTAAAACAATCAATTGCGGTTATAGGTTTTTCACCAAAGGCTATATAATGATAAGTAATTAAGCTAAGTGCTGTACCATATTTTAGATCAAGGATCGATATTTCTGAACTTAATTTCTTTTTTATATCCTCAATAAGATATGGATACTTTTCCATGTCGTTATTAATTGCTTCTAAAATTTCAGGTTTAAGTCTTAATAAGAGATTTTCGTAGTGCATATTTGTAAATTTTAAAAATGTAAAATAATAATTCCGAATGAAGAATAAGCTATATGGTATCCTTGTTTAATTAGTCCCATACATTCTTCGTACCAATTTTCATTCTTTGATTTGTCGATTGTTTTTGTTTTCATTTCTATTTTTTTTAATTATAGAATAAAGCTACATAAAACTTTTGTATTAAAAAAATTATTTTAAAACATTTTTACTTTTTTTTAACAATTATATATTCTGGCTATTCCACTATCTAATAACTTATTAATGTGGCTTTCGGTAAGGGTAAGAAAAAGCCCGATCTTAGTTCTGCCTACAATGTACTTGTAAACATATTTAGGTTCGGGCAATTTCTTTCTATTTTCCCTTTCGATAGTTTCTACCAATTCAATAATGTTTCCATCTGTAACGAATTGTAATTTATCTGGGATATTCATAATTAAAATGGAAGGTCATCCACTATTTCTGTTAGGTTATTAATATTATCTGGTGAACTGTGCGATGGTCCGGATACTGGAGTTGGTGCATTTACTTTGAATTCACCATAGGTAGAAATAAGCCATTCCTTCCAAAATTTGATTTGTTTTTTATTATCTAAGTATGTTTGTCCTGCAACTGGTTCCAATGGAGGTAAATCTCCCATTCTATCTTTGGTATATGCAGCTTTAAGTGCAATATCATTTTGCCTAACAAAACAGGTCTGTATTTTTTTACCTTCAATTATTTTTTGTGAGGGACTTATTTCCACAGGTTGCAAAGGATCTGAAGATTTAAGGAAATTACACAATGAAAGGAAATAACGACTATCTGTATACATTTCTAATTGGAAAGATTCGCCATCACTGTCAATAATTATTTTTGCAGTTTGGTAAGTTACTCCGCTGGATGGTGAAGTATTTGTTGCAAATCCTACTTTTTTAATTATTCCTCCCAATGATCTATATGACTTGTAATTGCCATCGTTTTGCTTAACTGATAAATTACCATCCTTAATGTTAATGAATGTAATGTTACTACTGCTTTCTTTTAATCCCATGTTGTTTATTTTTTATTGTTAATTAAAATATTTTTTTTAAAAAATTAATTGCTGTGTATACAATTTATCTTTTGGCTGAATAGTATTATATGCTTCAACTACAAACCAACTTAAACTTATTATTAAACAAGGTGAATTATCAACTGGATAGTCATAAGTTAAATTCATATTTCCATTTTGATAAACAATTAAATAAGCATCTGCATTATTCGCGACTACTTGTATAACAAACGATTCAAATGATTTTTTAAAACTACGCATCTTTTTAATCGTTCTAATTGGTATCCTGAAATCTCTTAAACATTCCACCAATAATAACCACATAACAACAGTAACCGTTTGATGAACTTCATTTTTAAAATGTTTGCCTTTGGGAATTAAAGTTAATGAATGTCTACGGTAATAATCCATTGGCATTCTTTCAAATACAGATTTTTCTTTTTTCTTTTTTTTGCTTTTCATTTTGATAGAATTTAATTTTTAATATTTATGTTTTAAAATAATGTTGGTTGAATAAATTTAGGCTTTTTATCTTCTATTCCTTTATTTTCAATTGGTAAATTATTTATTCTAGCTTCTGCAATTTTGGTATATTCCGGATCCTGCTCAATACCTACAAATTCAAAACCTTCTAACTTAGCAGCTATACCCGTTGTGCCACTACCGACAAATGGGTCGAGAACTATTCCATTTGGCGGTGTTACCATTCGTACAAGGTATTGCATTAGCTTAATAGGCTTTACCGTTGGATGGAAGTTTTGTTTTAAAGTATGTATTCTATCTTCTCTTTTTACACCAAGTTTAGTTCCAAAATCATGTTGTGGTTCTTTTTCTTCAAATTCATCCAATCCTTTATTTCTTTCTGCTTTACTTGCTTTTGCTTGGTATTGAAATCTATGGTTACTTTTTTCTATATTCTCTATGGTACTTATTGTGTCTTTCTCTATTTTTTTCTTGCCATTCTCGTAATTTATCTCTTTGACATGATTTGCAGTAACCTTGATAAGTTCCACTATTTCTAATAGCAAATTTTTCAATTGGTTTATATTCTTTGCAACATTGACATCTCCTATTTTCAATTCCATTAATGAATTTATGGTCTTCAATAAGCCTTCCATGTAAAAATCTATGTTCAGTCCTTGTAAGGCATTGTAAGTTTTCAATTCTATCATCACTTTTGTCAAGGTTGATATGGTGTATTTCGTATCCATTTGGTAGTTTTCCATTGACTTGTTCCCATTTATAAACTGACCTACGCTTTGAAAATATTGTTCTACTTCCTTGATTACGCCATTTAACGTACCAACGACCTTCTGATTTTCTAAAGTATTCCCACATATATTTTGATTTATTTGATTGTAAATATATGTAAAAAAAACGTCACTACCTCCATAAGAAAAATTCATAAAATATCTACTAGCACCACCTTGACTTGCTTTATTGCGACTTGTCCAAACATTAAATTTTCCTAAAGAATTTGATTTATTTTTTACCACATATTCTTTTATTATTGCACCACTTTTTAAAATACCACTTTGTTCATCTAATATTCTAATAGGGCAATCTTCGTGGCAATCCCAATCTTCTACTTCTTCATTCCCCTCAATGTCAGTATGTGAAGTTGCAACTTTGCTTTGTTTTGCACCATAAATTCCATTTGTAAAATCTCCATCACGACCCTTTCCAATATCTTGGGGTTTACTATTACTGCCTTTTACCTTTTTAGTTCCTTTACATACACAATCTTCGTGGTGTGTTAAAATGATATTGGCGGGGAAACGACCTTGCGGTTGTTTAAATTCGCCTTTTGTTTTTGATGTATCTGTAAATATTGTATGACCATCATTAATTTTATTATTTTCACCACGATATTGACCACCATTCAAATCGTCATTTGTTCCTATTCTACTCGCATCTATATTAATTCCACCTACTCCCCATTTAAGGATATTTTCTGCAATAGACAATCCTTTCTCTAATGGTTTCCTTGCTAAGACTATTGGTTCATTGGCAGGTTTCAAAGCAGTACCCCAACCATCCCATTGTTTAGCGGATTCCGTTGCTGGGGCGGTAATCATAACCTCATCTGGACTTTTTAGATTATTGTCATTCCATCCCTTTTCTTTATTAAAAGCATTTCCTTTATTCAAATGTTCAGCTTTACCTATTACTTCCCTTTCAGCACCTTCCATTTTATCTAAGGCTTTACTGATATTATGGCTTTTAGGAAATCCTGAACCATATAGCCATTGTATACAATCCCTGACCTCAAAACCTGCAAATCGCATAGACATAACTCCCCAATCGTAGGTTCTTGTTCCAAAGAATGATAATACATGACCCCCATGCTTTAATACACGATATACTTCTTTCCAAAATATCGGTTGAGGAACAAAGGCATCCCACTCCTTACCCATGAACCCACTACCACCGACTTCGTGATAACCATGCTCAATCCAATCTTTCATTAAATCGGCAGCATTCGGTTCTTTACCTAGTCCGTATGGTGGATCGGTTACGATTGAATCAAAGTAATTATCAGGGTATTGCTTTAATACGTCTATGTTATTTCCGTTTATTATTTTCATTTTAATATTTTTGTTTTAAAACCCTTCAAAGTCATTAAGATTAATTATTTCTACGTCGTCGAAGAAATTACCTTGCGACTTAGCTTCAATTATATACGAATCATCAATCAATGGTTTTTTTAGTCCCATAGTTTCTACTCTCCTTAATTCATTTAAATAGAAATCTTTATCGGCTTTAAATTCATCTGCTCTTTTTGGATCAATTACAATCTTATCATTATCAATTAAACAATATCTACTTTGATTAGGTAAATAATCGAAATCGCATTCGCCTCCAGCTTTACCCCCAGTTCTACGTCTTTTAATCTTTAATGAACGAAGTTTGGTTAATGTAGACGTTTTATCACGCCACCATTCAGGACGGTCCACAGCCATTATATTATCAATCTTATTATTCCACATTGCGCCACCGGCTAAATGCCAAACATCAACATCTGGTCTTTTACCCTCTTTATCTGGTAATACGTTTCTAGGGTGAGCAATTATGTTATAGGAAAGATTATTCATTAGTGCGAATCTTTTTGATTCTTTCAGCATAATTGATAAAATTTGATCGTCCCTATTATTTCCCTCAAACAAATTATCTAATTGGTTGAATGGATCAATTACTACTCCATCCAGTCCATGCTTTAAATGTAATTTTCGGAATATGTCATGAATTGTTGTTATATCCTGAACGTCGGATGGATATACATATATTATATGATCCTGCAAAAATTCCATTGCACCGACATATTCTTCCTCCGTCATTTTATTTCCGCGTCGGTCATCAACGTGTTTTCCTACATACATTTCTATTAAATCAATGAAGAAGTCACTGGCTGGAAAATTTTCCGGAGAAAATATTGCCCACTTCCAATCGCAATACATTGACATGATAATCATTAAATGAAGTACAAAGGTTGTTTTACCAAAGTTTCCGTAACCAACCCATAGATTTAATTCTTTTTTCTTCCATTTGAATAATTTATCCAATTCACCATAAAAGGTAGTATTGCCTTGTGTTAATCCTTTTTGGAAAACTTCAAGTAAATCATCGGCAACGTCCATTACCTGATAAGCACCAACAATAGGTAATTGCTGCGCACTTTCAATTACTTCTTTTACTTTATCTGAATTAAAGTATACTAGGACCTCATTTAAGTCTTTACAAGTTCTAAAACCACCTTTCACTTTTTCGTCTGGGATTATCTTATCTTCAGGATACTTAACAAACCAGCACTTATCCACTCCAAGCCTAAAACTTAAAGCATCTTTAAGAGCCCTTCCTGCTTCATCGTCATCCACAGCTATAATATGCTTTTCAATATGTTCTATTTCCTGCCAACTATTATCTATATAGTCTAGTCTAGCATTATTACCGGCGGCTCCATTTGGAACACTAACCACATTATATATTTTAGATTCTATGCAACTGGCTGCATCAATTTCACCTTCAACCCAAATTAACTCTTTTTCGTCTTTTGCTGCATCTATATTATATAGACATAATTCCGCACCCCCAATTAATTTAAATCCCTTATCCTTAGATCTGAACTTAATATTAACTAACTTATCATTTTTGTAATAATTAAAGCAAATAGCTTTTTTCTTTGTTCCTCCGAAGTTTTCAACGCTTTCAGATATTTTTAAACGAAGTAGCGTGTAATTAGATATTTTTCTTCCCTCAAACCATTTAACTACATTGTCAGATACTTTCTGTAGTCTAGGCAGTGGTTTATTGTATTCTTTTTTTACAATTTCTTTTTTTTTATAAGAAACAGATCCTTTAAAATCACAAGGATGGTTAAAGCATTTATATACACCATCATTAAGATTAACATATAAGGAAGGATCCCTCATGTTTTTTCTATCATTGCCACATTTAGGACATATCCCTTTACCGTTCCTTATTTTACTGGTATCTATGCCGACCTTTTCAAAATCATCTTTTGTATACACAGGCTTTTTTTTGTAAAAGTAAATAATAAAATTCTATTAAAAAAAATATTTTAATATATTTTTATTACTTAAAAAATGCAAGTTCAGAAGAATATACATATGAACCTATGCCATCAATTTTATTATCATAGTAAAAGAATCCTGCCTTCTTTAACTCTCTTAATATCTTGCTTTTAGTTGATTTACCCATTATAGCTTCAATCTTAGTTATAACAATGCTATAAAAAATAGCAAAACCAGTATGTTCATCAAGTGAAAGAGTTACTAAATATTGTTTAATATTTTCTTCTTTTAATTGCTCATTTAGGAATTCATTTTTTAGAATACTTTGTTGTGCAATTTTAATATCCTTTTCAAATAATTTTTTGTAATCTTTACAAGCTAGGTACTTTGTTTTCATTTTATTAGTTTTTATTATCATTTAATTTTAAGGCTCAAATTTCGATTATTTTTATCAGAGGCTAATAAGTGTACACATTATCAATTAAAATTCAAGGAAACGGCTAGAATGTGCCAAATTTTATCATTTTAATACTTAGGCTTACCCCTCCAAATGTCTTTTGGTAGAATTTCTTTGAATTTTGCCATTTCCGATTGCTCCCTTCCCAATTCAAAAAACGACCCATCGGATAGCCTAACTTTTTTAAAATCTTCAACAAATTCTACCCCCCGAATTGACTTATCGGATTCTGAATTTTTGTTCAATTTTTTTGGTTCATTTTTTTGGCAGTAATTTTTCCAAATTGAAGAAAATTGGTTATCGATATTTTTCAGCGAAAACTTTTTAAAAAATTCATCGGATCCGACAAACTCTAAAATTTTATTCCATTCCTCCAAACAAACTTCCATTTTTCCGTTCAGCGAACTTTGGCTTTCCCAGCCCTTTGCTTTTTCAATTTTTTGGGCAATGGACCAACAATTTTTTTTATCATCATTATCGGGTAAGTCTGTTGGGTTTTTTTCAAAAAATATTTTTGCCATGTCGCTGGTTAAAAATTTTTCATTTTCAAAAATTACTTCTTTTGTTTTTACTATTTCTTCATGGTTATTATTATATTCATTTTCATCTTCAGGAATTTGCTTGAAGTTTTGCTTGAAGTTTTGCTTGACATTTTGCTTAAGCAAAACAGTGCTTTCGCCACCCCTTTTTCCTGATTTTGACCTTATGTCACTTATGGTCCCATCCTTTAACATTCTTTTCTGGTATAGCTTTTCGCCATCAAAGTGTAAAACTTTATAATAAAACAATTCTTTTAACGAATTTTCCATCACTTCTTTGGGTGCTGGAATTTGTTTAAGCAAAACCGAAGCAAAGTGCGAAGCAAAACTCAAGCAAAATTCAAAATTTTGCTTGGCATTTTGCTTGTCGTTTTGCTTGACGTTTTGCTTGACATTTTGCTCAAGCAAAATTGCTCCATACGTTTCCATTTTATGCAAAACGCATAAGATTTTTATATAAATTCCTTGCGTTTCCCAGCTGCAATTATTCAGCTTTTCGTCGGTTAAATAGTCCTGAATATATAGGGGCATATAAGGTTGATTTCTAAGTGCCATTTTACTTGTAATTTTTAGTTGAGTATGTTGGAGTTGGCTTAATAAGGATCCGTTTTCTTTTGTTATTTGTCTTAATATTTATATCTTTATTATATGTAGTTTCTTCATTACTAGACAAATAAAATGCCATCACTTTTCTAATGATGGCATCAATGACCGGAATAAATTTTTTAGGATAGCATATAACAATATATTCAATACCGTCATTCTCTTTAATATTTGCTTTGTGCAAACAAAAGAAATTTTTTAATAGATTTTGTTTATCGAACCAAACCTGAATTGCACTGTTGCCTATTTTCCTTCTAACTTCAACTGGGGGAATGGGAATGTTTTTTAATTGGCAATATTTAGTTAGCTGTTTGTAGATGGTAGCCATAGTAGAAAAAAAAACTTTGGCGAGTAAGCACATACAAGCCAAAGATCTAATTGAAAAAAATATGTTCTATCAATCGAACATCATTTCATAATGTGCTTTATGTAATGATGTTGTATTAGTAAAAATAGTATAACAATATTATACTACAAAGAAAAGTTTGTTCCCAGTGCTACATTTAAATCATCTAAAACATCTGGTGTAATTACAACTCTGTCACTAAGTACGTTACTTAAATGACTGTTTGAAATATTGGCTTTGTCTGCAACAAACCTTTGCTTAATACCTCTTTCAGATAAATATTCTTTTATTGTGGACCCTAGTCCGTTATTTGTTTTGGTTAAAACTTCATTCATAGTAAATCATTTATGCAAATATAATACTTTATTATTAATACAAAATAATTAAAAATATTTTTTTTTGTAAAATTTATCTTTTAATTTTGGTACTCATGATTAAAGTTAAATTTGGTAACTGTCCTGAATGCAATGACGAAAAAGATAAAGCCATTGTTGCAGGAGTTTGCCTCTATCATTATAAAAAGAAAAGAGCTGAAATAAGTATTACCAGATCGCGTGAAAAATTAAAAAATAGTAAAATAGTTGAAAATGATTTAACAAAACCTACAAAACTTTATTTAAAAAATAAAGATGTACCGGTTCTGTATGAAGATGTTCAAAATTGGTTTAAGCATTTTATGGCTAAGTCTAATAAAAGATGCGAAAATTGCGGAGCCAGTTTAAAAAACTATAACGATAAAGACTGGTATGGTAGTCAGCATCATATTTTAGAGAAATCATTATTCCCGACATTAGCAGCAAATTTAGAGAATCACATGGTATTGGGAAAATGGTGCTGTCATTCACAATGGCATACTTCATGGCAAAATGCTGAAAAGATGAAATGTTTTCCAGTAGCAAAACAAAGGGTTTCTAAAATAATTAATAATTTGACTAAGAATGAATTTCGGAGGTTGCCAGAATGTTTTAAAAACTAAAACCCCCATCTTTCAAAAGATAGGGGCTAACCCAATTAATAGAACAGATAAAGATCTAGTAAGACCGAGTGCAATATAAATAAAATAATAATGGAACAAGTCAATACGGTTTTATTTTATAAGTTTTATTTAAAAGGGATTGATGAACCGATTGTAATTGAAGCCTTGTCAAAAGATGACGCGGTTGGTTTCCTCGAAAGGAGAAAAAATTATATACCGGCTCCGATTGTTGGGCTTCATGTATCCAGACCATTGTTTGGTGTAACAAAAAAAGATGAAGAAGGGATGAAGTTTATTTGGTGCGGGTTTGAAAATTCTCCAAACGGCTGGATGGAAGAAAATAAATTCAAAGCATTATCTATAAATATCTTAAAATAAAAATATTAATATTTTTGTATTGTTTAAAATAAAAATATTAATATTTTTCTTTTGTTTAAAAATTAAAACAATAAAATGAATAAGCTATTTTCAATCGGGATCCCCACTATTAACCAAGTTGATTACTTAGAACCAGCACTAAAATTGTACACCGATGACTTCCCGAATACGAAGATCTATGTATTAGATAACGGACTTCAGGACTTTAGACTAACATATAATAATGTAGAAGTAGTTAGGAATTATGATCCATTCCCAATTTCAAAGTCATGGAACTGGTTATGTAAAAAGATATTTGAACATAGCGATAATGCGTTAATCCTGAATGATGACATTTATTTAGGACGTTCCGAATCTGATATTCATTCGCTATTAATTTCTCAATCGCATAAATCAACTGATCTATTTTGTGCCGAACACAATTATGACTGTTTTTCTGCGTTTATTTTACCGAAACAAACATTTACTGAAATTGGCGGATTTGATGAAGAATTTTCCGGATGCTATTATGAAGATAGTGATTACTTAAGATGGCTTACTGTAACAAACAATAAGAATGTTTTATACACACCTGTTTTGAATTCGGAATTCTTTAAGAGAAATAGTTCAATTACTAAAAACCCCAAGTTGGCAGAAACTAAGCAAATTAATGAAAGGAGGTACATAACCAAGTGGGGAGGTCCTATTAATGGTGAAACTTTTCAAACCCCTTTTGGAAAATGAAGATAAAATCAAAAATGGTCCATTGTATTGTTTGTAGAAAAAAGTACACAATTAACTATAAAAGTGATGCCAAACAAGTTAAATCTGTTTGCCCACACACCTGTGGTAAGCATAATGTACATATAATAGTTTTAAAAAAATAATATTAATACAAATAAATTAAAATGAATTCGGAAAGAAGTATTGATGTAATTGTAGTATCTGATGCGAAAGATAATTTCTTTAAAAGTTTGACCGATCAAACAATTACAACGGCAATTAATAATGAAAGGAATATAAAAGTAAATGTAATTGTTGTGGAAAAATCGCATATAGTTTATCCTAACACTACTACAATTAAGCAGGATGAACCCTTTAATTACAACGAATCTTTAATTAAAGGCGCGGATCTGGGAAAAAGTGAATACATATTATTTGCAAACAATGATTTGTATTTTGGTTTTGATTGGGCTACTGAATTAATAAATGCAATGGAAGAACATAATAGCAGGTCGGCTTGCCCTTATTCATATATATCCCATGTAGAAAATAAAACTGACATGACTAAGCATATACCTATTTATGAAGGATATAGAATTAAATATGAATTTTGTGGCTGGGCTTTTTGTTGGACTAGGGAATTGTACAATAAGTTATCCCTAGATACTAGAGTTTCTTTTTGGTGCTCGGATGACGCAACAGCTGAACAATTAAAAATGAGTAATGAAAAGCATATTTTAGTTACTGCATCTTTAGTGGACCATCATGATAATGGAAGCAAAACTTTGTATTCTATGAGTGATCCAGAAATAAGGGAATTGACAAACGACCAAGTTTTAAAATTTAGAGAAATATATAAAAAATAAAAAATGAGCAAAACGGTAACTGTAATTATCCCAGTATTCGGTGACATAGAATATTTTGGTGAACTAGCTAAAAGAGCATACGATTCAGTTGTAAATCAAACAGTACAAGCGGATAGTTTCTTAATTTCAGTAGGTACAACAATGCAGGATGCTAGAAATACACCAGCTTTGAATAGTGTAAATACGGATCATATCATTTTTTTGGATGCCGATGATACATTGGATCCACACTATATAGAAAATATTACCAAGTTCGATGGCGATATAGTTGTACCGGCTGTGCATAGACTTTATGAAGATGGAACCGTAAATACCGACCAAGCACCCTATTTGCCAAAGGACTTTATGGTAGGTAACTATATTGTAGTCGCTGCATTAATCAAAACTGATTTATTCAGGAAACTGGGAGGCTTCCATGATTATGAGGCTTTGGAAGATTGGGACTTTTTTATGCGAGCACAGGAAGCAGGTGCAACTTTTGTACAAGGAACGACTGCTATTTACCAAATTCATGTTAGACCTAATAGCAGGAACACCAGCGATACTGCCCATGATATTGTATTAAATAACGCAAAAAAAAGGAGAAACTTAATATGAAAAGAGTAAATGTTTATTTTGTTACCGATGGAAGGTTATCATGCTTACAACGTTCTTTGGAATCTTTTTACGAAAATGTAAAGTATTATTTCAATGATGTATTGATTATTAATGATTGCATAGATCCAAATTTTGTAAGGGAAGTTGATATATTATGTGAACACTACAATATAAAGGCAATTCATCATCCCGAAAAAAGAGGCTTTTCTGGTGCATACAATTCTGCATTTAGTGCAATGAATAGATTAACGGCTGATTATTATTTTGGCTGTGAAGATGATTTCCTGTTTAATGAAAAAATAAATATTCAGGAAATGATTGACATATTAGAATATGACAGAAATTTGGTTCAGGTTTGTTTAAAGAGGCAAGCATGGAGTGAAGAAGAAAAAGCGGTGGGTGGCATTATTGAAAAAAGACCAGATGACTATACAAATAAAGAATCTGAAAATCTTAAATGGACCGAACACCGACTATTCTTTTCTACCAACCCTAATTTAGTTCCTAGATGGGTAATTGAAAGAGGCTGGGATATAAGGGATAGCAGCGAAGGAATGTTCAGCATTGAATTATTTAGGAACCCTAATTATAAAAGTGCATTTTTAGGACATAAATTTGATGCACCAAAAGTTACACATATTGGTGAAATTAGAAACGGCTTCGGCTATTAAAACAAAAGTATGAATAAGATCTGGGCAATTACAATGGTTAAGGATGAAGAAGATATTGTATATAATTCACTATTGAATATGGTAAGTGAGGGAGTTCATGGAATTATTGCAGCTGATAATTTATCAACTGATAATACCAAAAGTGAATTACTGAGGCTCCAAGCCGATGTAAGACATAAGTGCCAAATTGTTATAATAGACGATCCCGAAATTGGATATTGGCAAAGCACTAAAATGACTAATTTAGCAATACTGGCTAAGAATGATTATGGCGCAGACTGGATAATACCTTTTGATTGCGATGAACTTTGGTACGCCCCAGCTGGCAGGTTCCCCGAAGTAATTGATTCATTGCCGGATTATGTGAGGGTAATAAATGTGCCTATTATTAATCATTTTAGGACTGCATTGGATCCTGAAACCGGTAATCCATTTGCTGACATGAAATGGCGACATACAGATATAAACCCATTGCCAAAGGTGGCAATAAAGTGGACCAATGATTTGGCTATTGCACAAGGAAACCATAGTGTAATTAGTGAATCGGAACTAATTACTTGTACCGATACCATATATATAAGACACTTTCCATATAGAAGCTGGGATCATTTTTATAAAAAAGCAAAGAATGGAGCCGCTGCATACGCGGCAACAAATTTACCAATTTCAGCTGGGCAGCACTGGAGAAACTATTGGCAACTAATAGAATCGCAAGGTGCTGATAAAGTAAGGGCTGAAGTTTGGGAAAAGTATTTTTGGTTTTTCAGTCCACTAGATAATAAATTAATTTTAGATCCTGCTCCATTCAATAGATGGCATTAATTAAAAAATAAAATAAATTTTATGCTTGAAAAATTACCAAATGTTACCACTGAAGAACAAGTTTTGAAATTACAAAATTTGTATGATTATTTTAAAATGGTTTCTTATGCTCCAATATCAGAAGATCTTAGTTTTCAAAAGACCCCAGATAATGATGACGAAAACCCATACATCTGTTGTGAGCAAAAAATAATTCATTGGGATGGTGAAAGATATTTAATTACTAGCTTATACAATTCACACCCAACATTGGAGTATGCTACAAAAAACGAAGTGATTCAATTATACTTTGGTTACAAAAGTTCTTTAGGATTAGATTTAAGAAACGAATCAGGGGATCCAGAAGATAAGTCATACAATGATGGTATCGTATTATTTCATAGAGAAATTGTAGGAGAAGGAAGCCAACTTGGAATTAATTTTGCTAAAGCATTTTCAAAAAGGCAAATTATAATAAATTAAAATTTTACAATGAAAAACATTTTAAACGCTATCCTGCTGATTGTAATTGCAATCTTAATCTATTTGTTGCTGCAAAAAGATTCATTAATATCTTCCCAGATTAATAGGCAAGCGCAACTTCAGCATACTTATGACAGTTCGCAAAAGATAATTGATAGCTTACATGAAAGGATATCGGATAATGAATATGTTATTCACAGTTTAGATAATGTTAATGGTGCACTTACGGACCAATATCAATCGAAAAAAGGTGAAATTGCCCGACTTACTCAATCGGTTAATAAACCTATTTTAGTTGTAAATAGCTATAATTTAAAGCAATTAGATAGTGCATTCGCTGCCAGATACCCAACAGATACGATAAAAACTGATTCAATAGTAACGTTGCAAAAAAGCATAGGAATGAAATCTTTGGCTGATTTAATACGATATGATACTTTGACAAAGGTTATACCAATGTACCAATATACAGATTCAATATTGAATTTAAGATTGGTAAATAGAGATAGCGTAATAACAATTCAAAACAAAAGTATTAAAGACTATAACCAAATGATTGCTAATTACAGTAATCAAAGGGAAGTATTAATTAATCAAAGGAATGACGCGGATAAGGCTTTAAAGAAAAGTAAGCGGAAAAACTTTGTTACTAGTGCTGCTGCTGCTGTAATTGCTATCCTTTATATTTTAAAATAAATATGCACCCTCCGGACATATTATATTTTTTTATAATATTTGATTCACTTTATGTCATTATAATAGCCATGTGTGAATTTTACCCCTTTATCATAAAACTAAAAACTAAAAAATGGAATCAATCAAATCAGTCAAAAAGTTAGTAGAACTAAAACAAGGGGATAAGTCAGCCTATATCCTTTCAGTTAATGATGCAACGTGCGGTTGCCCACACAAACAACCTATTCCAAAACAAAACCCAATGACAAATCAAATGCAGGTTGATGCTCAACCTTGTATGTCTAATTGCCCATTGTTTGACATTTCAACGGATGCAGATACAGGGCTTGTTTTGGCTTCCATATACTGTGGTGGGCAAATTATTGACCATAAAATAGATGAAGTTATTTACGCGGAAAAATTGCAAAGCAAAACTTTAATTGTATAATTATGAAAAAAGTATTAATGCTATGCGATCATTATGCAAGGACCGGTTACGGTATTGTAAGTGAACAAATAGTCGCACACATTACGGCACATTTTGGAACAGACATTGCTTTGCATATAGTTGCATTAAACTATTTTGGCGAGCCAACTAAAACATTATTCAATGGTACTGTAATTGTATATGTGGAAAGTGGAAAGCTAAGTCAGGATAAGGAAAAGACACCAGAACACCTTGAACAAGACGATTTTGGTAGGATGACATTTTTGGAAAGATTGGTTCAAATGGACTTCGATGGTATTTTTATCATGCAGGATTTAGGTATTATTATGCCAATAGTTCCAGTATTGAAAGGGATAAAAGATGCCAAAAGAACGCAAAATAGAAAACAGTTTAAGTCTATTTTCTATTTCCCTATTGATTGTAATATCAATCCTAAATTCTTTGAAGGACTAGATTTCTTTGATTTAATAGCCACATATACTGAATTCGGTAAAAAACAAATATTAACTTCTAATCCAGATCTTAAAGGTAAAGTAAAAGTAATCCCACATGGAACGTCATTAAACGATTTTTATATTGTTCCTTCCAAAACAAAGATGGATTTCAGGGTGAGTTATTTTGGTGAAAACGAAAGTGAGTTATATATAATAAGTAATATCAATCGCAACCAGCCTAGAAAAGATATTCCAGCTACTATCTTTGGATTTATGGAAGCAAAGAAAAATTGGAAGCACCCGAAACGTCCTTTCCTTTATTTGCACATGAACCCGAAGGACCCAAATGGATGGGATTTACGCGAACTATTAAGCCAAACTGATTTAATTGAAGGGATTGATTATATGTTCCCTAAGTCAGAAGATGCAAATTTGCAAGTGGACGTTAAAACTTTGCGTTTAATTTACAATGCAACAGATGTGTATATTTCTACCAGCAGGGGCGAAGGTTGGGGACTTACTGCAACGGAGGCTATGGCTTGTGGAACTTTAACGATTTTACCATTGCATACTTCATACATGGAAATAGGAAAGGGAAGATCCTTATTTTTGCAGGAATTAAATAATGTTTGTGACATTATTGATAATACGATTAGAGAAGCGTGTTTTGAAGTTGAAATTGGAGAAAAGATAAATGAATCTTATATATTGCAATCTAACAACAATGATATATCCTTAATAGAATCTTCATTGAAATTCATTAATGACAATACTTGGGATAAGGTTTGCAAAACATGGATTAATTATTTCAAAGAAATATATTAATATAAATATTTTAATTCTCGGTCTAGGCTTTTTTGTTTTTAATTTCCCCCGCAGTTTCTACTGTGGGGGTTTTTGTATATGCCAATACCTATACAAATAAACTTTCAAATTTGCAAATATTTGTTTTAAAATAGTATCTTTACAAAAATTATCTAATGGCTGATAGTTCTAAATGGCATAGGTATGCTAACAATTCTACAAAGGCAACCAATTCTAGCCACTCCGCACATATTACAAAAAATAATTATAATAAATTTGAAGGTGGCGGCAAAACAATAGCACAAACTCCAGCACCTAAATCAGATAGAATATACGGATCAAAGAAAAATATCGAAGGCTCTGCTGCAACTGAAGGATCAAATATTGAACTTTCGGAAAAGACAGTAGAAACGCTAAAAGATAAATTGAAAGAGTTTAAAGAAAAACACCCTAATGTTGAAAATATAACTTTAGAGGATTTAAAAAAAGTATATCGGAGAGGAAGCGGTGCTTATAGCAAGTCACATAGACCAACCATTACTGGAGGCGCGCCTAATACAAGGGCAGCATGGAGTTTTGCTAGGGTGAATAAGTTTTTGGAAAAAGCGGCTGGGCATAAAGTTAAAAAAGCCTATGTTCAGGATGATGATTTAATAAAGTATGAAGATGGGGGTTTAACTCATTCTTTAGAAATGGCAATGACTAATCTAAAAAAGAATGGAATAGTATTAAAGAATAGTGGAATTACGGTAATTGCCTATAATACAGGAAATCAGGAAAGAAAACCATCCCTTTATAGCAAAAAAGTTATTTATGATGCAATACCATCAAAAAAAGTAGCAAGTAAAATAATTCAGGAAGTTGATAAAGGGAATTATGAGAATTTCAATCAAAGCAAAATTGATGACTATAAAAAATCTAACTTAATTATTGTGAACCAGAATGAAGTGGTTTATGATAGTAGCAATAGCGATATAAGATACGAAGATGGCGGCTTGATAGCACCCAACGGGAAAGTAAGTAACCTTACCCCCGAGCAATATAAGCTTGTACGCACTCCTGCATTCAAAAAATGGTTCGGTGATTGGGAGAATGACCCTGAGAACGCTAGTAAGGTCTTAGATGAGAATGGTGAGCCGTTGGTGGTTTATCATGGTAGTAGATATGGCGGTATAAATATTTTTGATATAAAAAAATCAAAAAGAGTAAGTTCGGGATTAAAAGAATATGGTAACTTTTTTACTAGCAACATATTAGTAGCTGAATTATATAGGAAAATTAAATATACCAAAGAGGTAGACGAAGAAAGAATAAAAGAAATATCAAAACTTGAAAAGTTACTCGATACGGTAAAAAGTAATAGAGAATATCGTCAAATTGAAATGGAGATTGATAAATGGTATAGTAAAGTATATGAAGTTTTTTTAAATCTAAGAAAGGTTAAAGAATTTGATGCTAAATTAGGCACAAATAAAGAAGGTTATTACAATTTAGAAGTCGATGCGGGTTATAAAATAGCAAGTGGCAATGATGCAATAGAATTTTTGAAAGAAGGTAAATTTGGAGTTGAAAAGGTTGATGGAATTATTGCTTATAATGTTGTAGAAATAATGCAAAAAACCCCTGATTGGCAAGATTATGTAGGTAATAGCTATTTAGTATTTGATTCACAAAATATAAAACTTGCCGATGGAACTAATACTACTTTCGATGCAAGTAACCCCGATATAAGATACGATGATGGTGGATCAATTAAAAATGATGCTTTCAAAAAATGGTTTGGGAATAGTAAAGTTGTAGATAAAAAAGGAAACCCATTAATAGTTTATCATGGTAGTCCAGATTTAAGAGGTTTAAAGAGTGATTACATATTCAAACTAAGATTTAATGATGGTGCTTTCTTTTTTACAAGTAGTTATTCAATGGCAAAATCGTATGCTGATGAAAGGAGGGCTTTTGATTATCAAAACGCAGAAGGTGGCGTGATGTTTTTTTACTTAAGTTTACAAAATCCATTAATTATAGATGCGAAAAACCAAATATGGAGAAAATTTGAAACTGAAATTAATGGTGTAAAAATAATTGGGACTAGGGATTTAATAAAATATGCAAAGAACAATGATTTTGATGGACTGATAATTAAAAATGTTAGAGATTATTATAATAATAATGAAAAAATAAAAAAAGGGGAGGACGAATATATAGTTTTTGAACCAACCCAAATAAAACTTGCCGATGGTAGCAACACAATCTTTGATGCAGCCAATCCTGATATAAGATACGAAGATGGGGGATTAAATAAAGATATTGTATGTAAAAATTGTGGATGGTCATGGAATACAGCTGATTCAGATGAAAGCGACAAATATGTATGTCATAAATGTGGATTCGATAATTCACCTTATTATGAACATGATGGCATAAAAAAAGAAAACAATATGGAAGAACGAGTTATATCATTGCCGGATACATATTCAAATGAGGAAAGGTTAAAAGAAATTCTTAACCAGCAAGGTTACGACATAGTTAAATCAAATAACGATGCTAATTTAAACAATAATGATATGAAAGAATATTTAGCAGAAGGCGGTCATGTTAAAGGGGATGGCGTAAAGTCAAATGATGCCAAGCATGGCGGTTACTTTGAAGGAAAAAGCCATGCTGAAGGAGGAATAAAAGCTGTAAATGTGGACACAAAGCAGCCGATTGAAGTTGAAGGAAACGAAGTAGTAATAAATAAAAGAAGCGTTGCCGACAATACCTTACATGAATTCAATGGTAGAAAAATGACTAATAAGCAAATTCTATCTGAAATTAACCAGTCTGGTGGTGGAGTTGCCTTTGCAAAGGGTGGGCAAACTGATAATGACAGACATGATTTCAATGAAAATAAGTATGTAGCCAATCAGGATCGATATAAATACCTTTCAAGTGACGTTTATGCAAATGGCGGTACTATTCACGATCATGAATTAAACGACCTAGAAATGTCTATTTTGGCTAAATTAGGTCATTCTACTTTGAGGAAAACCGAAATAAGTGCTGAAAAATTACATGAAATAAAAGGGATTGAAAAGAAAGGTATTGTTTATTCAACGCCATCAAAAAAACATAAAGACTGTTTTGATGTTAGGCTTACTGACTTCGGAATGGAATTGCTAGACGGAATAGAATTAAAATATGATTCAAAATTCGCTGAAGGCGGTGAAATGGATTGCGGTTGCAGCCAGAATAAATATAGGGATGGAGGCGAAACAGATGTTTTTCCCCCGATAATATTTAATGTATCATCAAAAGAGGATGGTAAGAAATTACATCAGGAAGCAATTAATTATACTGGCGGCAATAATTTCAGTATAAAGAAGTCAGGAGATAAAGATTATTATTATGCAAATACTGAAGCTGCCTTTGAATTATTGAATGAATTATACAAAGAAAAAAATGGTTTAAAAGAAACTGAATCAAATATTGAAAAGAAGTATTTTCAAGGAATAGATTATAAGTATGCCAACCAGTTTGAAGTAAATAAGGCTATTGAAGAATTTGTTGCTACCAAAGAAGTTGATGAATTTACACCATCCGAAAAGGCTTTTATAGGTTATTATGCCGGATATGGTGGGCTAGAAAAATTAGGAGGTGAGGGCAAAGGGTTGCTTTATGAATACTTTACGCCATCTGAAATAGCTAAAAAAATGTGGGGATTGGCTTACAAATATGGTTTTAGTGGAGGAAAAGTTTTGGAGCCATCATGCGGAATTGGTGAATTTTTGAAATATGCACCAGATCAGGATATGCTTACTGGATATGAAATAAACAAAATAAGTGCTAAGATTTGTAAAATACTTTATCCAAAAGCAAGGATTGAAAGCAAATATTTTGAAACATTGTTTATAAAAAACAATAATTCAATAAGAGGCGATATTCAAAATGTAGAAAAATATTCACTTATAATAGGGAATCCACCATATGGTAGCATGGGTGGCATTTATGCAGGAATGGGAGAAAAGTCTTATTCAAAAGCTAATAATTACATAGAATATTTTATATTTAGAGGCTTAGATTTGCTGGAAAGTGGCGGATTGCTTATTTATATTATTGGTACTGAAGTAGCCGTTGGAGGAACACCATTTTTAAAGCAAGAAATGAATCGTGTTAAATCTATGATTGCCGAAAAAGCTGATTTAGTAGATGCTTATAGATTGCCAAACGGTTTGTTTGAAACCACAGATGTTTTAACAGATATTATTGTACTTAAAAAGAAATAATCTTATGTCAAAATTATTAGAAGTCTTTAACCAGCAAATAAATGCGGTCCTAAACGAATGTGAAGGTAATCAAACACCAACGGTTTGCGGCTTAATTTCTACAAAAGAAGGAAAAGAAAAAATAGTGAAATTGATACAGAAAATGGTTATTAAGCAAAAAATGAGCATTGGTGAAGCAATTAACGCACTAGAGATGGAATATAATATTAACAGCACTGATAGATAATTATATGATTGATTTAATAAAAGGTAAACAAAGGAAGTTAGTGCTCCCAAACGGAGAGCAACATAATTCATATTATGTGCTTACTGATTTGTCTAACATTAAAGCAAGCCATAATGAAGAAAATTTTTCCAATACTATTGGTTTCCCAACAAATGAATTAGGCGAAAACATTAATGATAGGAACTATAAAGGAGATATTTCGGCTCAAAGTGCGGTTATTAAAATAGCTGAAAATCTTAATCCTGAAAATCTTATTGCCCTTACTTCCACACCATCCGGCACACCAATAATCGATAAAAATGGTATAGTAGTAAGTGGGAATAATAGGACCATGAGTTTGAAATTAGCTTTAAAAAAGCACCCAGAAAATTACGATAAGTATAAAGAGCAGCTGGAAGAAGATATTGAATCATTCGGACTGGATAAGGAAAATATTAATGTATTCGAGCATCCTATTCTAGTTAGATTGGATGAAAGTTTGCCGGAAAATTTAACTACTGAAGATCTAGCAAAGTTCAATCAGGACACCAAAAAAGGCGAAAGACCTGTTGATAAGGCTATTAAACTTTCAAACATACTTTTGGCTAATAATAGAGCCAGAAATGCCATTTTATCCATAGTTGATGGTTACGATACATTCGCGGACCTTTATTCACCCAATGGAAGGCAGGATCGTAAAAGATTAGTTGAAAACCTTGTTAATTTTGGATTCATAACAGAAAACCAATTACCTACATATTTTGATAATGGCGATTTCACCGAAGTAGGAAAGGACTTTTTAGAAATGCTATTGAGTTCTATTGTACTTACCCCAGATGCTTTAAGAGTAAGTAATTCTGAAGGAGTTAAAAGATTAAGACAGATTATAATTGGCAGCTTGCCATTATTGATTACAAATGAATCTTTGGCTGAAGGTAGTTTGAAAAAATATATATCCGAAGCAATAATTATACAATATAAAATAGTACAAGTTGGCGATTTCAGCGATTACATAAGGAGCCAAACTTTGTTTGATGAAGAAAAAATAGACACAAAAAGTCTTTATATTAATGCTTTACTTAGACAAGGTAGAAATGACTTTAAAAACGCAATAAGAAGATATAACGAATCAGCTAAGTCTAATGAAGGTGAAAGTTTATTCATGTCTGAAAAACTAAATGTGGATCAGATCTTTAAATTAACAATAGCCGACGCGGTTGAAGAAAAAGATAGAAAATTAATACAATCTATCTATCCAGTAAATATAAAATCTAACAATACAATGGAAAATAATATATCAGAAGTGCAAACGGAGGAAATATTATCCGAGCCAGTTCAGCTAATTAGTAAGGATAATAAAAGCCTATTTTTTGGCGATAATTGGTATAACGAGCATCCGGATAAGATACTAGGCGTTGCGTATGAAGCATCTGGCAGGTTTGGTAAAGTAACTAAATATAAAGGCGATATTGATGTTTTAGCTAAAATAGAAGTAAGTGAAGATTTTATCGGTGCTACAAAAGCTATGATTGATCCTTTGGCTTCAGTTTCAAGCGATATGAATATTTCAGCGGAACTTTTGCAACCTGAAGTTAATAGTTTTGTTAGGGAAGTAATTGAAAAGTCCTTTGAAGAAATTAAGACTAGAAAAAAAACCAGCAAATTAAAGGTTGAAGAAGATGCAGCATTTACTCCTATTAAAGAGTTAAACTCATTTAAACAAACGTTTGAAAATATTAATCCAGAGATTAGCAAGGATGAAATTGAGGTATATACATGGTATAAATCTAAAATAGGGAAACCACTAAGCAAAAATTACGTTTCACTATTTAGGGATGACTATTTTACTAAGGATGAAGAAAAAAATATGTCTGAAACTTACGTTTATAATGTAGGTACTCACAAAGTAGAACAATGGGTAGAAAATGGATTATTGTTTTATTATAAAGGAGATTTAATACCAGAATTTGAATACAAGTCTGGTAATATGTACGATAAAAAAATTCAATTAGAGATTGATAAGGAAGAAATTGTAAAACTATATGGCGAAAATGTATATAATAACCAAGTAATAGCTTTACAGGATGCTTTTAATATTGTATATCAGAAAAGGTTATTGATCGGTGGCGAAAATTCATTAGTGATATTGGCAAACTCTAAAATAGCAGCTGAATTTAAGATTGATGGGATTGAAGATTATCCAGAAGGTAAAAAATGGAAAATTAAAAAAATAGGAACAGCTGGTAAAGATTATGGTAAGCCAGATATTATTAAAGATTTACAAATTTATAGTGATTATAAAAGAGATGAATTTGATGCAATTACATTGCAGGAGGCTTTTGGTTGGTGGTTATTGAATAAAAGACCATTGTTAAAAGAACCAATTTCACATTTAGATATTTTTCAATATTATGTTCTAGGGAAACGTATAATAATTGCAGCCACTTCAGATAGTCCAGAAGCTAAGAAAAAAGCAGATGCACAAAGAGAAAAGTTAAAGTCATCAACTCAAAGAGAAGGGGAAAGACTATTTGCTGAATTTTTAAGCACACAATTACTTAGTAAGGATAAAGTTAGATTAGAAACGCAATGGAATGTTAGCTTCAATAACTACTTACCTATTAATTTAGATAAGATTCCAGTTGCTTTCACTATGGCTAAATATGTTTATGGATTTGAAGAAAAAGTTAGAGCCGAAAAAAGAGATGCAGTAGCGTTCACTATGAATAATGGTACTGGTATTTTAAGCTACGATGTAGGTGTTGGTAAAACTCCGTCGGCAATATTTACAATTTCAGCATTTTTAGATGCAGGATATTGTACAAGACCGGTTATTATAGTACCAAACCAAGTATATAAACAATTCATAGCAGACTTTAAAGAATTTGCGCCACATATACCAATATTAGAGGCTTACAACTTAGGTACTGAATATATCGAAAACTTTAAAAATTCAAAAGGTGAAATAGAAAAAGTTCCAGAATTTACTGTAACTATGATGACCTACGAAGGGTTTGAAAAATTAGGGTTTAAAGAGGAAACTAGCAATGAATTAGTAAAAACTCTTTATGATATTTTAAATCAGGGTGGGGAATCTGAAAAGTCTGAAAAACAAAAAGCATCTTTTCAATCTAGAATTGAGGAATTGATAGGTAAAGGATTAAAAGGCGGCATGGTCCCTATTGAATCACTAGGTTTTGATTTCATGTGCTATGATGAAGCCCATGCCATGAAAAAAGTATTTACCAGTGTTAAAGGTGAAGTTGAAGAAGATGAAGCAGGTAAAGTAACAAGGGGAAAAAATAATTATCAGATTACAAGCGGATCGCCAAGTTCAAGGGGGCTTAAAGGCTTCATGCTTAATTACTACATACTTAAGGAAAACAACTATAAAAACATACTTTTATTGACAGCTACGCCATTTTCTAATAGCCCACTGGAAATTTTTAGTATGCTCGCAATGGTTGCTTATGAAACTTTAAGAAATTCTTCATTAGATAACTTAAAGGCTTTTTTTGATAACTATGTTAAAACTAGCACTGAACTTGTTATAAACTCTAAATTAAAGCCAGAGTTTAAGCAGGTTATACTAGGCTTCAATAACCTTATTTCTTTGCAATCATTAATTAGAAGGTTTATACTTTATAAGACTGGTGAAGATGTAGGTGTTGTTAGACCTAAAAAATATGTTTTACCTTATCTTAAAGAGATAGAAAATGGAATTGTAATTGATGTTCCAGATGAAAGAAAAGTAGAAACTTATATACCAATGACGCCACAACAAAAAGCAATGATGGATGACATTATTGCTTATGTAGAAGGTGGCGGATCATTAGGATCAAATTCATATAACGTTGATGAAGAAGTATCTGCATTAGATGAAGATGAAACCACAGAAACCAATATGACTTCAGGAACGGAAGTTGATGAATCTGATTTAAGCGACAGTGAAAAAAGAGGCGTTAGAACTATTAAAGGGCTTTCATACAGTAGAAATTTAGCATTAAGTCCATATTTGTATGAATTTTCAGGATTAAAAAAACCAGATTATAAATCTTATATTGAAAATAGCCCTAAGTTGTTTTATGTTATTAAATGTGTAAAAAGTGTAAGGGATTATAACCTTTCACATGGCGAAAAAATTGCCGGACAAGTAATATACATGGATAGAGGTATCGAATATTTTACATTAATAAAAGAATATTTAACTAAAGAAGTAGGCTATGCCGAAAACGAAATAGGTATAATTAGGTCTGGGCTGCCTAAATCTGGTATTAGATCTAAGGAATATGTAAAAAATCTATTTAACGGTGAAATCTATAATGAAAACACTAAAACATTCGATAAAGTAGATGACTTCCAAAGGATTAAAGTGGTTATTGGTTCATCAACCATTAAAGAAGGTATGAACCTTCAAAAATATGGTGCTGTTCTTTATAACTGTTTTATAGATTGGAACCCTACTGATATTCAACAATTAGAAGGTCGTATATACAGACAAAAAAATACTTATGAATCTGTTAGAATTGTGAACCCACTAGTTGTGGATAGTGCTGATATTTTCTTATTCCAAAAACTTCAGGAAAAAACAGCTAGGCTTAATACTATATGGTCCACTGATGGGCATTCTAATGTATTGAACACGCAAGAATTTAATCCTGAAGAACTTAAATATGCTTTAATTAAGAATCCAGCGGTTATAGCTGAATTAAGAATTATTGAGCAAAAAGCTAAATTGCAATCTGAAATTTTAGGATTAAAAAGACAAATTGAAATAACTGAAAAAGTTGAAACTGCATCACATTCAATTAATTATAATTTAAAGAATGTAAAGGAATCTTTAGAAAAATACAGAAATGTAGAATTTACTGGAGATGTTTTAGCTGATGCTTCAAAATTGGTATCAACAGCTATCGATGCAGAAAAAAGTAGAACTGATATTGAAGGCAAAAAGATAATGGGCAGTTATGAAAAAACTGCCATAAAAGATAAGATTGATGATCTAAGTAATGAAATTAGACGTTATGGAAGCGATGAAAAGAGAGAAAAGGAATTGAATAAACTTCAAGAACAATATGAAAATATTTCTGATCTTAAATATCCTTATTATAAACCTTACAGCTTTTCAGATTTTTCAGTTGCAGTTAGGGATATGAAAAGATACATGAATGACTTTATTAAGCAGTACAATATTGACTTTGACATTAATCATCCGTCAGAATCATTAAAACCTTTCAAAGATGAAATTGCAGCAAGTATATTGAAGATTGAGGAAAATTTTAAAAATTTAGACAGTGATGAAAATAAAAAAATATTAATTCAGGAAGCTATTGAGGAAAAAGAAAAACAAAAAGTTAATTACAAGGAAGTACCTGAATTAGTTGCTGATTTCTCTAAATTGAATTTCTTATTAAGTAATAAGAAGGTAATAGAAGTACCTAAAAAAGTATATACAAGTTGCCCACCAATGGAAGATGACGGAAAAACTTTTGCAACGGATGACGAAGCTATAAAACAATTAGATGCTTGTTTGGCAAAAGATCCACAAACAAAAGAATTTAATTGGTCCGAAGAAAATGGATATACTGAAAACCGTTTGAAAGTACATGATAAAATAATCAATGATATTTTCGATAATGTAAAATGTGTAAGGAGTGATGAAAAACCTATTGCTATCTTTACAGGAGGAAGCCCAGCAAGTGGAAAGTCTTTCTTTTTAAAGAAAAATGCAGATTATCTATTAAGCGAAAATATTTTCCACTTAGATGCCGACGAAATAAGAGCAAAACTACCAGAATATAAAGGATGGAATGCGAATAGCACCCATTTGGAAACTCAGGATATAGTTAATAGTCTTTTAGATAGGATAGGCTCCGAACAGTGCAGGTATGACTTTATTTACGATGGAACTATGAATAAAGCCAAAAAATACTTCCCACTGATTAGGAAAGTAAAAGAATTGGGATATAGAACGTATATAATATTTATGGAAATACCTTATGCTGAAGCTAAGAAAAGAGTTTTGGAAAGGTATAAAAGAACTGGAAGATACGTTCCTACTGAAGTTATTGATGATTTCTTCACAAAAATTGGCGATAAGACAAAGGGTGAAGCAGCATTGGATGAACTTAAATCATTTGTTGATGGCTACATAGTAGTGGATAGCTTAACTGGTAATATAATTGAAAAGGGAGGCGAAGGAATACCATCTAGCAGGGATGAAAAAGTTTATACAAAAAGATTGTTAGAAGAACCTGAAGTTGTTAATGAGCCGATTTTTGAAACAGTTGAGCCGATTATCGAAACAGTTGAGCCAATTATCGAATCAAATGTTGAGCCGATTATCGAAACAGTTGTTCAACCTGAAATAGTTGAACAAAGTAAAGAAGATATTGAAAAATTGATTAAATCTTTAAAAATAGCAATCAAATTTTCTACTGAAGAAAACAAAATAGTAATTCAAAAACAAATTAACGCATTAAATTTATCTTTAAAATACAAATAAAATGGCAAGTAAGATATCAACATTAAAAAAAGACGTTGCTGATATGGAAGAAGTTATGAATGACGCTTCCACTCCACAAAATGTAAAAAAAGCCATCGAGCCAGCTTTGAAAAAAGCAAAACAAGATCTGGCAGAACTAGAAAAAAAGAGTGCTGAACCTGCAAAGGTTGAAAAGAAGGAACCTGTAAAGAAGGAACCGGCAAAAAAAGCAGTGCAAGCACATAAAAAATATAAAAAAGAAGTGCCGAAAGAAGAACACAAAGAAGCACCAAAAGAGCATCATAAAGCACCTGCAAAAGTTGCTAAAAAGAAATATGGCAAACTACAAAAATATAAGGAAGCAGCCGAAAGAAGGAAATCGCAAGGTGGCGTTCCAAAACAATTCAATGATATTGAAAAGGATGCAAAAAGAAGTGCAATAAGCATAAAGGGTAAAAGAATAAGTGCAAACGGAAACGTTTATTACGAATATCGCGATAATAGGTACGATAAGAACCCTAAAAAGTTCCCTAAGTTAGAGGATGGTGGCATGATGGCTGATGGCGGTGAAGTTAAATTTGACTATGAATTGAAAGTCCAACCCGATTTCAAATACAAAAATATTGCTAATCGTTGGTTAGAAGATAATTTAAAAGATTCACTTAAATATAAATTAGCAATTTTAATTTTAAGAGAAAAACACAACCCTGATGAAATTTTAGGAATCAAAGACGATAATCAATATGCAAGATTGTTAAGAATTTTAGAAAACGCTAAAGGAAGTAGTGACCATGAAATGGAATGGCGTACTGAAAATTATTCATTAGCAGAAGCTGAAAAATGGACAAAAGATAGTTTAAGAGAAATGTTTTATGTTCATGGAGAAAAAATGGCTGATGGTGGCTGCATGGAATGTGGTGGCTATATGGCTGAAGGTGGCGAAGTAAATGAAGGAAATACCGAAATGGTAATGAGCAACATTCATTCTATAAAGCATCATGCCGACGAAATATCTCACATTTTATCAAAGAATGTACAAGTTGAAGCATGGGTAAGTGCAAAAGCTGAAAGAGCCGCAACTGATCTTAGCGATATTACACACTATTTAGATGGTAGAAGCTATGCAGAAGGTGAAGAACACGAAATGAATGAAGAACATTATGCTAGAGGTGGCGAAGTACGCAAAGGCAGTTATGTAGTTGTTAGAGGCGGAAATGGTAGTGGTCGTGTTATAAGCATGGAAGATGGATTCGCAACTGTTAGAAGCAGAGGCGAAGAAAAATCTTACCCAATAAATATGCTAATAGCAAATGAGGACTTTTTTGAACATGGTGGCTACATGGCTGATGGTGGTATGATGGCTAAAGGTGGGGAAAGTGATTATAAGTACAAATATATGTTGCTTAGTAGATTAAAACAAGATAATGAATACTATCTTAATTATGGAAATAGAAATGAAAAAAGTTTGTGGGCAGGAAGTGTCGATGGTCAAATTAAGGAAATGAAAAAATTGTGGAATGAACTACCAATAAAGCCAGAATGGTTAAGCATGGAAGATATTGAAAAATATGAAAGAGAAATGAAAATGGCTGATGGTGGTATGATGGCTAAAGGTGGTGAAGTAAAAGTTGGTGATATTTACTATGATGTTAGAAGTAACGCAAAAAATGTTATGGATAATCAAAAAGTAGAAATTATAAAAGTTGAAAAAGATAATATTTCTTTCAAAATAAAAAATAGTGTTTATGACATAAGTCCATATTCTTTTAAACAAAATATAGATAATCGTATTTGGATAAAGGATGGTGGCTACATGGCTAAGGGTGGAAGTTTTATGGAAGGTGGAAGTGGATATGAAGGGCAAAGTATTCTTTTAACAAATACAAGTAGTCCAATTAGACATAGATTTATAGGCAAAGAATTAGTATTAGAAGAAAAACAGCCAAGTGGAGGTTTTAGTGCTTATGTTAGAAATACAGGCGAAAAAGTACCTTTTGATGTTTTTCCTGATGACTTTGAACAATATAAGAAAGGTGGTATGATGACTGATGGTGGTGAAATTGATTGGGGTGCAGATTTAGGTGATGGATTTTCAATAGGTAATGATGTTTATATTACTGATTCAAAAAGTATGTTTAGAGGCAAGACTGGATTTGTTAGTGGTCTTGCAGGTAAAGACTTGTTAGTTACAATATCTGAAAACGGAAACGATAGAAGTGTTGTTGTAAGGAAAAAAGGTGTTCAAAAGTTAGATGCACCTGAAATGGCAAAAGGTGGGGATATTTATGATGACATGGATGAAGATATTGAATTTGCCAATAAAAAAGTTAAAATGATAGCCAGTTCTTTAAAGGATGCAGGTTTCAATATTTTAAAAGTTGAGGATGCTGAATATGATACTGATGCTGACATCAAATTATCTGATAAATTAAATGTTCAAGTTGGATTAGATGGTAATTTATCAATCGTTATTCAAAAGCAGGAAGGTAAATTTACTTTCATTGATTGTAAAAAAAGCTATCCAACTTTATTGCAAAAATTGAAAGAAGTTGATCCAAAATACATGGAAAAAGGTGGACATTTAGTTGGCAATCAGTCTAAGTTAGACTTAAATAAGAATGGCAAGCTGGATTCTGAAGATTTTAAAATGTTGAGAAAAGACAAAAAAGAAGGTCGCAGGGCTAAATTGGCACAAAATACAAATAAAATGAAAGCTGGCGGATCTTTTGAAGAAGGTGTAAAAGCCATCGAAAAGAACTTAGTTGGTAAAAAAGTAGCGGCAAAATATCAATCTAAGTACGGAAAAAAGTACAATAAAGAGGAAGCACACGAAGCTGCCAGCAACATTAAAGGAGCCATTCGCAAGCGAGAAGAAAACAAAACAGTTGCTAAATACAAAAAATAAATTAATTTTATAAACTAAAACTAAAACTAAATAAAATGGAAAACTGGAAAAATTTTCTGGCTAATTCAGGCATTAAAAAAGATAAAGTTCGTAAAAAAGGGAAGGAATTGATAGCTCAATATGAAGAAATTGAAGCTACAATACCTTATGCAAAGGCAGAATTAGCGGATGAACAGGATGCAGACAAAAGGAAGGTTATAGAAGGCGACATTAAAGAAATGCAGGAAGAACTGGTTGCATTGAACATTAAGATTGTTGATATTATTCAACAGGATATTGTAGTCGCTAATAATAGAAGGGAAAATGCTAAGAAATTGGGATTTGGAAATTCTAAAAAAGAAACTGGGTCCGCACCAGCACCAGCTGTTGAAAAGATAGTCGCAAAGGAAGGTGTTAAAGTTGAAGGGGCAAAAGTTGAAGAAGTAAAAGCTGAAGAAGTAGAGGACGAGGAAAAGAAGGACGAGGAAAAGAAGGAAGGGCTTACAACAACTGAAATAGTAGTCGGGGGTGCGGTTAGTTTAATAGTTATAGGACTAGGTTTAAACTATGTTTTTCCTGATTTTTTACCTAAATTATTTAGAAAAAAATAATGGCATACACAATAACACAATATTCGTATAAGCAAGCAAAAAAGCTAGGTGTAACCATCAAGCCGTCCGCTGTAAAGCATAAGAAAATTGATGTTTTTAATAAGAATGGCGAAAAACTTGCATCAATCGGTTATCGTGGGATGAATGATTATCCCACATGGATAAAAAAGATGGGCAAGGAATATGCTGACACACGAAGGAAAGCATATAAAAGTCGCCATGAAAAAGATCGTCATGTATCTGGGTCCGCTGGATATTATGCAGATCAAATTTTATGGTAATTAAAATAACAATTATGAAAGAGTTTTTAAACAGAATGTTTTCAGACAAAAGTGATATTAACGCCAAAGTAGTCGTTGGGTTTATATCTTTTGTTACAATGGTTATCTATGGCTTAACTGATATTGTTACAGGTGCTATGCACCAAGCATTTATTGTTGAACCAGTAGTATTTAATGGATTGATGTATACAACTTTTGGTTGTTTGGGTATTGCCGGTGCGGAAGCTATATTTGGTAATAAGAACTTGAAAAAGGAAGAAGAACCAAAAGCACCAACCGAATAAAATAAATAGATATGTTTAGTTCGGGTAATTTATGGGTAATGGTTTCAGGTATATTATTAGGGCTTTGCTTAATAATAAGTTCTGTTGTTTTCGTTAATAAGCTTTTTATCAATGAAACAAAAGATGTGCTTGTTCGATTTGTGATAATGATATTTACAGCACTTGTAGCTTTATTTATCGTTGACAAGGTTATAGCATTTCAAATTAAATTATTACCTGACGAACAAAACAATCAGTTGTTTGATTTGATTAAAACATTAGTCCTAATGATTTTTTCGTATTATTTTGGAACAAAAACTCATAATCAAGACAAAAAATAGATAGTTATGGCAGCATTTGAAAGTTTATTTCCCCATATCCTACAAAGTGAAGGAGTTGTATTCGAGAACGACCCTACGGATACCGCAGGGGCTACGAAATTCGGGTTAATTACCGATGACCTTAAAACTTATTATCACGACCAAAGTAAAACTTGGGAAGATGTAAAAAACCTTACCCAAGACGAAGCATTTAAAATATATAAAAAGCTTTATTGGGATTATTTTCAAGCCGACAATATTGTAAATGATAGTTTGGCTCATTTTATAGTTGATGGCGCAATCAATCAGGGTAAGCCAACAATTACAAAGTACATTCAGCAAATTGTAGGTGTTACAGCCGATGGCATCTTTGGTAATCAAACATTAGCTGCATTAAACGCGCATGATCCACAGGATCTATTTAACAAATTGCATGATAAAAGAAAAGCTAAGTATGATGCAATCGTAGAAAACAATCCTAGCCAAGCCAAGTTTATAAAGGGTTGGTATAACCGTTTGAATAGCATATCTTTTAAGTAACATTTTAAATTTAAAGAAATGGCAACTCATGAATTAATTTACCTAGCAGTCGATGCAGTATTGTTTTTTTCTTTTGGTGTATTATTCGCTAGTAACAATAAAGCAATAGCAGCTAAAATGTCGCAGGATGCAGAATCTATTAAAGATAAAGCTGAATCTGAAACTGCAATAGTCAAAGAATTTATACAACCAAAATAATTAATTATGGACTTAGGAATAGGGAAGGTAGTAAGCAACGGTAACGGCAATACAATCATATACACAGCTTTATTAGCAGCTATGATTGCAAATGCTTTGCCAACTCCAGCCGATTCAATATATTTCGCACGAGTTAATAAATTAGAAAGAGATTTCGATGCAGGTCTTATAACAGCTGAAGAAGTAGAATGGCGCGTTGCTGGGGAATATTATTTGTGGACTGCATTATGGTATGGTGTATTATTTTTAGGTATATATTCTTTCGGAGGTAAATACCAATATAATGCAAGGATCTTACTCGTTTTAGCAGCAGGAGGTTTGGTATACGGAGTAGTAAATAAAAATATTGAAGTTGATAAAGCTGTTCAGAAAAGAAAATTAACAGCTGTTCCAGTTATGCCACAAATGGCAGCAGCCGCGTAAATATTAAAAAAATAAATAATGGAAAATAATATAAATTCTAGTATTAATATAACTAATATTAATGATATGCAAAAAATGAGAATGATAATGTCTATTATTACAGCTAGAGAGCTTGTAAAGGCAATTTTAAAAAATAGAGAGGAAGATACCGAAAAACAAAAAACAATATAAATACTACCAGACCAACAATAACAATTTTTTTAACTAATTTTAAGGCATTTAAAACTTAATTTTTATGGCAGAAATAGAAGCAGCCGCGCCAGCCGCAGCACCAGCAAATGGAGTAGCTGTAAATACACCACCAACACCATCCGCTGAAGCAGTAGTGGCTCCAGTTGCACCAGTTGCAGCCGCAGCACCTCCGCAAGAAAGTTGGTTTAAAGGATTTGATTGGTTCAAAATCTTAGCTTACTCAACACTAGTGATCGTAGCTATTTCTTATGTGAAATACACACGCGATAAATCAAAAAAAGATACAGCTGACATTGCTGACCTAAAAAGCCAGATAAGCAGTTTAACGATAAAGGTTGAAGATGCAACTGCACCACCACCCAGTGCTTAGATGTCATTTAAAGATGATAAACTAAATACTAAAAACTAAAACTAAAAATAATAAAAATGGCAAGGATTAATGGTTCTGACATAATCATTGAAATAGCCGAATCTGTTAAGTTCTTAGGTTTTGAAGAAACTATTTTTTTGCTACAAGAAGCAAGGAAAGATAAAATTTACAAAAAAAGGATTAACGACATTTTATCAATCATTTGTGAATTAATAGAAATTGATGTTGATAAAGTTAATCACCCTAATTTAAGGGATGACAAACGGAAGGTGGCTATTGGTATGTGTATTTATTTTAGTAAAAAATACTACAATTATACATACGAAGAAATATCTAGGGCTTTGAAACTTAATCTAAAATTTCAAATCCTTAATCGCTATCATAAGTTAGTCAAAAATGCAAAATTTTCTTATCCTAATTCAAATGTGGATGAATTAATCTCTAAAAAAATAAATCAAATAGATTCGGAAATTAAGAAAAAAACAACTAAACTAAACTAAAAAAAATGGCAAACGACAACGTAAAAGAACCTGAAGAAATTCAGTTCACTGAAATTAAAAAAGAAAAGTTCGATCCTTTAAATTCTGAAGGGATAGTTGAAAATCTTAGACAGGATCAATTTCAGCCACCACCAAACGGTGAACCTCACAAACCAATACCAGAACCACAATTCAATCGTAACTTTCAGCCACCACCAATTAACAATCCTAATATGGCTGGAGGTGGATCGGCAACCCCTCCCCCAAATGGTGCAACACAGCAACAGGCTCCTTTCAATCCTGAATTCAATGATATGCCTAATCAGGAAAAAGAAGAAGCTGCAAAGCAAGCCGCTGAAGTTGTTTTAGTATTATACGGAACTATATGTTCATTAATGCCAAAAGCAATTACCATTAGTGACAGGAAACTTAAAAATCTGGAAAAGAAAGGTGAAATAAATACCAGTATTCCACTACAAAGGAGCCCTACTGATCCAACTAGAGTTACTCTTAAAGAACTTGTTCAGCAACATAATGCTACTACTTCGCAAGGATATGAAGTAACCAATGAATTTAAGGATACAGTAAGGGAACCATTAACAAGGGTCCTAAAAAAGAATGGCGTTGGTATGACCGACGAACAATTTTTGATGTTCGCATTCGGGCAGGATTTAGTTCAAAAAGGATTTCATCTGGCAGCTGGCGCAAGGGAAAGAAAAGACTTGTTAGATTTAATGAGAGAGATAAACGAAAATTATAAAAAAGGCGGTGGCATCCCAACTCCAGCACCAAACGCAGGAACACCACCACCAATGTCATCAACACAACCAACTGAACCAGAAGAAAAGAAAATACCTAAGAAAGATAATTTCGATAAAGCTGAAGTGGTTGATAGTGCTAAAAATGAAAAAGGGGAAAAACCAGATCTTATCATTAATCCAAAAAGATCAGAAAGAAGGGGAAGAAAGAAAAAAAATGAAAATTAATTAAAAAATGGCACGACAACCTAAAATAACTATTGCGTGTGGACGAAGGGCAACCGGAAAATCCATTGAAACCATAGAACAGATTTACAAGTATGTAAATGGTAATGCTGCTTTGGGTATTCAAGGTCGTAAAGCCCTAATATATGATGTGAATGATGAGTTTGGAAACTTTAAGTATAAAGATGGAACTATCCATAGCATAAAATCAATAAAGATTTCAGATTTAACTGCATTCACCAATCAAACAATTCCTGAAGTAAGGCGAATAACTCCATATTGGGATAATGGTAAAAGAATGACCATTGCCGACATGAGTGAAGCATTGGGTATTATCTTAAACGGTTATCGAGATGGATTATTGTTAGTAGAAGATATTAACAAATATACTGGGGACCACATGAAGCAGGACTTACTAGGATCTTTGGCTACTATTCGTCAAGCTAGAATTGATTTAATTGCACACTATCAGTTAGTGGGTAAAGCTGCATCCCCTAAAATTATAGGGATGACAAATTTTATCCGTTTGCATAAAACTTTTGATAGTGTTGAAAAGCACAAAACAAAATTTGCAGACAAAGCCGAAATCGTTGGAATCGCTGAACACATAGTTAATAGACGTTATGACTGGGGAATGAAAAACGATATTAACAATGAAAACGGAAAATTCTATTCTGTATATATTGATATGGAATACGGAAAGATCAAAGGTAATTTTTCGGAAAGTGAAGCAAAACTAGCTATTCAGGATTACATAAGCGAAGGTGCGCAAGTAAGGAAGATGCTCAATAAAAGGGACCGTAAAGGGGCTAAATTGTACAAAAATTATGAGCAAGCCTACAATGAATTAGAAAAAGAATTATTTGAAGGTTATTTTTCTTTTTAGTAAAGGTCTAAGATCGTTTTTTTACATACAGTGTAAATATTTTTAAAGATTAGTAAAGGCTCACCCCTATACTAATCTTTTTTTTATTCTGTATTTAGAATTGAATTTATGTTGAAATTTGTTATGCTAATTAAGGCATTTTGAAATACCTTATAAAAAAAAATGACATTTTGCAATGTCTAATCAACCTAATCAATTAAATCATTAAATTAGAAAAAATGAAAATGGAACATTTAAAAGAATTCGGAATGACTGCTCTAGCAGTAATCGTTGGTATCGCAGTTTATAATAGTGTAGTTGCCCCTATGATGGCATCTATGTCTTTAGCTGCTCCAGCAACTACTACAACAGCTACAAAGTAATTAATTAATCAATTTTAAAATTAACAATCGTGAGTAATATCAATCGTTATTTATCATCTGCTCGTAATCGTGCAGCTGGAACATACAACAATGCTGGTGGTGGTCAAGTTGGAACTAGTGGTGTTGGTAGAGGTTTGGCAAATAGTCAAGGAAGCAATCCTAAAGCCTATGGCTTTGCAACTGGAGCAGCTACTTCACCTTCTGCATCAGTAGCCCCTACTTACATTATCCAAATTTCTAACAGTTCAAATGCTACCTACACTGGTGGTTTTGATGTGTTAGGTGCTTTCCAATATTTATTTGGAAGCAACGGTACATGGAGCAATGGTAGCTTTACCAATGATGGTATCACTATCAGTTCAGTATTTACTACTGTTAGCTACCAACAGATCTTATTTTCTACCCAAGCGCAACCATTCCAAGTTGGTGCGGTTTATTTACAGTCTGTGACTGGTAACGCTAACCAAGTTTCTGATGTTTATACTTTGACTACTCAAAGTACAGCTGGTGAAACTTACAGCCGTCCAATCAAACCGTATATCAACCCTAACCAATATCAAAATACTATTACCTATAACAACAGCGCGTTTGTTGTTAATGGTTATACTAAATTGACTTGGTCTAACATATACGCTAACGCTGTATTCCAAATTTCATTCTTCCCTGCTGCGGTTATCGATCCAGCACAAGCATTGAATGGTTCTTCAGTTCAGAACAACTATGTTGCTCCGAATGTAGCTACTAACACAGTGACTTTACAATAAGTTATTGAATAAATAGAAAAATGGGGCAAGGCGACATATAAAAAAATGTAGCCTTCCCCTTTTTTTAAATAAAATATCACTTATTATGTTATACAATGAATATATAGCATTAGCAAAGCCAAATGAAGCGTGCTCCTTGTGCGAAGAATATGGCTATCCTGTCAATGCTAATGATCCCGAAGATATAAGTGAAGGATTATCCCTAATTGTTGCGGACAATGGCGAAAAAGGCTTAAAAGATGTCATGGACATTCATCCAGACAAAAGCGTTATACTAGAACTTTCTGGGAAAGCAAAAAAACATTTAAATTTTATTGGTCAGGATGAAGAATGCCCAACTTGTAGAAAAAACATGATGATAGGCTATTCTGATTCTCCATTAGGCAGGTCCTATGGAGCCACTGGCGATATAACTACTTCATCTGCTATTAATACGCAGACAAGTGCAGTTATGCAACAAAGCAATTTTATTGTACTGGGATTTATTGTTATTGGTGCAATATTATTAGTAAATGGAAAATAATTATTCATGTCAGTAGATGTAAATTCATTAAATTATAATTCAAATGTTTATACATTTAATACAACATCTAATAGGTATGAATCAAATATAGACGGATCTTATATAGATTTGAGTTACAAGGTATATGATGCAAGTGGAAATCAAATAGGGCAATATTACCCACCACTAGCAGCCGCACCAAATGTAGGTTGGGTAATTCCAGCTATATTAATTACAGTAGCGATAATTTATATATTTAGAAATGATTTATCAAAAATTGTAAAATAACTACAATGGCAACAATTTACACAGATCCGGTTACCGGAGTATATGAAGACGATTCTAATAATTGGTTTTTGAAAAATGGTACACCTATTACCGATTATGATCCAAAAACTGGTGCATATGAAGAAGGCGGAAGTTGGTACACTTTTCAAGGATTAGCTTTACAAAATTATAGTAAAGATTTAGGTGCTTACCAACAGCAGGATGACTTAGTTTGGTACGATGTAAGTGGTAAAGAAGTATTGATGAATTCAGCACTATATAATGCCTTAAAAGCGTATGGTTTTGATGTTAGTTCGAATACAACACCACAAGGTCAAACACCAAAAGTTTCAGCTAATACAACTGCAAGTAAGTCATCTCCTAGTATGTTAGTACCAGTTATAGGTATCGTAGGCGTAGTGGTTTTAGTAGGAATTGTGTATATGGTAATGAAAAAGAAATAAATAAAAGATGGCAAAAAGTAAATATTATGCTTCAGACGTTATAGCTGCAACTAGCAGCGCATCTTCAACACCAAATAGCATTACGCAGTTGACTGAAGGTACTATAACAGGAGCCGTTATTGGAACAGTTGCCGGAGTAGTTTGGGGTAAATTTCAAGGTAAAAATGTTTATCTCACCGGATTTATCGGAATGATAATTGGCGGAGTGGTAAGCAAAATAATTGTAATGTAATTTTTTTTTTAACTATAAAACGTAGATTTATGTTACCAACAAAAGGTGATTATTTAAAAGTAATCGGAACAGCAGGTGCAGGCGCAGTAGCAGGTATCTGGGCTCACAACACTCACAAGAATATGCTTATTACTGTATTAGCAGTAGCAGTAGCAGGTTCTTTAGGTTATTGGGCTGGTTCTGCAATGGACACAGCAACCGGATATTAATTTTAAAAGAATAGAAGGTGGCTACCGAAAAAGATCAAATAGTAACTGCAATAACAGGGGGAGCCATAATTGGTGGCATGATTTACGGTCGAAGTCGTGACATGGGATTTTGGGGTACTTTTGGTATTGCAGTGCTTTTTGGTTTTGTAGGTTATGTAGGGGCACAAATGTTAGAAGATAATACTAAATAATAAAATGGAAAATAAAAGCAAGTCGCTAAATCAACTTTGGCGTGAAATGGGAAAGCCAACTACATTCAAAGAGTTTGCTGAAAATTACAACAAAGAAGTTGTTTCATTTTATAGCAGTGCTAGTGGTTTGGATACCACTTCAACAACTGCTGTATCAACTCCAAGCGTAAATTTACCACAGGTAAATTATATCGCGTTGGGGGTTTTGGTATTTAGCAGTATTGCAATAATTTATGCAATAAATAAAAATAAGTAAGCAATGGAAGATAAACTAACAGGCAAAGATTTTCTAGCTGTAATAGGCATACTTGCCATTGCAGGATTTATTTATGGTATATACAGAATGAATAAAGAGAAACAAATGCAAATGAATAATTTAGGTGCAAATGTTTTTATGGGAGAAATAATACCAATGTCACCAAGTGAAAGTAATATCTATTCACCAGTATCTAATACATTGAATCCCTTCATGACTGTTTATGACACATCTGAAGCAAGGACAATAGGAACTGTGGATATGGTTATAGATAATCAAGCATAATAAAATTACCATGATAAAGACCGTCATAACCAGATACGAAGAAGAAACACTTAAAATAACTGTAAGTGCCCCAGACGAAATAACGTTGAGGCTTATTGTTAAAGATGCTGATCGAGAAAATACGGTATTTACAGATCGTTTTCGTGACTTTTCAGGAATATTTGTATTCTATGTTAGATTGCCATTATGTGGGAATAGGACCGATATTTTATTGATGGATGAAGCTAATCCTAGTGATGATAGCACATTCAATTTAATTTCTATTGAAAGAATGCCTTTGGAAAAAAGGTTAGATCTTATTGATTTAAGAAATCAACAATTAAGAAGTTTTATAAAGTTTGCTCAAAAATTTGCTTTTAATGCAGGTTGCATAAGAACTAATGATCCTAATAATCAGGATGACTACTATCATAGCGACGATGGTCAATTTTTTATAAAATATTTGCCAGCAATAACCGATGAAAATGGTAATGTCATACCAACACCATCTAGAATTGAACAAGGATCTGGTATAATAGAAGTTTCGGAACAAGATTTTATTGGTTTTACCGTACCAATGAGGTTCGCTATTTTAACACATGAATTCAGCCATGTGTTCTTAAATGTAAATCCAAACGATGAAACTGAAGCTGACTTAAACGGATTGTTGATTTATTTGGCTCTGGGTTATCCTAGAATTGAAGCACATGAAGCATGGATAGATACATTTGAAAATGCTCCAAGTGAATCAAACATGGAAAGGTATGAGATAATGGAACAATTTATCCATGACTTTGAAAACAATAATTTAGTGATACATGGCTACTAATAAAGCATCACAAACAGGTTTTGGGATCATAATAGTATTATCTATTTTGGCAGCTGGTGGTTATTGGTATTACACTAACTATATACAAAATACGACAACGGGAACATTAATAAGTAAATTGTAAAAGATATTTTATGGCAGCAAATGATACATTTTTTAAACGTTTCACTTCAATTTATACAGATAAAAGTATAAACGGATGGGTTCGTGGTGCTGCATGGGTAGGTACTGCTCTAGTTATATATGCCGTAGGTAGTGGTATCGTTTCTAGCATAAATGCAGCGCAAGTTGCAAAAGCCCAAGCGGAACGTACAGCTGAATTAGACAACACAATAAGCAATTTAGAAAACGGAAACGCTACACCAGATAATCCTAATGCAGTTGCGCAGGAACCATCATTCAATGATGCTCAATATTCAAATTTTGCGGATGCAATAACTACTGCATTTACAGGATGCAATGCTGGAAATATTTTGTCTGCAACAGCAATAAACGTATTAACTGATGCAGGTTCAACGGTATATAATATTATAGCGCAATTCCAAAATGATGTTGATTTATTCAAGTTGCAAAAAGCATTTGGAACTAGGACAATTACTAAATGTTGGTTCCAATCTAATTACACAAATGTAGATTTAGTTTCAGCGGTTAATGATCAATTAGATGTTCAGGAAATTTCTTATTTAAACAATTACTTATCAGGAAAAGGATTCAAATTCAGATTTTAAAAATATACTTTTATGAGTTCAAATCAATTTTATAACACAACCAACTCTGGTTCTCATTCTTTAGCAAATATGCCTAGCACAGCTAGTAAAAAGGTATTTAATTCTGGCGGTGCTGGAGTTAGTAATCTTATTAATACTAAGCCGCAAATGGGATTTAGCAATGCTATGGGAAGCATGGGTAAACACAATGGTATTGGTAAGTTTTATGGTGCTGATGGCACAACTGGTATCAGTGCGATTGATGCTTCTATGCCAGCAACTCCTGCGGCTACTACATCAACTGCGGCTGCAACTCCAGCTTCAACTACAATATCAATACCTGCTCCACTAGGAATGAATACACCTTCATTATTATTGTTAGGTGCTGGGGTATTAATCGGTTATTTTATCGCAAAAGGAAACGACTAAAAATGGCATCAGGTAAAGATATATTGATTATCAGTGCAATAGCAGTTCCTATTTTTGGACTTGCCTATTACAAATACATAATATCTAACTATGATTATTCAGTAGGTAGTGTAACTGTACAATCATTAAACGGAACCAATGCTGTTTTGAATATAAATATTGATGTAACAAGCAAAATAGGTATTGCTTTTACTATAACTGATATTTATTTTGACATATTTATTCAAGGATTTAAAGTAGGTAATGTTACACAACAGACTGATTTGTTAATTCCTAATTTTGGGCAAGGGCAATTACAATTACAGGCAAATGTTGATTTAAGCCAACTAGAAAATAATGTAGTTGATATATTAGTTTCGGGCTTAAGTGGTAAAAGTTACAATTTAAGTGTAGTTGGGTATAGTCATGTTAGAGTAGGTCTTATGCCATTTTCTACAAATATTGCAATACAGCAAGGGTATAATTTGAGTATTTAAGAGATTTATTTGTAAATTTGACTACTAAACTAAACTAAATGGAAATTAAAAACATCGTTGAAGATGTAGTCAAGGGCTATATCAGAAAAATGGCTTATAAAAAACATAAGCCAGAAGATAAAATACAAGTAGTTCTTTATTTGAAAAAAGCAGACGAAGTAGGGGTATATCTTTTGGAGGAATATAAGGCATCAGAGGATGAAATAAGGTTGAAAGATATATTGGGTGTATTCGCCATGTCAGCCAAAATAGTAAATTCTTTTATTAGTAAATCTCTTAAAGAATATGCTATTGAATATGATTGCGATTTTTCTATAATTAACTGCATGATTTGGTTGGAAAATGACATAATAAGACTGTATTTATATAATAAACACAATCCTGTAAAGGCGATTACATTAGATGACCTTTTAAAAGAATAACATGAGATTTTGGACAAAAACAATATCAGCACCATTAACCATTACACAGGCGGACGGTGCTTTTTTTATTTCGGTACTTGCGAAAGGAGGTACTGTAAATATATTAGGTGAAGCTGAATTTCAAGGGATGCCTTCCGACATAGCAACCATAGAAAATGGGGGTACATGGACATATACTACTCAAATATCAGAAGGATCTATTGATGTAGTTATAACACCAAGTGCAAGCGCAGCAATAATGATTGCTTTTAACTAATAAAAATATTAAATATGCCTTTTGGTAATTCAAATAACGGTTTCGGTGGCGCAGGGGGTGGCAGCGGTACTGGTACAAACGGTACAGCAGGAACTTCGGGTATATCTGGCTTAACGCCATCCCAATACATTCTTACTGCTTTTCTTCCTAATAATCAAACAATTACAACGGGAGGTTCGAATAAAGTAATTAATTTACAAGCAGGTTCAGATCCTCAATCTTGGTTAAATTCTAATACTTTTCAACCAAATATTGCTGGGTTTTATCAAATTACTTATAATGTATTATGGGGAGTTGGTACTGGTACAGGACAAATAAATGTACAAGTAACTAAAAATGGTACTACACAAGTTATAATTAGTCAAGCTCAAGTTAATGTTAATGACGGATTAAGTTTAGGTGATGCTACCGTAGTTTATATGAATGGTACAACCGATTCATTACAATTAACTGCATATACTTCTACAACAAGTGCAAGTCAAATACTTACAGCAGGATCCGCAACTCAATTTAATGCTGCTTTATTGACTACCGGAAATGGTACTAATGGAACATCGGGAATCACCGGAACGGCTGGCACAGCTGGAACATCTGGCTTTACAGGAACTTCTGGAACTTCTGGTTCTTCTGGTTCATCAGCTTCTTCGGGTAGTTCAGGTACTTCTGCTTCAAGTGGAACAGTAGGTACTTCGGGTACTAACGGAACGAGTGGAACAAGTGGGTCTAACGGAACTAGCGGGACCAACGGAACAAGTGGTTTATCAGGAACAAACGGATCTTCAGGAACTTCAGGTAGTGCTGGTACTTCGGGTAATGGTTCTAGTGGAACATCCGGACAAAATGGAACAAGTGGAACTTCGGGTTCATCTGGAACAACTGGAACCGATGGATCTAGCGGAACGTCTGGAATAAGTGGAACTTCGGGTATAACAGGAACAAGTGGAACTTCGGCATCTTCGGGAAGTAGCGGTTCATCAGGTAGTTCGGGTGCAACAGGAACATCAGGTACTTCCGCAGAAGGGGGTACTTCTGGCACTTCTGGTAAGGATGGAACTTCAGGAATAAATGGAACAAGTGGGCAAGACGGAACAAGTGGAACAAGTGGAAATGGAACAAGTGGGACTAGTGGTGCAACAGGAACATCAGGTTCTTCGGGAACTGGGGGTATAGATGGAACTAGTGGAACCGATGGTTCTTCTGGTACAAGTGGCGCAGACGGATCTAGTGGTACTTCGGGCGAAACCGGAACTTCAGGAACGGATGGATCTTCGGGTTCTAGTGGAGATTCAGGAACATCTGGAACAAGTGGTTCAGATGGAACATCTGGTAGTGATGGTTCTAGCGGAACTTCCGGTGTTAGTGGTGCGGATGGAACAAGTGGATCTAGTGGAACAACTGGAACCGATGGGTCAAGCGGAACAAGTGGGTCTAGTGGAACAACAGGAACCGATGGTTCAAGTGGTACTTCAGGTGCTACTGGAACAAGTGGTTCATCTGGTACAAGTGCAACCGATGGGTCAAGTGGTACTAGTGGAAGTTCAGGAACAGATGGTAGTAGTGGAACATCAGCGCAGGATGGTACAAGTGGAACCGATGGATCTAGTGGAACAAGTGGTACAAATGGAACCGATGGCTCTAGCGGCACATCTGGAGCAACTGGGACTAGTGGATCTTCAGGAACAAGTGGACTTAATGGGACAAGCGGGACAAGCGGGTCAAGTGGCACTAGTGGTGAGAATGGAACGAGTGGAATTGATGGAACAAGCGGAACCGATGGATCTAGCGGAACAAGTGGAACCAATGGGACTAGCGGAACAAGTGGCACATCTGGGGCTAGCGGAACGAGTGGTTCATCTGGCACATCAGGTCAAAACGGAACTAGTGGAACAAGCGGTTCATCAGGGACCGATGGAAGTAGTGGCACAACTGGAACCGATGGTTCATCAGGAACTTCTGGAACTAGCGGAACCGATGGTTCTTCGGGAACAGATGGTTCTTCGGGAACGGCTGGGGCTAGTGGCACATCAGGTTCATCAGGAACGGCTGGCATGGATGGTTCTAGTGGAACAGATGGTAGTTCTGGAACTTCTGGAACAGATGGTAGTTCAGGAACAGCAGGAACAGATGGTAGTTCAGGTTTATCGGGAGATAGATACGCGACTACTTCATCTGATACTATTGATTTATCTTCTTTAGTAGTTGGTAATAGTATTACAGTAAATATTGGAACAGGTCTATCATATACTACTGCACAAAGCGCACTTGTTGCTTATAGTAGTGTAGAATATTTTGAAGGATTAGTTCAAAATTATATATCAGGAACAGGAGAATTAGATTTGACTATTACAGAAGTAATAGGAACTGCAACAGAATCTTCGTGGGTAGTAAATTTAGCAGGTGCATCTGGAGGAAACGGAACAAGTGGAACTTCCGGAACAAGCGGAATAGATGGAACAAGCGGGGTTAATGGGACTAGCGGCATTAATGGTACAAGTGGAACTAGCGGGACATCTGGGGCTAGTGGAACATCAGGGTCATCGGGAACTAGTGGTACAGATGGGTCTAGTGGAACGGATGGTTCTAGTGGAACTTCTGGTTCTAGTGGAACTTCAGGAACGGATGGTTCTAGTGGAACTTCTGGAACCGATGGTTCTAGTGGCACATCTGGCACAGACGGATCTAGTGGAACTTCTGGAGCAAGTGGAACGGACGGATCTAGTGGAACTTCAGGAACGGACGGATCTAGTGGAACTAGTGGCACAGATGGTTCTAGTGGTACGGATGGTTCAAGCGGTTCTAGTGGAACGGATGGTTCTAGTGGTACGGACGGTTCTTCTGGCTCTAGTGGAACAGATGGTTCTTCAGGAACTTCTGGGGCAAGCGGTACGGACGGTTCTAGTGGAACAAGTGGAACAGATGGTTCTTCAGGAACAAACGGAAGCGATGGATCTTCAGGAACATCGGGTGCAAGTGGTATGGATGGAACAAGTGGTTCAAGTGGAACTACTGGAGCAGCTGGTACTTCAGGAACAGACGGTTCTAGTGGAACAAGTGGGGCAAGTGGAACAAGTGGTTCTTCAGGAACAGCTGGGACAAACGGAAGTTCTGGGACCGATGGTTCAAGTGGAACTTCAGGCACATCTGGAACAGCTGGAACTTCAGGATCTAGTGGCACATCTGCATCTAGTGGAACAAGTGGCACAGATGGTTCAAGTGGCACATCTGGGACAGCTGGAACTTCAGGAACAACTGGAACTAGTGGTGTTGATGGTGCTTCTGGAGCAGGCTGTGGAATTTGGTATTTTAATGAAGGTAGTGGTGGTTCTAGCACTGGTGCATTCGATACAGATAGCACTACAATTTCTAGTATTACACAATTCGAATTAAATCAAAATGATTATTACGGTAATTATTGGTGGACCTTTGTTCAAGCTAATTATAACATTGGCAACAAATTAGTTCTTCAATTATCACAAGTTGATAATCCAAGTATATTCGGTATATGGTCGGTTGATACAATTTCCAACCCAACTCCAGTAATGAGTTTTACTTCATTAACTGATTTTGTAGGTAATGGTTCTTTAACAAATGGCGGAACATATTATTTTTGTTTTAGATGTGTTTGCGAAAATGGAACTTCTGGAACAAGTGGAACCGATGGTTCAAGCGGTACGGATGGTTCAAGTGGAACAAGTGGTTCAGCTGGTACAAGTGGTGCAAGCGGAACAGCAGGTTCGAGTGGAACAGCTGGAACAGATGGTTCTTCTGGAACTAGTGGAACTACTGGAACCGATGGTTCAAGTGGAACAAGTGGAACGGATGGATCTAGTGGAACAGCGGGAACGGCTGGAACAACAGGAACAGCGGGAACGGCTGGAACAACAGGTACATCTGGTGAATCAGCTAGTTTTAGTGGAACTTCAGGTCAATCATTTTCCAACGAATTCGATTTATATTATGTAGTATTAGATCATGGCGATTATGTAGGGTATGGTTCATTCGCAGATGCTTGTACACATTCAAGTTATGTAAGCCTACCAATTTATTCAACTGATAACGCATTGATAGTAGGTAGTATTATATACAATGATTCAAGTTTAAATCCTTTCCCTTACTTATTCGAGAGTGCTGATTATTATTATTTACCTTCAACATCACAATACTGTCAGATTTCAAGTAACATGGATGGAAGTGCTACAATAACTGCTTTAGCAGATTGTAGTGGTGGATCATTTTATGCTTGGACTGTAAGGGCTGATAATAATTTAACCAATATTTGTGGAGATATAACACAGGAAGTTTATACAGCAACTCCAACATTTACAACTGGGGTTGTGGTTTATACTGATTCATCATTGGTTAATCTATTTTTAGGGTATGATTATATTTCAGAATTAACAGGGGCTATAATTTATAATATGAATAGCGGAAATGGTACAATCGGAACATCAACAGGTAATAGTTGTTAAAAATTATTAAAAAAAATATAAATGCCTTATTCTAATATTACGATAACTACACAAACAGGGCTATCTTTTACGCCTTATCAATTTGTACAAGTATCTCATGATGCTAACAATTATTTTGTTGCACAAGTAGTTTCATACAATTCAAGCACAGGTATATTAGTAGTAACCCCTACTGTAATTGTAGGTTCTTTATCTTATACAAGTTGGGAAATTACAATTACTGGTGCTACTGGTAAAAATGGAACAGCTGGTACATCAGGTGTAAATGGTACAAGTGGTGTAGCCGGAACTTCTGGAACAAGTGCAACTAGTGGTTCTAGCGGAACAAATGGATCAAGCGGAAGTTCGGGGACCGATGGTTCTAGTGGAACTTCTGGAACCGATGGGTCTAGTGGTACATCTGGAACTGATGGGTCTAGTGGAACCGATGGTTCAAACGGAACTAGCGGAACTAGCGGCACAGATGGATCTAGCGGATCTTCAGGAACCGATGGTTCAAACGGAACAACTGGAACAAGTGGTACGGATGGATCTAGTGGTTTTACAGGTTCTTCTGGAACAGCCGGTTCTAGTGGTATTAGTGGGGATAGATATGCAACGACTTCTAGCACTCCTTTAACTATTGCAACTGGAGTTCAAATATTAACAATAGGAACTGGTTTAGCTTACACAATAGGACAAACAGTTATTATAGCGTATGATGAAACTGATTATATAGTAGGTACGGTTGTATCTTATAATTCAGGAACCGGAGTTTTAAATGTTAATGCTACAACAATAGTTGGAAGTGGAACTTATTCTTCATGGATGGTGAACTTAGATGGTGCATCAGGAGGTGCTGGTTCAAGCGGAACCGATGGTTCAAGCGGAACTAGTGGAACATCTGGTACAAACGGTACATCGGGTTCATCGGGGATTGCAGGTGTTGATGGTTCTAGTGGAACGGATGGTTCAAGTGGAACAAGCGGTTCAAGCGGTTCAAGCGGTACGGATGGTTCAAGCGGAACGGATGGATCTTCTGGAACGGATGGTTCGAGTGGAACAGACGGTTCTTCGGGAACATCTGGGGCAAGTGGTATGGATGGAACTTCGGGTTCATCAGGTACTTCGGGATCATCTGGAACGGATGGTTCTTCTGGTTCATCCGGAACAAGTGCAACAAGTGGTTCTTCTGGAACTAGTGCAACTTCAGGAAGTTCAGGAACTTCGGGAGTTGATGGAACAAGTGGCACAGATGGATCTAGTGGAACGGCTGGAGCAGACGGCTCTAGTGGAACTTCAGGCTCTAGTGGAACTAGTGGTTCTAGTGCAACAAGCGGTTCAAGTGGTACTTCGGGTTCAAGTGGAACAAGTGGAACTGGAGGAACAAGTGGTTCTTCAGCAACAAGTGGTTCAAGTGGAACAAGTGGATCTAGTGGATCTAGTGGAACCGATGGTTCAAGTGGAACGGATGGTAGTTCAGGAACAAGTGGGTCAAGTGGAACAAGTGGAACAAGCGCAAGCAGTGGTTCTTCAGGAACTTCTGGAACAAACGGTTCATCAGGAACTAGCGGCACGAATGGAACGGACGGTTCATCAGGAACTAGTGGTAATTCAGTAGCTTATTATAGCACATTTAATGCTTCAATAAACGTAACTTCTCCAACTTTTGGATCAACAGTTGCAACAGGTTTATCATATACAGCAGGACAAGCGTTTATAACTATTTATTTAGCGGATACTAATTTATTTGCTACATGGATATGTACTTCATATGATCCAATGACAGGCTTTTTACAAGGTACTTTACAAAATGGTCATTGCGATGGGGCTACTTGTAACGGTTTTGGAACATGGTCACTAAATCTATCTGGCGCAGCTGGAACAAACGGAACAAGCGGTACAAACGGAACAGACGGTTCTTCGGGATCTAGTGGAACGGATGGTTCTTCTGGCACTTCTGCAACATCCGGAACATCGGGTTCAAGTGGTGAAAGTGGAACAAGCGGTTCAAGTGGTACAAGTGCATCTAGTGGTTCTAGTGGAACGGCTGGAAGTAGTGGTTCTAGTGGAACAGCTGGTTCTAGTGGGTCTAGTGGAACTTCTGGAAGTAGTGGAACTTCGGGTTCGAGTGGTTCTAGTGGAACAACAGGAACTAGTGGTATTGATGGTTTGGAAGGGGGTAACGTTTTACTTTGGATTTCGGATCCTACAACAGAGCCACCAATAGCAGGATATTTTTACCCAACTCCACAAAGTGGCGGTATTGGAACCATTACGCAAGTAGAATTTAATGCAACAAATGCGCAAGGTGCGAATACAGATGGCTGGTTCACAAAATTGCAATCATGGATTACTGTTAATGGTTCGGGTAGTGCATTTATGCAAGCTAATCGTTATGGAGGCAGCGGGCAAGGTGGTATCTGGGTTGTAAGTTCAGTAACACATAATGTTGGAGCAGGTACATGGACAGTAATGTTTTCAGCTGATATAGAAGGCTTTGGAAATATATTAGGTGGCGCAGAAGTTGGATGGTCTTATGTACTTAATGGTGCATCGGGAACTTCAGGAACAACCGGCACAAGTGGTTCTAGTGGAACTACTGGGACAAGCGGAAGTTCTGGTTCTAGTGGAACAAGTGCAAGTAGCGGTTCTAGTGGATCTAGTGGAACAAGTGCAAGCAGCGGTTCTAGTGGAACTAGTGGAAGTAGCGGATCTACTGGAACAAGTGGTAGCAGCGGAACAGATGGTTCTAGTGGAACTAGTGGAACTTCTGCAACAAGTGGCTCTAGTGGTTCAAGCGGAACTTCGGCAAGCAGCGGTTCAAGCGGAACGTCGGGTACAAGTGGAAGTAGCGGAACAAGTGCATCTAGTGGAACAAGCGGATCGTCTGGTACGGCTGCAACAGCTGGTACTTCAGGTTCTTCGGGTGTAGATGGTGTAGGCGGAGGACAAATTTATTATTTGAATTATTCTGTTAATACTAATACAGCTTTTGGAACTCCTACTTATAAAGAGTTATCGCCAATAGCTACAAGTGCAGCAGAACAAGATCTAAGTGTAACAGCTAGTGTAGATTCAACTATATTATTTGCAACTTTTGCAACTGATTCTGGAGTTCCAGATGCTACAATTATACCAGCAGGGGTTTGGGGTTTTAATGTGAATATTCTTTGTAATAATGTTAAAGCAAATCAAATATCAATTTTTGCCAAAGTATATAAATATACAACAGGTGCAGTAGCTACTTTATTATTCACATCGGGTTCAGTAGAGTTATTTCAAACTACTGTTCCTTATTCATACTATTTTGATTCTTTCTATGCTGGTACAGCTTTAAACACAACGGATAGAATATATATTGAATTTTGGTACACTAATATAAATACTTTAGTAGCTGTTCCTTTTAACTTTTATACAGAAGGTAATGCTAACTATTCTTATGTAACAACTTCCTTCCAAGCACCCTCAGGTACTTCGGGAACAAGTGGAACAAATGGAAGTAGCGGAACGTCTGGAAGTAGCGGAACATCGGCATCAAGCGGTTCTTCTGGAACATCAGGAACTAATGGAACTAGTGGTTCAAGCGGAAGTTCAGGAAGTAGCGGTACAACAGGAACGAGTGGTACAAGTGGGTCAAGCGGTTCAAGTGGATCTAGTGGTTCTAGTGGTACAAGCGGCACAAATGGAACATCAGGAACTAGTGCCAGTAGCGGAACATCAGGAAGTTCAGGAAGTAGCGGAACGACCGGAACAAGCGGCACAAACGGGACAAGCGGTTCTAGTGGAAGTTCAGGATCTAGTGGATCAAGCGGAACATCTGGGTTAAGTGGTACAAGCGGAACGAACGGTTCATCCGGTACAAGCGGCACGAATGGATCTAGTGGAACAAGTGCGTCAAGCGGTTCTAGTGGAACCACAGGTACAAGCGGAACCACAGGTACATCTGGTTCAAGCGGTTCTACTGGAACAAGCGGTTCAAGTGGATCTAGCGGAACGTCTGGAACATCTGGAACAAGCGGTTCAAGTGGTTCAAGCGGAAGTTCAGGAACAAACGGTTCAAGTGGAACGGCTGGCACAGCTGGAACAACTGGAACTTCAGCGACAAGCGGTAATTCATCAGTATTTTTCGGAACAAGTGGAACATCAATTACCCTTCCTTTATCTTAATTTTGGGAATATAAAAAATAATAAATGGCGTATTCTAATATAACAGTTACTATAAATACTGGCTTAAACTTTGAACCATTCGACTTTGTTCAGTTAAGCCACGATGCTAATAATTATATTATTGGCAGGGTAGTAACGTATAATAGCGGTACTGGCTCAATGGTTTTAACTCCTTATTATTTTCAAGGTAGCGGAACTTACACAACATGGAGTGCATCCCTTACCGGCGCAATAGGAACTTTTGGAACAAGTGGAGGCTCTGGCAGCACAGGAACTTCAGGAACGTCGGCATCTTCGGGTGCTAATGGTGTTGCAGGGGCTTCGGGTGTTAGTGGGTCTAGTGGAACATCTGGAACAAACGGATCTATTGGGGCTAGTGGAACATCGGGTTCACATGGTTCAAACGGAACAAGCGGTGCAAACGGTTCTAGTGGTTCGGTTGGTTCTTCTGGTTCTAGTGGAACATCTGGTTCTAGTGGAACCAGCGGAGGAACAAACGGAACTTCGGGCAATAGTGGTGCATCAGGGCTTAGTGGTTCTAGTGGAGGTGCAAATGGCTCTAGTGGAACAAACGGTACTTCGGGATCTAGTGGAGTTAGTGGTGGTTCTGGTACAAGTGGTTCTAGTGGGGTATCCGGAGTTAGTAATAACGTTGCTAGAAGTTCGGGTACTTCAGGCTCGAATGGGGCAAGTGGAGGCTCTGGTGGTTCAGGAACATCTGGTTCTAGTGGTACATCTGGCAGCAATGGATCTAGTGGTGTTTCAGGAACAAGTGGTTCTTCGGGAACATCAGGATCTAATGGAACAAGTGGTGCTAGTGGTAATTCAGGCGTATCTGGAACTTCAGGTTCTTCAGGAACTTCGGGTTCTTATGGAACAAGCGGATCGAATGGTGGGAATGGAGGAAGTGGAACTTCAGGTTCTTCTGGAACATCTGGGTCTTATGGAAGTAATGGAACTTCTGGTTCAAGTGGTGCAAGTGGAACAAGTGGTTCTAGCGGAACAAGTGGTTCATCAGGGGTGAGTGGGGTAAGCCAAACAGCATCTCCTTATTGGTTTTGTAGTAATAGTGTAGTTGACTTGGCGGGAGGAAATAGCGTAATAGGAGATTATAATGGTGCTTTATCAGGGCAATATAATCAGGCTTGTAATAATTCGGTTGTTGCTGGGGGCTATAATAATAGGGCTAATTTGGCTAATGGGTATAGTTTTACTGGTGGTGGTTATCATAATTGGATTTGTGCTTCTAATGGGTTTGGTTCGGCAATAGGAAGCGGACTTCAAAACTCAATAGCTGGTTATGATAGCTTTATTGGTGCTGGGTATCAAAATAATATATGCCAAAATGCTCAATCTGTGGTTATATTAGGTGGAAGAAGTAATACTGTACTTGGGGGTCATGACTATATTACTATGGCAGGTTGGTCGCAAACTGGTTCTTCTAATTATACTACTTATTTTTATTATTTAAGTAAGGCTTTTGGTAGTTTTAGAATTAGTCATCCTGATCCTGAAAAAACAGCTACTAAATTATTATATCATAGCTGGGTAGAAACGCCAACAACTGGAGATAATATTTATCGTTATGATATAACAACTTGTAATTGCCAAGCAACTTTAGAACTGCCAGATTACTATAAATTTTTAAATAGAGATGACCAAATTTGGGTATCCCCAAAAGATCATTTAGGAAGTGCTTATGGTATTATGGATGAAACACAATCATGTGTATCTTTCACATCTAATTGCGATGGTGCTTATACAGCTTTAATAATAGGAACTAGAAAAGATTGCCATGCAATGAATAGATGGAATGGTGCTGAAAAATATAAAACCGATACAAGTATATAATGGCATACTCTAATATAACAATAACGGTAAATACTAACCTTTCATTTGAACCGAATGATTTTGTCGAGTTAAATGATGGGACTATTGCGTACATATATGGTAGGGTAGTTTCATACAATAGTGCCACAGGATCTATGGTATTAACGCCATATTCATTTAGTGGCAGTAGTGCTACTTATTCTACTTGGAACATAAATTTAATAGGTGTTTATGGTACTTCAGGTACTTATGGAACATCGGGCAATAGTGGTGTAAGCGGTTCTAGTGGAACAAACGGAGTAAGTGCATCTAGTGGAACATCGGGAACTTCGGGAACATCAGGTTCTTCAGCGGTTTCGGCAACTTCTGGATCAAATGGCACTTCAGGAACAAATGGTTCTAGTGGAACAAACGGTTCTAGTGGAACGGCAGGAAGTTCTGGACAATCTGGAACTAATGGATCAAATGGCACAAGTGGATTAAATGGAGTATCTGGGGCAAGTGGTTCAAGTGCTTCAAGTGGAACATCTGGATTAAGTGGCGGAACTTCTGGGGTTAATGGTAATGCCGGTGGTTCTGGAACTTCGGGTTCTTCGGGTTCTAGTGGTACATCTGGGTCTAGTGGATCATCAGGGCTTTCTGGAACAAGTGGTTCTAGTGGAGTTTCAGGTGCATCTGGTGTAAGTGGCACATCTGGTTCAAGTGGAACATCGGGTAGTAACGGTGCAAGTGGTGGTAGCGGTACATCAGGTTCAAGTGGTACATCAGGTTCTAGTGGTGCAGGTCGTTCAAGTGGAGGAAGTGGTACAAGTGGTTCTTCCGGAACTTCAGGTTCTTATGGGTCTTCGGGTGTAGGTGCTGGCAGTGGAGGGAGTGGCGTTTCAGGAACATCTGGTTCTAGTGGAACATCTGGAAGTAATGGTGTAAGTGGTGGTAACGGTGCTAGTGGGGGAAGTGGCGTATCTGGGTCTTATGGAACTTCAGGTTCAAATGGTACATCAGGATCGTATGGTGCTAATGGAGTTGCTTGTTCACCTATTGCTTTTGTTGGTAGTTGTAGTTATATTTTTTGTCAAGGTAGTCCAAATAATTGTATACCAAGTGGAAATTATAGTGGCATTTTATCTGGAGTAAATAACAGTATAAGTTCTTCTTATAGTGTTATCGCAGGGTCATACAATAATTTTGTTACTGGTAATTTCTCTAGTGTTATGGGGGGCTACGGAAATAGTGCACAAGGAAATGCTAGCACTGTAATGGCTAGTAGAAATACTACTGTTGTTGGTAATTACAGTAGTAGTAGAGCTGATAATAGTATGTATCTTGAGTCTGATTATAGTTCTAGTTTTGCGACCAATTATTCTTATAGTTCTAGTGCATATAATTTAGTTACTGTTTCTGCAGCTGCTTATATTAATCCAAATTCAAGTAGCTACACATTTATGAATAATGTTGTAAAATATGGGGGTAGCTTTCAAATAACTCACCCAGATCCGAGTAAGTGTGATACTATGCTATTAGCACATTCATTCGTAGAATCGCCAACAGCAGGAGAAAATATTTATCGCTATAAAATAACAACACAAAATTGTAATGCAGTATTAGAATTACCAGATTATTATAAATTTCTTAATTGCAATGAGCATATATCCTTAAGCCCTACCAATAATTTTGGAAACGGTTATGGGTTGATGGATAATACACAATCATGCGTTAATTTTACAACAGATACAGATGGTGAATTCGATGTAATAATTATTGGAACTAGAAAAGATAGAGATGTGAATTATCATTGGAAAGGCGTAGAAACATACGAAAATGACTTTAAAACAAATTAAAATACATATATGTTAGTATCAAAAATAACACCAGCGGCTACTAAAATAATTCAAGTAAATCCGTTTCAAAACGAAACATTAAGTGGGGAGTACATGATTATTACTTGCCAAAAGCACGTCATAGGTGCTATTGCAGGTACATTTAATGATGACAGCGTTTTTAATATTCGTTTTGGGAACATTAAATACGAAAAAAAGCCAGATGGAACCAATGGCAACCCTATGTTAGACATAGTAATTGCTGCTAGGGTAACTATGAATCAAGCTGAATTAGCTACATGGGGAACGGACGATAGCGTAATACATCAATTAGCTATTGATAAATTCAATAAAACCAGTGGTGCTAATATTACAATAGTGAGCAGCGAAATAATGGATATGCAACATACAGCTTAATGCTAATCAATGCCAACATATACTAACATAACAATTACAATATCGCCTAACCTTTCTTATATAGCTGGCGATTATATTCAGATAGCCTCCGATAATAATGACTATATCATAGGTACTGTCGTTTCATATACGGCATCTACTGGTAGTGTTACTATTGCCCCTACATTATCTATGGGAAGTGGAACATTCACCACATGGGATGCTAATTTAACTGGAGCAGCAGGAACATCGGGGGTAAGTGGTTCTACTGGAACGAATGGTTCTTCAGGTGTATCTGGTGCTTCGGGGTCTACTGGAACAAATGGAAGTAGCGGAACAAGCGGTTCGGTTGGCTCTAGTGGCTCTAATGGAACTTCAGGAACAAGTGGATCTAGTGGATCTAATGGAGCAAACGGATCTAGTGCTGTAAATGGTGCATCTAGCACAAGTGGTTCAAGTGGTTCAAGTGGGACTAGTGGAGTTTCTGGACGCACTGCTTCATCAGGAACAAGTGGAACAAATGGAACAAATGGTTCATCAGGAAGTAACGGTACTTCAGGAACTAATGCCATATCTAATACAAGTGGTTCTTCCGGAACAAGTGGTTCAAATGGTTCTTCTGGAACAAGTGGTTCAAGCGGTTCTTCTGGAACAGCTGGAAGTAATGGCTCTTCAGGAACGTCGGGAACTTCAGGCTCTAATGGTGCAAGTGGTGGTAGCGGTGGTAGTGGTGTTAGTGGCACTTCTGGTTCTTCGGGTGTAAGTGGTGGTAGTGGGAATAGTGGAGTTTCTACTGGTAGCGGTACTTCAGGATCGAATGGCACTTCGGGATCAAACGGTGCAAATGGGGGAAGTGGAACATCGACAGGAAGTGGAACTTCTGGTTCTAGCGGTACATCGGGTTCTTATGGTTCATCTGGGTATAGTGGGGTTTCGGCTGGTAGTGGAGTAAGTGGCACATCGGGATCTAGTGGGATAAGTGGCGGAAGTGGAGGTTCTGGTGTAAGTGGGAATAGTGGGCAAAGTGGATCGGATTGTATCCCTCCGTTATGTTTTACTGGGGGTAGCAATAATATTATACCTTATTATGGTGGCAATTCTCTAACTAGTGCTAATGATAGTGCTATATTAAGTGGTTACGTTAATTGTATGTCTTATGCTCATAGGAGTGTAATTATAGGGGGAATAAATAACCAAGCAAATGATAGCACTGGTGCAGGTATGTATTATTCTGTATTGGGTGGCGGACAAAATAACTGTATGAAACAAGATCCCCCATTCAGTTTTTTAGCAGGGGGGCAAGGAAATACATTAGGTTGTAGGTATAACTATCATGGGGGTGGTTTAGGTAATTGTGTAGCGAATGGTAGTTTTAGTTATGTAACTGGTGGGGCTTATAATACTGTTTCAGGTTCTTATAGAGGTATGTTTTCAATTTACAACAATTCATCTACTTCAGATCATCATACTACAATAGGTGGCGGATCAAAAACAAGCGGTACATTTAAAATAAATCATCCAGATCCGAGCAAGTGCGAAACTATGGCGTTATTCCATAGTTTTGTGGAAAGCCCAACAGCTGGGGATAATATATATCGTTACCAAGTAACAACTTGTAATTGTTCGGCAACCTTAGAACTTCCGAGTTATTATAAGTTTTTGAATGAAAATTCACAAATGAGAATTTCAGCGGTAAATCATTTTGGTAAAGCATATGGAGTTATTGACGATACTTCATCATGTGTTACATTTACATCTAATTGCGATGGTGCTTACAATGTATTGATAATAGGAACAAGGTGCGACAGGGATGCAAAATTCGGATGGAACGGAGTTGAGCAGAATAAAGCTGCAAACCCAAATAGAACAGGCGGAAACTAAAAACTAAAAACTAAAACTAAAATATGAACTTAATCTTTTCTATTAATGGTGGCATGGGCAAATCGGTAATGGCTACTGCCGTTTGCGAAGCAATTAAAAAGCAATATCCAGAATGTACTTTAATTGTATTAACTGGCTATCCTGAAGTTTTTTCTGGGATAAAATCAGTCGATTATGCTTTTGACCAATCCCAAGAATCTTATTTCTATTCTAAGTACATCGAAAACAAAGATTTCTTATTATTTGCGCAAGAACCTTATTTAGATACTTATCATGTTAAAGGGAAAGAACACGTCATTGAGACGTGGTGCAGAATTAATAATATAGTTTACAATGGTGAAATGCCAATAATTAGTTTAAACGAAAGGGAACGTACTTTTTATGGTATAAAATATTATTCTGATAAGCCTATAATGGTTATTCAATCTAATGGGGGTGGCGCACAACAGGAAATGAAATATTCATGGGCAAGGGATATACCTCGTTCAATTACTCAAAGTGTTATCGATCATTACAAAAATGATTACCAAATATTTCATATTAGGCGCGAAAACCAAGTTTCTTTTGAAGGGGTTACTTGGGTATCAGATACTTATAAAGGTCTAGCTTGTCTTATATCCAAAAGTGAAAAAAGATTATTTTTAGATAGTGTAGGGCAACACATAGCGGCTACTTTAAATTTAAAATCAACTGTTTTGTGGATTGTTAATAGACCAAATCAATTCGGGTATCAATTACACGATAATATTATTGCTAATCCAGAAACAGTAAAGCCAGACCTAAGATTTAGTTCTTTTACAAGGCATAACATAACAGGGGCTTTGCAGGAATTTCCTTACAATAGCGAAAATGAAATATTCAATATTGATAAAATAATAGAATCTATTAACCAACAATAAAATTTTATGTCAACAATCTTCAACATAGTACCTAATGTAGTAAAGCCTAATGCTACTTATTTACCTAATACATTAACTCCTTTTCAATGTAATATTGTTTTAGGTATTAATGATGTGGGCTACGGAACAACAGGAGAAACTGGTTTCTATAATGGTTCTACTCCTCCAACTGGCGGTTGGACAATTTATTATTCTGATGGTTCTGGAAATATATATACACAGGTAGCAAATAGCTTTAATGATTTATTAGAAATTACAAACTACTTATACGGAACAGCTGGTCATTTTACCGATGCTAATGCTATTGTATATTATTATGGAGATGTAAATCAATTAGGAGGCACACAAATACTTGCTAATTATGATTTAACAAACTTCGTAACCAATAATTTAGCATTATGCTTTCTAAGTGGGTATTCAATGTCTTACGATGCTTATTCTGCTACCATAGGGTTTAATTATTGGATTGATTTATCAAATAGTAATTTTTTAGAAATAGGCGGAACATTTTTAATAAGTGGAAGCGGTGCTCAAACCTCTCTTGTATTCGATGGCTTATCGACAGTAGGGAATATAGCATATAGCGGTAATGAAGTTGTTCCCGTAGGTAATACTGACTATACTATTAGCGTTTGGTTCAATCCATCTGTAATAGGCGGCACACAAGGTTTGGTAGGTTGGGGGAATTATGGAACAACAGACCAATGTAATGCTTTACGTTTAAATAATTCTGATTTAATAAATTATTGGTGGGGAGATGATTTAGGAGTAACGGCAGGTTTGACAGCAGGTACTTGGTATAATGCAGTATGTACTTATGTTGGTGCAACAAATACAAGAAGTATTTATTTAAACGGAAGTTTACTTGGTTCTGATAATCCTTCAGGAACTCATGCTGTGCCTGATGCAAGTAATTTAACGGTAGGATATACAGGTGTTGGTTCTGAATATTTTGATGGCAAGATTCAAAATGTAGCTATATACTATTCATGTTTGGGGGCAGAACAAGTTTTGCAAAATTATCAAGCCTTAGAAACAATTATTTTTTAATTTAAAAAAGTATAAATTATGGCAAGTATGAATGAAATAATTGCAAAGGCAAAAGAAATACAGCAACCCAACGAAAAATGGATTGATGCTCTAAGAAGGGCAACAGCTTTATTGAAAAAGCCCTAATAAAAAAACAAACCATAAGCGGCTATTGCGAAAACAATTATTATAATTAATAAGTAAGCGTAATCGATTATAGTTTCCTTAGATATTTTCATTTTGTTGTATTAATTTAATTACTCTATCTGATTTAATTAATTTATGACATTCAAAGTGTCTAGGTGTATCTTCATGTTCAGGGCAATACTTCCAATTACCTTTATCGAATCTAAATTTAGGATCGTTCCAGCATCCATGACAAATAGTTTCATCATATACTCTAATGCAATCAGATACAAATTCGTGGTCTTTTGCAGTAAAGTTACTAATCATGTACACGCGTTTTTTAAGTGCCCATGATAGCCATGATAAGCCACTGGATAAGCCCATAAAGAATTCGCTATGATGAATTACATTCATAGTATTGTGCAAGGACTTATCTTCTAGTAAAGTAATATTATTAAGTTTTGGCTGTGATGAAATAGATTTATGCGTTTCCGGTATGTCGGATATTTCTAGGACTTTATACCCTTTATCTACTAAATAGTCAACAACTTCCTGCCAGTATTGCCATAGCTTTAACTCCGAAGTAGAATGTATAGAAATACAAACATACTTTTCTTCCATAGGTCTTACTTTCGGCACAAAATCAATAGATGGCTTTATCTCTTTATGTGGCAAGCATAAAATATTAGATGCGCATTGTTGTAGGGATATTGTTGCTGGATTAACCGGCTCTTTTGACTTATCCCAATACCAACCAATTTCAAACATTCCAAATAAGTTACCAATGGTCAAACCTCTATCCACAAATTCTAATTCGGGATAAGATTCCTTGAATAAGAAATTTTTGAATGTAGAAACGATTACATCGCAATTATAGAATTTTTTAAAAGCCAAACAATAAGGGATCCATGCCAATGTATCTCCTAGTGCTTTGCTTTCAAAAGATATAAATACTCTTTTCCCCTTAATTTCATCTAAAACATTTATCTGCTTAATTACTCTCCCAGAATAAGAAACCCTAACAGCCAAATCAGATAAATATTTTCGTTCTAATCTGGTCCACATTTTTAGCTTCATCTTAGTTTCATAAATGATGCTATTGTTATTTCCTTTGTCTATGAATTGAACATCATACTCTCTATTCTTTCCTTCATCTTCCAAAAGTTCAAAGAATAATCCATTGACATGGTGCATATTATATTTTATCATAAACTATATGTGTAAGCGTTAAAATGATTAAGTGCAATTATATCTGAAGAATAGTTTTCGGTTTGTAAAGATGCTTTGTAATTCTTTTCTAAATGCTTTACTACATTTATCCAGTCAAAGCTATCTCTAACATTAAGCATTTCATTCCTTAATATTTCCCATCTGGCTATTGTATTATTTATTCCTCTAACTACTTCATCGGTACTTATTTTAGGGAGAACCCACATACCCCATAAATGTTTTGATCCACGATAAGTTCCCACAATAGGCAAACAGCACCCAGCTGCTTCGCAAAGTGTCAAGTTAGGATGCCCATATTCTAAATTTGATGGATGCAGGAAAATAGTGTGTTGCTGGAATATCTTTAACTTTTCTGCTTCCGTAGGGTTTGTATCTATGACAGTTAGTTTTTCATAATCTAACAAGTCTTTATGTATTTCAAAAAATTTAGTGTTGGCATTAGCCCCTACAATAGTAATCGGCAAGTTTAACTGTTTTGCAGCCTCTATACCAAATCTAAAACCTTTCCTATCTGCCCCATAGTCGCCAGCAACCCCATTATTAGCACACATTAATAATTTATGTTCGCTAGTATCTAGTGAATAGTTTGGTAAATAATAGGAAGTATCAACCCCATGTGTTAAATAAAATAATTTATCAGTGTCATCAAAATAGTCCACTACATATTCAGCTGGAGCCAAAGAAAATACGGATCCTTTAATGGCTTGTACTTGTTGGAGGTAATTCCAACTATCCTTACCATAATGATAAGAATGGTGGTCATGAGTAGAATAAACATACTTAATCCCTCTATTTTCGGCTTCTATGCACAAATTAGCTACATGGATATGTACTATGTCATATTGATTGGGCTGAATTTCATTAAGGTACTTAACATCAACTTCGTGCCCCAATTTTCTAAGGTTTTTAGAATATTCATCTATTATTAATTCGGTTGCACCCCATCCACGTTGCCCAGTGGGAAGGATAGGTATATTACTGCTAATTACTTGGCAAATTTTCATATTTAGTCATTTACTTGTTGTAATTCTGATTCTTCCAATAGTTGTGCGATATAGTCTTTTGGCAAATGGTAACAATCAATCATTAATTGCATTAAAGCCTCCATGTTTTCTTTTGTGCATCCAAATCTATCCAACCTAAAACATTCGTAGGGTGCGTGTTTTTCAAAGCTAAGTGGCTTTTCGTATATATCGCATCCAGTAACCACATTACCATTTTCCATCTGATTTACTTGGATACTTACATGAGTAACATGATAGGTTTCACCTTCCTTTACCCAATCTTTGGCAGGTATCTCGTTTGGTCTATTTTTATCGTTTATACAGATTATAGGTATCATATAAATTTCTTTTCTTGTTTATCAATAAGTGAAAAGCCATCGAATTGGCTAGTAAGTCTTTCTTTTACAATACCTATCTTATAAGGGCTCTTTCTAAAAATAGTATTGAAATATATATCAGCTGCATCCCAATTATGATTCCTTAATTGTTCCTTCAACCATTTTTTAGTGAAACTAGGGAACATAATAGACTGGATCCCAATAATATGGTTTGTAATAAATAACAAATTTTGGTTTGGTATTTCCTGAATTAATTTACTTTGGATCCAACCATGTTCAAGTGTTTTAGTATCGCCAAAACTAAAAAAACCAATATTGTTTTCTTCACATAACCTTGCTGCTTCTTTTATATAATAAGCAAATTCGTTCATAGGTTTTTCAACTAAGCAATCCCCTTCACAAACTATTAAAAAATCGCAGTCATCAAATTCAGCCAATATCGCATTTTTGAATGCTTCAAAGCATCCATAATGTGCCGGTGTTAATGCTGTGCCTAGTCTATTTACTGTTGCTTCATCGAATAAATCCATTGAAACGCAATCTGGTCGGATACAGTTATGCTTAGGTGGTAAGTCCAAATAAGGGACATTAGTGTGGTTGATGTATTCGATTCCGAAATTAGATATGGTAGATAAAGATTCTCGGCTTTTTTGCTCTCTTTCATCATTTAAAGTTGTTTGAATGTGGACCAATTTAATTTTGGGTGTAAATTTTTTCTTCTTAAAGTTGCCAGTCTGTTTGTACTTACCAATATTTTTTTCGTCAAGTGTATATATTTCAGTTTTGTACACATCTGGACCGTCATAAAATTTAAGTATTACATCTATTTGTGAACCTTTATATTCAAACTCTTTTTTGAACTCCTTTGTTTTGCTTATTTTGAACTTGTTATTATATATTTCAACTCCATTTTCCACAATGGTTACTTCTACATCTCGGTCATCCACATTATAGGTATAAAAATAAAACACATAAACATTTTCATTTTTTTCAACCGGAATGATAGAATAGTATTCAGAATTACTAGCAACCCCTAGCCCACTTTTCTTTAAAAGTGTTTCCTCTCTATAATGTTGTAATACAACAATTTTATTATCTATTGACGTTTGTAATTTCTTTATAAGATAATCTTCTAAGAAGTTTTGAGCACCAATAGATCTACATATTTCATTGTACATAGATGCTTCCCTTACATCGTCAAATGTTTCTAAAAAGAAATCAACATTGAATAACATTCCGTTCGTTTGTACCCCTTTACCGAATGGTGTATTAAGTGAACCTAAAAATGCTTTTGATGAACTACCTATTAAGTTCGGATTATTCGATATTGCTAAGAACCCAATATCTATTTCCGATTGGTCATCTGGATGGAGCACTACATCATAAGTTGTATAAAAGAAACTTTTGTAGCCTAATTGCTTGGCAGCCTTAGCAGCATTGAACATATTAACCAAAACAGTTAAAGACTGGTTACTATCTTTAAGCCCATTGATATTTATTTCAGCATAATATTCATCAGTATCACGATAAAACCTTGTATAATAAGAATGGTGTGTAAGTGGATTATGTTTGTCATAGATATAGAAATCAACCATCCTTTGTATTTCGTCATCCACAGGATAGTGCGATACTAACATTATTTTCCTGCCCAATATTTTTAAGCTATTTATAGTTTCTTTTGTAAGCTGGACCCTACTTTTCAAGTTAGGATAAGTGCCAATTATGACTATTTCGTCCATGTTTTCCATAGGTTTTGGGTTTGTTAGTTGTAGGACTTTTTTAGCATCTATATCCAGATCCCCAGTTAAAAAGTTCATGTTTTCAGTATCATTAAATCTATTCATGTACACATCTAAATTGTACATCAACTTTGGCAATTCAGGAAACTCTAGGGCTTCTTTTATAACTAGTGGCATCAACTCTTTATTACCTCGATCCCCCTTTGAAGAAAATAGGAATAAGTCGGATGCTCTATAAAAATCTTCAGTATCACTTCTTTCACCCCAAATAACACAGTTATTCAATCTAGGGTTTTCTTCCTTCCATGACATTAAAGGTTTCCAATAGTCACCAAAGTTGTCGGCTTGGTTACCTATGAAGTGAAATTTTATTCTGTAATCAGCTAACTTATTTGCAATTTCAAAAGCATATTTTTGATTTTTTCTGGGAGTGAATAAGCCTATTATAACTATGTGTTTATAGTCATGCTCTAATCCTAATTTATCTCTAGTTGCAAACTTTTGTTGCTTTTTAATATCAACTGGATATTCAATTATTTCATAGGGAACGTCCAAATGATTGTATTTCAAAGCATTGTAAGGAGAAACGAAAATAAACTTATCAGGCATCCATACTTTATTGCGTGGATTGAAACTGCTATCATGAGTGGTTTCAAATATTAGATGCTTACCTCCAAACAAATTCCTAGAATAAATTTTAGCAGCTATTTCATCTGGCATAAACATTTCGGGGAATTCTTCCATCGAAATAATATCTGGCTTAAATGTATCAATTATTAGCATTAAATCTGCATCCTTATTTTCTCCCAAAGAGTGAAATTTATCTTTGCCAACTGCATTAATAATTCTATTTCTTTGGACTACAAATTTCCAAGCAACAAAGGACCATTCTACTACTTGAATTTCAAACTTATCCTTAATCAATTCAATTTTATTGTAAGTAACCTGCCCAGATCCCCCAGTTGATAAATGAGGACAAATGATTAGTAATTTCTTCATAATTATTTAAGTTTTGCTTCTCTTATTGTATAAAAGCCCATGTCTTGTTCTACTATTGTGAAATCTGCTATTGTATCATAACGGTCATCGGGAATACTATCCTGTTGCGATTGAAGAATAGGCAAACTAGCAGCCCCCATGTTAAGGTTTTGGTGGTCCCTTATAAATAGATAAGTACCATCTTTTAATAATTCATCAATACCGAAAACAAAAGTTACGGTCCAAAAGTTTTTACCTGTTCCAGCTGTTTTCTTTAATAATCCTTTCATTTTTTTTATTTAACGTATAACAATGCTTTTTCTAAAACTTTATCAACAATAGGATGAC
>Ga0214220_1000036_pt1 | contig 72006 bp, 57 predicted proteins | sample TroBogypolimnion_5_FD_153058 | JGI IMG/M metagenome (GOLD analysis project Ga0214220, IMG submission 153058) | Freshwater microbial communities from Trout Bog Lake, WI - 31JUL2007 hypolimnion | ecosystem: Environmental > Aquatic > Freshwater > Lake > Hypolimnion/Profundal zone | place: Trout... | reverse complement strand
GGCACCTTGGGTGGAGAGGCCTTGGTCATCGCCGCAGGCGATGCCAAGAGGATCCGTGTGGACAGGGTGGATCGTACCTTCATGGAGCGGGTCAAGTAGCCTGCGGCACCTTGGGTGGAGAGGCCTTGGTCATCGCCGCAGGCGATGCCAAGAGGATCCGTGTGGACACCGTGGGTCGCAGCTTCCTGTAACCGGGGGCAGCAGGCCCAGGGGCCCATGGGGCAAGGGCACCGGCAGAGATAGGCGCAGATGCAGGGAAAATCCGGTCTGTTCCCGTCGGCATAAAAGAGCCCTGGGTAGGCAGATGTGGCCGCATCTTGTCTTCGGCGAATTTCTCCAAACGAAATTCCAACCGCGCGGTAAAGTACCTGTCGCCGTGCTCCCGGGGCGTGACCTTGGTCACAAGCGGACGGGATTGTGAGATAACTATCTGTCACCCGATGGAGCCCCATGCCTCAAGCTGTCCTCAACCTGAGAAGGATCGAGTTCCTGGCCGGGCTGCCGATCAATGCGGCCGAGGAACTGGCCAGCATCGCCGAGCTCCGCCGCTTTCCCGATGGAGCCCGGATCTATACCCAGGGCGACCAGGTGCCCGGCGTGTATGTGATCGTCAAGGGCGGCCTGAAGGTCTTCCGCACGGACGGCCGGGGGCGGGTTCAGGTCCTGCAGTTCCTGAAGGTGGGGGACTGTGTGGGCGAGGTTCCGGTCTTCGATGGGGCGCCCACCCCATCCAGCTCGGAAGCGCATGGCGAAACGGAATGCTGGCTCATCCCCTCCGCCCCGCTGCGCCAGATCGTGCACCGGCATCCGGAGGTGGCGGAGATGATCATCCACCACTTCACCGCCAAGGTGCGCCACCTGGTGACCCTGGTGGAGACGCTCAGCCTGCACAGCGTCCCCGAGCGGGTGGCCCAGCTGCTGCTGGAGGCCCACGATGCGAATCCCATGCGGTCCCTGGTGGAGTTCCAGGAGACCCAGGAGGACCTGGCCCAGTGCATCGGCGCGAGCCGCGAGGCATTCAGCCGGGCCCTCCGCCTGCTGACCGACCTCAGCCTCATCCAGAGCACCTTCCCCGTGGTGCGCATCCTGGACCTGGGCAAGCTGCAGCGGTACGCGAAGGGTTAGCGGCTGCTCCAACAATGCTGCGCGTGGTTGGAGATAGGAAAGGCCTTTTCCAGCTCAGGAAGCGTCGCAGGCGCTTTCCGAGGATGGCTACAGGACTGTCAGATAGCGCACCTTCGCCCCAGCCTCTTGGCCGGGGGGCTCGATCCAGGCGAAGGCGTCGGCCCGGGCCAGGGTCACGAGGTCGGCGGAGCCCCTGCCGGGCAGGGGCTCGAGCCGGTCCTCCACCCGGCGGCAGGGATGCAAGAGGGGCCGGTCCCCCTTCTGCTTCACGGCCGCCGTCAGCCGCCCGGTCTGCCAGGGATCGGGGGCCGCGCGCCCCTCGAGCCGGGCCAGGGCCGGGGGGAGGAACAGCAGGGCATTGAGGTAGGCCGAGACGGGATTCCCCGGCAGGCCCAGCACCAGCAGGTCGCCCAGCAGGGCCGCCAGCATGGGCTTGCCCGGCTTGAGCCGGATGCGGTGGAAGAGGAGGGTGGCACCAAGCTCCTTCAGCACCGATGGCAGGTGGTCGTGGTCCCCCATGCTCACGCCGCCGGAAGTGAGCAGGATGCGGATCCCCCCGGAATTGCGCAGTGCCTGGGCCAGGGCGAGGGGGTCGTCGGGCAGGGGGGTCTGGAGTTCCGCCTCGGCCCCCAGGGTCCGGGCGAGGGCCAGGAGCATGGGGCCATTCGAATCGCGAATCTGGTGGGGGGCCGGGTCCGGGATGAGCTCGTCGCCGGTGGAGGCCACGCCGACCCGGATGCGCGCGGAGGGCGGCAGGGCAAGACCCTCCTGGGCCAGCAGGGCCACCCTGGCGGCATTGATGGACGTGCCCTCGGCCAACAGGAGGTCCCCAGCCCGGGCGAGGACGCCCCTGGCGTTCACGTGATCGCCTGGTTTCGGATCGATCAAGGGGCGGGTGGTGCTCCCCTCGGTCTGGAGCTGTTCCACGGGCACGATGGCATCGGCCCCGGGGGGCATGGCCGCGCCGGTCATGATGCGCACGGCGGTGCCGGGTGTCACCAGGAAGGCTGCGGGGTCCCCGCCAGCGAAGAGGGTGCCGAGCACCCGGCGGGGGGCGCGGCCATCCGCGGCCCGCAGAGCCGCACCGTCCATGCTGGCCCGGTCCAGGGCCGGATCGTCCCGCCTGGCCCGGACCTCGGGCAGGGAAGGCGTGGGCAGTGCCTCCCACAGGCGCCGCAGGGCTTCGTCCAGGGGCAGCAGGTCCGGGTGATCGCAACTCATGGCCATGGTCTCGAGCCTACTCGGCCTGGCCCCGTCGCGGAGGCCGACCTCCGGCCTCTTCCAGGTGCCGGAGGTCCATGCGCTGGAGGTCGCGGATGGTGGCTTCCGTCATGGACGCTGACACCTGGGCCTTCACCGCGCCCCAGGCCTCGTGGAGGGGGCAGGGATGCTCATCGCCGCAGGAGGGGAAGCCCATGACGCAGCCCTCCATGGCGTCCGGGCCTTCCATGGCCACCACGACATCCCCCACGGTGATGCGATCCGAAGTGCGGGCGAGCCTGAACCCTCCCTTCGGACCGCGCACGGAGGCGAGGATATTGGCCTGGACGAGACCCTGGAGGATCTTCGCGAGGTAGGGACCCGGGAGTTCCAGCCTGGACGCAAGATCCTTGGCCAGGCTGAAGGTGCCATCCTCGGGGAGCGCCGCCAGGGTGCGCAACGCATAGCCTGTGGCGGTGGAGAAGAGCATCCCGGGTTCCTTGTCTCCCTCGAGGATCACGGGATTCGGGAGCAGAGTCCAGGCTCCTTGTGACCGGCATCAGGCCAGGGCCCACCACAGGAGGACGAGTCCGGCCGCACTCAGCCCCCCCTCGCGCCAGCCCAGGGTGCGGGCGGGCATGGGCCGGTAGGGCCGCAGGGCCCGTCCGTAGAGCAGCAGGGTCCAGCCCGTCCAAAGCAGGCCCGGCAGGCCCCTCGGCGCCAGAAGGACAGCCGACAGGCCGCAGAGCAGCAGGTGGAGCCCGTGGACGAGAACACCGCGCCGGCTGAGCTCGAGGGCGTCGAGCTGGTGGGCCTGGCCCAGGACCCGGCGCACGTGGGCCAGGTTGGCGCCGCCGAGGAAGGTGGCGAAGAGCCAGGCAAGGCCGGCCTGGGCAGGGGTGCCCCCACCGGCCAGGACCAGGGCCGCGGCCAGCCCCGCAAAGAAGGCCTGGGCGGCCAGTTCCACGGCCAGGGTCCGCGTGGCCCGCTCCAGGTCCGCCCGCAGGGCGAACAGGGCCAGGGGGGACACGCAGGCCAGGGGGATCAGGAAGCGGCCATTGGAGAGGCATCCCGTGAGGATCCCGAAGGCCGCGGCCGCCGCCCCGAGCAGCAGAAGGGCCCGGAGCTGCGCCGGATCCTTCTGCTGGTTGAGGAGCCGCCGAAGCGGGGGGCGGCCCAGGAAGGCGGCCAGGGCCGCGAGCGCCAGGCAGCCCCCCGCGAGGCTGGGCCGGAGGAGCCAGCCCAGGGCCAGAGGGAAACCCAGCATGAACCAGCTGCCATGTTCGGCCGGGAGGAGGCTGCGCAGGGGGGGGAGGCGTGGGGGCATTTCGGTATCCGATGTCCGAAATACAGTCTGCCCCCGATCATCGCCTCAGAGGATGCGTTCGGTCACACCTCGGAGGCGATGAGGCGCAGGCCTTCGAGGGCCTCTTCCATGGACAGGAATACCGGGAGCCCCGCCTCCCGCAGGGCTTGGCGGTAGGCGTCAAAGAGGGGGCCCCCCTCGACGGCGACGCCCACCCACTTGCCGTGCTCGCGGGCGAGGGCGGCCAGGGCGGCGGCGAAGGCGCCATAGGCTGCGGGATCGGAGGTGTCCAGGCGCTTGGTGAGGGGCACCAGGCCTAGCACCACCACGTCGGCCTCGGTGCGGAGGAGCAGGCGGGCCGAGTCCAGGTAGGCGGCCTCGTCAGCCATGGGCGTGAGGTCCAGGGGCAGGCGCGGGCTGACCAGGCCGCTGAGGCCGTGGGTCCCGAGGGTGGCTGTCAGGGCCCCGACTTCTGCTTCCGTCAGCCTGGATCCGTGGCAGGGACCCCCCAGCAGGTCCGCGGAGGCCACGGATTCGAAACCGGCGTTGGTCATGATGGCCACGGAGCGCGGGCGCCCCTTGGGATAGGCGCCCAGCCAGGCCAGGGCCGCGTCGAAGGCCTCCATGCGCTCCGCCAGCATCACGCCCGCCCGGCGCAGGACACTGGCCTGCAGCGCGTGGTCGCCCGCCAGGGCCCCCGTGTGGCTGCTGGCGGCGGCCATGCCCTCCTGGCTGCGACCCCCCTTGTAGAGCAGCACGCGGTGGCCGCTCTGCCGGAGGGCCCGGATGGCCCGGGCCGTGGCCTGGAGGTCGCCGGGGGCAAAGCCTTCCAGGTAGGCGCCCACCACCTCCACGGCGGGGTCGCCGCCGAAGCCCTGCAGGAAATCCGAGCAGCGCAGGTCCATCTGGTTGCCGATGGCCACGGCGGCCCGCAGGCCCAGCTCCGACCGGCGGCTCAGGCGGGTGATGAGGAAGGCGCCGCTCTGGCTCAGCAGGGCCACGTGCCCGGGCCGGGCCTTGAGGGGGAGCTTGTCGTCGGGGATGAAGAGCGTGTTGAGGGCCTGGTCGGGGCTGAAGAGCCCCAGGCCGTTGGGTCCCACCAGGGCCGGCGTCCACTGCCCGGCGCGGCGGTGCGCATCGAGGCAGGCCACCAGGCGCTGGCCGAGCCCTTCGGTATCGGCCCCATCGCCTAGTCCGCCCGCCACCAGGTAGACCACCGTGGCGCCGCCGCCCTGGCGGCAGAGCTGTTCCACGGCCTCCAGGGTCTGGTGGGCGGGCAGGGAGAGGATGAGCTGGTCCGTGGGGGCCGAAGCGAGCTCGGCGACGGACTCCAGGCAGGGCAGGCCCAGGAATTCCGTGGTTCCCGGCTTGATGAGGCGCAGGGTGCCGGGGGGCAGGCTGGACCGGCGGAGATTCTCCAGGATGATGCGGCCCACGGTGCCTTCGCGGCTGGAGACACCCGCGAGCACCAGGCTCCCGGGGTTCAGGAGGGCCCGGTACCAGGCCGGGTCCGGCGTGGCGGGGCGGGCAGGGGCCTCGGCACCCGTGGTGCCGACCCCATCCAGGGCGGTGGGCAGGCCCTCGCTGTCCAGCACGATGGGATTGAGCTCGAGTAGGGTGACGCCTTCCCGCTCCAGCCCTTCCACCGCGCGCCAGAGCCCCTGGAGGAAGGCCAGCAGCCTCGCCTCGTCCGTGAGGGCCTCGGTGCCCCGTTGCAGCCCGAGCCAGGTCCTGCCCAGCCAGTGGGCGCGGAGCTCCTCGAAGGCCTGCTCCGGCGTGGTCAGGGCGATGGGCCAGAGCAGGGGTGGCGCCAGGGCCGCCCAGGCGTCCGCCTGGAGTCCGCCGATGCCACACACCACGAGCCAGCCCGCCTCGGGATCGCGCTTCAGGGAGACGAGGGCTTCCGTGGGCAGCCCTGCGAGGCGCTTGAACGCGACCTTCTCGCAGACGAGGCCCCCGATCCAGGGATGCTCCGGCACGCGCAGCCGCATGGCCGCGGCCTCGGCCTTCAGGGCGGGGACGTCATAGGCCCCGAAATGCACGGCACCCCGGTCGGACTTGTGCCAGAGCTGATCGGCGATGCCCTTCAGCACGACGGGTTCGCCCGGGGCGAAGGGCAGGCCCTCCATCTCCAGGAACCCGTGGCGGGGCACCCGCAGCCCCGCGGCGGCCAGCAGGCCGTAGGCCCGCCCTTCATGGAGGAAACCCGAGGACTCGGACATCTCAGTTCCCCCGGGGCGCGAGGGCCAGGCCACGCCCCGCCTCAAAGGCTTCGAGGTTCTTCTCGGCGACCCGGGCGCCCTTGGCCTCGAAGCGCTGGGCGATGACCTCGCGCCAGATCCCCTCGGACACGGGCAGGAACCGGGAAGCCAGGCCCAGCAGCGCCATGCCGCCGGCCTGCCGGTGGCCCAGGCGCCGGGCCAGCGCCTCGGTGTCCACGAGGTGACAGCCATGCACGGCCTTCAGCGCCGAGTACACATCGTCCAGGGGCGGATAGCCCGCCATGTCCGCCTGGGGTTCCTCGGCAACCACCAGGTGACCGTTCTTCCGGAGCATGGCCACGTAGCGCAGGGCTTCCAGCGGTTCGAGGGCGATGAGCAGGTCGGCGCAGCCCTCGTCGATGATGGGCGAGGTGAGCTGCAGGTCGGAATAGCAGACCTGGGCGTGGACGCTGCCCCCCCGCTGGCTCATGCCGTGGATCTCGGACTGCAGGGCCTGGAGGCCGCTGCGGCGCAGGGCCTCCAGGACGATCTGGGCGAGGGAGAGCACGCCCTGGCCCCCAACGCCGGAAAGGACGATGCCGTGGATGCGGGGATCGCTCATGGGCAGACCTCGGGGGAGCAGCTGGCACTTGCCAGGCGGGCCTTTTCTTCGCGGTCATGATCCTTCAGCACGCCCCGGCGGAGGGACTGGATGCACTCCCGCCGGAAGACGACCACCGAGGGACCGGGATGCTGCAGGGCCGCCTCCAGGGCCTGCACGTTGGCGTCGTGCTGTTTGGGGAGGGGCGCCAGGACCTGGAGCTGGGTCCCGGGGATGCCCATGCCGAGCACCAGGCGCTCCACCTGGTCGAGGGCCTGGCTGGGCTGCTGGCCCGTCATGCCCACCACGCGGTTGTCGAGGATGAGGACCGTGACGTTGACGCCGGACGCGGCGGCGGTGAGGAGGGCGGGCAGGCCGCTGTGGCCGAAGGTCGAATCGCCGATGACGGCCACCGCGGGGGTCTGGCCGGCCAGGGCTGCGCCCACGGCCATGCTGATGCTGGCGCCCATCTCGACCACGGCGTGGATGGCCGCCATGGGCTCCTGGGCCGCCAGGGTGTAGCAGCCGATGTCGCCGAAGACGCGGGCATCGGGGACCCCCAGGTTCCGCAGGGCGGACCGCAGAGCCTCGTAGGCGTCCACGTGGCCGCAGCCATCGCAGAACTGCGGCGCGCGCAGGGGCAGGTCCAGGGCCGGGGTCGTCCGCCCCTCCGGGGTCGTCCGCCCCTCCGGGGTCACGACCCCAAGGGCATCCTTGATCAGCCTGGGTGTCAGTTCGCCCGTGCGTGGCACCGCCCCGTCCAGGCGGCCGTGGACCTTCGCGGTGCCCCGCAGGCCCAGGCGCTCCTCCAGCACGGGGTAGTCCTCCTCGAAGACAAAGACTTCGTCCACCTGGGCCAGGAAGGCCAGCTCCAGCTGGGGGTCCAGGGGGTAGGCGGCCACTTCCAGCCGGGGCAGGGGGGCCAGGTCGGGATGCTCGAGGGCCAGCTGATCAAAATAGGCGCGACCCATGCCCGCCACCACGGCTCCCCGGCGGCCCGGTCCGGGCAGGAACCGGTTCAGGGCGGCCAGGTCCTGGATCATGCGGGGCTGCTTGGCCAGCAGGTCCAGGTAGCGCCGGCGGGCATTGGAGGGGATCAGCACCCAGTCCTGGACGGTGGCCTTCGGGGCGACCCCGAGACCGGTGGGGGCCAGGGGCTTCCGCCGGGCGAAGGCCGCCCGGCAGTGGGCCAGGCGGGTGACGAGGCGCACCATGACCGGCAGCTGCAGGGCCTCGGACAGCTCGAAGGCCCGCAGGGTGTGGTCGTAGCACTCCTGGACCGTGCTGGGCTCCAGGCAGGGGAGCCAGGCGAACTCCGCCAGACGCCGGCTGTCCTGCTCGTTCTGGCTGCTGTGCATGCCCGGGTCGTCGGCCACCAGGAGGACCAGGCCGCCCCGGACGCCGGTGAGGGCCGAGTTGGTGTAGGCGTCCATGGCGACGTTCAGGCCCACGTGTTTCATGGACACCAGGGCCCGGTGTCCGGCGTAGCTCACGCCCAGGGCCAGGTCGTAGGCCACCTTCTCATTGGCGGCCCAGCGGGCCACCCGCCCGGCGGGCTCGGCCTGGATCATGGCCTCGACGAACTCGAATCCTTCCGTAGAGGGCGTGCCCGGATACCCGAACGCGCCCTTGATGCCGGCATCGAAGGCGGCGCATCCCACCACTTCCACGCCCAGCGCCAGGGTGCTCTGACCCATGCAAGCCTCCATCTTTTCAAAGCAATAAGTATGGTGAGCACCCCCAGTGCCACGGGTCACACGGGGCCCTCGCCCCGCGAGCTGTGCAGGGTGTCACAGGCCCTCGCCGACCCCCGGCAAAGGGAGGGGGGAACCCGGGATCCCTTGCCTAGTGCCCCAAGTCACAACTTTGTCTCACCTCCTCCGTTCCGGGCGGTACAGGGAGAAGGAATTCAACGGAATTTTACCATTCAATTAGTTTATATAATGTTTAAAATCAAAATTTACAAAATCATAAAAAGCGTCACACGAATGTTATCGTCTAGGTCTAATAAACCATAGATGCATGTAGTAAAAATGATTCACTCTCTTGAGGTCGATTGAATTCCGGCCTAGTGTCGTTCTTGACCCGTACATCTGCTACATCCCCGTCGATTCCAGGAAGCTCTTCAAGGCACCACCCACCACTGGAACCAAGCTGGAATCGGCTTTCCCGCACCACTCGTCTTTTAGAACGGCCCAGCGCACTGCGCATTGCGAGATGAGGCGAATCATGAAACGACACACCTACGTGGCCCTGCTCGCCACCCTGCTGTCTGCCACTGCCTGGGGTCAGGAGGTCAGCCTCTATGGCACCACCATGGCGGAGATCTGGAAGCAGAACATCCCCGGCTCCGAGCAGGCCACCTACACCGCCGCGACCCAGTACCTGGGCATCGACGCCACCAAGCTGGGCTCCGACAACCTGTCGCTGCACCTCTTCGGCTGGGGCGTGAAGGACTTCGGCGATTCCAGCCCGACCATCTACAACGGGTCGCCCAACGGCAGCTACTCCGGTGGCTACCTGAGCTTCGGCTACCTCCAGTACCGGTTCGACCAGGCGAACGCCGAGATCAAGGCCGGCCGTTTCGCGATCAACCAGGGCACCGGCTTCGAGCAGGTGGATGGGGTCAGCGCCCGGACCGACCTCCGCGGCGGGTTCAGCATTTCCGCCTTCGGCGGGAGGCCCGTCCTCTACCACACGCAGGACCTCTCCTCCCAGCTCAACTACGACTTCCAGAAGGATTTCATCTTCGGGACCCGGCTGGCCTGGCGCCTCCCGCAGGTCACTGAGATCGGCCTGTCCTACCTCGAGGACGGCACCCACGCCGCCCAGAACCTGCCGCAGCCGACCACCGAGGACTTCACCCGCCGGCAGGTGGGCCTGGACCTCCTGCTCACGCCCACCACCTCCTTCGACCTCCGCGGCCGGACGGTATTCGACGTGGCGAAGCACCCCGAGGTTGCGCCGGGGGCTCCCGCGCACAACGACATCGCCGAGCATGACTACTCGGCCACCTGGAGGATTGGAAGCCAGGTCGCCGTGACCGGCAACTTTGCCGAGCGGAACTTCTTCGCCTACTTCGCGGGCTCGAACATGCCCTCCCTGTTCAGGCAGGACGATCACGACATGTTCCGCGGCTGGGGCGGCAAGGTCACCTGGACCACCGAAGCCAACTTCCAGTTGGTGGGCGACTACCGCCACACGCACCGCGAGACCTTCGGCGATTCCAACCGCCTCGGCGGTGAGATGCGCTGGACCTTCAACGATAAGGCCGTGCTCTTCGGCCTGGGCGGCCACATCGTGAATGCCGTGGACACCAAGTTCGTGGATCCCTCCACGCCCTACCTGAGCCTCAGCTACAAGGAAGCCCGCATCTGGACCCTGGTCACCAAGGGCCAGTTCTCGGCCAGCCTGGATGGCATCCTCCAGCGCTACGACAGCGGCAACCCCTACCTGGCCGGCGTGCAGAACGTCTACGAAGTCGTGGGCTCGCTGGGCTACCAGGCCACCGCGAACATCAAGGTGTCCGGCGATGTCACCTACGGAACCAACCCTGTGGCCAAGCATGAGACCCAGGGGCTGTTGAAGGCCGAATATCGGTTCGGCTCCGCTAAGAAGGGAGGTCAGTGATGGCCCGAAACACCATTCTCCAGGTCCTGGCCCTTGTGCTGGGCCTCGGCATGATGACGGCCTGCGGCCTCGTGTCACCCGAGGCGAGCTTCACGCCGACCCACAACTACGCACTGGGCGCAGGCCGGCCCATCTGCACGGAATGCCACAGCAACGACCTGGCCAAGGGTGCCCTCAAGACCTACGCCACCTTCGACCACACGCCCACCTTCGTGAAGAACCACCGCTTCCAGGCCAACCAGGATTCCAACACCTGCGCGGTCTGCCACGCACCGTCCTTCTGCATCGACTGTCATGGCGGGAAGGTGCCCATGAAGCCCGCGAAGCTGCTGGCCGATCGCCCCGACCGCGACACGCCGCACCGGGGGGATTACCTGACCCTGCACAAGATTGAAGGGAAGCTGGATCCGTCAAGCTGCTACAGGTGCCACGGCCGTGCCAACAACGACCAGTGCCGCGCCTGTCATCGGTAGTCATCCGCTGAGTATCGAAGGGGAACACCATGAACAAAATTAAATGGATGGCGGGTAGTTGTTTCGCGATGCTCCTCGCGGTCCTCACCTGGGGCTGCGCGGGAAGCGCCGGTCCCGCCGCGCCGCTGAGCACCGCCTCCGGCCAGCATCCCGCCAACTGGCTCCAGGTCCACTATGTGGGCTACTCCCAGGACCCCGACCAGTGCCGGACCTGCCACGGATCCACCACGGATCCCACCCAGGCCGGCGGCATCTCCGGCGTGAGCTGCTTCGGCTGCCACACCAGCGGCCTCGTCCTCCATCCGCTCTCCGGGTGGGCCGACCACCTGCAGCACGGCCGCAACGGCGCCCAGCTGGCCCCGGTGGCGACCAATGACACCACCGTGCCGGTCATGGCGGGCTTCAGCCACTGCCAGAAGTGCCACGGCCCGAACTACACCGACGGCATCGCCGTGTCCTGCAAGTCCTGCCACACCACGGCGCCCCACCCGCCCAAGCCCTGGGACGACCCCAGCTGGGTGAATTCTTCCCATAGTGCGACCGATCAGGCCAATGCTCCGGCCTGCGCCCAGTGCCACACGGGTGGCGCGAACTCGGACATCAAGCCCCTCACGCCCGCCGCGGCGGGAGCGGCCCCGGGCTGCTTCAACGGCACCCTCTGCCACACCAACGCCTTCCCCGCAACCACCGCCGCTGCTGGCAAGACGCTGACCCACTGAGGACTCCGATCGGAATCCACGGCCTTCAGCTTCCCAGGAGGTGCCCCATCCCATCTATGAAGCCACACCTGCAACCCCACCCCGCTCACCCACACTTCACCACCTGAATAGGGAGAACCGAACATGAAGCATCGTCCTCTGAAACAGCTCTGCGGGCTTCTGGCCACCGCAGCGGTCGCCCTCGTGCTGATCGGTTGCAACGGCAGCGCCGGGCAAGACGGCAAGGCCGGCACCAACGGCATCAACGGCACCAACGGCACCAATGGCACCAACGGCACCAACGCCATGGTCGTCATCAATGCCGCCAACCTGACCCCGGCCGAGTGGGGCGCCACGTCCTTCCAGGGCGCCGTCAGCAGCGTCGACATGAGCAAGGGCACGCCCATCGTCAACTTCAGCGTGACCGACGCCAACGGCACCCCCGTCGTTGGCCTGGGCTTCACCTCCCAGTCGGCCACGGCCAAGTACCCCGGCTATGCCAACCTCGCCTTCTCCATCGCGAAGCTGGTACCCGGCACCGGCCCCGGCACCACCCAGTGGGTGAGCTACATCGTCACCTCCTCCCCCACCACCACCACGTCCTTCACGCCCTCCAAGCCCTCCACCGACAACATCGGCACCCTGGTGGACAACGGCGACGGCACCTACCAGTACACTTTCCGGCGTGATGTCACCCAGGTGAAGGCCATCCTGGACGCCGCCACCTACACCGCCCCCAACGCCGAGGCGGACCTGGGCGATGTCTCCTACCAGCCGACCCTGACCCACCGCGTCGCCATTCAGGTGGGCGGCACTGCCCGTGGCACTGGCACTAACACCCCCACCGCTGTCGCTGGTGCAACCGCCGTCGAGATCCTGAATCCCGCCAACATCACCTATGACTTCATCCCCGCCACGGGCAAGGCCATTGCCGCCACGGACACGGGCCGGACCGTCGTGAATGTGGCCGCCTGCAACGCCTGCCACACCCGCCTGGAAGTCCACGGCGGCAACCGCGTGGACCCCAACTTCTGCGTGGTCTGCCACACCGACCAGCGGAAGTACGGCAGCGCCAACTCGACCATCGTCGCTGGCGTCGTCACGCCCCCGACCGGCAGCACCAGCAACACCAAGATCAATGGCCTGGCGGCCGGCAACTTCCCCGCCTTCATCCACCAGATCCATATGGGTGAGAATCTCTCCAACACTGGCTACAACTACGCCAGCATCGGTTTCAACGGGATCCGCTATCCCCAGGACATCCGCAACTGCCAGACCTGCCACACCAACCAGCCCGCGAGCGCGGTCCTGGATGCGCCTCCCGTGGCGCCCCAGACGGCCCAGGGCGACAACTGGATGAACGTGCCCAGCCGTCTGGCTTGCGGCGCCTGCCACGACAACGTGGACTTCACCCAGACCCATGGCAGCAACGTGCCTGCCACGGACACCGCCGACGACCACCTCTGCAGCCTCTGCCATACCGCCGCAGCGATCGCCGTCTACCACACGCCCGTATGGACGCCCTTGCAGGCCGGCACCAACATCGCCCCTGCCCATGGCGGCATGCAGAGCAACAGCTACCAGGCCACCAATACTGCCAACCTGCCCAAGGGCGCTCACACCATCAGTTGGAACCTCATCTCTGCCAAGGTTACCGCTGGCGTGCCGAGCCTGACCTTCAGCATCCTGATGGACGGCAAGGCCATCACGCTGAACGCCCCACCCGCAACCCTCCCGGGCACGACCACGCAGGTCGATATGTTCCCGGCCAGCGCGCCCTTCGTGAACAACCTGTTTGGCGCCAATACCAATGCGCCTGACTTTATCCTGATCGCGGGCCTCCCGCAGGATGGCATCACGCCTGCCGACTACAACTTCCGGGCTACGCCTACCCTGAAGAGCATCTGGAGCGGCGCTGCGGCCGCCGCCACCCTTCCGATCACATGGAAGGACAATGGCAATTCGACCTATACCATCACCGCCACGGGCTATACGCTACCCGCCGGCACTGGCGTGGTTTCCATGGGTATCGGTCTCGGTATGCTGACTGAGACGGACCTCACAGCCGCTAAATCGGATCCCAACCTCATTTCCAGCTTCAATCCTCCTGTGGCACCTGCCGTGAACTCGGCTCCGTTCACCCAGATGGACTTCACCTACAACGCGAACAGCTACACCGCACTTCCGACCGGCGGACTGATCATTCCCAGCCGCGTCCAGTTGATGAACGTGGCCGGTGCAGGCTTGGGCAAAATCCCAGTCCTGTCCCGCCGCACCATCATCAAGGTTGATGCCTGCAACATCTGTCACGGCACCCTGGGGGCCTTCACTGCCACCACTACGTCGAACAACTTCCACAGCGTTGGCATCGGCGACGGTAACGACGGCGCCAGCTGTGTAATCTGCCACAACACCACCGGCATTGATGGCACGGCCTTCTCCTACAACACCAAGACCTGGATCCACGCGCTCCATGCCGGCACCATGCGCGACAACCCCTACACGCCTGAAGCTCAGGGTGCCCAGTTCTACAACATCGTCTACCCGGGTCTCCTGAACAACTGTGAAGCCTGCCACGTGCCCGGCTCCTACGACTTCAGCAACAGCACCAATGCAGCCCAGATCCCCTACCTGCTGTGGGAAACCGTCGCCAAGGGCACTCTCGCCACTGCCCCCACGGCCTCTTATCCTCTACAGAAGGTCAGCGGTGGCATCACCACCAATTACTCGATTCCCACGAGCGTGTCCCAGGCTGCCGCCCTCGGCGTCGCCTACGCCGCTCCCGCCACCCCCGTGACTGGCACCACCACCACGGCGGGCACTGGCTACTACTCCCCCTGGATCTCCACCTCGGCGACCTACGGCTCCAACGCCGCCTGGACCGCCCCCACCACCAACGGTGGAGCCTGGACTTATGTTCCGGCCTCTGTTGCCACGCAGACCACGACCTTGACGGCTCCGACCACCGGTCTCACCGGTTCCCTGGTCACGTCGCCGATCACCGGCGCCTGCTCCGCTTGCCATGATACCCAGCAGGCCGTCGCCCACTTCCGGGGCAACGGTGGTGTGTTCTACGGCGATCGGTACGTCCTGGGTGGCAACACTCTGGGCACGCCCGTCAACGTCGGCACTGTCGCGGCTCCCAAGTACGACTGGCCCACGGGCAATCTGGTCGCCAATGAGCAGTGCCTGATCTGCCATGGCTCCGGTGCTGTCGCGGACATCAAGGTCGTCCACATGAACTTCAACTAGCCTGACTCCGGGGCCCGGTTCGCCGGGCCCCGCTGGTCACCAAGCAGGGACCCGGAAGCCCCCAGGCTACCGGGTCCCTTTGCATGGGGTACCGCGGCTTGACGCGCAAGAGGGACTCGATCAAAACTAGGCTCGTTGTCTGGAGATTTAAGATGAACAAGAACATAGTCAAAACAATGATTGCCCTTGCGATAGGCATGGTCTTGGCAGTCAGATCCTTCGCCCAAGATAAGGTCGCACCAGCCCCAGAGAAAGTCCCTTCCCAGGCAGCCCAGGACAAGGACGCCAAGGCCTTGCGCCTGGAGCGGAAGCGCGCCATTGAGGCAGCGAAAGCTGCCAAGGCGAAGGCCAAGTCCCAGGAGAAGCAGCGCGCGGCCAAGGCCGCTGCCGAGGCCAAGTCTCTCGACCTCAACCGGGCCAGCAAAGCCGAGTTGAAGAAGCTTCCGGGCATCACCGACGCACTTGCGGACGCAGTCATCGCCCATCGCCCCTACCGGTCGAAGGCCGATCTCGTGACCAAGAACGTCCTCCCGATGGGGGTCTACCAGGGACTTCATGATCAGGTGGCGGCGAAGTACATTTCCTCGAAATGATCCTGGTTTGGATCGCGAAGCTTGAGCCCCCAGCATGGGGGCTTTTTTCGATGGGATCCGCTCCCCGGGGCGAGCGCCCAAGGCATCGACGCTCGTCGTGCCCTAGGTCACAAAAGCATCAGCACCGAGGTGCCAATAAAAATTCCATGAAACAAACAATGGCTTAAAAATACCAATAATAATTATTATAAAATAAAATATAACAACAAATAAAAATACTTCATTTGTTGTCACGCCTCAGTCATAACAGAAGTGGTTTTAATTATAGAAGCAACAAAGAAAATCATCTTTCCTCTTTTGGGTTGAAGATTACGAGCCTAGCTTTATATGCGACCCACTGATCCTCTAGTTCGCCTCGGTCTTCTAGCCATCCCCCCCACGCAGGAACCTCACAACTCGCCGCGAAAAGAACCTACCCGCCCACGTTTCACCACTCACCAACCAGGAGATCCGGCATATGAAACACCGACCTCTCAACCAACTCTGCGGGCTGCTCGCCTCCACCGCAGTCGCTCTCGTCCTGATCGGCTGCAATGGATCTTCGGGCGCGAATGGACAGAACGGCATCGCCGGCCTCAACGGCACCAACGGCACCAACGGCACCAACGGCACCAACGGCATTGTTACCATCAATGCCGCCAAGCTGAGCGCCAGCGACTGGAGCAGCCTCAGCCTCACGGGAGCTATCAAGAGCGTCACCGTATCCGGCCAGCCCGTCGTGACCTTTTCTATCACCAACAGCGCGGGCGTAGCGATCACCGGCCTGGCCCAGAAGAACGCTACGGGCAATTACCCCAACTTTGGCTTCAGCATGGCCAAGCTGGTTCCAGGAGCCAACGGCAGCCCCAGCCGCTGGGTGAACTACTTCGTCGTGCAGACCCCCGCGGCTGGCCAAGTCGCTGTGCCCGGCTTCGATGATCCGGAAAACAGCGGCGTGATGATCGACAACAATGATGGCACCTACACCTATACCTTTGCTCTGGATGTCACCAAGGCAAAGAGCTACGCGGATGCAGCAACCTACACCGGTGCCAACGTCGAGTCTGATCTGGATGATCTGACCTTCGTCCCCACCCTGACTCACCGACTGATCATCACAGCGGGCGGGAACCAGTTCGGTTCCACCACCCCGATTGGATCGGGTGCCAACCTCTACTATGACTTCATCCCTTCCACCGGCATGCCTGTGGCCGCCACGGACACGGATCGGGTCATCGTCGACACCGGCTCCTGCAACAACTGCCACACCAAGCTCTCGATGCATGCGGACTTCTTCCCCGCGATCACGGACACCCACCTCTGCGTCGTCTGCCACACGGATCAGCTGAAGTACGCCAGCGGTGAATCCCTGCCCACCTCCGGCACCACCCTGGTTGCCAATGGCTATTACGGCAGCACCCAAAAATTGTACGGCATGGCGCTAGCCAACTTCCCGAACATGGTTCACAAGCTCCACATGGGCGAGAACCTCTACTACCAGGGCTACAACCAGTTCCTGCTCTACAACACCGTCACCTATCCCCAGCACATCGCCAATTGCCAGATGTGCCACACGGGCGTGGCTGTCCCAGAGAATTCAGATGTGACGCCCCTGGGCGGCAACTGGAACTCAGTTCCCAGCCGCCTGGCTTGCGGCGCCTGCCATGACGCGGATAACTTCATCACCGGCGCCAACCACGCTGGCGGGGCCCAGGCCGACGACTCGAAGTGCGTGAGCTGCCACAGCGCTGCCGCCATCCAGGTCTACCACACCCCGGCTGCCGCGCCCGATCTCACCAACGGTGGCCTCACCGTGGCCCAGGGTGGCGTGGCGTCGAACACCCACACCAACGCCTCCTACGTGGCAGCTGACCTCAACAACCTGCCCGCAGGGGCCCACTGGTTCAAGTGGAATATCAAGTCCGTCTCCGTCAATGCCAGCCGCCAGCCTGTTTGGGTCTTCCAGTTCCTGCAGGACGGCGTCACTCCCGTGGTCTTCAACACCTGGACGGCCGCTCAGACCCCCGCCGCCGAGATGATGACCGGCTACGCGGGTAGCCCCAACCTCTACATGGCCTTTGCGGTTCCGCAGGACGGCCTCCCCAAGCCCGCCGACTGGAACTCCAGCGTCAGCGTCAACCTCCGCAAGCTCTGGCGGGGTGGCGCCGCCGCCGGGTCCACCTTTACGGGCCCCGATACGAACGGCTTCTATACCGCCACCCTAGCGGGCGTCACCGTCCCTGCAAATGCCACGATGATCACGGGCGGCATCGGCTATTTCTACGGCGTGGTCGCCGCCGGCACCACCGGTGATGGTGCCACCGATTCCCTCCAACTCACTCAGACCAACCTTCCGGCCTTCCCCTTCAATGTCGCCGTTATTGGCGGCACCAGCCAGGCGGCTCCTTTCCAGGGCGGTCTCTGTGTGCCTAACCCCAACCAATACATGGCGGTTGGCGGCTCGGCCAACGTGTCCCCTCGCCGGTCCATCGTCACCACGGCAAAGTGCAACGCCTGCCACCTGAACCTGGGTGTCTTCACCAGCAGCGTCTTCCATGATGGCCAGCGCAATGATTCCCCCACCTGCACCTTCTGTCACAACGTCAACGGCGTGGATTCGGGCTGGGGCTACAACATCAAGGAAGTGGTGCACTCCATCCACTCCGGTAGCAAGCGAACCACCCCGTACACCTGGCAGACGTCCCACGAATACTGGAACGTCACCTACCCCGCAATCCTCAACAACTGCGAGGCCTGCCACGTCCCGGGCTCCTACGACTTCAGCAACAGTACCAATGCCGCCGCTCTGCCGAAACTGCTCTGGACAACCATTGCCAGCGGTACCTTTACCGCTACCGCAACCCCTCCGGCGCTTGTAACCCCCTCGGCCTATGACTCCACGAAGACCTACGTGTCTCCGTTCGTCACGCCTGGCGTGAACTACGGCCAGGGCCTCCAGATCAACTCAACCACCGCCGTCAAGTCTAGTGGCATCACCTGGATGGGAGTAGCTGCAACCATCCCTGTGGGTGGGACGCTTGAACCCGAACCGACCACTTTGGTGAACTCGCCGATCGCCTCGGCTTGTTACGCTTGCCACGACTCGGCCACTGATCGGGCCCACATCGTCGGCAACGGTGGCTATCTAAACGTGGCCCGTAGCACCGTCACGACCTCAGTGGCCGGCGTCAACACGGTTCCTATCGTGAATAACGAACAGTGCCTGATCTGCCACGGCAGTGGCGGCATCGTAGACATCAAAGCCGTCCACATGAATTTCTAAGGGTCCGACCTCGGGGCCCGGTTCGCTGGGCCCCAGGAGGTCGCCATTACCACGAAGGGACCCGGCAGCCCACGGGCTGACGGGTTCCTTTGCATTAGGCCCTGTGGATTGACGCCCAGGTGAAACAGGATTGAGATTGTTATGGTTATTGTGGGGTAAATTTTGAATAGAAACATAATTAGGTCCATTCTTGCCCTTGCGGTGGGGTTCGGCTGCGCGGCCTGGTCATCCGCCCAGGAAGGGAACGCCCCGACCAAGCCGCAGCCCGCCCCGAAAATCCTGTCGGAGGCTCAGCTCAAAACTCAGGCAAAACAGCCTTCGGTCAGGACCAAGGCCAAGGCTGCCGCGGCGGCCAAGGCCAAGGCCGCGGAGGTGGCCAGGGCCCTCGACCTCAACCACGCCACCAAGGCAGAACTGAAGAAGCTCCCGGGCCTCACGGACGCCTACGCGATCGCAATCATCGCCGGGCGGCCCTACAGGACCAAGGCGGACCTCGTCGTCAAGAACGTGCTCCCCATGGACCTCTACCAGACCCTGCGCAGCCGGGTGAAGGTGACCCTTAAATAGCGTCCCGCCCGAAGGGGAAGCCCTGGCTCGAAGCCCTCTCCCGGAGGGCTTCCTTCTTGGTTGGATTGCTTCCTGGTCGCCCCGGGGCTGCCGGAGTGATGCAGATCACAAGGCTGGTTGACACATTAGATTACCGGAAGATCATCATTGGTAAGACGTGTTCTAGCAGGCTCTTTCTCGGAGGTCAGGATGTTGCCATTATCCCAGACCACGGGTTATGCGGTGCGGGCCTTGCGGTGCCTCCAGGAACCGGGCGGCCTTCCGGTCCTGGTGGAAGAGGTGGCCGAATACACCGGCATTCCCCGTTCCTACCTGTCCAAGCTCATCCACAAACTGGCCAAGAAGGGCCTGGTGGTGGCCCGCCGGGGGCACCATGGGGGCGTGGTCCTGGCCCGGCCCTCGACCGAGATCACCCTGGAGGACCTGTCCGAGGCCATCGACGGCGTGGCCTGGCGCAAGCGCTGCCTCATGGGCCTGCTGGGCTGTGGGGGCGATGCCCCCTGCGTGCTGCACGACTTCTGGCAGGAGACCCTGGAACAGATCCTGGCCCGCCTGCGCTCGGTGACCTTGGCGGACCTGGTGCAGAACCACGATGACGGGGTGGACCGCTTCCGGGCGAACCATGGCCTGGCTGGGCCGCTGAGCGAACCGCCCCAGGGCGCCCCGACCGTCCCCTTGGCGACGGCCAGCGGCCACTGAGCCCTTCCTCCGGGATCCCGGACGGTTTCCGGCTGGGTTTTCCCCCAAAAACACAGGCCGCCCAGCGGCGGCCTGTGAGGGGGGACAGGGCGCGTTCAGACCTTCTTGGCGACCCGCTTGACCGCGGGCTTCTTGGCGGCGGGCTTGGCGGCCTTCTTGGCGCGGGGCTTGGCCTTCCGCTCGGGCAGGGCATCCGCGAGACGCCAAGTGCGGCTCTGGTGCTCGAAGGTGCGGATCTCCTCGAGGGAGATGTCCTTCAGGCAGCGGTGGATGTGGTCCCGCTCTGCCTTCCAGAAGGTGTGGGAAGGGCAGGCCCGTTCGTCGGAGCAGTCCTTGAAGCCGAGCAGGCACTGGTTCCGCCACTCGGAGCCGTCCACGGCCTCGGCGATGATGTCCAGGGTGATCTCGTGGGCGGCCAGGGCCAGCACCACGCCGCCCTTGTTGCCGCGCTTGGCCATCACCAGGCCCACCTTGGCGAGCTTGTGGATCATCTTGGACAGGTAGGGGCGTGGGAAGCCGGTCTGGGCCGCCACATCCACCACGAGGGTGGGCTTGCCGCCCGGATCCTCAAGGCAGCTCATGGCCAGGACCGCGTAACCAGAGGACTGGGACAGAGGAAGCATGGTCACCTGCACAGAAAGGGTTGGATGGATGGAGTAGATGATAGACGATCTTCAGGTCAAACACATCCTGGGATTATCACCGCCGAAAAAAAACCAAGACCCCCGGGTCGCGGGGGTCTTTTCGCGGCCTGAAGGCCGATCAGGGCCTCCAACCGTTGAGGATCCGCATGTAGTTGGCGCGCGTGAAGGCCTGGGGATTGGGGGACTTCTGGAGGCTCATGCTGCCCTTGGCCTGGGCCAGGGAGGCGTAGTCGTGCTCTTCGAGCCATTCGGCCAGGCCGGTCCGGGCCTGGGCGAGGCGCTCGGGGCCGTGGATCAGCAGTGCTGAAACCATCTGCACGGCGTCCGCGCCGGCCATGACGGCCTTGAGGGCGCCGATGCCGTCATGCACGCCGCCGGTGACGGCGAGGCTGCCCTTCACGTGGCCGTGGAGCACCGCCAGCCAGCGCAGGCGCAGCAGCAGGTCCGCGGGGCTGGAGAGCTGCAGGCTGGGCTCGGCCAGCAGTTCCTCCACGTTGATGTCTGGCTGGAAGAACCGGTTGAAGAGCACCAGGCCGTCCGCGCCGGCGGCTTCCAGCTCCCCGGCGAAGTGCGCCAGGGCGGAGAAGAAGGGAGAGAGCTTCACGGCCACGGGGATCTTCACTTCGGCTTTCACGGCGCGCACGATGTCGAGGGTGCGCTTTTCGACTTCGGCGGAAGATTCCTTCGCGTCGGTGGGAATGTAGTAGACGTTCAGCTCCAGCGCATCCGCACCGGCCTCCTGCATCAGCTTGCCGTAACGTAGCCACCCGGCAGGCGTGGTGCCGTTGAGGGAGGCGATGACCGGGACGGAAACCGCGGCCTTGATGCGGCGGACCTGCTCCAGGTACTTCTCGGGGCCCAGGCGGAACTCATCGGCCTTCGGAAAGAAGGAGATGGCCTCGGCGCTGGCGTTGGAGGACAGCTCCATGTCCATGATCATGCCCTGCTCTTCGCGGGTGATCTGTTCCTCGAAGAGCGAGTGCATGACGATGGCGGAGACGCCGGCATCTTCCAGGCGCTTCACCATGCCCATGTCATCGACCATGGGGGAGGCACCCGCCATCAGGGGATGGTCGAGCTCGAGGCCGAGGTAGGTGGTCTTGAGGTTCATGGCGTCCCCCCTCAGCTGTTCTTGGCGACGACGGACAGCTTGGCAAGCTGCTCGTAGACGGAATAGCGGTTGGTGGCATCGAGCTGTGCCCCGTCCAGCAGTTTCTTGAAGTGCTCAGGGTTCTGCTGCTCGACCATGCGGTAGCGGGTCTCGTTGCGCACGTAGGTGCCCAGGGGCACCTTGGGTGCGCCGGAGTCCATCTGCAGCGGGGCCTCGCCCTTCTCGAGACGGCGGGGGTCGAAGCGGAACAGCGGCCAGTGGCCGGAATCCACCGCCAGCTTCTGCTGGTCGCAGCCGTGGGCCATGTCGTAGCCATGGGCGATGCAGTGGCTGTAGGCCAGGATGAGGCTGGGACCGTTGTAGGACTCGGCCTCCTGGAAGGCCTTCACCGTCTGCGCGTCGCGGAAGCCGAAGGCGACCTTGGCCACGTAGATGCCGCCATAGGTCATGGCGATCATGCTCAGGTCCTTCTTGGGCAGGCTCTTGCCGGCCATGGCGAACTTGGCGGCGGCGCCCCTGGGCGTGGATTTGGAGGCCTGGCCGCCGGTGTTGGAGTAGACCTCGGTATCGAGCACCAGGACGTTCACGTTGCGGCCGGAGGCGAGGACGTGGTCCAGGCCGCCGTAGCCGATGTCGTAGGCCCAGCCGTCGCCGCCCACGATCCAGACGCTCTTGTCCACGAGGTAGTCCGCGATGTCCAGCAGCATCTTCGCCTCGGGTTCCTTGAGGCCCGCCAGCTTCTGCTTGAGGACCGCCACCCGCTCGCGCTGGGCCTTGAGGCCCGCCTCGGTGCTCTGGTCCGCGGTGGCGAGGCCGGCGATGAGGTCGTCACCGAGCTTCGCGGCGAGGCGGTGCATCAGCTCCAGGGCGAATTCCTGGTGCTTGTCCACGGAGAGCCGCATGCCCAGGCCGAATTCGGCGTTGTCCTCGAAGAGGCTGTTGGCCCAGGCGGGACCGCGCCCATCCTTGTTCGTGGTGTAGGGTGTGGTGGGCAGGTTGCCGCCGTAGATGCTGGAGCAGCCCGTGGCGTTGGCGATGAGGGCCCGGTCGCCGAAGAGCTGGGTGAGCAGCTTGACGTAGGGGGTCTCGCCGCAGCCGGAGCAGGCGCCGCTGTATTCGAACAGGGGCTCCAGGAACTGGGTGCCCTTCACGTCCATCTTCACCGTGGTGCGGTCCACCTCGGGCAGGTCCAGGAAGAAGCTGTAGTTGGCGGCTTCGGCCTCGCGGAGCGGGGCCTGGGCCACCATGTCGATGGCCTTGTGCTTGGGGTTGCTCTTGTCCTTGGCGGGGCAGACCTCGACGCAGAGGGTGCAGCCCGTGCAGTCCTCGGGAGCCACCTGGATGGTGTACTTCTGGCCCTTGTACTCGGGCCCCTTGTAGTCCACGGACTTGAAGGTCCCGGGCGCGCCGGCCAGGGCCGAGGGCACGTAGACCTTGGCGCGGATGGCGGCGTGGGGGCAGACCAGCGCACACTTGTTGCACTGGATGCAGATGGCGGCATCCCACTCGGGGATCTCCAGGGCGATGTTGCGCTTCTCCCACTTGGTGGTGCCCGAGGGCCAGGTGCCGTCAATGGGGAAGGCGCTCACGGGCAGCAGGTCGCCCTTGCCTTCCATCATCACGGCCGTGACACGCTGGACGAAGTCCGGGGCTTCGGGGGCGACCATGGGGGGGCGGACCCGGGCAGAAGTGGCGGTGGCGGGCACCTTCACCTCGTGGAGGTTGGCCAGGGTTTCGTCCACCGCATGGTAGTTCTGCTCGACGACGGCATCGCCCTTCTTGCCGTAGGTCTTCTTGATGGCCTTCTTGATCTGGGTGATGGCCTCTTCGCGGGGCAGGACCCCACTGATGGCAAAGAAGCAGGTCTGCATGATGGTGTTGATGCGGACGCCCATGCCCGTGTTCTTGGCGACCTCGTAGGCGTCGATCACGTAGAACTTGAGCTGCTTCTCGACGATGGCCTCCTGCACTTCCTTCGGCAGGGTCTCCCACACGCTCCCGGCGCTGTGGGGGGTGTTCAGGAGGAAGGTGGCGCCCTTCACGGCGGTCTCGAGCATCTCGTACTTCTCGAGGAAGCTGGTCTGGTGGCAGGCGATGAAGTTCGCCTTGGTCACCAGGTAGGCGCTCTTGATGGGGCGGGGTCCGAAGCGGAGGTGGCTGATGGTGATGGCGCCGGACTTCTTGGAGTCGTAGACGAAGTAGCCCTGGCCGTAGTTGGGGGTCTCCTCCGCGATGATCTTGATGGAGTTCTTGTTGGCGCCCACGGTGCCATCGGCGCCCAGGCCGTAGAACAGGGCGCGGGTCACGTCGCTCGGCTCCACGTCGAAGCTGGCGTCGTAGGTGAGCGAGCTGTGGCTGACGTCGTCCATGATGCCGACGGTGAAGTGGTTCTTCGGCTTGTCCTTGGCCAGGTTGTCGAAGACGCCCCTGACCATGGCCGGGGTGAATTCCTTGGAGGACAGGCCGTAGCGGCCGCCCACGACCACGGGGTCGAGCTTGGTGTGGCCCTCCTCGCGTCCCTCGCGCAGGGCGGCGATCACGTCCATGTGCATGGGCTCGGCCGGGCAGCCGGGCTCCTTGCAGCGGTCGAGGACGGCGATCTTCTTCACCGAGGCGGGCAGGGCGCGGACGAACTCGGAGATGGCGAAGGGCCTGAACAGGCGCACCTTCAGGACGCCCACCTTCTCGCCCTGCTTCATGGCCCACTCCACGTACTCGTGGGTGGTGTCGCAGCCGGAGCCCATGATCACCACGACGCGCTCGGCCTCGGGGTGGCCGAAGTAGTCGTAGAGGCGGTACTGGCGGCCCGTCAGGGCGGCAAAGCGATCCATCTCCCCCTGGACGATGGCCGGGAAGGCCTCATAGAAGGGCGTGCAGGCCTCCCGGGCCTGGAAGAAGGAGTCGGGATTCTGCGCGGTGCCGCGGATCACGGGCGCGTCCGGCGTCAGGGCCATCTTGCGGAACTGGGCCACCAGCTCGTCGGGCACCATGTGGCGCAGGTCCGCGTCGTCCAGGATCTCGATCTTGGCGACCTCGTGGCTGGTGCGGAAGCCGTCGAAGAAGTGCAGGATGGGCACGCGGCTGCGCAGGGTGGCGGCATGGCAAATCGCCGCGAAATCATGGGCGTGCTGCACGCTTTCGGACGAGAGCATGGCGAAGCCGGTCATGCGGCAGGACATCACGTCCGAATGGTCGCCGAAGATGCTGAGGGCATGGGTGGCCAGGGTACGGGCGCTGACGTGCATGCAGAAGGGGGTCAGCTCGCCAGCGATCTTGTACATGTTCGGGATCATCAGGAGCAGGCCCTGGGACGCCGTGAAGGTCGTCGTGAGGCTGCCGGCCTGGAGCGAGCCGTGGACGGCGCCGGCGGCGCCGCCCTCGGACTGCATCTCGATGACCGAGGGGATGCTCTTCCAGACGTTGGTCTTGCCTTGCGAGCTCCACTCGTCCGCCCATTCGCCCATGTTCGAGGAGGGCGTGATGGGATAGATGGCGATCACTTCGCTGAGGCGGTGGGCGACCGAGGCGGTGGCCTCGTTCCCGTCAAGGGTCTTGATCTCTCGCTGGCTCATGGTTCACTCCTTCCGGAAGCCCCAGGGACCATCCGGCAATGGGTATCAGGACGGGAATCGCACCAGCACATCATACAAGATGATGGGGTCAAATTGATCACAAAGGTCGGGTGGTCAGACCACCGGCTGGGCTGCGCCCGAGAGTCGCTGATGGATGGCCGCCGCGGCCCGCCGTCCCTGGCCCATGGCCAGGATGACCGTGGCCCCGCCGGTGATGACGTCGCCCCCGGCATAGACGCCCGGGACGGATGTCTCGCCGGTTTCTTCGTTCACCACCACGACCCCACCCTTGAGCGTCCTCAGGCCCTTTTCGGTCATGGCGATCAGCGGGTTCACATCGAAGCCCAGGGCGACCACCAGGGTCTCGCAGGGGATCATGATCCGCTCGTCGGTCATCTTGGGGCTGCGGCGGCCGTCCGGACCGGGTTCGCCCAGTTCCATGACGGCGCACTCGGCGTGGGTCATCCAGCCCTTCTCGTTGCCGTGGAGCTGCACGGGGGTGGTGAGGAACTTGAACTCGACGCCTTCCTCGTGCGCGTGCTCCAGCTCCTCCTTGCGGGCCGTGGACTCCTTGATGGTGCGGCGGTAGACGATGGTCACGTGCTCCGCGCCCATGCGGCGGGCGGCCCGGGCCGCGTCCATGGCGGTGTTGCCGGCGCCCACGATGATGACGTTCTTGCCGACGGTCACGGGGGTGCCGTATTCGGGGAAGAGGTCGGCGCGCATGAGGTTGATGCGGGTGAGGAACTCATTGGCGGTGTAGACGCCCTTGTACTCCTCGCCCGGGATGCCCATCATCTTGGGCAGGCCGGCGCCGGTGCCCATGAAGATGGCGTCGTTCTCCTTGCGGAGATCCTCGAGGGTCATGCTGCGGCCCACCAGGGTGTTCATGACGAACTTCACGCCCAGGCCCCGGAGGGTGGACACTTCCTGGTCCACGATCGCGTTGGGTAGGCGGAACTCGGGGATGCCGTAGAGCATCACGCCGCCGGGCTTGTGGAAGGCGTCGTAGACCGTGACGGCATGACCCTTCTTGATGAGCTCGCCGGCCACCGTGAGGCCCGCGGGTCCGGCGCCGATGACGGCCACCTTCTTGCCTGTGGGGGACTCGACCGGGGGCAGCTCAGTGGAGCCCAGCATGGAATCGGCGGCGAAGCGCTCCAGGCGGCCGATGGAGACGGGATCCCCCTTGATGCCCACCACGCACTTGATCTCACACTGCTTCTCCTGGGGGCAGACCCGGCCGCAGACGGAACCCAGCGAGGAGCTCTCCTTGATGACCCGGGCGGCGCCCTGGGGATCGTCCTGCACGATCTTCAGCAGGAAGGCCGGGATGTCGATGCTCACGGGGCAGCCGTCAATGCAGGCCGGGTGCTTGCACATGATGCAGCGGGCGGCCTCCAGCTTGGCCTGCTCGGGCGACAGGCCCAGGCTCACCTCGTCGAAGTTGCAGACCCGCAGTTCCGGCGGCTGGCAGGCCATCTCCTGGCGGGGAATCTTCATTTTCTGGCTGGGCTTGATGGCACCCAGGTCCATGGTCTTCCAGTCCACGAGGTCCGTGACCGGGGCGTTCAGGTACTTGGAATAGTCCATGGGGCCCGTGGCGGCCACGCGGCCGATCTTGCAATCCTCGGGCGAGCAGATGTCCTTCTCCTCCGCCTTGTACCAGTCCTGGCGGTTGCGGAGCATGTTGAAGTCCACCTTGTGGCCGTCGAAGTCGGGGCCATCGAAGCAGGCGAACTTGACCTCGCCGCCCACGCTCACGCGGCAGCCGCCGCACATGCCGGTGCCGTCCACCATGAGCGCGTTGAGGCTCACGAGGGTGAAGATGCCGTGGGGCTTGGTGAGGTCCGAGACGGCCCGCATCATGGGCAGGGGCCCCACGGCCACCACCTGGGCGACCTTCTCGCGGGCGATGATGTCCTTCAGGGCGTCGGTGACCAGGCCCTTCCGGCCCAGGGTGCCGTCATCGGTGGTGACGATCAGTTCGGCGGAAGCCGCGCCCAGCTCGTCGGCCAGCAGCACGCGCTCCTTGCTGCGGCCGCCCAGGATGGTGAGGACGCGCCGCCCTTTGGCGTGCAGTTCCTCGGCCGCCGGCAGGATGGCCGCGCTGCCGTAGCCGCCCGCCATCAGCACGATGGTGCCCTCCTCCACCAGCTCCGTCGGGGTGCCCATGGGCCCGGCCACGGCGAAGAGGCGGTCGCCGGCGCTGAGCTTGCCCATGGCCTGGGTGGTGGCGCCCACTTCCTGCATGATGAAATGGATGTAGCCCTTCCGCGCGTCGCCGCCGGCCAGGGTGAGGGGGATGCGCTCGCTCTCGGGGAAGGGGGCCACCATGAAGAACTGGCCGGGCTTGCGGCCCCGGGCCACCTGGGGCGCCTGCACGATGAAGGACCAGGTCTCGGGGGCGATGAGCTTCTTCTCCAGGATCAGGTAGCCGTCCTGGGTCTCCTCGTCGGACCAGTAGAGCGACTTGCCCTTGAGCAGCGGCAGCATGAGCCGCTCCTCGGCCTCGATGTGGTCACGGATCAGGTCCACCAGGCGCTGGCCCAGCAGGGTGAGCGAGCGGGGGGCACGGACGGAGCCCTCGTTGATCTCGGCGAGCAGCTGCAGGGTCAGGTCCCACATCTGCCGGTGGTCATCATGGAGACGCTGGTAGAGGGTCTCGGCACCGATCTCCTCCAGCAGGGGGAACAGCTCGCGCTCCTCCGCCTCGTTGTGGGGGCGCAGCACTTCGTAGATCCACTTCGCGCCGCGATCCACTTCCTGCCAGTTGGAGGCCGCCAGGGCCTCGGCCAGCCGGGTCAACCGGCCCTGAGCCTCTTCATGGGTGGCGTGCCAATTGGGGGTAGGCAGGTTCTCGGAGCTGATCAGCAGCGGGGCCGGGTTGGACATGAATGCCTCCAGATCCGATCAGTCTGAGGGGTTCGCGGGCCGTTTTCTCTGTCTAAAAACCTAAATAGGACCACTTGTGATCAATGCCACAGAGCGCTGTCATCGCAAGGACTTAGCTGGATTTTTAATATTCCAAAATACTCATTTGATTCTAGACCACGACGGAGTCCTGGCGGGGGCCCCGTGCCCGGGCCCGGGAGCGCCCCGGTGGCCACAACTCGAGGCGGTCCGCCCAGAACGCCATCGGGTCGGCGCCAGTCGGAGGGGCCCGGCTCCCGGCAGCGCCCCCCTGCGGTAGGGTGGAGGCAGCCGGAGGCTGCGCCTTGGACCTGCTCGACGAATTCCTGCCCTATGCCCAGGGGTGCCTCAGGCACCCTTCGGAGCGGGCCCGCCTGGCGGCCATCCTCGGCCAGTGGACCGCCAAGTGGCGGGGGAAGCACCGCGTCTTCGACTGCTCCCGCAGCCACCACGGAGCCTTCTTCCACTTCAACCAGCTCATGGAAGGGAAGTGGGTCCAGGCCTTCACCTTCGTGGCCACGAAGCGCGAGGGTGTCTGCCTGCGGGGACCCGAGCAGGACCGTGCCCGCAAGTCCCACAAGTTCCGCCACAATCCCCTGAACGCGGCCCCCCTGGACGCCCTCTTTGAGGCCTGGTCCCAGCATCCCGAAGGCAGGCCCGCGGGGCATGCCGTGGAGTTCTTCCTGGAGGAGACCCCGGACGAGGTCTGGGCCGCCTGTCTGGCCGAGGCCCTCCAGCACCTGGGAGTCTGAGGGCGGGCCGGCCTTTAAAACGCTCACGAACCCATTGAACATTAACGATGAGTTCCCTATGGGCCGATTGTGTTTCCTGTGTGATGCTGCTTAGGATGGGATCCGAATTATCTGCTATGGGGTCGTTTATGAGCCGCAGGTGCCACGCAACGCTCAGCGCAGTCTTTTGTGCCTCCCTGCTGGCCCTGTTCGGGTGCGGTGGCGGCGGCTCGTCCACCGGGGGCGGCAACCTGCCCGTGAAGAGCATCGCACCCACGGTGGCCTTCAATGGCTGGGCTCCCAATGATGCGGCCCTGCTCCAGTACCAGGTCTACACCTTCTCGGCCAGCGCCACGGACCCCAACCTCGGCGGCTCCATCACGCAGTTCCAGTGGAATTTCGGCGACGGCACCACCCAGGTGACGCCGGTCGTCCTGTCGGGCGGCAAGGCCACCACCACCGCCAGCTATTCCTATGTGACCAGCGGCACGCCCACCCTCAGCGTGGTGGCCCAGGATGCCGCCGGGTTGTCCTCCACCCCGGCCACTCAGGCCCTGACGGTGACGGCCGCCCCGTCACCCCTCACCGTGACCTTCACCACCCCCACGACCGCCACCCCGGTCAACACGGCCGTCGGCTCGAGCGTGCAGGTGACTTTTGCCGTCCAGGTGGTGAATACCGGCACCGGCACCGTCAGCGCCAGCGGCGTGACGCTCAGTCCCGGCGACGCCACCGCCACCGTGGGCACCCCCACGGACATGGGTGGGGGCCTTTGGAACATCGTGGTGACCTATCCCGGTGCGGCCACCCCGGGGTCCCGTGATGCCACCCCCACGGTCCAGATCAAGGACTCGAACGGAATCACCAGTTCCGTGGTGACCGGCCCGGTCATCACCATCAAGACCGTATCTGGCGTGGACTCCGCGCCGGTGATCACCCTGGTGGCCACCCCGGCCCTTGTGGCCGGCACCAATGCCACCTGGCAGAACGTGCCCATCGCCTTCGTGGCCACGGCCACGGATCCCGATGGCGACACCCTCACCTATTCCTGGACCTTCGGGGATGGCGGCAGCGGGGACGTGACCGCGACCCAGAACGTCTCGGCCCTGAGCCAGTCCCACACCTATAAGACCGCCGGCGTCTACCCCGTGACCTTCACGGCGGACGACGGGCGCGGCGTCGCCGGCGTCAGCGTCAAGTCCATCACCCTGAACCTGAACATCCTGGCCAACGGAGCGCCGACCCTCACCATCGCCCAGGCCCCCGCCAGCCCCACCTACGCCAACGTGCCCATCACCTTCACGGCCACGGTCGGTGATCCGAATGGGGATGTCGTCACCCTCACCTGGAATTTCGGGGACGGCTCGGCGCCGGTGGTCGGCACCAATCCCGTGACCCACAGCTTCGCAGCCACCGGATCGACCACGGTTCAGGCCACGGCCGATGACGGCAAGGGCGGCGTGACCGTCGTGAGCACCACGCTCAATGTCCTGCAGAACAGGCCCCCGGTCTGCCAGATCACCACCGCCGCGGCCAATCTCTACCAGAACAAGAGCTACACCTTCACGGCCACGGCGACGGACCCCGATGTGGGAGACACTGTCACCCAGTACCAGTGGAATTTCGGCGACGGGTCCGGCATCCAAACCTCGGCGAGCGGCACGCTGAGCCACACCTACGCCTCCAGCTTCACGGGCAATGCCTCGGTCAGCGTCTGTGCAGTGGACAACCATGGCAGCACCGGCAATTTCAGTCCGGCCGTGGTGTTCCCGGTGCTGGCCACGCCCCTGCCGGTGGTGACCTTCACCAGCCCAGCGGCTACCTCCTTGAACGTGGACCTGAGTCCCGCCACGGTCACCCAGGTCTTCACCCTCACGGCGACCAATCCCCGCGCCGGCACCACGGGTGTGACAGATCCCATTCCCGTCGGGAATATCACCTTCCTGCCCAATGACCCAGCCGCGACCGTGACCAGTGCGGTCAGCACCGGCGGGGGCTCGTACAGCTTCACAGTCAAGTACACCGGGGCCGCGGCCGCGGGAACCCGCACCTCCGCGCCCACGGCCTACGCCACGGACAGCCTGGGCATCGTCGGGCTGGCGAGCACGGGCCCCGTGATGACCCTCAACACCCTGGGGGTGAACCACGCCCCGACCATCACCCTGACCACCCCGGCCACTGACAACACTGTGGCCTGGACCTCGAAGCCCTTCAGCCTCGGCTTCACCCTCACCGACCAGGACAATGACCCCGTGACCTACACGGTGGACTGGGGCGATGGTCAGCCCGTCTCCACGGGAACCACCACCACCGCCACCACCACCGGTGTGGCCGAGACGCTCACCCATACTTATTTAGACGCCTTCACGGCCGCCACCAAGGGTGTGAGCATCAAGGTCACGGCCACGGACAACCGCTCCGCCAACAACCAGGCCGTGGCCCAGACGCGCCTGGTGACGGTCACCTACAATGCCCCGCCCACGGCCACCATCACGACGCCCCAGGCCAGCGGCACGGCCCCCACCGGGCTCCAGGGGGGCGTCAATCCGCCCTATGTCGTCGTCCCGCTGCAGGGCCAACTGGCCTTTGCGGGAACCTCCACCCTGCCCGGCAGTCAGGACCCCCTGGCCTCCCAGGTGTGGACCTTCCCCAGCGGCACCCCCAGCACCCTCACCGGGGACACCCCCAGCGGCAATGTCATGTTCGCGGGCACCCAGGGGGTCATCACGCCGGTGACCGTGACCTATACGGTGACCGACGCCTTCGGCCGGACCGCGTCGGCCACCAAACAGGTGCTGGTGGACGGCAAGAACACCCAGCTGTTCAACCTGTCCTTCCAGTACCGACTCAAGAGCGACAACAACACCACCACCTCCCTCACCACCGTGACTACGCAGGGCAACGGCCTGGGGGCGCCGGTCCAGATCTACCAGGACGGCCTGTCCAACACCTACAACGTGCAGAACCAGGCCCAGCTCGCCGGCGCCCAGGCGGCCGTGCAGATCCCGGTCCGTTCGGACCTGCCCTTCTACATCGAGATCCCCGGGTTCGGGAACGACAACACCACCTACCTGATGCGCATCCCCAACGCCCCCACGGGCGCCTACGCCGATTCCAGCCTGGCGGTGGCTCCCCCCGCGGGCAGCTCCAACTTCAGCTTCAGCAGTGTCACGGCCCCCTGGGGCCCCACGCTCCAGATCGTCACGGCCCAGGGCTTCGCGGCAGAATCGAACTTGCCACCCCAGCGCATGCTGGCCGGCTACACCGACATCATCATCGGCGCCTCCCCCAATCCTGCCAACAACCGCTGGCTGAACCGGCTCTCCGTTCCCTCCAGCGATCCCCTGGCGGTCCAGTGGCCCCAAAGCAACAATTCCGTGGGCCTGGCCAATGGCATCACGGCCTATCAGCTCTTCGCGGAGTGGCCCACCCTGCTCCTGACCCGCAAGACCGGTGACTTGGCCGAAACGGTCCCCGACGCCACCAGTGGTGCCGGCATCTCGACCGACCTTGGCTTCGTCATGAACTACCCGACATATGTGTTGTCCACCCCTGGCTCCCAGACCTACGCGGCCTTCTCCATGCAGGCCTTCCGCGTGCCGGCCGGGGTGACGGATCCCTACCAGCTCTCCCCCGCCTGGCAGAGCGCCGGGGCGGAAATGAATAGCACTTTCGTAAATCCCCACGCGGGCCTGAACCCTGTCCCCGTGGGCGCCGGCGTGCCCATCTTCTTCGACCACCTGGTCTCTGCCGCTCCAGGTGCCACCCCCCTGGCGGGGGGCATCAGCAGCCTGACCCTGCCCTACGACCCCAACGATCCCAACCGCACGCCCCTGGCGGCGCCGACCACCCGGGGCTATTCGGGCATCGCGCAGCTCTTCAGCTATTCGGAGTACCTCTGGTCCACGGTCTGGGCCCAGCCCCTGGTGCTGAACAGCGCCCGGCCCAGCCTGGCCGCCACCCTTTCGACCTTCCCCTATTTCCGGTACAGCACCCCCGCCGCCTGGCCCAAGGCCTCGGGCATCAGCCCGGACAACAGCGCCTTCGACCTGACGGTGCATGGAGGCGGCGTCTTCGACGGCTCGGCCCCCGTGGGTCTGAATGGCGCCGCGGCGCCCACGACCGGCGTCGGCCACTTCTACTGGACGGCCTACACGCCCAGCTACCAGGGGGACGCCAATTCGGGCGCGGCCATCGCCCGCACCTGGCTGGCCGATGACAGCACTCAGCAGCCACCCAACACCTTCGCGGGCAGTGCCACCGGGGATGCCACCGTGGCCCTGGGCTTCATGACCCCCCAGGACACCATCGTGGACAAGCGGGGCCGGAACGCGGACGGCTCCTTGAGCGGGAGCACGCTCGGAGGCTACCGGGTCACCTGGTTCAACCCCACCAAGGATGCCGGCGGCAATCCCGTGGCCCCCGATTTCTGGGTGGTGGAACTCAAGGACGGCAGTGGGACCAAGCACTTCATGCTGCCCGCCAGCTATCCCGCGGCCACCCAGAGTGTGACGGACCTGATCATGACCGATGCCCGGACCTACCTGCCCTCGGGCACCACCCCCGGCGCGGGCGCCACCGTGGCCCCCGGCTACTGCTGGTTCGACATCCCGCTCGAGCTGCGACCCTCGGGCGCGGCCACCCTCACGGTCTTTGCCGTGAAGTCCATTCTCAAGAACCACCCCGTGGCCGCGGCCCGTGTCCTGAACCGGCCGGACTGGGTCGACGCCGCCAAGACCGCCTCGGCGACCATGAAGATGCTCACCACCGTCGGCACTCCCCCTGACTTGACCTATGCCTATAAGATCCCCTTCAACTTCGACTGGGATATCGTCGTGGTCAACGGCCCCATGACGCCCGTCGCGCCGTGATTCTTCCTGCACCAACCTGTGCCATCCTTTCCCGGGGCGCCGCGCAGGCACCCCGGTGATGTTCCAAGCTTCCAGGAGGACCCGTGAAATCCACTAGCATCCTGATGGCCCTGGTCGCGGCGGGCTCGCTGTCCGCGCAGCAGGCGATCAACGACCTCAAGGGCCGCGTGGTCCTCTTCGGCGAGTCCACCCAGACCTCGGGCATCCTGCTGGCCCAGGGGGTGAAGGACCAGGCCAACTACCAGACGGGGCCCGGCATCCGGTTCATGGGCCAGATCGACACGGATTCCCGCTGGAACTGGGAGTTGGCGGGGCGGTTCTCCAGCTCGGCCCACATGGTCACCAACCGGGATATCGGCGGTGGCAATGTGCTCGACGTGACGAAGACCAAGATCAACTACAGCTACTGGAGCGTCGGGGCGGGCTACCTCATCCCGCTGGGCTCCGCCGTGGACTTCGGCATGCACCTCGAGGGCCGCAACGAGACCATCAACCCCAAGGGGACCTACTCCTCGACCCTGGGGGGCACCGGCACCATCGACGCGCACACGGCCTACTTCCGTCCCTGGCTCCGCCTCAGCCTCGACCTCAAGATGAAGACCGGCTCGGTCACCACGATCCTCGGCGCGGAGGCGGGCGCCGCCGCCCTCAAGACCACCCAGCTGAACATCGTGCCCATGTCCCAGATGGACGACCACACCCTGCGGGCCCTGGCCCCCACCTGGTCCGGCGCCGTCTATGCGGGGATCCAGTTCTGATCCCAGCACTGGCCCGCTGAGCCCATGCGCCGGCGCGACGTGGCCTTTGCCTGCGTGGTCTGGGGCGGGCTCCTGGCGGGCCTGGCCTGGGCCCTGAGCACCCAGTTCCGCTGGGTGCAGGAGGCGGCCAGGCCCGCGCCCCCGACCCGGCCTCCGGTCGAAGACGCGGAGCGGCCCGAACCCGCCGCCACGACGGCCACGGGCGTCCTCGGGACCGTGACGGACGACACCCGGGCCGCCCTGGCCCAGGGGCTGCGGTCCGGCAAGGCCGGCGCCCCCCGACCCTCCGCGGCCAAGGCAGATCCGAGGCCACCCCTGTCCAGGGCCCAGCCCTGATAGCGATTCGCCTTCAACGGTAAAGGATCCACCACGGAGGCACGGAGCATGGGCACACAGGAGGCGCCAGGTTCGGATTCCCCCAAAAAGGATCCGGGCCTGGCGCCTCCTGTGGCTTCCGGCGTCGCCGGAAGCGGCCTTCGGCCGGCCCATGGTGGAGGGGCACGGAGGCCTCCGTGCCACCTCTGTGGCTTCGGTGCCTCCGTGGTGAATTTCTATTTTTGAAAGCGACTTGGCATGACCCTCATCGGCCTTGCGCCAGGCAGCCGGATCAGGCACAGTGTTTCTACAGCCATGTCGACCTCCCGCCGCTTTTTCGCCTTTAGCTTTCGCCCTTCGGGTGCGAAGGTAAGCGGCGTCTAGAACCCACACCGCTTCCGCCATCGCCCCCGAGACCTCACGGCTCGGGGGTTTTCGCATTCCAGGAGAACCCATGACCCCATCCGATCCCCAGCCCCTCGCCCGTCTCCGCCGGGCCATTGATGCGGTGGACGACGAGGTCCTGGCCCTCCTCAACCGCCGGGCGGGCCTCGCCGCCGAGGTGGGGCGCCTGAAGACGGAGGCCTCGCCGGAGGCCCTCTTCCACGCCCCGAAGCGCGAGCGGGAGGTGCTGGCCCGCCTCGAAGCCGCGAACGGAGGTCCCTTCCCGGACGCGGCCGTGCGCACCATCTTCCAGGAGATCATGAGCGCCTGCCTCAGCCTGGAGAAGCCGCTGCGGGTGGCCTTCCTGGGACCCGAGGGCACCTTCACGCACCTGGCGGCGCGCCACCAGTTCGGCGGCTCCAGCCAGGCCCTGCCCCAGGGCACCATCCAGGCCGTGTTTCAGGCCGTGGAGCGGGACCGGGCCGACTACGGCGTCGTGCCCGTGGAGAACGCCACGGAGGGCGCCGTGGACACCACCCTGGACGCCTTTCTCGACAGCCCCCTGCGCATCTGCGCGGAGATCCTGCTGCCCGTGGACCAGGCGCTGCTGCTGCGGCCGGGGCTGGACCTGGGCGGCGTGCGGAGGGTCTATTCCCATCCCCACGCCCTGGGGCAGTGCCGCCGCTGGCTGGAAGCGCATATTCCCCAGGCGGACCGCATCGAGGCGCCCTCCACCTCGGAGGCCGCCCGCCTGGCCCGGGAGGATGCCGAGGGCGCGGCCGTGGCCTCGGAACTGGCCGCCGAGCTCTTTGGGCTCCGGGTGGCGGAGACGAAGATCCAGGACCTGGTGGCCAATGCCACCCGCTTCCTGGTGCTGGGCCCCAGGTCCGCCGAGCCCACGGGCCGGGACCGCACCACCCTGGTGGCCATGGCCCAGGACGGCCCCGGCGCCCTGCTGCGCCTGCTCGAGCCCCTGGCCCGCCGGGGCCTGAACCTGAGCCGCATCCAGAGCCGCCCCACGCGACGCAAGCTCTGGGAGTACGCCTTCTTCCTGGACGTGGAAGGCCACGCCGAGGATCCCCTCATGGTGGAGGCCCTGGCGGAACTGCAGAGCGCCTGCGCCTCTCTGAAGCTGCTGGGCAGCTATCCCCAGGCCCTGACGGAGGTCCCGCGATGAACCCGGAGAGCCTAACCATGAACGCGTCCCCGACCCAGCCCTGGAGCCCTGATTCCTGGCGGGGTCTGCCTGCCGCCCAGCAGCCCGTCTACCGGGATCCGGCGGCCGTGGAAGAAGTGCTGACGGAGCTGCGGGAGCTGCCCTCCCTGGTGGTGGCCGAGGAAGTGGACTTCCTCCAGCGACTCCTGGCGGAGGCCGCCGGGGGCAAGCGCTTCCTGCTCCAGGGTGGCGACTGCGCGGAGGCCTTCGCCGACTGTCGCGGGGCCATCATCCAGGACAAGCTGCGGGTGCTGCTGCAGATGTCCGTGCTCATCACCCACGGGGGCCGCACCGGGGTGATCCACCTGGGTCGCATCGCGGGCCAGTACGCCAAGCCTCGCAGCGGCCTCACGGAAACGATCAACGGCCAGGAGGTGCCGGTCTACCGGGGTGACCTCATCAACGGCCTGGGGCCGGACCAGCGGGAGGCCGACCCCCGGAGGCTGATGGAGGCCTACCACCGCGCGGCGGCCACCCTGAACCACCTGCGGGCCCTCATGGACGGCGGCTTCGCGGACCTCCACCACCCCGAGCACTGGGACCTGTCCTGGAGCCGGGAGGACGCCGGCCACTACCTGGAGACCCTGGACCAGGTACGCAACTCCATGGACTTCATCCAGCGCCTGGGCGGGCTGCCCGAGCACCTCCGCACCGGCGAGATGTTCACCAGCCACGAGGCCCTGCACCTGCCCTACGAATCGGCCCTCACCCGCCTGGTGCCCGAGACCGGCCGCCACTACAACCTGGGGGCCCACTTCGTCTGGGTCGGCGAGCGCACCCGGCAGCTCGATGGCGCCCACCTGGAGTACCTCCGGGGCATCGCCAACCCCGTCGGCCTGAAGGTGGGCGCCTCCATGACGCCCGAGACGTTGCGACAGGTACTGTCCAAGCTGGACCCGGAGCGCAAACCCGGCCGCCTCACCCTCATCACGCGCTTCGGCGCGGGCAAGGCGGAGGCTGTGCTGCCCGCCCTCATCGAGACCGCCCGGGCCGAGGGCCATCCGGTGCTCTGGAGCTGCGACCCCATGCACGGCAACGGCCGGCAGGCCGCCGGCGGCCTTAAAACGCGGGCCTTCGGGGACATCCTCCAGGAGCTGCAGGAAGTGGCCACCCTCCACCGGGCCCACGGCTCCCGCATGGGCGCCGTCCACTTCGAGCTCACGGGGGAACCGGTCACGGAGTGCACCGGCGGCGTGGAGGGCCTGGACGAGGCGGGGCTCCAGCGGGCCTACCGCAGCGGCTGCGACCCCCGCCTGAACCGTAGCCAGAGCCTGGAGATGGCCTTCCTCATCGCCCAGATGATCCGGGAGCCCTGATCACCTCGCCACGGACCACGCCATCTGGTTCCGATAGTCCTTCACGAAGGTCTTCTTCTCGGCGGAGTAGTTGCACCCGCCGCCGGTGCTGTCGGGACCCACGGCGACCAGGCCCAGGTCGATGGCGGGAGGGAACTCCGCCAGGATCCGGTCGACGGCCTCCTGGGCCGGCAGGCCGCTGGCCAGCAGGTCGTAGGCGCCCTTGGCCACCAGGTGCCGGATGATGTCCTCGCCGTTGCCGGTGCAGGCCACGGCGCCCCTGGGGCCGGCGTAGATGCCTGCGCCGAACATGGGCACGTCGCCCACGCGGCCGTAGAAGGTGATGGTGGTGCCGCCGGTGCTGATGGCGGCGGCGAAGCGGCCCTTTGCATCCCGCGTGACGCATCCGACCGTGTCCGGTGAGCCCAGGACCTCCTTCAGGGGCGTGGGGAAGTTCCAGCCCCGCTTCCAGTCGTAGCGCTGCCAGGCCTCGACCTGGCCGGGGTCGGCCCCCTTGAGGAGGGCCTTCACCCGCTCGTAGCGGGCGCGGTTTTCGGCGCAGGTGGGGTCGAAGTCGGGGAAGCCCATGGCCCGGGCAAAGCGCGTGGCGCCCTCGCCCACGATGAGGAGGTGGGGCGTGTCCATGACCTTCCGGGCCACCAGGACCGGGTTCCGCACGCGCTCGATGGCGGCCACGGCGCCGAAGGCTCCGGTCGCACCGTCCATGCAGGCCGCGTCCATCTGGATGGTTTTTCCGTCGAGGCGGATGTTGGCGCCGGTGCCCGCGTTGAAGCGCGGATCGTCCTCCAGGACCACGACGGCCCCGAGGGCCGCGTCCAGGGCGCTGCCGCCGCCCTTCAGCAGGGCCATGGCCTGGGTGGCGGCCCGGTCCGTACCGTCCATGCGCGCCCGGGGGCTGCCCGCGCCGCCGTGGACGACCGCCACGGGCGGGGCGGCCCCCAAGAGCACGGTCAGGAATCCAAGCAGCAGGGGCTTGAGTGGTCGCATGGCGCTCCTCGGATCATCCACCGATGTGGGACATTTCGACCCGGGGCAGCCCGGGGGTGGCGGCGCTCCTCTGCTCAGAGTAGCGGTCCGCGCGGCGCTTCCAGTGGGAGGCCAGCAGTGCGGAGAGGTCCCCGTCCCCGTGTCCACTGCGGAGGAAGGCCCTGAGGTCCAGGCCCTCTCCCGCGAACAGGCAGGTGTAGAGATGGCCGTCCGCGGAGAGCCGGGCCCGGTCGCAGCCCGCACAGAAGGGGGCGGTGACGGAGGCGATGAGCCCCACCTCCCCCCCGCCGTCCGCATAGCGCCACCGTCGCGCCACGGCCCCCATGTGCATGTCCACGGGCTCCAGCGGCCACTGGGCGTGGAGGATGCGGTGGACTTCGGCGGCGGGGACCACGGAGCCCAGCTGCCAGCCGTTGGTCCGGCCCACATCCATGAACTCGATGAAGCGCAGGATATGCCCCTGCTCCCGGGCGTAGGCGGCGAGGTCGAGGACCTCGTCGTCATTCACGCCCCGCTGGAGGACGCAGTTGAGCTTCAGGGGGCCGAAGCCCGCCGCGCGGGCCGCCACGAGGCCCTCCAGGATCCTGGCGTGGGGCAGGTCGGTGTCGCTGATGGCCCGGAGGCGTTCCGGCCGCAGGGTGTCCAGGCTCACGGTCAGCCGCTTCAGGCCGGCGGCCTTGAGCTCGGGTGCAAGCTCGCCCAGCAGGACGCCATTGGTGGTGAGGGCGAGATCCTCGAGGCCCGGAACGGAGGCGAGCATCCGCACCAGGCGCGGCAGCTCCCGGCGCAGGAGAGGCTCGCCGCCCGTGAGGCGGACCTTGGAGACGCCGAGGCCCGCGAAGATCCGGACGAGGCGGCTGATCTCCTCGAAGCTGAGGACGGCCTCCCGCGGCAGGTAGGGGTAGTCGGGGCCGAACACCGCGCTGGGCATGCAGTAGGTGCAGCGGAAGTTGCAGCGGTCCGTGACCGAAATGCGGAGGGCCTTGAGGGGCCGGCCAAGGGCGTCCGGGGTTTCCATATCCCCCAAGCATAAATTCCTTTCCTGAGGCACAATGGATTGTTTGGGTGGACAAGAAAATATGGGCTTTTTCGACCGATTCCGTTCCCGCGCCGACGAGGCGCCCCTGCCGGCTCTGGCGACCCTGCTGGAGGCCCGGGGCCTGCCCGCGGACCTGCCCGGGCTCGCGGCCCTGGTTCCGGGCTTCGAGGCGCACCGGAGGGCCGAGGATCGGGAGGTCTGGGCCGATGCCGTGGCCCTGTGCCATGCGGGTGGGATCCCCCTTCCGGAACCCTGGATCGAGGCCCAGGACCAGGTGCTCCCTGAGCTGGTTCCCGCCTGGCGGGCCGACCGCGAGGGGCGCTGGAGCCGGGGCTTCATTGATGGCCTGAGCCAGCGCATCCGCGTGGGCGAGATGGCGGTGCCTGCCGCCTGGCTGACGCTCTGGGACCAGCCCGCCGAGGATGTGCTGGACCTGGCCCTGGATCACCTGCGGAACCGGAGCGAGGGGGCCTTCGAGCGTCTGCCCTCCGGGGCCTACCGCGGCCCCTGGCACGACGGCCTGGATGCCGCCCGGCTACTCCTGCCGGAGGTCTGGCAGGGACTCTTCAAGGACCAGCATCCCTTCCTCGCCATTCCGGCCGCCGACACCCTGCTGGCGGTGCCCCAGATCCTGCTGCCCAAGCTCATGGACGAGGTGGGGCGCAGCCTCAAGTCCGGCTCGAAGCCCCTTCAGCTGGCCGTGATCGAGCGCATCGATGATCAGCTGATGACGGCCCGGCTCCAGGATCCCCATCCCATGTCGGCCCCCCAGCGGGAGCTGAAGCACATGGACGTCATCGAGGCCCTGCGGGCCCAGGAGCAGGACCTCGATCCCGCCCTGGGGGTGCCTGCCCCGGTCTCCATGGTGAAGACCAACCAGGGCAAGCCCCTTCTCATGGCCCTGTGGACCGAGGGGGCGCCGGTGCTGCTGCCGGAGGCGGATCTCATCGCCTTCGCCGACAGGAGTGGCGCGCCGCTGGGCATCTTTTCGCGCCAGACCCTGCCCCGCATCCAGGAGCTTCGCGGCGAGGGCCTGTCCTTCTGGGGACCTCGCCGGGTCCGCTACGAGGGCTTCCCGACACTCGAACAGCTCGCCCGCCTGGAACGCTTCGCCACCGCCGAACAGATGAAGGCCCTCCAGTCCCCCGGGGGGGACCGGCGGGCGGCCCCCAGACCGGGTGCGGGGCCACTTCCCTTCAACGCCCAGGGAGCGGCGCCCCTGCCGCGCCACCTGCAGGGCGCGGGACTGGGCGTGCAGGACTCCAACTAGTCCACCCGCAGCGAAAAAAACGGCGGCGGCCCCTGGGGACCGCCGCCGTCTGCCGACCCCTTCCAAGGGCGCGCAGGGGGATGGTTGGAAGTGATGAAATCTGTCCGAAGCGTTCTGAGCTGGATGGGAATCAGATCGAGATAGTGGCCAACCTGGTTGTGATGCTCAGCCTTGCGGGTGCCCGGTTCACAAGGCGGCCGATGCCGCCTTCCTCGCCACCCGCATAGGTTTCGCGGTCGGTCAAACCTCGACGGCCACCTTCAGGCCGAGCCGCTCCCGGATGAGGCCCTCGACCTCGTCCGCCAGCTCGGGGTTGTCGTTGAAGAGCTTCTTCACGTTCTCGGCGCCCTGGCCCAGGCGGCTGTCCTTGTAGCTGTACCAGGAGCCGCTCTTCTGGATGATCTCCAGCTGGGTGCCCAGTTCCACCAGCTCGCTGGTGCGGCTGATGCCCTCGCCGTACATGATGTCGAAGGTGGCGACCTTCAGCGGTGGAGCGACCTTGTTCTTCACCACCTTCACCTTGGTCTTCTTGCCGATGACGGAGGAATCCTCGTCCTTGGTGGCTACCAGGGGATCGCCGGTGTTGCCCTTGATGCTCTGGATGCTGCGCACGTCGAGCCGGACGGAGGCGTAGAACTTGAGCGCGTTGCCGCCGGTGGTGGTCTCGGGATTGCCGAACATCACGCCGATCTTCATGCGGATCTGGTTGATGAAGACGACACAGGTGTGGGTCTTGCTGATGGTCCCGGTCATCTTGCGGAGGGCCTGGCTCATGAGGCGGGCCTGCAGGCCCACGTGGCTGTCGCCCATCTCGCCGTCAATCTCGGCCTTGGGCACCAGGGCGGCCACGGAATCGATGACGATGATGTCCAGGGCGCCGCTGCGCACCAGCTGGTCGCAGATCTCCAGGGCCTGCTCGCCGCTGTCGGGCTGGCTGATGAAGAGGTTGGCCACGTCCACCCCCAGCTTCTGGGCGTACTCGGGGTCCAGGGCGTGCTCGGCGTCGATGTAGGCGGCGAGGCCACCCTTCTTCTGGGCCTGGGCCACCATGTGGAGGGCCAGGGTGGTCTTGCCGCTGGCCTCGGGGCCGTAGACCTCGACGACCCGGCCCTTGGGGACGCCGCCCACGCCCAGGGCCGCGTCCAGGGCGATGGACCCGGTGCTGATGACCTCGATGCCCTCGGAGGGGCTCATGCGGTCGCCCAGCTTCATGATGGAGCCCTTGCCGAAGGCCCGCTCGATGTCAGCCACCGTGCGGGTGAGAGCTTTGAGGCGATCGTCCTGCTCGGTCGCGGCCATGGGTTCCTCCAGAAGGATGTTTCCAGGATGGGGCAAAAAGCGAAAAAAACAAGAAATCTTTTTTCACGCTTCCGGCCAAAGTGGCCGAAGAAAGAGGGGCATGTCCATGGATTCCCCCACGCCCCCCCATTCTGATGCGGCCCTGGCCCCAGAGGCCCGGCTGGCCCTGGTCCAGGCCGAGGCTGACCGCTACCGCGCCCTGGTGGACGACCTGAAGGAAGTGGTCTTCCAGATCGACCGGCAGGGGCAGTGGTCCTTCCTGAATCCGGCCTGGACGGAGCTCACGGGCTTCCCCATCGAGGCAAGCCTGGGCAGTCCTTTCCTGGAATTCCTGCATGCGGCGGATCGCCCCCGCTACCTGAACCTCCTCAGCTACACCGTGGATACGGGGCAGGCGGTTTTCGAAGGCGAGTTCCGCCTTCCGGCCAGCACCGGGGACGTGAAGTGGGTGGAGGCCCACCAGCGGATCGCCTTCGATGCGAACGGAGTGGTCCTGGGCGTGTCTGGCACCCTGAAGGACATCACCGAGCGCAAGCACACGGAGATCGTCCTGCGGGTGGCCACCAGCCGGCTGCGGGCCCTCATCGAGAACATGCAGGCTGGCATCCTGGTGGAGACCGAAGGGCGGAAGATCGCCCTCCTGAATGAGACTTTCTGCAGCATGTTCCAGGTGCCCGTGCCCGCCCAGGTGCTCGTGGAGAGCGACACCCGGGAGCTGCTGAAGGAATGCCTGCCCCTGCTGGTGGACCGGGCTGGATTCGTGGCCCGCGTGGAGGCCCTGGGGGGGGCGCAGAAGCCCATGCAGGGCGAGGAGTTCGAGCTGAGGGACGGCCGCATCATGGCCATGGACTTCGTGCCCATCGCCGTGGGGGACGAGTACCTGGGCCACCTCTGGCAGTTCCACGACATCACCGACCGCCGGCGGGCCGAACTCAAGCTGGAAGAGGCGGCCCGGGAACTGGCCCTCGCCCGGGACCGGGCCCTGGAACTGTCGGGCCTCAAGAGCGAGTTCCTGGCCAACATGAGCCACGAGATCCGCACGCCCATGAATGGCATCATCGGCATGACGGGCCTGCTGCTGGATACGCCGCTGGGGGGCGAGCAGCGGCAGTATGCCGAGACCGTCCGCTCCTGCGGCGAGGCCCTGCTCACGCTCATCAACGACATCCTGGACTTCTCCAAGATCGAGGCGGGCAAGCTGGAGTTCGAGGCCCTGGACTTCGACCTGCTGTCCGTCATCGAGGATGTGCAGGCGGTCCTCGGCGTGAAGGCCCAGGCCAAGGGCGTGGAGCTGGGGATCTTCCTGGACCCGGCCACGCCCCTGGCGGTGGTTGGTGATCCGACCCGCCTGCGCCAGATCCTCACCAACCTGATGGACAATGCCCTGAAGTTCACCCATGAGGGCTCCGTGGAGGTGCGGGTCCGGCCCGAGCAGGGGGAGGGCGGCCAGGCGCTGATCCGGATGGAGGTCCGGGACACGGGCATCGGCATGCAGCCGGAGGTGGTGGAACGGCTCTTCACCTCCTTCTTCCAGGGCGACAACTCCACCACGCGCAAGTACGGCGGCACCGGACTGGGCCTCACCATCAGCAAGCGCCTCACCGAACTCATGGGGGGCGGCATCGGGGTGACCAGCGCGCCTGGCGAGGGCAGCACCTTCTGGGTCACGCTCCGCCTCGGTCTCCGGGCCCATCCATCCCCCGTTCCTCCGGGTTTGGCCCAGGTGCTGGTGATGGGGTTGCCCCCGTTCGCGGGGCGCCTGATCCGGGAGCAGTACGCGGCCTGGGGCGTCGAAGCCTTGTTGGCCCCCCGGGAGGCCGAGCCCGCGGTCTGGTTGCGGGCGGTCGCAAGGCCAGGCGCCTTGATCCTCAGCGGCACCGACACGCTGGACTCAGCCCTGGCGGGGGCGGGCGACGGATCCATCGTGTTCGTGAGTCCGCTCTACCAGCCGGAACTTCGCGAAGCCGCGGCCCGGAGGGGCGTGCAGACCTTCCTCACCCTGCCTGCCCGTCCCAGTCACCTGCGGGGGCTCCTGGATCCCGCAGAGCCCACGGCCAGCAGCCCCGCTTTCCGGGCGCAGCACCGGTCCCAGGCGGGACCCACGCAGGTGCGGGTGCTGCTGGCCGAAGACAATGCCGTGAACCAGAAGGTGGCGCTGCTGATCCTGAAGGGGTTGGGCATCGAGGCCGATGTCGTGGCCACCGGGGTCGAGGCCCTGGATGCCCTCGTGGGCGTGTCCTATGACCTGGTCCTCATGGATTGCCAGATGCCGGAGATGGACGGCTTTGAGGCCACCCGGCGCATCCGGGAGCGGGAGCGGGGCAGCCGTCGGCTCCCGGTGGTGGCCATGACCGCCAATGCCATGGTCGGGGATCGGGAGAAATGCCTCAAGGCCGGCATGGACGACCACATCCCCAAGCCCGTCCGGGTGGAGGCCCTGCATGCGGCCCTCTCGCGGTGGCTGCCACCAGGGGCGCTGCTGCCGCCCAGGGCCGGGGGGGCCTGAAGTGGCGAAGTCCTCCGCCCTCCTCGAAGATGGCCCGGCCATCCGCGGGATCCTCCAGCGGCTCTGTCTGGCCGGGGCCCGCCTGGAGGTGGCCTACAAATCCCAGCGGGCCGGCTTCCCGATCCTCACCGAGGACGGTGAGCACCTGGCCTTCCGCATGGCTTTCGAGGAGATCGGCGCCTGGGGACTGAAACCTGGAGAGTACCTGGCGATCAAGCTCAAGGACCGGGGGCTGGATTATGAGTGCGTGGTGTCCCATGCGGGCCAGGAGGTCCAGGACCGCGTGGAGGCCTGCCTGGTCACCATCCCCCGCGTGCTCCGGCGCTCAGATATGCACCGCCTGGCGGATTTCATCCCGGACCGCGGGGGGGCCCAGGCCCATGCCGCCACCTTCACCAACACGCGCAACGCGCTCATCGACGGCACCGTGCAGAGCTTCGGCGAGGAAGGCCTTGAACTTGTCCTGAGGAACACCAAGCAGGACATCCGGGAGCTCCTGCGCATGGGTGAAGAGTCCCTGCTGGATGTCCCCCTGGAGGACAACCTCCGCCTGCGGGCACCCACCACCGTGGCCTATTTCGGCGAGAACCTCGTGGGCCTGCGCTTCTCCAAGCAGGCCGACACCAAAATGCTGGACCGGTACCGCTCCTGGATCCAGGACCAGCAGGTCCGCCAGGCCCAGCAGGACCGGGAGGCGTTCTCCCCCCAGGGCTTCCAGGAAGCCACGGCCCGCCTCAACCGGGCGGCGGCGATGCCCATGGTGAAGGTGCTGGTGGACCGGGATCCCCTGGTGCTGCTGCTCACCGAGAAGGAGGACTTCGCCCACCGCCTGGGGGAGGCGCTGAGCCGGAAGTTCGGACTCGCCATGCTCGATCACATCAAGGGACCCGTGAAGGCGCAACTCAGGGACCTCGGTGTCGGGGAGGAGGGCTGGGGCAGGGTGCGCCTGGTCGTGATCCACAACCAGCTCCGCCTGGCCAGTCCGCTCGACCTCTGCCGCCAGCTCTTGGACGAGGAGGGCTGCCCGGTCCCCGTGATCCTCGCTGGAACCGAGGAGGAGGAGGTCCTGAAACGCCACCGCGCGGTGGTCGCCGGTGCCGTGGACTACCTGGCGGTGGAGCCGTTCCGCATCCTCGCCACCGTGCGGAAGCTGGACGAGATCCTGAGGCTGTTCGAGGGGACCTGAGGGGCCCTACCGCAGGGCCACATCCCGGCCGCGCCAGTGGTTCACGCCACGGAGGCGGTCGGCCAGGGCCCAGGCCGTGCCTGCGGCGAAGACCAAGGCGTTCAGTGGCCACAGGGCCCCGAGCAGGTCCAGGGGGCGGCCGGTCATCCGCTGCTGCACATCCCCCACGAGTGCGGGCACCAGGAGCCAGAGCAGGAGCGCCAGCAGCGGATGGCCGGCGAAGGGCAGCCAGGCCGGCGCCAGGCCGATCCCCAGGGCCACGGGAAGCAGGCCGGGCAGCAGCCACCAGGCCGGCAGGGCCGCGGTGTTCTTCCGCATGGCACGGACCAGTTCAAGAAGGCCGTGGTACATCCTCAGGTGCAGGTCCGGGCCACCCAGCGCCACGCGGTTGACGAAGCCCGCCGCCTTGACCCGCCGGGCCAGCATCATGTCGTCGATGGCCTCCAGGGGCGCGGCCGCGTGGCCGCCCACGGCCGCATAGGCCTCGCGTCGCACCAGGGTGAAGCCGCCTACGCCGCAAAAGGCCGGGTGCCGGGGATTCGGCACCTGGTGCGGCGGCACCAGCACGAGGAAGGCCGAGGCCGCCATGGGGAGGATCAGGCGTTCGGCGGGGCTCACCACGTCCACAGCGGGGATCAGGGCCAGGATGTCCGTGGGCTGGGCCTGGGCAAAGGCCATGGCCCGGCGCAGCAGATCCGGAGAGGCCTGCACGTCCCCGTCCGCAAAGAGCAGCCAGTCGACCCCCTCCGCCTCCGGCTGCCGGGAGGCCAGGTCCATGGCGTGGTTCTTCCCCAGCCAGCCTCCCGGGAGGCCGTCGTTGCGGATCACCCGGAGCCGGTCCGGCTTCGCCGCCTCCCGCTGGCGGAGGATCTCCGTGCTGCCGTCCGTCGAGCCGTCATCCACCACCAGGATGCGAAGGGCCGGGTAGTCCTGGGCCAGCCAGGAATCCAGGGCCCGGGCCAGTTCCCGCACCTCGTTCCGCACGGGGATGCACAGGCAGACCGAGGGCGGATGCGCGGGCAGTACGGGATCCCTCGCCAGGCGCGGCAGCCGCGTCCAGTGGCGGCGGAGCAGCACCAGCCCCAGGGCGAGGATCGCGGTGGAGGCCCAGCTGAGGAGATCGAGGACGGTCATGCGTTCCAGGTGCTTTCCGAGGCGGAGACTTCTCCGGGCCTGATCCTCCGACGTTAGCAGGTGCTCTAATGGAGGGTTTTCCTGGTCCGCCTGGCAACCCATGCCCTTCCTCCTCCTCATGCACGACCCCGTGGCCGGCACCCTCATGCTGCTGGCGCTGCTCTGGCTTTCGGCGAAGGTGGGCGGCGAACTGGCGGTGCGCCTGAGGCTTCCCGCCGTGACGGGCGAACTGGCGGTGGGACTCACCCTCACGGTCCTGCACCGGTCCTGGACCGCGTTCCCGGACGTGGCGGCCTCGCCGGCCACGGAACTGCTGGGGGGCCTGGGCGTGGTGGTCCTCATGTTCGCCGTGGGTCTGGAATCCACGGTGCCCCAGATGCTGAAGGTGGGTCTCGCCTCGCTGCGGGTGGCCCTCATCGGCGTGGTGCTGCCCATGGCCGCGGGCCTCGCGGGGGCCTGGCTCCTGCTGCCCGCGGGGACCCCCTTGGTCCTGGACCTCTTCATCGGGGCCTGCCTCTGCGCCACCAGCATCGGCATCTCGGCGCAGGTGCTGCGCGAGAGGGGGGCGTCCGACTCGGTGGAAGGCCGCATCATCGTCGGCGCCGCCGTGGTGGACGATGTGCTCGGGCTGCTCGTGCTGGTGGCCGTCTCCGGGATGGTGGGCACCGCTTCCGGCGGGCCGGCCGGACCGAAGCTGGCCTGGACCCTGGCGCTGGCCCTGGGCTTCCTGGCGGCCGCCCTCAGCCTGGGCCGGCTGGTCGCGCCGCACCTGTTCAGCCTCGCCAACCGCTTCCGGGGCGAGCAGGTGCTGCTGCCCCTGGGGCTGGGCTTCGCCTTCCTGCTGGCCTGGCTGGGCAGCCTGGCCGGTCTGGCCTCCATCGTGGGGGCCTACGCGGCTGGGCTGATCCTGGAGCCGGCGCACATCGTGGATCTGGAACGCCGCGAGCAGCATACCCTGGTGGACCTGGTCCACCCCCTGGTCACGGTGCTCTCGCCCCTGTTCTTCGTGCTCATGGGGGCCAAGGTCGATCCCCTGGCCCTCTTCCGCCCGGCCACCCTGGGCCTCGCGGTCCTGCTGGCGCTGCTCGGGGTGGCCGGGAAGCTGCTGGCCGGGCTCGGGGGAGGCCGCGGCGTCCGCGCCGCCGTGGTGGGCTGGGGCATGGTCCCACGGGGCGAAGTGGGCCTCATCTTCGTGGCGGCCGGGGCCCAACTGCACATGAATGGGGCCCCCCTGCTGAGCTCCGACGTGCAGGCCGGGGTCATCGGCGCCCTCCTCCTGACCACCGTGGCGGGGCCCGTGGGGCTGGGGTGGGTGCTGAGGATGCAGAAGACGGCCTAGCGAGCCTAATCGGCCCGTCGAAGTCGCCTAGGCCTCCGGCAGTTCCGGCACGAGGCTCTCCACGAAGGTGGCCTCCACGCGGAAGACTTCGCGAATGAGCGGAGCGGTGAGCACCTCGTGGGGCCGGCCGTTCCCCACCAGACGGCCGCGGTCCAGCACCAGCACCCGGTCGAAGCGGTAGGCGGCCCGCAGGTCGTGGAGGCTCACCAGCACGGTGCCGCCGGCGTCTGCCAGGCGGCGGGCCAGGCGCAGCACCTCCAGGGCGTGGCGCACGTCCAGCTGGGCCACGGGCTCGTCCCAGAGCTGGAGCGGGGCGCCCGTGGCCAGGGCCCGGGCCAGGCCCACGCGATGCCGCTCCCCGCCCGATAGCCGGGTGACGGGGCGCTCCGCCAGCTGGGCGAGATCCAGCTCCGCCATGGCCTCGGCCACGCCGGTCTGGTCCTCGCCCCAGGCGTAGCGGCCCTGGGCCACGACCTCACGCACGGGGAAGGCGAACTCGAACTGAGTCTCCTGGCCCACCCAGGCCAGCCGCCGCCCGCGCTCCATCATCATAATGTCCGACAGCAATTGTCCATTCCATCGGACGCTCCCACCGGCGTGGAGCAGCCCCGCCAGGGCCTGGATCAGCGTGGACTTGCCCGCCCCGTTGGGACCCACCATCGCCACGAGCTCGCCGGGGCCGAGCTCCAGCGACACCGCCTCCAGACGGCCCGGCACCGTGAGGCCCGAGGCCTGGAGGGCGGGGGTCATCGCGGCCTCCGCAGCAGCCACAGGAAGAAGGGACCGCCGATGAGCGACGTGACCACTCCCAGCCGCAGGCCCAGCGGGAAGGTCCGGGTGACCAGGTCGCAGACCAGCACGAAGGTGGCGCCCCCCAGCATGGAGTAGGGCAGCAGCCGGCGGTGGTCGGGGCCGAAGGCGAGGCGCAGCACATGGGGCACCACCAGCCCCACGAACCCGACGATGCCCGCCACCGCCGTGGCCAGGGCGGTGAGGAGGGTGGAGAGCAGGATGAGCCGCCAGCGGAGGCGCCGCACGTCCACGCCGAGGCTCTGGGCGCTCTGCTCGCCGAGGCTGAGGAGGTTCATGGCCCGGCCCAGGGGCAGGAGCAGCAGGCAGGCGGCCAGGATGGCAGGGACGCCCATCCACACGTGTTCCCAGCTGCGGTTCTCGAGGCCGCCCATGAGCCAGAACAGGATCTGGGCATTCACCTCGAAGTGGCCCACGGTGGTGGTGAGCAGGAAGCTGGTTCCGGCCCCCAGCAGGGCGTTGAGGGCCACCCCGGAGAGGAGGAGCCGCTCCGTCCCCGCGCCGCTCCGGGCAAGCATGATCACGGCACCCGTGGCCCCGAAGGCGCCGATGATCGAGGCCAGGGGAAGGGCCCACATGGAGGCCGTGGCGAAGCCCAGACCAGTACCGAGCATCGGCCCCAGGGCCAGCACCGCCACGGCCCCCAGGGCTCCGCCACTGCTCACACCCAGCAGGCCGGGGCTGGCCAGGGGGTTGCGGAAGAAGGCCTGCATCACCGCCCCGCTGGCGCCCAGGGCCGCCCCGACCGCCAGGCCCACCAGGGCGCGGGGCAGGCGGAAGTCCCGTACCACCGTGCGGGCGATGTCATCCCCCCCACCGCCTGTCAGCGCCCCGAGCACCTGTTGGAAGCTAAGCCTCAGTTCCCCGAAGGCCAGGGAGGCCAGGAAGGCCAGGACCAGCAGGGCCAGGAGGCCCGGGATGGCGAGGCGGGGTTTCACCGGAAGCGCTCCGGATGGAGGGCCCTCGCGAGCGCCTCGTAGGCGGCGATGCGGTGGTGGGAGACGCTGGACATCAGGGGGCCCGGGAGGACTACGATTCGGCCGGCCTGGAAGGCGGGCAGCACCCGGTAGCAGGGCAGCTCGCCCAGGCGGGCCCGGATGTTGGGGTCCCCGGCGGCGACGAGCACGTCGATATTCCAGACCAGCAGCTTCTCCGAGGGGGTGGGCGCGTGGCCCCGCAGGCCGGCCTCGGCCGCGACGTTCAGCGCGCCGGCATGATCGCAGAGATCCTGGAAGGTGGTGTCCATGCCGGGCGTGAAGGGGTAGAGCCCGGCACCGAGCACGCGGACAGGCTTCACGCCTTTCAGCCTCGCCGCCAGGGCGGCGACCTGGGCCTGGCAATGGGTGATGACCCCTTCAGCGCGGCCCTCCTGGCCCAGTTCCCGCCCCAGGAGGCGCAGGCTGGCGTAGACATCCTCCAGGGTGTCGAAGCGGTCCAGCACCACCAGCCGCACCCCGGCCCGCTTGAGCAGGGCCAGGGTCTCGGGGCGGGTGTAGCTGGCGGCCAGCACCAGGTCCGGGCGGAAGCGCAGCACACTTTCCGCGTCACTGTCCCGGAGGGCGGGAAACCGCCTGGCCTCCTCGGCCACGGGGTTGAACGCCCCTTCGTGGCTGATGTGGCTGAGGGCCGCGATCTGGCCAGGCTCCGCCAGGGCCAGGAGCAGCTCGTCCGTGCCCACGGACTGGCTCACCACCCGCTGGGGCCGCCCCGCCAGAAGTGGGAATGAGATGATCAGAAGGAAAAGAAAACTCCTCACCACCAAGGCACCAAGGTCACCAAGGATTGCTTGAAAAGCAGCTCTTCGATCGAAGGGCATCTCGGTTGCTTTGCTTGGTGTCTTCGTGTCTTGGTGGTGATTTATTATTTTTTGAATTCGGGGTTGAAACATCACCACCTCCAGGTGGCGCCGAGGGACCAGCGCGGACCCGACCCGGGGAAGCCGTACACCAGGGCGGCATTCCCGTTCCGGTCGTAGCGGCCACTCAGCCAGTCCTGGACCGTCTGCTTCGGTTGCAGCAGGTGCTCGCCCCGCAGGGCCAGGGTGAGGCCCTTCACGGGCTCGTGGGAGAGGCCCGCCCTGAGGTCGTTGTAGGGCTTCACGGGGATCACAGCGTAGGTGGTGTCGTTCAGGTCGTAGCGGGAACCCACGCGGTCGAGGCGGAGGTCGCCGCGCCAGGACTTCGTCTGGGCGAAGGCGGACAGGGCACCCGTGAAGAAGGGGTGGCGCAGGATGGCCGTGTTCTGCTGCCCGAACTCCTGGCCTGGCGCGTTGTGGTCGAGGTCGCGGGTCTCCTGGCTGCGCAGGATCAGGTCCCAGCCGCAGGCCACGTCGGCGCCGCCGCGCCAGCCGATGGCCCCCTCCAGGCCCTGGGCCCGGACGTCACCTTGGTTGGCGTAGTGCGAGGTGAAGAGGGGCGGATAGGCGAAGCTGGTGTCGTAGACATAGGCCAGCAGGTCGTTGATGATGGTGCGCTGGGCCTCCAGGCGGTACTCCCAGTGTCCGGCGCAGAGGCCTGTGGCGCCGACCTGGATGGTGTGGCTGCGCTCGGGGCTGATCGGATAGGCCTTCCCGTCCAGGCTTTCCGCCTGGGCGTTGAGGGCGAATTCCGTGGTGTTGGGCATGCGGAACCCCTGGCCCGAACTGGCGTAGAGGCGGAGTTCCGGCCGAAGCACCCAGTTGAGGCCCGTGCGCCAGGTCCCGGCCTCGGCGCCGCCGGCCCGGCTGCGGAGGCCAGAGTCCAGGCGGGTCAGGTCGCGGTGGCCCCCGTCGCGGCGCAGTCCCGCCACCCAGTCCAGGCCATCGGCCAGGGACCAGCGTTCCTCCAGGGCCCCGGCCAGGTCATGGCCCTCGCCGCGGTATGGCACGGCGGCATAGGTGGAGGGGTCGTAGTAGTTCATGGCGTGGCTGGTGTCCTGGCTGCCCTCGAGCCGGCCCGAGAGCCGGAAGGCGGTCGTGGGAGTCCAGTGCAGGGTGAGCTGGTCCTCGGTGCGGCGGAAATCGCGACGGGACTGCTGGGGCGCGGTGTCACTGCCGGGATCGGCGCTGTTGCCCGACAGCGCCTGGAGCGTGTTCTCCAGCACGAGCCCGGGCGCCAGGGCCCACTTCAGTGCCACCCCCCAGCTCTCCTGGCGGGCCTGGGTCTCCCGGCCCGGTTCATAGTCGCGAAGGGTGATGTAGCTGGCGTTGGTGAGGGTGGTGAAGGGCACCGAGGCCGTCTGGCCGCTGTTGCGGTAGAAGCCCGTGATGTCGGCCTCGCCAAGGTGGGTGCCCAGGCGCAGGAAGCCCCCGGCCTGCTGGAAGGTGTCCCCGGGGAAGCCATTGTTCTGCTTCTCGGCCTCGGCACCGGCGGCGACCCAGCCCCGGGCGCCGGACAGCTGCACCTGCGCGGTGCTCCCGACCTGGCCCTCGGTGCCGAGTTTCAGGCCGACCTGGCCATGGCAGCCCTCGGCGCCGCGCCCCAGGCTGGTCAGGGCGATGACCCCACCGATGGCATCGCTGCCGTAGAGCACCGTTGCGGGCCCCAGCAAAAGCTCCACCCGGGCGATGCCCACGAGGCTGAGGGCACCTAGATCAGGGCTGATGGCCGTGGGGTCATTGAGGCGCATCCCGTCCAGTACCACCACCACGTTCCTGCTCAGGGTGCCGTTGAGGAAGGCGGAGGCGGCAGCGCCGGCACCTCCGCTGGGCATCACGGCCCCGGGCTGGAGCGCCTCCATCAGTTCGGACAAGGTCCGGCTGCCCAGGCGCGCCAGTTCGTCGGCCTCGACGATGCGCACCGGCGCTGGGGTGCGGGTGACCTCCGCCGGCTGGGCCTCGGCGCTGACCGTGACCGTGGCCTCGCCGGGCTTGAGGTCGGCTCCGGGGGCTGCCGCGGCGGCTCCCGGGGAAAGGGCGGACAGGGCCGCCAGGGAGAGGAGAACTCGGGAATGACCCATCATGCCTCCACGCATGAAGTCGCGGCGGCAGGGCATCCCGAAGGGGGGAAGGCCCGGCCCGGTCCCGCGACGGGGGGTGAGGTGCAGGACCGGTCTCCGGACTCGCACGCGACGGGGGCCTTTGGGCTCCCCTCAGGCCTTCCCGGGACGATTCCCAGTGGCCTGAGCTTGAGGTCTCACGCGGATTCCCGGGCGGGGAGCGCGTGGTGCTTACCGTTGCGGGGCAGTGCAGGGTTCTCACCTGCTTCCCGAACATCCAACACTGAATTGTCAGGGCCTCAGAGAACCACGGTCCTCCGGCTTTCCGCAAGTAGAATGAAAGGATGAGCACGGAGCAGGAGCGAAGTGGCACTTTGGCGAAGCCGAACCCCGAAGGGCGCGGCGCAGGGAGGCTCCGGCTCGGCCAGCGGAGCGAGCTGGAGCACGCGCAGCGTGCGATAGGCGGAGGCGACGCGTGAGCACACCCATCGGCATCATCGGCGGCAGCGGTCTCTACCGGATGGAGGGCCTGGCCCTGGACCGGGCCGTGGAGGTGAAGACGCCCTTCGGCGCCCCTTCGGCTGCGGTGCACCTGGGCCGCCTGGACGGCGCCCCTGTGGCCTTCCTGGCCCGCCACGGCGAGGGGCACCGGCTCACGCCCACCGAGGTGAACTACCGCGCCAATCTCTGGGCCCTGAAGTCCCTGGGGGTCGAGCGGCTCATCAGCGTGTCCGCCGTGGGCAGCCTCCAGGCCCGGCACCGGCCCGGCGAGCTGCGGCTGGTCAGCCAGTTCATCGACAAGACGCGGCACCGCCAGGACACCTTCTTCGGCGAGGGGCTGGTGGCCCACGTGAGCTTCGCCGAGCCCACCTGCGCCCAGGTGTCCGGGGCCCTCCTGTCGGCAGGCCGCGCGCTTTCCCTGCCCATCGAGGGCGACGCCCTCTACGTGTGCATGGAGGGCCCGGCCTTCTCCACCCGGGCCGAGAGCCGCCTGCACCAGAGCTGGGGCGCCGACCTCATCGGCATGACCCAGGTGACCGAGGCGCGGTTGGCCCGGGAGGCGGAGCTCTGCTACGCCTGCATCGCGCTGGTGACGGACTACGATGCCTGGCGGGAGGAGGAGGACAGCGTGGATGCGGCGTCGGTGCTGGAGGTCATGCACGCCAACGTGGACAAGGCCCAGGCCCTGCTCCGGCGGGTGGTGCCCCAGCTCTCGCCCGCCCCCCGGGCCTGCCCCTGCGGCCACTCCCTGAAGGCGGCCCTCTTCACGGCGCCCGAGGCCGTTCCATCCGAGACCCGGCAGCGGCTGGATCTGCTGGTGGGCCGGTACGGGTATGGCGTGGTGCGCTGATGGCGCTGGCCGTCCCCAGCCCCAAGCTCCAGGCCCTGCTGAAGGACTTCCAGCAGATCGCGAGCATGTCGGGTTACCTGAACCATGCCTTCGATCCGCCGCAGCTGCGGCTCTTCTTCACGCTCTACGGCCGCGTGATGGTGGCCTCTCCGGAGGACGGCCTCGCCCTCACGCCCCAGCTCCAGGCCTGGTGCGACACGGTTTCCAGTCGCCTGCGGGAGGGCAGTTCCGGCACCATCATGCAGCCCCAGGTACAGGTAAGCGCCCCCCAGACCATGCCCGACGGCCGCGACTACCTCGTGGCCACCCTCACCTTCAACACCAAGGTCACCGAGACGTCCTACCTGCGCATCCGCACCGCCATCCTCGCCGCCTACCAGGAGGCCGTGAAGATGCGGGAGGCGGGGTTCAGCGTGCTGGCCGAAACGCCGGCCACCTCAAGCGCACCAGAGGTTCTCCCCAGTGGCGATGGGGCAGAGAGGCCATAAGCCTTTCGACCTGACCTCGCGTAGTCATAGCATGCTCCGCCTGTGGATCCGCACGCTTGCCGCCATCCTCGCTGTTTGGGTCTTGATGAGCGTGTGCGTCGGGTTGTGGGTGATTCCCCAGCTGCTCTTGAACGCCCCCACACCTCGGCGCACCGAAGCCATTCGGGCCAGGACCCGAGAAGCGATCCAGGGGTCAGGCGGAACCTTCACCATGGCTCCGGTCCAAGGTGGTGAAGGAAAAGTGCTGGAACTCTGGCATCTCCGACGGTCCTCACCCAGGGGTGCCGTGATCTATCTGCACGGTTTCGGGGACGATGTCTGGGGCACGCTCGACCGTGCTAATTCCCTCCCCGAGTGGGATGCCGTGGGGTTCACCTTCCGTGGGCGAGACTCCGATCCTTCGGCCCCATGCACGCTCGGCGGATGGGAGCGGAAGGATGTTCTTGCAGCCTTTCACTACCTTGAAACCGTGGGTTTCCCCGCGGATCGAATCCTCATTGCAGGATGGAGCATGGGGGCTGGCGTGGCTCTCCTCGCCCTGGAGGATCTGGAAAAGGAGGGCAAGACTCCCGGCGGTGCCTTGCTGGAATGCCCCTTTGAAGATCTGGAACGGGCCGCCCGGGATCATCTCCGAGGAAGCCTGGGGCGTTTCGAGGTGGTCGCATACCTGGCAGAACGATTTGCCATCCGGGAGGCCGGCCGATTGGCCAGGTTCGACCCAGTCCAAATTTCACCGGTACATTCGTCCGCACTAGTGAAGTGCCGGATTGCTCTCATCACTGGAGACGCCGATCGAGAAACACCGCTTGATGGGGTTCAAAAGATCGCCCGCTTCCATCCGGACCTCACGGTCGTTCACGGGGCAGGACACTGCGAGGCCAGCAACCGGCTTCCCGGTGGGTGGGGAGCATGGGCCCGCTCGCGTTTGAGTGCCTGGGGGTTTGAAAGCAGATCAAACCGGTCCCAATTCGTTTTTCACGGGAGCCCCAGTGTCACAGGTTCAGGTGAACCTTTCGGTATCCTGATGGACTCTCCTGTGGGGGGGTTCCGGAATGCCCATGACTTGCAGCCTCATCCACCGCCGCCTCCTCGTCCGCCTGATCGCGACGGCGGCCAGCACGGCCATGATCGGCGCGGTGTCCAACCCGCTGCCCTTCAAGCCTTCGCCCGTTCCCGGCGGTGTGGCCATCGTCCCCGTCCAGGCCGGGGGGCAGGCCCCTGCGGTGGCTTACCACGGTGAACCGGTGCTGACGCGGCGCACGGCCCGGGGCTGGGTGGCCGTGGTGGGGATCCCCCTGAGCGCAGTGCCGGGCCAGGATGCGATCGACGTGGCCGGGCAGAAGGTACTGTTCACGGTCCGACCCAAGCGGTACCCCGAGCAGCGTCTGCATCTGGACAACCAGCGGCAGGTCAATCCCACCCCCGAGGATGAGGCGCGCATCGCCAAGGAGCAGGCGCTCCTGGGGCCTGCCTGGAAGGCCTGGCCCCAGGGCTTCAAGCCGGCCCTGTCGTTCCACCGGCCCACGCCGGGCGCGCTCACCAGTTCCTTCGGCCTGCGCCGGGTCTTCAACGGCGAGGCCCGGGCCCCCCACTCGGGGCTGGACATCAAGGCCCCCGCTGGCCAGGCCGTGCGGGCCCCCGCCGCCGGTGTGGTGGAGCTGACGGGGGACTTCTTCTTCAGCGGCGGCACGGTCATGCTGGCCCACGGCGAGGGCGTGGTCAGCCTCTTCGCCCACCTGTCGAAGGTCACCGTGACCCAGGGCCAGGTACTCATGGCCGGGGAGGTGCTGGGCGAAGTGGGGCGGACGGGCCGGGCCACGGGTCCCCATCTGCACTGGTCCCTGAGCCTCAACAACGCCCGGGTGGATCCCCGGATCTTCCTCGGGAGCCACCCGTGATTCGCAGGCAGTCAGATTTGATGGAAGAAACCAAGCACAACATCCGTGGCGGCGTGGGCGCGGCCCGCAGTGTGGACCTGCTGAAACCCGGAGAAATGGCGGGGGTCCTCAGCATGGGCCGCACGACCCTGGAGCCTGGCACCACCATCGGGGAGCACGCCCATCCGGATACCGAGGATCTCTACCTGATCCTGGAGGGCCACGGCACAGGCTTGCTTGACGGGGCCCGGTTCCCTCTGGGTCCCGGCGACCTCTTCCTGGTCAAGGCCGGAGGCAGTCACGGCCTGATCAACGATTCCGAGGGGCCGCTCACCTTCCTGGGACTGCTCACTCGGTCCGTCTACTCCGACTAGGGGTCCGCCTTGAGGGAGCCCTTCGTCTGGACGAGGACCACGCCGAGGATGGCGATGGCGCCGCCGAGGATCGTGAGCAGGGCGGGGATCTCGCCCAGCCACAGCCAGGCGATGAAGCTGGCGATCACCGGCGACAGGTAGAGAAAGCTCGACAGCAGGGAGGCGGGCATCCTGGAGAGGGCGTAGTTCCACAGGACATAGGCGATGGCGGCCGGGAAAATGCCCAGATAGACCACGGCGAAGGTGGCCTGGGGCGCGGCCCCGCGGCATTGGCGGATCAGGCCGGGCAGGAAGACGAGCAGGGGCAGGGTCCCCGCCCAGATCGCATAGCTGGTGAATTCGAGGGCCGCATGGCGCCGGAGGCCCTTCTTCGACAGGATGTTGAAGGCGGCGGCCGCCACCGCGGCGAGCAGGATGAGCAGGGCCCCGGGCGTGAAGTGCAGTCCTCCGCCCCCGCTGAGGGCGATGAGCGCCACTCCCGCGAAGGCCAGCAGGATGCCGCACCAGCCCAGGCGGGTCAGGCGCTCGTGCAGGAACAGGGCCGACAGCAGCGCCGTGAACACCGGTGCCGCGGAGATGAGCAGCGAAGCGGCCCCGGCCTGGACGGACACTTCCCCGAAGTTGAGGGCCACATGGTAGATGCTGATGCCCAGCAGGCCGGCGAGGCCGATCCCGGGCAGGTCGGAGCGGGCCGGCAGCCGCATGCGGGTGGCCAGGCCATACAGGGCCAGCGCGGCGGAGGCCATGCTGAAGCGCAGCAGGGCCAACTCCCCGGGGCCGTAGCCATCGGCGCCGGGGCTCCCTCCGGGGGTGATCCGCATGCCGGCCCGGATCCCCGCGAAGGCGGAAGCCCACAGCAGCAGCACGCCTGCGATGGCCAGCCAGGTCCGGGAATCGCGTCGCCAAGTCATGTCTCCAGCCTAGCGGAGAAGCGTCAGGGATGCAGTTCGGGCTGGCACTCGCGCAGGGCCGCGCAGGCCCGGGCCCGGTGGCTGAGGGTGTGCTTGGTGCTGCTGGGCAGTTCACCGAAGGTCTGATCGAAGCCGTCGGGGATGAAGATGGGGTCGTAGCCGAAGCCGTTCTCGCCGCGATGCTCCAGGGCCAGGCTGCCTTCGACGGCGCCGCTGACGGTGATGGGACCACCCTTCAGCCGCGCTGCCAGGGGGACGAAGGCCAGCACACAGACGAACCGGGCCCTGCGGTCGGCGTCCCCGGGCAGCATGGCCAGCAGGCGTCGGTTTCGTTCAAGATACGAGGGCAGGTCCAGGGCGAAGCGCGCGCTCAGCACGCCGGGTCCCCCCCACAGCGCGTCCACGCAGAGCCCCGAATCGTCCGCCAGCACGCCATCCACCGCCTCGGTGCCGTGCTCACGCCACCAGGCCCGGGCCCCCTCGGCCTTCTGCAGGGCGTTGTCCTGGAAGAAGGCGCCGGTCTCCGGAAGCTCCGGCGCCTCGGCAGGCCACAAGACGAACTGCAATTCGGGCAGCAGCGCGGAAAATTCTCTCAGCTTGCCGGCGTTTCTGGAGGCCAGGAGGAGTTTCATACAGTCAAATTTTGGTAAAGAAAAGAACACCACCAAGACACCAAGGACACTAAGAACTGCATTGGAGTCGGCTTTGGTTTTTCTTGGTGCCCTGGTGTCTTGGTGGTGAAAGGTTGTTCTCGTCCAATTTGCGCGATTATCAGATTCAGCACCCCACCACCTCCGTGTACCAGCCGCGGGCCCGCTCGGGGGTCATGGGGCCGTGGATGAGGGCGCGGCCGTCGGTGAAGAGGGTGATCTCGTCGGCGCCCTCGCGGCCCTTGAGCATCATCCCCGCCTGCCTCCAGGGGCTGCGTGTACGGGTTTCGAGGCGGTCTTTCAGGGCAGCGAGGTCCAGCCTCCCCGGGGGGTTCACGCGGATCTGCACGCCCTCCAGGCCGCAGAGGGCGCTGGCCCTGAGGCTCCAGCGGGCATCGAGGAATTCCGTGATCCGCTCCGTGCAGAAGCGGCATCGGGTCCTGGGTGGATTCAGAAACTGGCGCTCGTCATTCCAGAAGTCGAAGCGCACGAGGTCGGTGTGGGGCTGCTTCCCCGTGAGCACCTTCAGGGCCTCCAGGGCGGCCCAGCTGCCGATGGCTCCGACGGCGGGACCCAGCACGCCGGCGCTGTCGCAGGTGTCCACGTCGCCGCCCGCCGGGGGTTCCTCCAGGAGGCAGCGCAGGCAGGGCGTGCGCGGCGGATTCAGGGGCCACACGACCCCTTCGCCGCCGATGGCGCCGGCGTAGATCCAGGGGGTGCCCGTGAGGATGGCCACATCGTTGATGAGGAAGCGGGCCTCGAAGTTGTCGGTGCCGTCGCAGATGAGGTCGAAGTCCGCCAGCAGCTCCCGGGCATTGCCGCTGGTGAGGTCCGCCACGACCGCATTCAGCTGGATGCTGGAGTTGGCCTCGGCCAGGCGCTTGGCCGCCACCTCCGCCTTGGCCCCTCCCAGGTCCGATTCGTCGTAGAGGAGCTGGCGCTGAAGGTTCGAGGCCTCCACCAGGTCCCGGTCAATGAGCGTGAGGTGTCCCACTCCGGCCCGGGCCAGCCAGGGGGCGATGACCGAGCCCAGGGCCCCGAGGCCCAGCACCGCCACCCGCTTCGAACGCAGCGCCTCATCGGCCGCGCGGCCGAGAAAAATACGCTGTTTGGAGTAGCGGTCCAGCATGCTCCCAGCATAGCCGCCCCGGGGGTGCGGTCGTTTCCGTGGAGCTGTGCTTTGTATTTGCAGCTATCTGGGGATAATCTCGCTGTTTGGAGATGGATCCATGCAGCCCAATTCAGCTTGGTTGAGACGTGTCCTGCTTGCGGCCATGGCCACCCCGCTCCTGGCTCAGGCCTACCTCGATGAAACGGTGGAGCGGGCCCGCAGGGCCTTCAACGTACCGGGCATCGCCGTCGCGGTGGTGAAGGATGGCAAGGTGGTGGTGGCCAAGGGCTATGGGGTTCGGAAACTGGGCGAACCGGATCCTGTGACGCCCCGCACCCTCTTCGGCATCGCCTCCAACACCAAGGCCTTTACCGCCGCCGCCCTGGCCATGCTGGTGGAGGAGGGGAAACTAAGCTGGGATGACCGGGTGGTGGACCGCCTGCCGGGCTTCCAGATGAGCGACCCCTACGTGACCCGGGAGATGCGCATCAGGGACCTCCTCTGCCACCGCAGTGGGTTGGGACTGGGGGCGGGCGACCTGATGTTCTTCCCGGCCACGGATCTGAGCGAGACCGACATCATCTACCGCCTCCGCTTCGTGCCGCTGGCCACCAGCTTCCGCAGCGAGTACGCCTACGACAACATCCTCTACACCGTCGCGGGGGCCGTCATCAGGCAGGCCTCCGGCAGGTCCTGGGCCGCCTTCATCCAGGAACGGTTCTTCAAGCCGCTGGCCATGGGTTCCAGCCGGACCAGCATCAGGGACCTGCACCCCGGCGACGACGTGGTCGCGCCCCATGCCCTGGTGGACGCCACGCTCAGACCCCTGGCCCACGAACCCCTCGACAACAGCGCCCCTGCGGGGGCGATCGTCTCATCTGCGGAGGACCTCTCGAAATGGGTGCTCGCCCTGCTGGCCAAGGGCGATCTCGGGAACGGCCGGCGGCTCCTGAGTGAAAAGCAGGCCAAGGTCCTCATGACACCCCTGACGCTGGAGCCGATCGCCGAGCCGCCCACGCCGATTGCAGAGGCCAAGGCCAACCTCGCCGCCTACGCCATGGGGCTGGAGGTCATGGACTACCGGGGCCAGCTCAAGGTCTCCCACATCGGCGGCCTCCAGGGCATGTTTTCCGAAGTGACCATGCTCCCCCAGCAGAATCTCGGTGTCATCGTCCTCACCAACCAGGAGTCAGGTGGGGCCTTCTGGGCCATCACCAAGACTGTGCTGGATCACTACCTGGGGGCGCCGCCGAAGGACTGGGTGGCCTCCTACCTGGAAGTCCAGAATCAACGGCGCGCCAAGGCGAACGAGACCGTGGCGCAGGCCGCCTCCGTCCAGAATGGGAAGTCCTCACCTTCCCTCCCGCTGCTGTCCTATACCGGCCGCTATCGGGATCCCTGGTATGGCGACGTGCTCATCGAACCCAAGGATGGCCAGCTCACCATCCGCTTCACGCACTCGCCGGCCCTCGTGGGCACCCTGGAGCACTGGCAGTACGATACCTTCGTGGCCCGCTGGAGGGATCGTTCCCTGGATGCGGACGCCTATGTGACCTTCTCCCTCCAGCCGGATGGAAGCGTCCGCCAGGTCCGGATGGAGGCCATCTCGCCCTCTACGGACTTCAGTTTCGATTTTCAGGACCTGGTGCTGAGTCCCGTGGCCGCAGGGGTTCCGGCCTACTGAAGCGTTCCCCTCCCCGGGGCCTGGCCCGAGCGATGGTCGCGATCTGGACCGGCTGAACAGCAGCGGCGCCCCAGGGGGGCGCCGCTGCTGACGACGAACGGCTCAGGACCGAAGGCTAGTTGCCGACCTTGGCTCCCTCGGCCACGGCCTTCTCGTACTCGGCCTGGAGGCGGCTGGCGTCGGAGATGGCGAACTTGTAGACGTACTCGAAGCGGTCGGCGCCCTTGGTGAGGGCGAGAATCACTTCATAGACGCCTTCGCCGGTCACTTCGAAGGGGCTGGCGATGACGTTGAAGGTGCCTTCCTTGGCGCCCTCGGGGATCTGCACGTCGCTGTCGCGGATCACGTCCTTGCGGTCGCCCGTGGGGCTCACGATGGAGAAGCCGAACTTGAACTGGCCGTCCATGCGGGAGAAGCGGGTGTAGAAGCAGACCTTGGGCAGGGTGAAGGGCACCTGGGGCACCACGATGTGGTGGTCATACAGGCCCATCAGCGAGGTCTTGCCGCCCATTTCCTGGCGGATGTCGTCGCAAAGCAGGGTGAATTCATGCTTGGGGGCCTTGATCTGAACTTCTTGCATGGGAGCTCCGTAAAGAGGGGGCAGTCTTCGGTGAAGGGAAAGTTTACCCTTGAAGTCGGCCCCATCCAACCCTCGGTTGGCGGGGACACCCGGGAGTCTGCATGCGGCACTGGATCTGGATTTTGTTGATCACCCTGGGCCTTCAGGCTCAAGAGGCCCGGATTCAGATTCTTGGGACCACGGACCTGCATGGGCATGTGCGGGCCGAGGACACCTACAGCCTGCAGCCCATGAACCAGGGTTGGGCAAAGGTCACAACTCTGATCCGCCGTCAGCAGGCGCTGAACCCGAACACGCTGCTGGTGGACTGCGGGGACACGCTCCAGGGAGAGCCGATCAACTACGTGAGGAACGTCCTGCGGCGGGACCTTCCCGAGCCGAGCATGGCCATCATGAATGCCCTCGGCTATGCGGCCATGGCCGTGGGCAACCATGACTTTGATTTCGGGCTGCCGGTGCTGCGGGAAGCCGAAAGCGAGGCGAAGTTCCCCTTCCTCTCGGCCAATACGGTCGACGCCAAGGGGAACCCCGGGTTCAAGACCCACACCCTGGTGACGGTGGCGGGGATCCGCGTGGCCATCCTTGGGTTCACGACGCCCGGGGTCCCGGCCATGACCGAGCCCCGCAACTACGAGAGACTGGCCTTCAGGGACATCGTGACCGTGGCCAGGCAGCTCGTCCCGAGGGTCCGGGAACAGGACAGGGCCGACGTGGTCATCGCCCTGATGCATTCGGGGCTCGGCGCCCTGGACGGCCGGGAGGGAGACGAGAACGCGGCCCTGCGGCTGGCGGACCAGGTGCCGGGTCTCGATGCCATCTTCACCGGCCACACCCACCAGGCGATTTCGGTCGAGCACAAGGGCATCCCCATCGTCCAGGCCCAGTGCTTCGGCAGGGCCCTGGCCGTGGTGGACCTGGACCTGCGCCAGGAGGAGGGCCGATGGAAGGTGGTGGGGCGATCGGAGCGGCTGCTGAAGCCCGAGGACCAGACGGTCAGCGACCCCGAGGTGCTGCGCCTCACGGCGGAACTACAGGCGGCCACGGACCGCTACCTGGACACGGGCGCCACGAACCTGCTGGTGGACCTCGACAGCCGCTGGTCGCGCATGGAGGACACGGCGCTCCTCCAGCTCATCCACCAGGTGCAGCGCCAGGCCACCGGGGCCCAGCTTTCGGCGGCGGCCTGCCCCGGGCCCAAACTCTACATACCCAAGGGACCGACCAGCGTGCGCCAGTTCTTCGCCCTGCTGCCCTACGAGAACCAGGTCGCCAAGATCCGCATCACCGGGGAGCAGCTGAAGCGGTACCTGGAGCACAGCGCCCGGCACTACCTCCGCAGCTGGGATCCGGCCCTGTACAACCGGGACGTCCCCTTCTACAACTTCGACACGGTGGATGGCGTGACCTACGCCCTGGACCTGGGGCAGCCTGCGGGCAGCCGCGTGCTGAACCTCAGCTGCCAGGGGAAGCCGGTGAAGCCCGAGCAGTCCTTCACCATGGCCATCTCCACCTACCGCCTGCGGGGGGGTGGTGGCTACATGGAGGCCATCGGCTTCAGGGCCGCTCCCGAGCTCATCACCAAGGCCACCCAGCGCAACCTGCTCCTGGAATACGTGCTCAATCACCCCAGCCTGGATCTGGCACCCGCGAACAACTGGCGGACCATTCCCTACCTGGACCGCGAGCGGGTGCTGAACCTGGCGCACTGAGCGAGTCCGTCGGCTACAGCCCTGCAGCGAATTCCCGGATCCGCCTGAGCAGCATCTCGGGACTGAGTCCTTCTTCATCCAGCAGACGCTTGGGATCGCCGTGGTGGACCAGATGGTCCGGGATGGCGGCCCGGAGCAGGGGGCGCAGGATGCCCGCATCCGCCAGGGATTCGGCCACGGCGCTGCTGAATCCGCCCGGGGCGCAGCCCTCTTCGAGCGTCACCACGCCCCGGCAATTCCTGGCCCAGGCCTGGATGAGGGCCGTGTCGAGCGGCTTCACGAAGCGGGCATTGACGACGGCGCAGGACAGGCCCTCGCCCGCCAGGATCTCCGCGAGCTTCAGGGCCGGATCGACCATGGACCCCAGGGCGCAGAGCAGCAGGTCCCCGCCCTGGCGGAGCAGCTCCCCCTTCCCGATGGGCAGGGCCGTGATGGGCTCCTCGAGGGCCACGCCGAGGCCGTTGCCCCGGGGATACCTGAGGGCGGCCGGATGGCCGCAGTAGAGGGCCGTCATCAGCATGCGCCGCAACTCGTTCTCATCCTTCGGTGCCATGAGGATGATATTGGGCAGGCAGCGGAGGTAGGCCAGGTCGTAGAGGCCGTGGTGGGTGGGTCCATCGGCACCCACGATGCCGGCCCGGTCCAGGGCGAAGGTCACGGGCAGGTCCTGGATGCAGACATCATGGGCCACCTGGTCGAAACCCCGCTGCAGGAAGGTGCTGTAGATGGCGCAGACGGGCCGCATGCCCTGGGCGGCCAGGCCGGCGGCGAAGGTGACCGCGTGCTGCTCGGCGATGCCCACGTCAAAGCAGCGATCCGGGAAGGCCTTCTGGAAGAAGTTCATGCCCGTGCCGTCCAGCATGGCGGCGGTGATGCCCACGATCTTCTCGTCGGTCCTGGCCAGCTCCACCAGGGTCTTGCCGAGCACACTGGTATAGCTGGGGGAGGATGGCTTCGAGGGATCCACCACCACCTTGACCATCTCCCCGGCTTCCGCGTCAAAGGCGGTGACGCCATGCCACTTCAGGGGATCCAGCACGGCAGGCTCGTAGCCGTAGCCCTTCTTGGTCTGCACGTGGAGGAGGACCGGGCCGTCCTTCATCTTCTCCTTGGCCTCGATGAGGGCCTTGGAGGTGGCGTTCACGTCGTGGCCGTTGATGGGCCCCATGTAGCGGAAGCCCAGGTCCTCGAAGAGCAGGCCCGGCACCATGAGCCGCTTGAAGCTCTCCTCGCTCCACTTGGCGGCCTTGGCGACCCCCTTGCTCAGGCCCTCCAGGGGGATGGCCCGGATGGCGTGCTCGATGCGGTCCCGCCAGCGGTGGTAGTACTGGCCGGACATGATCTGGTTGAGGTAGCCCTGGAGCGAGCCCACGTTGGGGTTGATGCTCATGTCGTTGTCGTTGAGGATCACCAGGAAGTTCTTGGTCTCGAGGTAGCCGGCCTGGTTCAGGGCTTCGAAGGCCATCCCGGCAGTCATGGAACCGTCCCCGATGACGGCGATGCAGGCATGATCCTGGTGCTGGAGATCCCGGGCCTTGGCCATGCCCAGCGCCGCGGAGATGCTGGTGCTGGCGTGCCCGGCGCCGAAGTGGTCGTAGGGGCTCTCGTCGCGCTTGAGGAAGCCAGACAGCCCGTGGTGCTGGCGCAGGGTCGAGAACCGGTCCTTCCGGCCCGTGAGGATCTTGTGGGGATAGGCCTGGTGGCCCACGTCCCACACGATGCGGTCCTGCAGGAAGTCGAAGTTGTGGAAGAGCGCCACCGTGAGTTCGACGGTCCCCAGGTTCGAGCTGAAGTGTCCGCCCGTCTCCGACACCGAGGCGATGAGGAAGGCGCGGACCTCCGTGGCCAGCTGCTCCAGCTGGGTCGGCGTGAAGTGGCGCACCTGCTGGGGGGAGGCCAGGGAATCCAGCAATGGATAGGGGTTGGCGGGACTCGTCACCTGCGGGCCTACTTGCCCCGCAGCGCCAGGTACTGCGCCCAGGCTGCCAAGGAATTCTGGTTGGGAAGGGATGCTAGATGACATAGGGCGGTCTCGGTGGCTTCTTCCAGGGCTTTCCGTGCGCCGTCCAGGCCAAGGAGAGAAGGGTAGGTGATCTTACCCCTGCCCGCATCCTTTCCGGCACGCTTGCCCAGATCCGCCTCGGTGGCGGTGGCGTCCAGGATGTCGTCCTGGATCTGGAAGGCCAGCCCGATGGCCTCGCCATAGGCCCGGAGGGCGGAGCGCTCCACGGGGGCCGCCCCGCCCAGCACCGCGCCGATCTCCACGGAGGTCCGCAGCAGGGCGCCGGTCTTCAGGCGGTGGATCAGGCGGAGGTGGTCCAGGTCATAGGAATGAAGGGTTTCGCCCTCCAGATCCAGGGCCTGCCCCCCCGCCATGCCCCGCCAGCCTGCGCCTTCGGCCAGCAGGACCAGGGCCTCGGCGCGCCTCCCCGGGTCCAGGGCGGCGGCGGCCAGCACGCCGAAGGCCTCGGTGAGCAGGGCATCGCCGGCCAGGATCGCGTGGCCCTCGCCGAAGACCTTGTGGTTGGTGGGTCGCCCCCGCCGCAGGTCATCGTCGTCCATGGCCGGCAGGTCATCGTGGATCAGCGAGTAGGTATGGACATATTCCAGGGCCAGGGCGCCGGGCAGCGCCTGGGCCGAGGTGCCACCGACGGCTTCGCAGGCCAGGATGCAGAGCACCGGGCGCACCCGCTTGCCGCCGGCCTCCAGGCTGTAGCGCATGGCCTCCCCCAGGCGCTGCGCCTCACCCTGCCGGAAAGGGGTCGTCAGGACCGTGTCCAGGAGCGGGATCAGCCGGTCCAGGTCGGCCTGGACCTGGGTCGAGGCTTCCCTCATCGGGATCCCTTGGCCTCGTCCAGGGGTTCGGCGCGGTACTCGCCCCCCAGGCCGGCCTTCAGGACTTCGACCCTGCGCTGGGCCTCGGCCAGCTGCTTCTGGAGGGCCTGGCTCAGCTGCACGCCCTCCTCGAAGCGGGCCAGGGCATCCTCGAGACTGAGGCTGCCGGATTCGAGCTGCTGCACCAGCGCCTCGAGCCGGTCCAGGCCATCGTCAAAGGAGGGGGCAGCAGGGGTCATCCGGGGTCCTTCGCATGCGTGGCTGGAGGAATCCAGCGGGGCCACTCTCGGGTGGGGTGGTTTCTCAGCGGCCTTTGGCCAGGCTCTCGCGCATCTTCTTCCCGGTGTCCTCGACCTTGTAGCCCTCGGGCAGGGTGAAGGTGGAGGCGGGAATGGGACCTTCCTTGATGGCGGTCGCCACGCTGGTGACTTCACCCACCATGGGGAGGACGGTGTGGGTCTTGAGGGCGACACCCTGGATCTTGGCCATCTCCTCGCCGACCTTCAGCATCCCCGCGGCCCTGGGGCCCATCTGGCCCATGGTCTGCTGGAGCCTGAGGAAGCGCTTGTAGGAGGTGAGGGGGACCGGGGGCTTGAGGGAGGGATCATGGCTGCTCTCGAGAATCGTCGAGCCCATGGTGACCTTCCACCTGCGGCACTTGCGGCCGAGAATGGTCTCTGAGCCCTGCTCCTCGACCGTGACGGTGGTATCTCCGCCCCCCATCATCTTCTGCACGGAGGGTGGCAGGTCCTTCATCTTCTCGGACATGGCCTCCATTTTCTCGGACATCGCCTTCATGGAGGCTTCCAGGTCGTCCCAGCCGATGCGTTGGATGAGTTTCTTCTTGTGGTCAATATTGTAAGAAACCCCCTGCTCGAAATCGACCATGGTATCCATCTGGTTGCCGCCGTTGTTGATCCGCATGAATTTGGCGGACCAGTACTGGGTCTGTTCACCGGCGTGGCCCTTCCCGGTACCGGTCATGGTGAGCGTGAGGTCGGTGGCCAGGGCCGACAGGGAAGCACACAAGAGAAATACGGCCGAACGCGTCGTCGCTTTCATGGGCTTCCTCCGGGTCATACTCTGGAGGATACGCCTGCGTTTCCAGGATTGCCAACCGCAGGCGGCAGGACTCCCAAGAGGTGGACATGGCCCGGGTACTGGTGGTGGATGACAGCAGGGAGACCTGCGAGTTTCTGGAAGAGCTCCTGGGCACACTGGGGCTTGAGGTCACCAAGGCCACCCATCCCGACCGGGCCATCGAGCTGTTGCATCATGAGTCCTTCGACCTGCTGCTTTCGGACATCAACCTGGAGGCCAAGAAGGATGGACTGGATCTGCTCCGGGAGGCCAAGCCCCTGGGGGTGGACACGATCCTCCTCTCGGGATTCGGCACCCTGGAGACGGCCATCGAAGCCGTCCGGGAAGGGGCTTTCGACTTTCTGAGCAAACCCTGGAACAACGAGGAGCTGAAGGCCCTCGTGACCCGCGCCCTCGCCCGCCGGCAGTCCAGTGGCCAGGGACTGACCGCGGATGCCTCCCCCAAGGGGAAGCGGAGCCTGATGATTGGTTCGAGCTCCAAGATGATGGCCGTCTACAAGACCATCGCGAGCCTGCAGAACAGCCGGGCCACCGTGCTCATTACGGGCGAGAGCGGGACGGGCAAGGAACTGGTGGCCCGCAGCATCCACCTGTCCAGTGACCGGCGGGACCGGGCCTTCGTGGCGGTGAACTGCGGCGCGCTGACGGAGACGCTCCTGGAATCAGAACTCTTCGGCCACGTGAAGGGCTCGTTCACCGGGGCCATCGGCGAGAAACCGGGGCTCTTCGAAGAGGCCTCGGGCGGAACCATCTTCCTGGATGAGATCGGGGAGACCAGCCAGAGCTTCCAGGTGAGGCTGCTTCGGGTGCTGCAGGAGCAGGAGATTCGCAGGGTGGGCGGCAACAGGACCATCAAGGTGGACTCCCGGGTGATCGCGGCCACCAACCGCGATCTGCAGGTGATGGTGAAGGCCGGCACTTTCCGCGAGGACCTGTTCTATCGGCTTAGCGTGGTGGAGCTGGCGGTGCCTCCCCTGCGGGAACGGCGGGAGGACATCCCCGCCTTGATCGACCACTTCCTTTCGGAGTTCGGGCGCAAGGATGGCCAGACCTATCACCTGCATCCCGAAGCCCGGCGGGTCCTGGAGGCCTATTCCTGGCCGGGGAACGTGCGCGAACTGAGCAATGCCGTGGAGAACCTCACTCAGTTGAGCCGGGGGCTGGAGATCACCGTGGACGATCTCCCGGCCAAAATCCAGGCGGACGTGCTCAAGCTGGCGCTGCGCAGGTCGGAACCCTCCGGCGGGGCTCCTTCGATCATCGAGGATTGGCCCTCGCTGGACGAGCTGGAGCGGCGCTACATCCAGGTCCTGATAGGAAAGCACAAGGAAAAGCAGCGCGTGGCTGAAATCTTGGGGGTGGATCGGACCACCCTCTATCGGAAGCTCAAACGGTATGGATTCCAGGAGGGCGATTAACCGACCCTCGGGGCCGGAATCGTCGCAGCCTGCCACAAGATGCAATACGCAACAGAAATTGACCGAACGAAATGTAGTCAAGTTGAATTAATTTAATATTAACATTTTGGCCTCAAACATGCTTTCTACTGGGCGCTTCCGGCCGTGCCGGATACCCCAGGGAGAACCCCCCATGAAGAAGCTTGCTGCGCTGCTGATCGCTGCCGCTCTGATCAGCCCCGTCTTCGCCGAAGAGGCCAAGAAGCCTGAAGTGAAGAAGACCGAGAAGGTCGAAGTCAAGAAGGCCGAAGTGAAGAAGGCCGATGGCAAGAAGGCCGAAGTCAAGAAGACCGAAGTCAAGAAGACCGAAGTCAAGAAGACCGAAGTCAAGAAGGAAGAGGTCAAGAAGGCCCTGACCGCCGAGGAGAAGAAGGCTGAAGCCCCTGCCGCCCCCAAGGCCGAGAAGAAGGCCAAGAAGGCCAAGAAGGAAGCCAAGAAGGCTGCCGCTCCCGCCGCCGAGCCCAAGAAGGCCCTGACCGCCGAAGAGAAGAAGGCTGAAGCCCCCGCCGCCCCCAAGGCCGAGAAGAAGGCCAAGAAGGCGAAGAAGGCTGCCAAGAAGGCCGACGCTCCTGCCGCCGAGCCCAAGAAGGCCCTGACCGCCGAAGAGAAGAAGGCTGAAGCCCCCGCTGCCCCCAAGGCCGAGAAGAAGGCTGCCAAGGCCGAGAAGAAGGCTGCCAAGGCCGAGAAGAAGGCTGCCAAGGCCGAGAAGAAGGAAGAAGCCAAGAAGTAATCACCCAATTCGCTTCAAGAAAAGCGGGCTTCGGCCCGCTTTTCTTTGGGTGTCTTTTCTGAGGTCGCGGACCCGGCCATCATGATTCCATGATCGATCCCCTGCTCGACCTCACCGCTGAAATCAGGGCTCGAGCCCCCGGGCTACCAGGGGATGGGGTGACACAGCTGTTGGGTTGCGTGGAAGGGTTCGGCCTCTTTCGGGATGCGCGTGGTCTCCACCACCGGCCCTTTGCCCAGGTCGCCCCCACCGAAGGGCCCTGGAATCTGTCTCCCCTGATCGACCACACGCTGCTGAAACCCGATGCCACCGGGGTCCAGGTCGAGGCCCTCTGCGCTGAGGCACTGGAGCATGGGTTCGCCTCAGTCTGCGTCAACCCGCTCTGGGTCCCCTTGGCAGCTTCCCTGTTGAAAGGGAGTCTGGTCCGGACCTGCACGGTGGTGGGCTTCCCCCTCGGGGCCACCGCCAGCAGCGCCAAAGCCTTCGAAGCGGAAATCGCACAGAAGGACGGTGCCCTGGAAGTGGACATGGTCCTGGCCATCGGCGCTGTCAAAGCTGGAGATTGGGCGTTCGTACGGCGAGACCTCGAAGCCCTCAGGTCCGCCACGCCCGCTCCGACCGTTCTCAAGGTGATCCTGGAGACCTGCCTGCTCGACGATGCCGAAAAGGTCCGAGCCTGCGAGCTGGCATCTGAGGCCGGACTGGATTTTGTGAAGACCTCCACCGGGTTCTCCACGGGTGGTGCGACCGAGGCGGATGTGGCGCTCATGCGCCGCACCGTGGGAGCGGGGATGGGCGTGAAGGCCTCCGGGGGCATCCGGGCCTACGAAGCTGCGCTCCGGATGGTTCGGGCAGGTGCCACCAGGTTGGGCCTGTCCGCCTCCCTGGCGGTCGTTCACGGAAGCCTCGGCTCCAAACCTGGCTGAAAAGTGCGGTATCCTCCAGAAAGCAGTCCCATCGGAGGCAGTTGTGGCGAAGCTTGATCTCATGCTCTATGAGGAGGAGTACAAACTCCTCCAGGAGATCATCGGCCGCCTTTCCAAGGATGCCTCTGCCAAGGTCGTGTTCCTGGTGGACAAGAACGGGCAGCAGATTGCGGCGGCCGGGGATGTGAAGAGCATCGACGCCACCAGCCTCGCCTCCCTGACCGCCGGCAACGTGGCGGCCACGGATGGGCTCGCCAAGCTCATCGGAGAAAAAGAGTTCAGCCTGCTTTTCCATGAGGGCGAGAAGGACAATCTCCACATCTCCATCGTCGGGAAACGGGGCATCCTGGTGGTGATCTTCGATCAGAACTCCAGCCTCGCCCTGGTCCGCCTGAGAGTGAAGAAGGCCAGCAAGGATCTTCAGGAAATCTTCGATCAGGTGGAGCAGCGCGCACAGAAGGAGTCGGATTCGGGCAGCCGCTTCGAGAGCCCTTTCTCCGAGATCACCGACGAAGACATCGACCGTCTCTTTGGCGACTGAGGCCGGGGCGGGAACATGACCTTCATCAATTACGCGTCCCGCGAGATCAACTGCAAGATCGTGTACTACGGTCCCGGCCTTTGCGGCAAGACCACGAACATCCAATGGATCTTCGAGCAGGCCAACCCCGACAAGAGGGGCAAGCTGGTCAGCCTCGCCACGGAGACCGACCGCACACTGTTCTTCGACTTCCTCCCCCTCGATATGGGCACCGTCAAGGGCTTCAAGGTCCGCTTCCACCTCTACACCGTGCCTGGCCAGGTCTTCTACGATGCCAGCCGGAAGCTCATCCTGCGCGGCTGTGACGGGATCATATTCGTGGCCGACAGCCAGAAGACCCGCATGGAGGCCAACATCGAATCCATCGCGAACCTGGCCACGAACCTCAAGGAAAACGGCTTCGACATCAGGACCATCCCCTATGTCCTCCAGCTGAACAAGCGCGACACACCCTCGGCCGCCTCCGTGCCGGAAATGGAGCGACTCCTCCGATTCCGGAACGAGCCCATTGTCGAGGCCGTGGCCAACAAGGGCACCGGCGTGATCGAGACGCTCAAAGCCGCCGCCCGCCAGGTCCTCATGGAACTCCAGCGAGCCTAGGCGCCCGGCCCACCTCACGGCATCTGCAGCCTCCTGCTTGAAACCTCGCCTCTATCCGGTAGAATGGATATTCGCACTTTCCGGAGTAGCTCAGGGGTCAGAGCGGGTGACTGTTAATCACTAGGTCGGGGGTTCAAATCCCTCCTCCGGAGCCAGAA